>Ga0136559_1000131_pt1 | contig 24608 bp, 18 predicted proteins | sample AntRauMeHopE1496_FD_104633 | JGI IMG/M metagenome (GOLD analysis project Ga0136559, IMG submission 104633) | Saline lake microbial communities from Rauer Islands, Antarctica - Metagenome Hop E1 #496 | ecosystem: Environmental > Aquatic > Non-marine Saline and Alkaline > Saline | place... | reverse complement strand
CTGTCCTGGGGTAAGCGGTGCCAGAGTAGACCGGTCCTAAAGTAAGCGTTCTGAGGTCAGCTGTCCGTGCGCCCTGATACACTGGCCTGCCAGAGGGCGATGGCCTGCGCCGTCTGCGACACATCATGAACCCGCACAATCTGGACGCCCTGCGCGATGCCCGCAAGCGCCACCGCAATGGATCCCGGCATGCGGTCCGCAGGATCCGGTGCCTGACCGATGTTGCCGATGAACCGCTTGCGCGACGCGCCCAGCAGCAGCGGCACACCCAGACTGTGAAACAAGCTCAGCCGCGACAGCACCGCGAGGTTATGCGCCTGCGTCTTGGCAAAGCCGATGCCCGGATCCGCAATGATACGTCCCCGCGCGATGCCTGCCGCCTCCAGTGCTGCGATCCGTGCCGCCAGAAAATCATAGACCTCCAGCAGCACATCACCGTAGCGCGGATCAAGCTGCATCACGGCGGGATCAACCGGCCCGTGCATCACACAGACCGGGACGCCTGCCTGTGCCGCCACCCCCGCCAGCGCCGGATCATGGGTAAAGCCGGACACATCGTTGATCATGTCCGCGCCTGCGTCCAGTGCCGCGCGCGCCACCTCCGCCTTGCGGGTGTCCACAGAAATCACGCCCCCGTGACCCGCCGCGCGCAGGCCGGCGATCACCGGGGCGGTGCGGCGGATTTCCTCTGCGACTGCGACATGCTGCGCACCGGGGCGGGTGGATTCGCCGCCAATGTCGAGGATGTCCGCCCCCGCCGCCGCCATCGCCAGACCGGCAGCAATGGCGTCTGCCGCCTGCGCATGCACCCCGCCGTCGGAAAAGCTGTCGGGGGTGGTGTTCACGATCCCCATGATCTGCGGGCGCGTGCCCCACATTGAATGGCGCGCGGTCAGCAGCGCCGCGCGCGCAGCCTCAGGCAGGTCCGCGCCCCCGATCACCTGTGGCGCGGCCCCCCGCTGCAAGACCTCCAGATCGGTGAACCACTGCGCCCCGCCGCCGATGCGCAAGGCGTCATCGGGCCGGGCCACATCGCTGGACAGAATGGGCCGGTAATACATCCCCATGCGCTAGAGGGTCTCGCAGTCCGCAGGCACCACGCGCAGCGGCACAAGGGACGTCGCGGGCAAGGGCGCGCCGATCACCAGCATCTCGCGCGCGCCGAACGTCGCGGCGAACCAAGCGGCCAGCGCCACCGCATCACGCGGCTGCGCCGAGGGGGTATCGACGCTGTCGAGCACGATCTTGGACGGCGCCCAGACGCAGGTCTGGCCGTTCTTCATGGCCCAGTCCAGCTCTGTCCGGGTGCCGACCACCACGCAGCGGTCATCCCGGGCGGCCAGCACCCAGGCGTTCTGCTCGATCGCCAGCAGATCGATGCGCCGCTGCGCCATGCGGTGCGGCACCTGCGGGGCGGCCACATCGGCGGCCCCCACACAGAGCACCAGCGGGAGACCCTGCGCCTGCAGCTGGTCGAGCCAGCCTGTCAGATGCTCGGATGCAATCGCCGCATTGCCCAGGTAGACCAGCGCCGGACTGACTGTGGCGCGCAGTGCGGGACGGGCAGCATCCACAGCCTGCGGCACATCTTCACGCGCGCGCATGATCTCAACGCCCAGCGCGCCCGGTCCACGGTCCAGCTTTTCGATGCGCACAAAGACCCGCACGGCCTGCGGCTGGATCAGAACGCGCTCTGCCACCCGCTCGGCGAGGGTCTCCAGCAGGGCCAGCCGCTCCACGGCCAATGCGCCCTGAATGGCCTCCGTCACGCTGTCATAGGAGAGGATGCGGTCCACGTCATCGTCCACCGGACCGCTGAGCGGGCGCACCTCTACGACCACGTTGAAGCAGATCCGCTGGGTCACGCCCCGTTCGGCCTGAAAGGCGCCGATCTCGACCTCGACAATGTGATCGCGCAGGGAAATGCGGTCCAGCATCTTGGCGGAGGCAGTGGCCTGCGCCCGCTCGGAGGGGTGGGCAAAGGCGAGGCGCGTCTCGGATGTCATGGGCAGGCTCCGTACAGGTCAGTCTGGCTTCGCGTCTATACCGCGATTGACTGCCCGTCGAGTGCTGCATCGAGTGCTGCATCGTAACGTACAAACGCCCCTGACAGGTTCCGGTCAGGGGCGCCTTGCGTCAGATCCCGGCCCTGACGCACTCAGTTGCTGACAGACCGTGTGCCGCGCGCATAGAACAGATGCACGCCGAAGCGGGCCGTCTTGGTGAACTTGCGCGACCAGCTGGGCTGCACGGCAGTCGTGTGATAGAAGGTCGCCCCGTTGGTGATGTCGGGGGATTTTCCGTCAATCGTGGCGCGGGCCACTTTGGCCACGCGGGCATAGGCTGCATGCTCATGCACCACTTCGGGGCGGCCATCGCAGGTATAGCTGAACTGGCACTGGTGCATCCGGCCGGTGCCCTGATTGATCACAGCGCAATATGAATTCGGAAAGCGGGCGGATTTCACGCGGTTGCGGATCACTTCGGCCACCGCAAACTGGCCCTTCACGGTCTCGCCGCGCGCCTCGAAATAGAGCGCTTCGGTCAGGCAGTGAAACTCGTCGGAGCCCTTGGGCTTGGGCTGGTTCGCGATCCACGCAGGGGTGAAGATCGCATCGCCGTAGGTGGCAGAGGCCTGCGTCACATAGGCAGAAGGGGAGGACAGATCCGTGATCCGGTCCTGAGATACTGCGGAGAGGCCACGGGCCTCGATCCTGGCAAGGTTTTGTGCCGTGGTATTTGCCATCACGGTCGCGGGCAGCGCGACACAAAGAACGGCAGCCATGGCAAGCTTCGTCCTGAAAATTGAATGCACAGACCGCATCGCCGGTCTCCCCCTGATCGTTACTGATGATCATCGGCTAGCCCGATTTGCACCGTTCCGGCAAGCCGTGGAGGAAAAAATGGGCGGGCAATTGCCTAAGTACGCAGCGCCCGCCCGGTAAGTGCATTGTAAAATATAGGAAAATTACAGCGCCTGATCTGCAATTGCCAGTTGAGCAGCGGCCAGACGTGCAACCGGCACGCGAAACGGCGAGCAGGAAACATAGTCAAATCCCGCCGCGCGGCAGAAGGCTATCGATTCGGGGTTGCCGCCATGCTCGCCGCAGACCGACAGCGTGATGCCCGGCTGCGCAGAGCGCCCGCGTGCCGCCCCCAGCATCAACAGCTCCCCCACCCCGTCATGATCGAGGGTATGAAACGGATCCTCGTCAAAGACGCCCTTCTGGACGTAATCGGACATGAACCGCCCCGCATCGTCGCGCGACAGACCATAGGTCATCTGCGTGAGGTCATTGGTGCCAAAGCTGAGGAAGGCGCAATGGGGCGCGATCTCGGCCGCCCGCAGGCAGGCGCGCGGGGTCTCCACCATGACGCCCAGACGGTAGGTGAAATCGACGCCCCGCTCGCTGCGCACCGCATGGGCCACCGCGTCGATGGAGGTTTTGACCAGCTCGACCTCGCGGCGCGCGGAGACGAGCGGGATCATGATCTCCGCCACCACAGGGGCCCCATCGCGCGAGGCGTCCACGATGGCCTCGAAAATCGCGCGGGCCTGCATCTCGTAGATCTCGGGCACGGTGATGCCAAGGCGCACACCGCGCAGGCCCAGCATGGGGTTATATTCGCGCATCGCCTCGATCCGGCGCGTCACATCGGAGCGCGGCAGGCCCAGCGCCTCGGCCAACTCGCGCTGGCCGCCCGCATCCATCGGCATGAATTCATGCAGCGGCGGATCAAAGAGGCGAATGCAGACCGGCCTGCCTTCCATGATGCGAAACAGCTGGGTGAAATCCTTGCGCTGCATCGGCAGCAGGCGGGCCAGCACCGCGCGGCGGTCCTCCGAGCTGTCGGCAAAGATCATCTCGCGCATCACGGTGAGGCGGCTGGCCTCGAAGAACATATGCTCCGTCCGGCACAGCCCGATGCCTTCCGCGTTGAAATTGCGCGCGGTCTGGGCGTCTTGCGGCGTGTCGGCATTGGCGCGGATCTTGATGTCGGCGCAGGCGGTGGCCCAGTCCATCAGCGTCTGGAAATAGATGTCCAGTGCAGCCTCCTGCATGGCGGCTGCGCCTGCAAGGATCTGGCCGGTGGAGCCGTCCACCGTCATCTCGTCGCCCGCGCGGAACACGCGCCCGTCGCGCGCGGTGATGGTGCGGTCGCGCTGGTTGAAGATCAGGCTGGAGGCACCGACGACACAGGGCAGACCGATGCCGCGCCCGATCACGGCGGCATGGCTGGTGATGCCGCCCCGCTCTGTCAGCACGGCATTGGCCGCATGCATGCCGCGCACATCCTCGCTCGAGGTCTCGCGGCGCACCAGAATACAGGCCTCGCCGCGCGCGGCACTGGCCTGCGCCTCAGCGCTGTCAAACACCATACGGCCCGTGGCCGCACCGGGGCTGGCGGCGATGCCCTTGCCGATCACATCGCGTTTGACACGCGGATCAATCTGGCGGTGCAGCAATTCGGTCAGCAGGCGCGGCTGGACGCGCAGCAGCGCCTCCTCGCGGCTGATCACGCCGTCCTGGGCCAGCGTTACGGCAATGCGGACGGCAGCCCGGGAAGATCGGGCGACCCGCACGCCGTCAAGGATATGCACCACGCCGTTGTCGATGGCGAATTCCACCTGCATCTCGGCGCGCAACTCCCGGCGCACCAGCGCGGCATAGTCCTTGAGCGTGGCGAAAGCCTCAGGCAGCGCATCCTCGAGCGAGGGGCCGCGCGGATCGCGGGTGAGGTAGAGCGTGCCCGCCTCGCCGTCCAGCGCGTCGCGGCCCTGGCTCTGGCTCAGGTAGCGGCCGGTGACCTGTGGCGCGCCTGTGTCGCTGTCCACCAGCTGCAGCACACCCGAACCGCAGTGCCCGGCACCCAGACCAAAGATCATCTGCTGCACCACGAGGCCCAGACCCGCCTCGACCGGCGCGCCCTTGGCCTGCCGCAGCAGCCGCGCGGAGGTGCCGTTCCAGGCCCGCGCCATGGAGCGCAGGACCGCCGCCAGCTGCACACGCCGCGACTGGGGAAAGGATTCATCCGCCTCAAGCTCATAAGCGGCGATGGTTTCTGTCAGGGCGGCGCGGCCCTCACCCTGCACCTCGTCGAACATGTCGGGGTCCAGACGGGCGACATTCACGGCATAGGACTGGATGAAGCGGGTATAGAGGGCAGCGGCGGCATCCTCGCCCATGGCGGCGGCGTAGGTGGCGAAACGCGCATCGTTCATCCCGATGTTGAGCACGGCACCGGGCCCGCCCCAATCGGGATCCTCGCTCGAGGGGCGCACGCAGAGCAGCGCATCGGTGGAGAAGGCATCGACGATGCTGTCCACATCCGGCATCTCACCCTCCGCGATGCGCTGCACCGTCCCGAAAGAAAGTGCTACCGTGCGCGGCACCGGCAGCTCGAGGCGCACCAGACGCTGCAGGCATTTGGCCCGCCCGCCATGGGTGGCATTGGTGATCGGCGCGGAGGGGGTCACCAGCGTGGTGTCGGGGTTATTCTGCATTATTCTGCACTGCGGCATCCGTTCGGTTTCACGTGCAGCATAGGCGGTCTGCGGCACAGAGCAAGCACTAGCTGCGGCCCCGTGCCGCCTGGTGAATTGGCCGCAGCCTACCCCTCGATCCGGGTGAGGTCCGCGACAGAGCTGCACAGCGTCCGGATCCGGCCCAGCAGGTTCAGACGGTTGCGCCGGATGATGTCATTGTCGGCGTTGATCTGCACCGCCTCAAAGAACGCATCGAGCGGGGGGCGCAGGGCAGCCATGGCCGACATGGCGGTGGTGAAGTCCTGCGCCTTCATCGCGGGGGCAATCACCGCCTCCGCCGCGTCAAGGGCGCGGAACAGCGCGCGCTCCTCCTCCGTCTCGGAGAATTTGATGTCGCCGCCGTGGGAATACTCGATGTTGCTGCCCGCCTCGGCCTGAGAGAGGATGTTGTTGGCGCGTTTGAAGGCCTGAATGAGGTTTTCACCATCGTCGGTCTTGAGCGTATCGGACAGCGCGCGGGCGCGTTTGACGAGGAGGGTAAGGTCGTCGTTGCCCTCCATGGCAATGCAGGCGTCGATGATGTCGTGGCGGATGCCTTGGTCTTTGAGGTAGACTTTGAGGCGGTCGTGGAGGAAGGCGAGGAGGTCGTTCGCTTGTTCTACGACAGCAATTACGGCTTCCATTGATTTTTCGTCACCAAATTTCAGGTGATATTTCGCGGCACCAGAACGGCGAATCTCGGCAGCGACATCTTCCATACCAATGTCTTTCAATGCTTCTTCAGCTGTCATGTCACGCTTAGCTCCAACTTTTCCACGCATTGTACCGAGATGGATTGCAATCTGTTTAATAATGGATGGAAGCAGAGCCGAACGAAGATCATTTTCGATCCCGATCCTTATCACCCCCAAAGCCGCCCGCCGCAGCGCATAGGGGTCCTTGCTCCCCGTAGGCTTCTCGTCAATCGCCCAGAAGCCCGTCAGCTTGTCGATCTTCTCGGCCAGTGCCACGGCCACCGACACCGGCGCCGTCGGCACCGCATCCGAGGGCCCCAAAGGCGCGTAATGCTCCTCGGCGGCGGCGGCGATCTCGGCGCTCATCCCTGCGGCGGCGGCGTAGTAGCGGCCCATGCGGCCTTGGAGTTCGGGGAATTCATAGACCATCTCGGAGGACAGATCGGCCTTGGCGATGCGCGCGGCCTGCTCTGCCAGATCGGGGTCCGCGCCCACCATCGGGGCGAGTTCGCGGGCCAGCACGGCCATCCGCTCGATCAACTCGGCCTGCGTGCCCAGCTTGTTATGGAAGGTCACGTTTTTCAGGTTCTCGACCCACGCGCCCATCCCCGCCTCGGAGTTCACCACCCGCAAGTCATTGTCCCAGAAGAATTTCGCATCCGACAGCCGCGCGCTCAGCACTTTCTCGTTGCCCGCCAGAATGGTGGCCCCATCGTCGGCGGTGGTCCGGTTGGCAACCGTGATGAACCGCTCGATACGCCCGGTTTTTGGATTACGGACGGAAAAGAACTTCTGATGCTCCTTCATGGAGGTCTGCAGCACCTCGGGCGGCAGGTCGAGGAAGGCCTCCCCGATCCGCCCCATCAGCACCACGGGCCATTCGACCAGCCCCGCCACCTCGGCCAGCAGGCCTGCGTCCTCCACCACTTCCATGCCACCCGCAAAGGCCATGTTGGTCGCATCATGCCAGATTGCATCGCGCCGCTCGGCGGGGTCCAGCACCACGAAGGCGCGTTTGAGTTTTGCGGCATAGTCGTCGAACCCATGCGCGGTGATCGCGGCGGGTGCGAGGAAGCGGTGGCCATAGGTCGTATTGCCCGCGACGATCCCGTCCACGGTAAGCGGGATGATTTCAGACCCGTCCTCACGCGTCAGGATGCACAGGATGCCATGCAGCGGGCGCACCCATTTCAGCGTGCCCGCGCCCCAGCGCATGGATTTGGGCCAAGGGAAATTCCGGATCGTCTGCTCCAGCACTTGCGCGATGATCGCGGCGGCCGGGCGGCCCTCTTTCACAATCTTGGCGAACAGCATCGCCCCTTTGGGCGTCTCGCGCGCCTCCAGATCTGCGCGGGTCAGGCCTGCGCCGCGCAGGAATCCCTCAATGGCTTTCTCGGGCGCATCGGCGCGCGGGCCTTTGCGCTCTTCCACGGTGCGCGGGCTGGCATCGAGCACCCCTTCGACGGTCAGGCACAGGCGGCGCGGCGTCGCAAAGGCCGCGGCGGAGGCATAGGTCAACCCCGCCTCCACCATGCCGTCGGTCATGAGCTTGCGCAGATCCTCACAGGCACGCGCCTGCATGCGGGCGGGGATTTCTTCGGAGAAGAGTTCGATCAGCAGGTCAGCCACGGGTTCGTCCTCAGGTTTGCCATCTCGGGCGTTATTGATTTGGCCGCAAAGCTATTCGTTGGGCGCTGCGCGCATAGGTACAGGCGGGCATTCCTCGCCCACGATGGTGCCGTCATAGGCCTTTTCGCCGCAGTCGTTCAGCGTGTGCCAGACATAGCCGCGCCCGTCACTGGTGATCGCCACAACGCGGTCCACGCCGAAATGGATGTTTTTCTGGCTCAGAAACGTCAGCGCGGTGCCTGCGTCCAACTCGCCCGCGATGGCAGCGGCATCAAAGCAGTCAAACCAGCCCGGCGCATTGCGCGGTGTCGCGTTTTCCACCATCTGAAACGTCTCCGTCAGCAGCGCGAGGCTGTAGGGCGTGGTAAAGCAGGCCCGGTAGCGGATCGGAGAGCTGTCGGCGTCAATCGCCTCGAACCCTTCCATCGGGATGACTTCGGAGCGGTTGCCGTCCAGCGTGATCAGCACAACGCCGCCCGCAGGCGCGTCCACTTCCTCGTAGTAGGCATAGATCTGCAAATAATACAGCGCCACACCCGCGATCAGAGCCGATATCAAGATGAACCCTCCCAGCAATTTACCCATCATGTCGCATCACCTGTCCAGCCGCCCGCGCGCGTCTGCGTGAACGCATCGGCGCAGAGTTTGGTGAGCGCGCGCACCCGGCCGATATAGGCCTGCCGCTCGGTCACGGAAATCACCCCGCGCGCATCCAGCAGGTTGAACATATGGCTGGCCTTGATCGCCTGATCATAGGCGGGATGGGCCATGACGATGCGTTTGCCGGTCTTGGGGTCCACCTCGGCCTGCTCGATGATGGTGCGGCATTCGGCCTCGGCCTCCTCAAAGTGGCGCAGCAGCACCTCCGTATTGGCGACATCGAAGTTCCAGCGGGCGTATTCCTCCTCGGTCTGGCGGAAGATGTCGCCATAGCTGAGCGGGATCGGCGCGCCGGGATCGTTGAACGGCATGTCCATCACATGATCCACGCCCAGCACATACATCGCCAGCCGCTCAAGGCCGTAGGTCAGCTCGCCCGAGACGGGCGCGCAATCATGGCCGCCGACCTGCTGGAAATAGGTGAACTGCGAGACCTCCATGCCGTCGCACCAGACCTCCCAGCCCAGACCCCAGGCACCCAGTGTCGGGCTCTCCCAGTCGTCCTCGACAAAGCGAATGTCGTGCAGATCCATGTCCACGCCAATGGCCGCCAGCGATCCGAGATAGAGATCCTGCAGATCGGGCGGGCTGGGTTTGATCAGGACCTGATACTGGTAGTAATGCTGCAGGCGGTTGGGGTTCTCGCCGTAGCGCCCATCGGTCGGGCGGCGCGAGGGCTGGACGTAGGCCGCGGCCCAGGGCCTGTCGCCCAGACTGCGCAGGGTCGTGGCCGGATGGAAGGTGCCCGCGCCGACTTCCATGTCGTAGGGCTGCAAAATAGCGCAGCCCTTGCCCGCCCAATAGCTTTGGAGGCGCAGGATGATCTCCTGAAACGAGCGGGGTGTTTGCGACATGACGAATTCCTTTGCCAATTGCTGCTCTTACTAGGGCGCGCACGGCCAAGGGTCAATCGCGGGCCGCTGGTCCGCGATCAGGGTGCAACCCACGCGCGCCGGGGGGATAAAATCTATGTGCGACGGGGCGTTCGGATATGGGAATCACCGCCATTTGCTGATTATGTGCCGCAAAGTAATTTTGTGAGAGTTTCCCCACCGATGCTGAGATACCTGACGATCTGTCTGGCCGCCCTGTTCGTGACAGTCGCAGGCGCGGCCCCTGCCCAGTCGCAGAGCAGCCAGGAGGTCGTCTGGGTGCAGATCGAGGCGCAACAGTCGCTGGCGCGCGCCACGCAGCGCGCGCAGGCCTATACCGCCCAGTTGCAGGACGTGAGCGGCTTTTCCGTGGGCGGCGGCTGGTACGCCATCGTGGTGGGGCCCTACCGGCGCGATGATGCGGAGCTGGTGCTGCAACAATACCGCCGCGACGGGCTGATCCCGGGCGACAGTTTCGTGCAGTTGCCCGCGCGTCTGGGCCAGCAGTTCTGGCCGGTGGGGGCGGCGGCGCAGGGTGCTGCGGCTGTGACCGCACCGGGCGCTGCTGTCCCTATGACGGCACCTGCTCCGCAGTCGTCTGCGCCGGCAGCGCAGACCGCACCCCAGATCCAGCCCCAGCCGGAACCCGCGGATGAGACCCCGGCACAGGCGCAACGCTCCGAGGCGGCACTGGACCGCGCCGCGAAAATGCAGCTGCAGGTCATGTTGCAATGGGCGGGATTCTATGATGCCGCGATTGACGGCGCTTTCGGGCGCGGGACCCGCAACGCCATGGCCGCATGGCAGCAGGCCAACAGCGTTGAGCAGACCGGCATCCTGACCACCCTGCAACGCGCCACCCTGCGCCGACAGTACAAAGCCGTGCTGGAGGATCTGGGCCTGCAGACCGTGCGCGACGCACAGGCCGGCATCGAGATGACCCTGCCGATGGGCGTTGTCCGCTTTGACCGCTACGAGCCTCCCTTTGCGCAATACAGCCAGAGCGGCGATCTGGCGGCACGGGTCCTGCTGATCAGCCAGCCGGGCAGCCAGGACACGCTGTTTGGCCTCTATGAGATCATGCAGACCCTCGAGATTGTCCCGCTCAACGGCCAGCGCTCGCGCAGTGACGCCAGCTTTACGCTGGTGGGCGAGAGTGCAACGATGATCAGCCATACCGAAGCCGCCCTGGAAAACGGCGAGATCAAGGGCTTCACGCTGCTGTGGCCCGCAGGCGATGAGGCGCGCCGCAGCCGCCTGCTGGCAGAGATGCGCAGCAGCTTTACCCGCATGCCCGGTGTCCTGAGCCCCTCGGCGGGCGTGGCCTCTGCGCAGTCCATCAACATGGTCGCCGGGCTGCAGATCCGCAAGCCGCGCCTGTCGCGCTCGGGGTTTTTCATCAGCGACGCGGGCGATGTGGTGACCACCCCGGCGGCGGTGCAGAACTGCGCGCGCATCACGCTGGACGGCGATACCGATGCGGAGCTGGTGCTGGAGGATGCGGGGCGCGGCGTGGCGATTCTGCGGCCAAAGGCAGCACTTGCGCCGCTGGCCGTGGCCAGTTTTGCAGCCCGGCCCCCACGCATGCAGAGCGAGGTCATGCTGGCCGGGTACTCCTTTGAAGGGGTGCTGAGCGCGCCCTCCATGAGCTTTGGCACGCTGGCCGATGTGCGCGGCCTGCAGGGTGAGGAGAACATCAGCCGTCTGGCGCTGCGCGCGCGCGTGGGGGATGCGGGTGGTCCGGTGCTGGACCGCACGGGCGCTGTGATCGGCATGCTGGTGCCCGCGCCTGAAGGCAGCCCGCAGCTGCCCGAGGATGTGAGCTTTGCGCTGGCAGCGGCAGATGTGATCGCGGCGGGCACGCAGGCCGGTCTGCGCCTGCCCCCTGCCGCACCCGAAGGTGCACCCGGCCTTACGTCCTTTCAGCTGTCCGAACGGGCCAGCGGGATGACCGTGCTGGTGAGCTGCTGGGACTAGCGCGCCTTACGCGGGTGACGCCAGCGCGCTGGCTTTGCCGCATGCCGGCCCCCTGATCCAGCGCCCGGCCGCCACGCGGATCAGGCCGTGAGCGCCGGTGTGACGTAGATCAGCGTCGGCCCCTGCGCCGTGAAGGCTTCGCGCACCGCGCTCTGGAATGCCGCGATGCACTGCGGGGCCACGGCGCGCGCGCCAAAGGCCTCTGCCAGTTTGCAAAAATCGGGGTTATGGGCCACCACGGCATTAGGCGCGATCTGGGCGCGCACCATGCTGTCCTCGATCTCGCCCAGCTTGCCATTGTCCCACAGGATGATCGGCAGCGGCAGGCCCAGCTCCACAGCCACGCCCAGCTCCTGCAGGGTATAGTGAAAGCCGTAGTCCCCGATGATCGCCATCGTGGGCAGCCCCTTGCGCGCAATCGCCCCGCCGATGGCCGCAGGCGTGGCATAGCCCAGCGTGCCAAAGCCGTAGGGGTGATGCCAGTGGCCGGGGCGGTCCATGTCCCAGACCTCCTTGGCGGTATAGGCGAATTGCGTCATGTCGGAGTAGATCATGGCATCCGCAGGCACTGCCGCGCGCAGGGCATCGCACAGGGGGACTATTCCCGGTCGCTCGGCCTCCACTTCCGCGCGCCAGCGGGCACGGGCGCGGGCCACTTCCGCTGCGGTCCAGTCGCTCTGAGGCGCGTCCTCCGCCTCGCAGACCTCATGAAGGGCGCTGAGGAAATCCGCGGCATCGGCCTGCACGTGCCAGTCGGCGCGCGCCGCATCGCCCAGGACTTCCGGGTCCAGATCGACGCGCACCATCGGGCAGTCATGGCCCAGATGATCGCGCCACAGGTCCACCTGCGCCAGCTCCGTCCCCACGGCAATCACCGCATCCGCGCGCGCAAGGACCGATGCACTGTCAGGCCGCGCCAGCGCGCTGCCAAAATGCAGCAGATCCTCCGCGCCGATGATCCCCCGCCCTGCATAGGTCGTAAAACTGGCAGCCCCCAGCTTTTTCATGAGCCGCCGCGCCGCGTCCGCACCTTTCACGGCACCGCCCCCGAACACGAAAAGCGGCCGCTTTGCATCAGACAGAACCCGCAGCGCCATCGCGGCTCCCAAAGCTGTGACGCCTGCTGGCCGCGTCCGGTTCATGGCGCGGGGGGCGGCCTCCGCCTCCGCCTCAAGCAAAGTGATGGGCACCTGAATGTGCTTGCTGCGCGGGCGCCGGGCGGTGAATTCCGCCAGCGCGCGGTCAATCAGCGCATAGGCGGCCTGCGGGCTGCGCGCCTCCTCAGACCAGTCACAGACCGTGGCCGCCGCCGCGCGCTGGTCGCGCATCTGGTGCAGCTGGCCGCGCCGGGCCGATGTCTCGTCCAGACAGCTCGAGATCACCAGCAGCGGCACCGAGTCGCTGTAGGCCTGCCCCATCGGCGTCATGATGTTGCACAGGCCCGGCCCGGTGATCACATAGGCCACGCCGGGTTTGCCGGAGGCCCGCGCATAGCCGTCCGCCATAAAGCCTGCCCCCTGCTCATGGCGGGCCAGCACATGGGTGATCCCCGCTTCTTCGATGCCACGGTACATCTCCTGATTGTGCACGCCGGGGATGCCGAAAATCACATCGACCCCGCGCGCCTTGAGCATGTGGGAGATCTGCGCGCCCAGCGGGCGGGTTGTGGGTTTGGCCATCAGGCTCTCCAGAAGTTGACGGTAAAGATGACATAGACCACCATCAGTTCCAGCCGGCCCAGCAGCATGGCGATGGTCAGGATCCATTTGGCGGGATCGTTGAGCGTGGCGAAATTGCCCGCAGGGCCGATGATGTCACCAAGGCCCGGGCCAATATTGCCCAGCGCTGCTGCCGCCCCCGAGACGGAGGTGACGAAATCAAGGCCCGTCATCGAGAGTGCCACCGAGACGATGCCCAGCGTCAGGATGAAGAACATGAAGAAGGTCATCACCGAGGCCAGCACCTCCTCCGTCACCGGCCTGCCGTCATAGCGCGGCGTAAAAATCCCGTGCGGCGAGCGGATCCGCTGAAGCTGGGCGCGGATGGACGCAAAGAGCAGCTGGTAACGGAACACCTTGATCGAGCACGCGGTGGACCCCGCGCAGCCCCCGATAAGGCCGATGAAGAAGAACAGCGCCACCGCAAAGCTGCCCCATTGCATATAATCCACCGAGGCATAGCCCGTGCCGGAGATGATCGAGGTCACGTTGAACAGCGCCTCGCGCACGGCCTGTTCATTGTCCAGATGCACGCTGTCTTCCAGCAGCAGGATCAGCAACCCGACCAGCACCAGAATCGTCATGACAAAACCGCGCACCTGCGGATCGCGGTGCAGCGCCATGGGATTGCCGTTGATCAGCTGGACATAGCGGACAAACGGCAGCGCTGCGAGGATCATGAAAAGTGCTGCGACATATTCCAGCGGCCCCGCGAAGACGGCAAAAGAGGCGTCATAATTGGCGAAGCCGCCGGTGGAGATGGTGGTCATGGCATGGGCGGTGGCGTCAAAGACATCCATCCCCAGCGACAAATAGACCATCGCACAGATCAGCGTGAAGGTCACATAGAGGCCTGAAATCTGGGTGGCGATCTGGCCTGCACGGGGCAGGATCTTGCCCAATGTGTCAAAGCTTTCGGATTTGAAGATCTGCATGCCGCCCACGCGCAGTTCCGGCAGGAACACCATCGCGACCACGATGATGCCGATGCCGCCCAGCCATTGCAGGATCGCGCGCCAGATCAGCAGGCCCTTGGGCATCTCGTCCAGCCCGGTGAACACCGTGGCCCCTGTGGTGGTCAGGCCCGACATCGCCTCGAAAACCGCATCGACCACCCGCGCGTCGGTATCGCCCAGCACAAACGGGATCGCCCCGAACAGGGGCAGCGCCACCCAGACCGAGGAGGTCAGCAGGAAGGTCTGCTGGATCGTGAGCCCCTCGCGCACGCCATTGGCACAGGCAAGTGCGATGGCAATGCCGCCCAGCACTGTAATCGCACCGCTTTGCAGAAACACCGGCCAGTGGCCGCGCCCCTCCGCCAGATCCACCAGAAGGGGCACCAGCATCGCGGCCCCCAGCACGGCCACCAGCAGGCCAATCACATATCCAACGGGGCGCAGATCCATCCGCGCAGGGTTGGCGTGTGCGGCACCCCGTGTCAAGCAAGCGCACACCCGGCGCATCGCCTGAAAGGCAAAAGACCCGCCACAGGCAGTCTGCAGCGGGCCCTATTTGCCAGTCGGCGGCCGTCTGAGGAGAAGCCTCAGATGTAATAGCAGTTGCCGAACACCACTTGCACGATCTCGTCGCGGCGGATGCCCAGCTGCGCCAGCTCGGCGTCGGATTTCGCCTGCAGGGCCTCAACCCGGCGCAGACGCGGAGAGCTTTCGCCGATCTTCACAAGGGTTGTGCCAATGGCGCTGAAAAACCTGCCCAGCGGCGCAAGGACGCGACCTAGAAGACGGGTGCCTGCAAAACGGGGGCCTGCAAGACGGGTGCCTGCAAGACGGGTGCCTGCAAAACGGGGGCCTGCAAGATCGGGAGAGGAGAACTGCTCGGATGAATTCTGATAGGTCATCGGATATGCCTTCATGTTGGTGTTAAAGAATATTCTTCGGGCGCTCGGCCCTTGGATTGACCTTTCAGATAGGCATTGCTGCAGTGCAGCACCACCGCCAAAAACGCATAGCGGCCTCCCGCTGGGTGCATCTGCAAAACGGCCGGGTTGTGAGGGGAAAGGTGTGGCGCACTAGAAAATCGCCTCGGGAAGGGCCGGGCGAAGGATTCAGCGCTGGTCGGGTTTTGGTGTGGCCGGTGGCTTGCGTGCGGCATCGTACCGGACTGATGGCGGAGTTTCACCGTCTGTCGGTACGGGCTGCTGGTGCGGGCTGCTGGTGCGGGCTGCTGGTGCGGGCTGCTGGTGCGGGCTGCTGGTGCGGGCGCGGAGTTGCACCGCGCCCGCAGATGTCAGCCGACGTGAAACAGCGTATTGAACAGCTTGGGATCGAGGCTCGCCTGTGCGAACGTCGGCCCTTCGGTCAGCACACTGACGGCGTCATGGCTGTGCAGGCTCTCCTGATGGCTGGCGATGATGCGAAAATCGGAGATCCGCGCATCGGCCAGCAATTGCGCGCAAAACAGCCGCGCCGCATCCTCGACAAAGATCGGGTTGGCGGCGTTCAGCTCGGCAAAGGCCTGCTCGTCCTCGCGCTTGACCATCACTTGCGTCTCCGTCGGCACCGCGCGACGGCAGGCATCAATCAGATCCTCGAACCACAGAATTTCGGCGCCCTGCTCCATCAGCACGGAAATCCGCGCGACGGATCGTTGCGAATGCGGGGTCGCCAGCTGGTTGCGCGTGACGCGGGCATGCTCTGACAATTCCAGCGAGCAGGGGCAGGTGCTGGAATAGACGTAATCCAGATGGATGATCTGCTGGCGCACGCCGCCCTGCTCAACCAGCTCCAGCGCCACATCGTAATACTGGTAGCCCTCAAGGCCCGACCGCAGGCTGCTGATCTTCATCGGAAACGAGAACCGCATCTGGATGCGGGCATCGAAACTCTCAAGGTCCGTGATATAATCGTCCAGCGCCGCCTCGACCACCTTGAAGCTGAAGGTCTCGCCCGCATGCTTGTAAAAGCTGCGCATGATGCGGGACATGTTGATGCCCTTCTTGTCGGCATCAAGGCTCACGGTGCCGGTCACCGATGTCTCCAGCGTCAGCGGGCCGTTGTCGCGCGTCTCGAACCGCACAGGCAGGCGGAAGTTGGAGATGCCCACGTGCTGGATCTGCTGATTTGCCCCCTTGATCAGGCTGGAGGGACCATTCTGCAGGTCGGGCAGGCTGGCCTTATACTCCGGCTCGATCGCGAAATCCTCGGGGTAGTCCCGCTTGAACAGCGGATAGCCCTTGCCGCCGCCCAGCATCTGGGCCACTGCAGGCTCCAGCGTTGCGATCTCGGCGGGATCGGCGCTGCTGGCCCATGCCCGGAGTGTTGCAAGTGCTTCGTCGGCCGCGGTGCGGTCAGGTACAGGCTTGATCGGTGTCGAGATGTTCATGGGCGCGCCCCTCATTGTCAGAAGCCTTATGTAGGGTGGCACCAGAGCATTGCCAAAAAATTTTACGCCGCGGCGGAACAATTGCGCCGCACGGGGTTTAATCCAATCCGTGTAGCGCGTTCAGAAAATCATCCGCAAGGTCGGCTGCATCCTCCAGACCGATGCTGACCCGCACCAGACCGGGGGTAATGCCGAGGGCAAGTTTTTGCGCATCGGGCAGCCGCTGGTGGGTGGTGGTGGCGGGATGGGTCAGGATCGTTTTCGCATCGCCCAGATTGTTGGAAATCAGCCCGATCTGCAGCGCGTTGAGGAAGGTGAAAGCCGCCTCCTTGCCGCCTGCCAGATCAAGGGCGAGCACGGTGCCGCCCGCGCCCATCTGCGCCTGCGTCAGCGCGTGCTGTGGATGGCCGGTGAGGCCGGGGTAGATCACGCGGGCAAGGGCGGGATGCCCCTCCAGCCGCTCTGCGATGGCCTGCGCCGATGCGGTCTGTGCGCGCACCCGCAGGCCCATCGTCTCCAGCCCCTTGAGCATGATCCAGGCCGTGAAGGGCGACATGGAGCCGCCGGTATGCTTCATGTAAGGCTCCACCGTCTTGCGGATGAAATCCTTGGTACCGAGGATCACACCGCCCAGCGTACGGCCCTGCCCGTCGATATGCTTGGTCGCGGAATAGATCACCACATCGGCGCCCTGTGCCAGGGCGCGCGAATAGACCGGCGTGGCAAAGACATTGTCGATCAGCACCAGCGCGCCCTTTGCATGGGCAAGCGTACTGACCGCCGCAATGTCGATCACCTCCAGCGTCGGGTTGGAGATGCTCTCGAAAAACACTGCCCTGGTGTCCGCCCGGATCGCCGCCTCCCACTGCCCCAGATCAGTGCCATCGACAAAGGTGATCTCGACGCCGTAGCGCGTCAGGATCTCCTCCAGCACATAAAGGCATGAGCCAAAGAGCGCGCGCGCGGAGGCCACATGATCGCCCGCCCGCAGCATCGACATCAGCGCGCCCGAGACCGCCGCCATGCCGGACGCGGTGGCAAAGGCGTCCTCTGCCCCCTCGAGTGCGGCAATCCGCTCCTCGAACATCCGCACGGTGGGGTTGCCATAGCGGGCATAGATGAACTCATCCGCGCCGGGCGCGATGAACCGCTGCTCTGCGTGCTCGGCGCTGTCATAGACAAAGCCCTGGGTCAGAAAAATTGCCTCAGATACCTCGCCATACTGGCTGCGCCTTGTCCCGGTGTGCACGGCTTTGGTGGCGGGTTTCCAGTCATCGCTCATCGCTGCTATCCTCCGCATGCCCGGCCAGAATGCGGGCACAAAAAAACCCCGAACGCGGTCAAGCGAAAGGGGGCTTTCATCCTGACCTTTTAGCGGAATGTTTAACGTGGCCCGCAATCCGGTAACAAATCACCACATCGCTTTGCCTAGGCGATCCCTGCACCCCGGTCAAGACCCACAATCAGGGCCAGGGTACAAGGCCCCAAATCAAACCCGCCGGTCAATCCTGCCTTGGTGCCTGCGCCACACCCGCCCTCAGACATCCTTGTTGGCTTCCTCGATCACATAGGGCTGCAGCTGTGCGAATTGCCAGAACAGGAACACCATGAGGGCTGCGGGAAAGCCGAAGGTCTCGATCTTGACCCAAGCGTCGGTGGACATGCTGCGCCAGATCACCTCATTGGCCACGGCCAGCACCACGAACGCCAGCGTCAGGCGGCGCGTGAGGATCATCCAGCCTTCATGGCGCATGGGCATCATATCGGCCATCACATATTCCAGCCAGGACCGCCCGCGCAGCAGGCCCACCCCGAGAACGGCCGCCAGAAAGCCGTAGACGATGGTGGTCTTCATCTTGAAGAACCGCTCGTCGTTGAACCATGCGGTGAGGCCCCCGAAGAAGATCACCATGAAGGCGGTGAACACCTGCATCCGGCTCAGCTTGCCGGTGAGGGCCCAGAGGATGCCCATGGCGACCAGCAGGATCGGCACAAAGACCAGTGCCGCGACGATGAAGCCGGTGTATTCAGTGCCATTGAAGGTGAAAACATCGTCCCTGATCCGCAGATAGAGCACAAAGAAGGCCAGCGTCGGTCCCAGCTCCAGCACCTGCTTGAGGATGGGGTTGATCTCGCGCGCATGTGCCATGCTCAGCCTCCGAATTCTACGATCACGGCACCCGTTGCGATCAGCGTCATGAGTGCGATGCGCCGGGGGCCAACTGTTTCCTTCAGCACCAGCCAACCGATGAGGGCGGCGAACACTGTCGATGTCTCTCTCAATATCGCCGCCTCGCCCACGTTATCAAGGCGTGTGGCCAGCATTATCCCGCCAAAGCTTGCAAAAGCAATGATGCCGCCGAAAACGCCGCGCAGCATCAGCGGCCCCAGATCGGGCGGATCCCCCATGGCCCGCCAGCGACGGGTGGCGATGATCGGGAATAAAAACCCGTCGATCATGAAAAACCAAGCCAGAAAAGTGAACGGATCCGCCGTGGCGCGGATGCCGTAGGCGTCATAGGTGGTATAGAGCGCCACGCACAGCCCCGTCAGCACCGCCAGCCCCAGCGCCATCTTCAGCGTCTCCCGCGCGGTCTCCAGATACAGCAGGTTATAGGCGGCAAGCCCGAAAATACCCGCCATCAGCACGCCGAGACCAAAGATCTGGATGCCGTTGAACACTTCGCCAAAGATGAAATAGGCCCCCACCACCGTGAACAGCGGCCCGGTGCCGCGCACCACCGGATAGACCACCGTATAGGCACCGCGCACATAGGCCGCCGCCTGCAACAGCTTGTAGAGCGTATGGATGACCCATGCGCCCGCAAAGATCGCCCACATATGCGGCTCGGGCCAGGGCACGACGAACAGCGCAAAGGGCGCGGCCATCAGGCAATAGGAGCCGTCAATCGCCCCGCGCGTCAGCCACGGATCATGCCGCCCCTTTTGCAGCGCGCCAAAGACCGCATGCAGAAAGGCCGCCATCAGCGCCAGCCAGAGGGCCGCCGTAGCGCCCGCCGGTGTCCCCTCGATCGAGATGAGCCAGTCTGTCACGCTCAATCCTCGGAGGCCCTGTGCACCTAGCGGTCTACCCCGATCAGCGCATCGGCAAATTCCTGCGGATCAAAGGGCTGCAGATCGTCGATCTGCTCGCCCACGCCGATGGCATGAATGGGCAGGCCGAACTTATCCGCCAGAGAGACCAGCACGCCCCCCTTGGCCGTGCCATCGAGCTTGGTCATCACCAGCCCCGAGACGTCGGAGATTTCCTGAAACACCTTGACCTGCGTGATCGCGTTCTGCCCCGTTGTGGCATCGAGTACCAGCAGCGTATTGTGCGGCGCCTCGGGGTCTTTCTTGCGGATCACCCGGACGATCTTGGCCAACTCCTCCATCAGATCGCCCCGGTTCTGCAACCGGCCTGCGGTGTCGATCAGCAGCAAATCAGCGCCATCCGCCTGCGCGCGGCCCATGGCGTCATAGGCAAGGCTGGCCGGATCGGAGCCTTGCGGGGCGGTCAGCACCGGCACACCCGCCCGCTCGCCCCAGACCTGCAACTGCTCCACCGCTGCCGCGCGGAACGTATCCCCTGCGGCGATGACCACGGATTTGCCCGCCGCGCGAAACTGCGAGGCCAGTTTGCCAATCGTCGTCGTCTTGCCAGAGCCGTTGACCCCCACCACCAGCACCACCTGCGGCGTCTTGCCATAGAGCGGCAGGGGCTTCGCCACAGGGTCCATGATGCGCGCGATCTCGTCGCTGAGCACCATCTTGATCTCCGTCACCGACATTTTGCGGCCCAGCCGCCCTTCGGCCATATTGGCGGTCACGCGCAGGGCGGTATCGACACCCATGTCAGAAGCAATCAGCAACTCCTCGAGCTGCTCGAGCATCGCGTCGTCGAGCACACGGCGGATCTCTGCGGGGGCCACAGGGGCGGCGCTGCGCCCGATCAGACGGTCAAGGAGGCCGCGTTTGGGGGCGGGCGGTTCCGGCTCTGCCGCAGCAGATCGGACCACCTCCGAAGAACGGAGACTCTTTTCAGATGCGGCCTGCGGCGCAGCAAGAGGATTCGGGGCAGGATTCTGGAGGGATTGCGGAGCAGGCGCTTCACTGGGCGGCTCAACCGGGACTTCGCTCGGCAGCTCGTCGGGAACTTCGCGGGGGACTTCGCGGGGCACTTCGGCGGGCGCCTCATCGGGCACTTCGCTGGGCGCCTCAACCGGGACTTCGCTCGGCAGCTCGTCGGGCACCTCAACGGGCGCCTCACCGGGCAGTTCACGGGGTAGTTCACGGGGCTGTTCATTGGCGGCCCCACCCTCGCTCACGATCGCTTCCAGCCCCTCGTCGATCTTGCTGGAGGATCTGAGCAATCGGTCTTTGAGCTTTTTGAAAAATGCCACGCGTGCAGGTCTCCGGCTGGGTCTATCCTCCCTGATCTACCCCCTCAGGCGCGCAGAGGAAAGGGTGCGCGACCATCGGGTGCGCGAACGCCGACCGCGTGCCGCTGCGCGTCGAACACAGTGTCAGAGCAGTTTCGGACCCGGCAGTGCGGCAGGGCCACGTGGCCCATGTGCACTGGCTCCGCCGCCCGCAGCGGACGCATCAGCGCTCGATCCCGGCCTGAGGTGTTACGCCATCAGCAGGGTCATGGCGCTGAACCGCACCGGGGCTCTACACTGGTCCCAAGCGAAAAAATGCACTTTCAGAATATCAAAAATATCTACTTATCAATGCCATATACCGCAAAATTCATCCACTACATGAACTGAAAGCCAACGTCAGATCTCCTCCGGGAAGTGCTTCATCGTCATGCGGATCGGGTTGGGTGCTGCCTGCCCCAGTCCGCAGATCGAGGCATCGACCATGGCCGCCGACAGTTCCTCCAGCAACCCCTGATCCCAGCGTTCCGCCTGCATCAGCTGCACCGCCTTGGAGCAGCCGACGCGGCAAGGGGTGCATTGGCCACAGCTTTCATCCTCAAAAAACCGCAGCATGTTCAGCGCCGCATCGCGGGCGCGGTCGTGATCCGACAGCACGACAACAGCCGCCGACCCGATGAAGCTGCCGTGCGGCTGCAGCGTGTCGAAATCGAGCGGGATGTCGTGCATGGAGGCAGGCAGCAGCCCCGAGGACGGGCCGCCGGGCTGGTAGGCCTTGAACACATGGCCCTGCGCCATGCCCCCTGCCGCCGCGATCACATCGGTGATGGTGGAGCCGGCGGGCAGCAGATAGACGCCCGCGCGCGCCACACGCCCCGAGACGGAGTAGCTGCGCAGCCCGCTGCGGCCATTGTGCACCGTGCCCGACAGGATCTCCGGCCCCTCGCGGCAGATCCGCGCGACCCATTTCAGCGTCTCGATGTTGTGCACCAGCGTGGGACGGCCGAACAGGCCCACCTGCGCCACAAAGGGCGGACGGTGGCGCGGCAGTCCGCGCTTGCCCTCGATGCTCTCGATCATGGCGGATTCCTCGCCGCAGATATAGGCACCCGCGCCGCGCCGCAGCTCGATATAGCCGGGGGCTGCGATGCCCGCATCCTCCAGCGCCGCAATCTCATGGGCCAGAATGTGCAGCACCGCAGGATATTCGTCGCGCATGTAGATGTAGCAGCGCTCGGCCTCGACGGCCCAGGCGGCGATCAGCATCCCCTCGAGGAACAGATGCGGCACCCGCTCAAGGTAGTGGCGGTCCTTGAAGGTGCCGGGCTCCCCCTCGTCGCCGTTCACGGCAAGGAAGCGCGGACCGGAATTTGCGCGCACGAAGCCCCATTTCCGCCCCGACGGGAAACCCGCACCGCCCAAGCCCCGCAGACCGGAGGCCAGCACTTTTTCCTGCACCGCTTCCCAGTCGCCGTTGGCGCGAAGATCTTCCAGCACCTCATAGCCACCGCCCGCAACATAGGCGTCAAAGCCCTCATACTCCGGGATATGCGCGTGGATCTGCCCTGCGGCGATGGCGGCATGGACCTTGTCGGGGGTGGCGTGGTCGATGTGATGATGGCCCAGTTCCAGCACCGGGGCGGTATCGCAGCGGCCCATGCAGGGCGCGCGCAGCACGCGGACCTCAACCGGGTCCAGCCCGGCCTCAAGCGCGGATTTCAGCGCCTGTGCGCCTGCCAGCTCACAGCTGAGCGAATCGCACACCCGGATGGTCAGCGCGGGCGGCGGCACCTCGCCTTCCTTGACCACGTCAAAATGGGCGTAGAAGGTCGCGACCTCATAGACCTCCGCCATGCTCAGGCGCATCTCCTCGGCCAGCGCGCGCAGATGGGCCGCAGAGAGGTGGCCATAGTGGTCCTGTATCAGGTGCAGATGCTCGATCAGCAGATCGCGGTCGCGTGGCTCTGCCCCCAGCAAATCCCGGATCTGGCCCCATGCGGTATCCTCGAGCTGGCGGCCCCTGGTGTGGCGGCGGCCCTTGCCCTTGCCGGATTTCCACACACCCTTGTCGGGTGATTTGCCGTTTTCATCCAGTGCCATTGCCGCGCTCCTTGTGGTCCTGACGCTGGTCTAGCAAACGCAGCCTGCGCGGTTGAGGTGAAAAGCGACAATCCCCGCGCCCTTTGCGCGCTGGGCGGTGACGCGCTGACGCCAATCGGAAACGCATGGCGCATCTGGTCGTTGTGCGCGACATCTGGCACAAGAGGGACATGAAAATCCTCATTCTGCTCCTCTGGGCTTTCGCCGCCCTGCCCGCCGCTGCACAGTCGCTGATGACCGCGCAGGAATTTGACGACTACACCCAAGGCAAGACCCTTTATTATGGCAACGGGGCCGAGCCTTATGGCGCGGAGATCTACCTGCCGAACCGCCGCGTGCGCTGGTCGTTTCTGGACGGGCAGTGCATGGAAGGCGAATGGTACGAGGCGGACGGGTTGATCTGTTTTGTCTACGACGAAAAGCCCGCGCCGCAATGCTGGAGCTTTGAGAAAGGTCCGCGCGGGCTGATCGCGCGTTTCGAGAATGATCCTGCCGTGACACCGCTCTATGAAGCGAATGAGAGCGGCGAGGATCTGCTCTGTCCGGGGCCTAGGATCGGGGTCTAGGATCGGGGCCTAGGATCGGGTTCTGAGGGCGCAGGGGCTCTGCCCCGCAAGATTTGACAGAAAGATCTGTTCAGGGCTTCGTGAGGATCCGGCCATCGCTGAACTGAATCTCCAGGGTTTCGGCGCGTTGCGCGTCGGGCGCGCTGGTGATCAGGCGGCCCTCGGCGCGGATGACGGCAAAACCGCGCTCCAGCGTAGCCTCATAGCCCAGAGTACGGCGCAGTCGTTCCGCTGCGGTGATTTGCGCGCGCCATGTGCGGATCTGGCGCTGGCCGGTCTCGGAGAGGGTTTTGGCGGCGCGGTTGAGCCGGGCGGATTGCTGGGCCTGTTCGCGTGCGAGCGCGGGGCCGAGGCGGCGGGCGCGGTCTGACAGCTGCTGCCGGTCCTGACCAAGGCGGCGGACCAGTGCTGCGGGGCGCAGGGCACCCGACAGATCGGCAAGATCCAGTTTGCGCCGCTGCACGCCCGCCATCAACGCAGGCGCGAGCCGGGCCGCTGCCCGCTCCAGCCGCAGGCGGGGCGCATCGGTGAGAGTGGCTGCGCGCGCGAGCCGGTCACCGGCGCGGTCGAGCCGCTGGCGCGGGCTGTCGAGCAGGCTGTCAGGGCGCGGCAGCGCGCGGGAGATGTCGCGCAGGCGTTGGCCGCGCTGCATGAGACCCCGGGTCAGCGCGCGGCTCATCCGGGCGTGCTGCTGGTCCAGATGGGCGCTCAGCTCCATCCGGACAGGCACCGCAAGCTCCGCCGCGGCCGTGGGGGTGGGCGCGCGGACATCGGCGGCATGGTCAATCAGGGTGGTGTCCGTCTCATGGCCCACAGCGGAGATCAGCGGGATCTCGGAGGCGGCGGCGGCGCGCACGACCACTTCCTCGTTGAAGCCCCAGAGGTCTTCGACGGAGCCGCCGCCGCGTGCCACGATGATCAGATCGGGGCGCGGCATCGCACCGCCGGGGGTCAGCAGATTGAACCCCGCGATGGCGCGGGCGACTTCGGGCGCACATCTGGCCCCCTGCACCGCGACAGGCCAGATCAGCACCTTGCGCGGGAAGCGGTCGCGCAGCCGGTGCAGGATGTCGCGGATCACCGCACCGGAGGGGGATGTCACAACGCCGATGATCTCGGGCAGATAGGGCAAGGGACGCT
>Ga0136559_1000128_pt1 | contig 24943 bp, 27 predicted proteins | sample AntRauMeHopE1496_FD_104633 | JGI IMG/M metagenome (GOLD analysis project Ga0136559, IMG submission 104633) | Saline lake microbial communities from Rauer Islands, Antarctica - Metagenome Hop E1 #496 | ecosystem: Environmental > Aquatic > Non-marine Saline and Alkaline > Saline | place... | reverse complement strand
ATAATTTTGATCCTACTTCTGTTTTCGTGCCATTTTTTATATCAGAATACCTAATTTCGTCCAACGTGAAAACGATTTACATATTAGCTCCATATCCTCGTGCGCAGGCTCCTTCGCAACGATTTCGTTTTGAACAATACTTGGACACTCTAACATCTGAAGGTTATTCTATTCAATTTCATCCTTTCATAAATGAAAAAACGTGGCGCACGATCTACGCAGAAGGAAAAGTATGGAAGAAAATCGTTGGAATAATCGGGAGCTTTCTTCGCCGTTGGAAGCTACTATTCAAATTGAGAAAGGCAGATTATATATTTATTCACCGCGAAGCTGCCCAAATAGGTCCTCCTCTCTTTGAGTGGATTATCGCTAAGGTTTTCCGAAAAAATTATATTTACGACTTTGACGATGCGATTTGGCTTCCCAATTATAGCGCTACGAACGCTCGATTTCACCGACTAAAGGCGTATTGGAAAGTTAAATACTGCATGAAATGGGCCTCAAAAATCACTGCTGGAAACGCTTATTTAGCTGAGTTTGCCAAACAATACAACCCTTCCGTTCAGATTATTCCAACTACCATCGATACCGAACACTACCACAACAAAACAACCGATTACGACAAGGAAAAGTTAGTTATTGGCTGGACAGGTTCACATACTACGATTCGTTATTTAAATGAACTTGTTCCCGCGCTTCAACAACTTGAAAAAAAATATGACTTCACATTTACAATTATATCGAATAAAGCTCCCCAATTGCCGTTGAAGTCCTTAAAATTTGTTCCTTGGTCAAAGGAAAATGAAATTGAAGAACTTCTAAAATTTTCTATAGGAGTAATGCCGCTTCAAGAAGATCAATGGTCGAAGGGTAAATGTGGATTTAAAGCACTTCAATATATGTCGTTGGGTATACCAAGCGTTATAACTCCTGTTGGTGTGAATGTAGAAATTGTAACGAACGGCGTAAATGGTTTTACACCCTCCACGCCTACGGACTGGATTGCTACACTTGAAAAATTGATTACGGATAAAAAACTTCGAAAGAGGCTTGGGCAAAGAGGTCAAGATACCGTCGAAAAAAAATACTCTGTCCATTCCCAAAAACAACAATATATACACTTATTTAAGTAAACAATGGAACTCATATTTGCTACTCAGAACGAAAACAAAGTCAAGGAAATTCAAAAATTATTTCCTTCTCACATTACCATTAAGAGCTTGTTAGCTATCGGTTGCACAGAGGATATACCAGAAACACAACCAACGATTGAAGGTAATGCCATCCAGAAAGCTGAATATGTTGCTAAGAAATTCAATGTGAATTGTTTTTCAGATGACACTGGTCTAGAAGTAAATGCCTTAAACGGAGAACCCGGAGTACTTAGTGCAAGATACGCTGGACCCGAAAAAAATTCGGCCAACAACATGAACTTGTTACTGGAAAAATTAAACTATCATAAAGACAGATCCGCACGTTTTAAAACTGTAGTTGCCCTTATCATAAATGGAAAACTTACCACGTTTGAAGGGATTGTGGAGGGAGAAATTCGAAAGTTCCCTTCCGGAGATTTTGGTTTCGGATACGATCCGATTTTTGAACCCGAAAAACAAGGAAGGACGTTTGCAGAAATGCCGTTGGACGAAAAAAATCAGTTCAGTCATCGCGCTCGAGCAGTTGAGAAACTTGTTTCTTTTTTGAAAGGTTAAAAAAGAGACGTTGGACTCGTGTAACTATAAATTTTTAATTGTCAGTCACAAATTAGCTAACAACAAAGCGGGTCTATCGACTTAACCTGTGATGTCTGAAAACCTAAAGAAATCCGAGCTCCAATTTCGCCTCTTCACTCATCATGTCTTTATCCCAAGGAGGATCAAAAACGATGTTTACTTTAGAAGAAGCAACTCCATCAATAGCGCCTACTTTATCTTCCACTTCTTTCGGCATGGATTCAGCTACAGGACAATTTGGAGAGGTTAATGTCATTTCGATTTCCACCTGCTGCTCTGCATTTATTTTAACCTCATATATCAATCCTAATTCATAGACATCAACAGGGATTTCAGGATCGAAAATCGTCTTGAGCACATCTATAATGGTATTTTCTAAAGCTTCGTTTGCCATATTATTGTTTACTTAGAGCACGTGCAAAGTTAATTAATGTTTAGAACAAATAAGGTCTTATTTGGTTTAATTCTAAATAATAATAAAGGAAAGAGCGCACGATGCAAACGATTAGTCCGGGAAATCGAACAAAATAATCTAATTTTTTATTGCTCAACTACCATAAATATGGTATTTTTGCAGAAGATTTTGTTTTTATTTATATTAAATCTAAATAACAATAAAGAAAACGAAGAAATGATAACAGTAACAGAAACAGCAAAAAAGCAAGCCATCCGCTTGATGGAGGATGATGGGAAAGACGGATACTTTATACGCGTAGGTGTTGAAGGTGGAGGATGTTCTGGGTTAATGTATCAATTGGAGTTCGATAATGAAGACCGAGAGGGAGACAAAGCTTTTGAAGACAATGGGATGAAAATCGTTGTTGATAAAAAAAGTTTTCTTTATTTAATAGGAACGACACTGGACTTCTCAGGAGGTTTGAATGGAAAGGGGTTTGTATTTGTTAATCCCAATGCAGATAGAACCTGCGGTTGTGGAGAAAGTTTTTCCGTCTAAACAAATAGATACAACCATTACAATAAAAATAGCGAACCAAACGAATTAAAAAGTATGGGTTACACAGAAGAAGAATTAGCGAAAGACCTGGAAAATCAGGAGTATAAATTTGGTTTTACCTCGAATTTTGAATCAGACAAGGCACCTAATGGAATAAACGAGGATATCATTCGGTTTATTTCGGCAAAAAAAGAGGAGCCAGAGTGGTTGCTAGCCTATAGATTAAAAGCCTTTGAGCATTGGAAAACAATGACTGAGCCGGAATGGGCTCATATTCATTATGAAAAACCAACATTTCAAGACATTTGTTATTACTCTGCACCAAAGCAAAGTAAAAAATACGAAAGTTGGGACGATGTTGATCCAGAGATGAAAGAAACGATGAAAAAGCTCGGAATTTCTATGGAAGAGCAACAACGATTAACCGGAACAGCCGTGGATTTCGTGATTGATTCTGTTTCCGTTGCCACATCATTTAAAGCAAAATTAAGTGAATTAGGAATTATTTTCTGTTCATTTTCTGAAGCAGTCCAAGAACATCCAGAGTTAGTAAAAAAATACATGGGTTCAGTTGTTCCAGCTACTGATAATTTTTATGCAGCATTAAATAGCGCGGTATTTACCGATGGCTCTTTTTGCTATATCCCGAAGGGAGTTCGGTGTCCTATGGAACTTTCCACTTACTTTAGAATCAATGAAGGAGGAACTGGTCAGTTTGAAAGAACACTAGTAGTTGCCGATAAAGGCTCCTTCGTTTCCTATTTGGAAGGGTGCACTGCTCCAATGCGTGATGAAAATCAATTACATGCTGCAGTTGTTGAATTAGTGGCACTTGATGACGCTGAAATCAAATATTCCACTGTGCAAAACTGGTATCCAGGAGATAAAAACGGAAAGGGTGGCGTATTTAACTTTGTAACGAAAAGAGGTATTTGCGAACGCAATGCTAAAATTTCATGGACACAAGTAGAAACTGGTTCTGCCGTAACGTGGAAATATCCTTCCTGTATATTGAAAGGCGATAATTCAATTGGGGAATTTTATTCCGTAGCGGTTACCAATAACTACCAGCAAGCAGATACGGGAACAAAAATGATTCACTTAGGAAAAAACACGAAGTCTACGATTATATCGAAAGGAATTTCAGCCGGACATTCGCATAATTCATACAGAGGACTCGTTCAGATATCGGCCAATGCTGATAATGCGCGAAATTTTTCACAGTGTGACTCTTTGTTAATGTCAGATCGATCGGGAGCGCATACATTTCCGTACATAGAGTGTAAAAATAATACAGCAAAAATCGAACACGAAGCGACTACTTCTAAAATTGGTGAAGACCAAATTTTTTATTGCCTTCAACGCGGTATTAGTGAAGAAAAAGCGATTGGTTTAATTGTAAACGGGTACTGTAAGGAAGTGCTCAACCAGTTACCGATGGAGTTTGCTGTAGAGGCTCAAAAATTATTAGAAATATCATTAGAAAATTCAGTAGGATAAACTTAAAACAAAGCTATGTTATCAATTAAAAATCTTCACGCTAAAGTGGAAGACCACGATATTTTAAAAGGATTAAATTTAGACGTAAAGGCAGGCGAAGTGCATGCTATCATGGGACCAAACGGTGCTGGGAAATCAACATTGGCTTCTGTTCTTGCAGGGAAAGATGGTTATGAAGTAACCGAAGGATCAGTAGATTTTGATGGGATAGACCTATTAGAGTTAGATACAGAAGATCGAGCTAAAGAAGGTTTATTTTTAGCCTTTCAGTACCCTGTTGAAATACCTGGTGTGTCTAATGTAAACTTCTTGCGAACAGCATTGAATGAAATTCGCGAGTACCGCAAGGAAGACCCTATTTCTGCGAAAGATTTCATGGCACGTGTGCGTGAAAAATCTGCCCTTGTAGAACTAGACCCAAAATTAGCTAGTCGCGCGGTGAATGAAGGATTTTCAGGTGGTGAAAAGAAAAGAAATGAAATCTTTCAAATGGCCATGCTTGAACCCAAATTAGCGATTTTAGATGAAACAGATTCAGGATTAGATATAGATGCTTTGCGCATTGTAGCGAATGGCGTCAATAAATTAAAAACCAAAGACAATGCTGTAATTATCATTACACATTACCAACGTTTATTGGATTATATAATTCCCGACTTTGTACATGTCTTAGCGGATGGAAAAATTGTTAAATCAGGAACAAAAGAACTTGCTTTAGAATTGGAAGAAAAAGGATACGACTGGATACACGAAAAAGCATAAACAAGCATGGAAGCATTACAAGAAAATAAAGTGGTACAGTTTACGGAAGGTTGGCAGCAACCCGACAATCTAACATCTATTCGAAATGAGGCGAAACAAGCTTTAAATGCAATGGATTTTCCTACGACCCGTGTGGAAGATTGGAAATATACGCGTACCGCACGTATTACAAATAAAACGTACACGCAAAAAGAGGCAACTAGTGATATTGCTCCTTACCGCATACCAAATTTAAAATGTCACGAACTTGTTTTTGTAAATGGCTATTTTGACAAAAGTGCATCCACTTTCTTGGAAGATGATGGCTTAAGTATTCAAGGAATTGAGACGCTTGACGAAGCCTCTTACGCCGAAATATTGGAAGATACGGAGGAAAATGTTTTCTCCTTAATCAACAAAGCATATTCAACAGGTGGATTGTATATTCATCTCGCAAAAAATAAAAAAGCGAACTATCCCGTTCACATTATCCATGTTCTCACCGGAAATGGAGTAATAGCCAATTCAAGGCACTTTATAGAGGTAGAAGAAGGAGCAGAATTATATGTGGTCAACTCGTATAACTCTAACGGTGCTATTGACAGTTTTAACAACAACGTTTTAGAGGGATTAATTGGCGAAAATGCTTCCTTAACAATTGACAAACTTCAAACAGAAGAAAATACAGTTTTTCACATTTCGAAGGAAAACTTTATACAAGATCCATCGTCGCGTTTTCTTATGAACACGATTACTATTGGAGGATTATTAGTGCGAAATGGTATAAACATCTTGGTGGAAGGAGCAAATTGTTACTCTGAAATCAACGGAGTATATTTAGGTAGAGAAAAGCAGGATTTAGACAATCACACATTCATCGATCATCTTTTCGAACACTGTACGTCTAGCGAAACCTATAAAGGAGTGATGGATGACTCTTCGACAGGTGTATTTAATGGAAAAGTGGTTGTACGACAAGATGCTCAAAAAATTGAGGCATATCAGTCGAATGGAAACATATTGCTTTCCGATAAATCTACGGTTAATTCTAAACCCGAATTAGAAATCTATGCCGATGATGTGCGCTGCTCTCATGGTTCAACAACAGGGCAACTCGATGAAGATGCTTTGTTTTACTTGAGAGCAAGAGGAATTAATAAAAAATCCGCACAAAAGCTTCTTGTTTCGGCATTTATAGGTGAAGTTCTCGATAAAATTAAAAATGAGACCACGCGTGCACACATAGACACCTTGTTTTTGGAACAGTTTGGGTGGGAATTTTAACCACCGTAACTACTTTCTTCCATAAGTCTATCACATACAAGTTTAGAAGTGTTTTATTTTAAACACTTTTGTGTAATTTTTTAATTTTGGTACGCTGATATTCATAAAATATATATTTTTGGCGTTCTTAGTTACTACAAAAAAATTCTAAACGTACTTGGAAAGCGCTAAAGTCATACGCACTAATGTGGCAGAATTGAGTATGGATAAACGAGGTTTTCTTCGTTTAACCTTGCTAAATAATGATGCCCTCTTCGATTTAACTGAAGCGAAAAAACAGTTAGAGGCGGAAAATTTATTGACGAATAACCAACCTTATAGATTATTAATAGATACGCGAAAATCAGTTATCATGCCCGATAAGGAAGCTGAAAAACATATTTCTCTCGCCCAATCCAGAAAAGTGGAAGCAATTATTATTACCTCACTATACTATCGTATTTTGGCAAAATACTATATTAAGCACCTAAAAAATACACCTGCCAAAGTATTTAGAAAAGAAGAAGACGCCATAGCGTGGTTATTATCATTAGATGTTGAATAACTCCTTTATTTAGTGAACATTTCCCCATATCATTTGTAAATTTGTAGTATGGAGAAAGTAGCCTTTGATATAGAAAAAATTCGTTCCCAATTTCCGATCTTGCACCGCCAGATAAATGGAAAGCAACTCGTATATTTTGATAACGGAGCAACTTCGCAAAAGCCCCAAGTTGTAATCGATCGGATAACTCATTATTATGCTCAAGAGAATGCCAACATTCACCGTGGAGTTCATACGTTAAGTCAGGAAGCAACCACTGCTTATGAAGAAGCTCGAATTGGAATTCAACGTTACTTAGGAGCGCAGCATTCACATGAAATTATCTTTACGAAAGGAACAACAGATAGCATTAACCTAGTCGCTTTCTCTTTTGGAGAACTTTTGGAGCCAGGAGATGAAATTATTATCTCTGCTATGGAACACCATTCTAATATTGTTCCTTGGCAAATGCTTTGTGAGCGTAAAGGGTGTATTTTAAAATTTATCCCGATGTCGACAAAGGGAGAGTTGGAAATGGACACGTACACCGATCTTCTTTGTGAAAAAACTAAATTAGTAGCAATTACGCATGTTTCCAATGCTTTAGGCACTGTTAACGACATAGATTTGATTATTAAAACTGCACATCATGTTGGCGCGAAAGTGCTAATAGATGGTGCCCAGAGTATTCAGCACATGCCTGTTAACGTTGCCGATTTAGATTGCGATTTCTACGCTTTCTCTGGTCACAAACTGTTTGGACCAACGGGAATTGGAGTTTTATATGGAAAAGAGGCGCTTTTCAATGCTATGCCACCTTACCAAGGAGGAGGAGATATGATCAAAGAAGTGACTCTTGAAAAAACCACTTATAATTCACTTCCACACAAATTTGAAGCAGGAACGCCCAATATTGCTGGTGGAATTGGACTTGGTGCGGCATTCGAATACTTAAACTCCTTAGATATGGAAGCCGTTCAAGAACATGAAAAGGAACTCTTGGATTATGCTACGGAACAATTAAAAACTATTCACGGAATTCAATTTTACGGAGAAGCGACAGAAAAAGTAAGTGTAGTTTCATTTCTTGTGGAAGGGACACATCCTTATGATGTTGGGACCCTCCTAGATAAAATGGGGATTGCTGTAAGGACAGGACATCATTGCACACAGCCAATCATGGACTTTTATAAAATCCCAGGAACGATTCGTGCTTCGTTTGCTTTTTACAATACGAAAGCGGAGGTTGATATTTTTATTAAAGCCCTTCAACGAGCAGTTGACATGTTAAAATAACAATTTACAGATGAAGACAATTACGGAAATAGAACAAGAAATTATTGATGAATTCGCCATTTATGATGACTGGATGGATAAATATGAATACATTATCGAATTAGGAAAAGACCTTCCACTAATTTCAGAAAAGAAAAAAACTGACGATAAGCTCATAAAAGGATGTCAAAGTAGAGTTTGGGTAAACGCGGAGAAACAAGATGGAAAAATGATATTCACGGCTGATTCTGATGCCATTATCACCAAAGGAATTATAGGACTACTTATTCGCGTTCTCTCGCATCAATCACCCGAAGATGTTGCGAAATCTGAGCTAAATTTCATCAAAGAAATTGGATTACAAGAACACCTTTCTCCCACACGATCAAATGGATTGGTGAGTATGATTCAACAAATGAAGTTAGCGGCTATCAAACAATCTGTACTCTAATAATTGTGAAAAAAATACTACTTATTGCATTAGTAATTGGTTCGATTACCGCCTGTAAAGATCCTGAAATGGATGTGTTAATGGAGGAATATTGCTCCTGTCTGCATTCGAACAAAGGAGATTTCGAAGGGCGTATAGATTGTATCGATCTTATGGAGCGAATACAAGAAAAGTATAAAAATCAACCTAGAAAATTACAACAAGTTTTAGAAAAAACGAATGATTGTTTTTAGGCTACAAGAGATTCGTTAAAAAGCGTTGTAAATTATCATTCTTTGGCAAATCTTCATTTCCTAAAAACAACAATTTAGACGGCTTATTTCGCTCCAGCCACATTTCAAAATTAGATTTCGTAGCTGCTAGTGTTCCGTTTATATCTATTCGATAACCTGGGCGATTGCCACTATCTAACAAAGATTGAAGGTCTTCTATTTCTTTTGAAATAGTATGGTTTTCATGAAAAACGACTACCGCGTCAATTAATTCATCAATATCCTGCGTTTTTCCGTCTAACATCTCCACGGCCAATGAAGAACTATTCGCCCATTCTTCAATGCTCTTGGAAAAGTGATTTGATTCAATTAAGTAAACAGTTTTAACTTTCATTCTTATAGGATAACGTATGACTAAGGCCTTCTAAAATGGATTGCAAAAATAACAAGAATACCGACAATTCAAACGAAAAGAATAAAACTAAATGAATAAAAAATCACAAAAGGATTGAAGCTATAAATAGCTATTCGTATGAAAAAAAAATACCTTGATTCAAAAGAGCGAACGTTGCTATTACTTTTTATACCCAAGAAGTTTAAGGTACTGGTCTGCTGACTGTTCTTTAGAAAAAACATCCGTTACCATCTTTCCCTCTTCATTTCTTTTAATCAAAATATGCTGAGGTTCTGGAATTAGACAATGTTTGAGTCCACCGTAACCGCCAATATTTTCTTGATAAGCCCCTGTATTGAAAAAACCAAGATATAATGGCTTTTCATGGTCGAATTTCGGAAGATAGATTGCATTAGAATGTTGTTCCGAGTTGTAATAATCATCACTGTCACATGTTAAACCTCCTAAAAGCACTCTTTCGTAAACATCTGACCAGCGATTTAAAGGCAACATAATAAACCGTTGATTTATTGCCCAAGTATCAGGCAAATTCGTCATAAAAGAACTATCAATCATATTCCATTTTTCCCGATCATTTTGTTGTTTTTGATCGAGGACTTTAAAAATAGCACCCCCACTTTCTCCCACAGTAAACGATCCGAATTCAGTATAAATATTAGGTTCTGGAATAGAAAATTCTTTACAAACATTTTTCACCTGAATCATGATTTCTTGCACCATGTATTCATAATCATAATCAAAAGCGAGTGACTTTTTAATAGGAAATCCACCTCCAATATTGAGCGAATCCAATTCGGGACAAATTTGCTTCAACTGACCATAAGCACGAAGAGATTTCGTTAATTCATTCCAATAATATGCGTTATCTTGAATCCCCGTATTAATGAAAAAGTGGAGCATCTTTAACTTTACTTGTTTATTACCTTTAATTTGATCCTGGTAAAAAGGAACAATATCGCGGTATCGAACACCCAAGCGCGAGGTATAAAACTCAAACTTAGGATCCTCTTCCGAGGCGATTCGGACGCCAATGTTAATATCCGACTTCGTCAATAGGGTCAATCGCTCTAATTCCGTTAAGTTATCCACCACCGGGATTACTTTAACCGCTTTTCGATCGATCAATTCGGCAATTTTTTCTACATATCTGTCCTGCTTAAATCCATTGCAAATGATCGTTTGTTCAGGAGATATTTTACCTTCATTTAGTAAGTGTTCAATAATATCTAAATCATACGAAGAAGACGTTTCAAGATTTACATTATTCTTTAAAACCTCATCCATCACAAAAGAAAAGTGAGAGCTTTTGGTGCAGTAAGAATAATTATACGTTCCAGTATACCCTATCGAATTCATCGCGTCTCTAAACCAACCTTTACAGCGCTCTATGTTATTCGATATTTGAGGTAAATAATTGAATTTAAGAGGAGTACCGTATTTCTCCACCAATTTCATTAAATCAATTCCGTGAAACATTAAATGGTCGTCTTCCAGAAAAAATTCCTTTTGAGGGAAGTCGAACGTTTGATCAATTAAGTCGATATATTTTGTTTTCATTTTCTAATTTTAAACACCTAGACTAAAGCTTGGGTGCGGAAATAACATTCATCCGCAGAGCTGCCATAGTCAATAATCCAAAAATAACACACGCAAAAAGTAAGTGGGCTGTTTGCACTAATCCTGGCATATTAAAATGTGCCAATAATAATCCTGACACCAGTTCTATCACTAAAAATACAAACGTCCAATGTATAATACGTAGCTTTTTATCATTTCGTTTCACCCAAAACATTCCAACTATCAAAACCAGCACGAGCCAAGAAAAACTTCGGTGCACATAAAAGGCGAGATCGAAATGTTGACTCCAATCCCCACGCTCAATTCCTGATTTTTTCAATACATCTATTTCTTCACGCACTTGAGTACCCAGAAACATTTGATAAAACGTTATAGCCAGAATAACAATAACCAGCCAAAAATAGCCTTTTGAAACAACAATATGAGGTCTTTGTGAAGGGCTTACTAGTCGTAAAACATACAATTGTAAGCCAATAATGACAAGTGCCAAAAGCATGTGCACGGTAATCGTCCAGGGAACAAGGTTTGTAGCTACCACTATCGAACCAAACCAAGCTTGAAAAACGAGAATCACCAAGTTCAAAGAAGCTGTAATGATTAGTTTTCGGGAAAGTGATTTAGCTTTTGACACATCAGTAAAGCGGGAATCTATTACATCAGGAGTTACTTTTCTTGAAAGGTTACGGTACCTCAAAACAATCCATAAAAAGACAAATAATATTCCATTACCTGCTAAAAACCCAAACAAGCGATTAATGTATTCTGTCCATGTCTTTCTAGCGTTAAAGTCTTCCTCATGCAGAACAGTTTCATCGTTTCTGATTTTTTCTGCGGTCTCAGACATACCAACACCCTCTAAAAGCTTACAAAATTTCTCTACTTTTTTCGACCGTTTATCCACATAAATATCCTTGTAATTTTCCGGAAGAGAGCTCGCTTCAGTTGGAGGCACCCATTGTCCGAAGCATTTTGGCCAATCTGGACAACCCATTCCGCTTCCAGTGATACGGACAAAGCTCCCGGCTATAACCACTAGGTATATTAAAACCAGTGTAATCCAATTGAGTCGTACAAACCACTTATTAAAAACCATAACACAAAGTTACATGGGGAAATTGAATTAAGTGTAGAATTCTTCTATTTTTTCGAGAATTGACTTTCGTAACTAATAAGCAAAAAAAAGGAGATGTTCTAGCGAACATCTCCTTAGCATAACTTGTTTTTACTACTATTTTTTAAGTAAATCTCTTATTTCGCCTAATAAGACTTCTTCTTTCGAAGGAGCAGGAGGAGCAGATGGAGCTTCTTCTTTCTTTTTCTTTAGGCGCGTAATTCCTCTAACCACCAAAAACATAAAAAAGGCAACAATGATAAATTCTAGTGCTACGCCTATAAAATCACCATATTTCAATGATATTTCAGCAGCAATTTCAGTACCTGTTTCGTCCAGTTTGGCCTCACTAATGATATACTTCCATTGTGCCATATCCTTGCCTTGTAGCAATCCAATTAACGGCATAATCATTCCTTGAATAAAGGCAGTTGTTACTTTTACAAAAGCGGCGCCTAACACAAATGCTACAGCTAAATCAACCAAGTTACCTTTAACTGCGAAATCTTTAAACTCTTTAATAAATCCCATACTATTTCTTTAATTAATGTTCAAAACTACACTAAAATATGTTTACCTGTTTAAAATTATCAACTAATTTGTATTCAAATTAAGTTCAGCCACGCTGTTACTAAAACTCCACTTCGGATGATGTGCATGAAACTTTGACAAATAAAGTTGTTCTGCTTGTCCTGGTGTGGGGATTAAAATGGCGTTGTTTCGCATCACTGTTAAATCCATCAACGTAGAGTAGCCAGAACGGCTAACAATCGTCTTACTCGTTTGAAATAACTGTTCCATTGGCATCTTTTCAGGATTAGCATACACGGTGCAGTTACCTTTTTTCCTAGTTGAGCCAGTAACCATTTTGGAAGGAGCAATTATTGCTGTTAGTTCTTCGAGCTGGCTAAACTTATTGACCAATTCATAAAATAAATTGGAAGCATAAGGCTCTGGACCGGAGACAATCCCGAGGTACTTGAGCTCTTTATCTACTGACTGAATCCCTGTATCAGTAAAACGTGAAAGGCACCCAATATAATGCGCCTTATTCGATCTTGTCTTACTCAGGTCTCCGCTTAAAACACTTCCTTCAGTATCGGGAATCCATATTTCGTCAAATTTATTCAACTGTTTTTGATTCAAATACTTTCCTAATCCAGCGTAAATTGGCAATTGCAGATTAAGTTGATGCGAAATAATAATACTTTTCACCTCGTTATTCCTAAAACCAAACCGCTGATCTGAAAGAATTAAGTCAGGTTTAAAACTTGCAACTAATTCGTGTACTTTCTGAAGTTCTTGTTTTCTAAACTCATTAAGTGATTTTAATTGTCTTGAAAGGTCGTACACCCAATTCCCTTTTCCTCCAAACTTGAAGGGGTATCCCTCAAAGGGAATATACCATATATCAGGAAAATAATTGCGGTAAAATCGTTCTTGTGGTTCATCACAACAAATAAAAACTTCGTTATTCTGTTTCAATAATTGCGCGATCACAGGTATAGTCCTTGTTACATGACCAAGTCCCCAGTTCAATGGACTCAACAATATACGTTGATTCGTTACAGAATTTAAGACATTAGACACCACTAACAGGAAGATTTCTATTTTTGCAGTACCAAGTTAGAAAAAAATGGGTAAGAACAAACTCCGACGCTTTACAGAAATGAAAGAAATGCCTAATGTGTTTGAACCCACACTAGATGAAATCAAATCAAACGTCATTGATTTAAAAGGAAAATGGAATACATCCGTCTTCAAAAACAACCACCCAATCACGTTAGAACTTGGTTGCGGAAAGGGAGAGTATTCTGTAGGCTTAGCCAAAAAGTATGCTGACCGAAATTTTATTGGAGTGGATATTAAAGGAGCCAGAATGTGGGTTGGTGCTTGTGAAGCAGTTGATCTAGGTCTCACTAATATTGCATTTTTAAGGACTAAGGTCGATTTTATTGACTCCTTATTTCTAGCTGGAGAAGTAGATGAAATTTGGTTAACATTTTCAGATCCACAACCTAACAAACCTAACAAACGATTGAGCTCTAAGTATTTCATCGATCGATATAGAAAAATATTAAAACCTGGTGGAACAGTTCATTTAAAAACCGACAGCGATTTACTTTTTGAGTCCACTGCCTATGAAATTAAAAACAATGGATACAACTGTCAGTATTCTACATGGGATTTATACAACGAAATGGAAGCGCTTCCTGAAAATATTCGAGACATTCTCCATATAAAAACCCATTATGAAGAGCTATTTACGGCAAAAGGTTCTATTATTAAATACTGCCAATTCACTATTGACACATGAAAATAAGCGAAGCGCATACCGATTTCTTTGAGCGTGTTTATGAAATCGTTCGACTTATACCAAAGGGCAGAGTAACAAATTACGGCTCTATAGCGAAGGCACTAGGAACTCCAAAATCCAGCCGAATGGTGGGATGGGCAATGAATGCCGCCCACGGAAAAAGTGATGTGCCCGCTCACAGAGTGGTTAATCGCAATGGGTTACTTACGGGAAAGATGCATTTTTCTACGCCTACTCAGATGCAAGAACTCTTGGAGGCTGAAGGAATAGAAATAATAAACGATCAGATTCAAGATTTTAAAACACTTTACTGGGACGTAATGAGTAACTTATTAGAAGAAGACTAATTTAGAACTCAGCTAACTGATCACGACGACGCTTGAGCGCCCGCAGATAATCATTCGCCATTTTATCCCCTTCCAATGCTGCTTTCTCTGCATAATCTATTGCGGTACTCAGCTCGCCCTGACCTTCTTTTACTAGTGCCATATTGTAAAGAACTCGTCTTCTTACTTTATCACTTCGGTTATCGATATCGCGCATTAATTGTTTCTCGGCAATATCCCAATTTCCTTGTTGAATCATTGGCTTTGCACGCCTTAAATTCTCACTCCCCTTGTTGTAGTATCTTCGATCTACCCACACCCAATTCGGATAGAGTAACCTTCCCGCACTATAACCCAATTGAAACCCTAAAGCTCTATAGGAATCGCGTTTGCGCTGAACGTCATTCATCACAGAAGTAAGCGTCATTGCGCCAGACAAAGGCACATTAAAAAAACGTCGAACAAAGTAACGCTCATATTTTTCGTGAGAATTTGCGATATAAACATTGATAAAAAGAGTACCTTCAATTCGGGCATTTCGACTTCCAGTAGAGGCAGTTTGAATGACCGATGCAACGGGCGAAGTGGTGCGCATCTCACTAAATTCTATAAATGCATCTACACCTCTTTGCTTCGCTAAGGTATCCATGTATGCCCAATTTAGCTCACCATTCAGAGACCTAAACTCTTCTGTATTCAGCATGACTTCTCCAGAAAGATTCCCAGATTCTTCCAAGGCACGCATAACTCCATCCAACGCACGTTCAGAAGCAACATTGTTCGAATTCAGCTGTTCTCCTGTTAAAATAGCGCCAACTACCTTTTCGGGACTATTCTCTTCCATATTGTGATTAACGATCCCGTAGCTTTTTACATTTTCGGGAATCCTGGCTATTGCTGGCTCGAGAACAGAGATACGAAAAGACGTTTTGCAGCTTGCAATGATGGAAGTTAGAGCAAGGAATAGAATTAATTTTTTCATACTTGTGTATTAGAATTGCTAATGTAAATAAAAACTAAACAACCATAGAGGAGTTCCATTCATAATTTCAACTAATTTTATGCCATGATCTTTATTACAGGAGGAACAGGTTTAATTGGCAGTCATTTATTGGTTGAACTCACAAAGGAAAACAACCACATCACCGCGATTTACCGTGATTCCAAAAAAATAAAAACTGTTAGACAAGTATTCGATTTTTACCTCGGAAAAGAAAGTGAACGCTGTTTTTCGCTCATAAAGTGGGTGGTTTGCGATATTCTGAATAGTGTAGAGTTGGAAGAAGCAATGAAAAACCACTCTGTTGTCTATCATTGTGCAGCAACTGTTTCCTTTAAGCGAAAGGATTACACAAAAATGATGCGCACAAACAGAACGGGAACAGAACATATCGTAAACTTATGCCTGGATTTAAACGTAGAAAAGCTTTGTTATGTAAGTTCAACCGCTGCGGTTGGCAATAAAGATATTCCTTCGGATGTTGAGATTACAGAAAAGGGGGTTTGGGAGAAAACAGATGAAACAAGTGGCTATAGTATTAGCAAGTACAGCGCTGAAAAAGAGGTTTGGCGAGGAATAGAAGAAGGGTTAAATGCTGTGATTGTTAATCCATCTGTTGTCATTGGAGCAGGAGATTGGAATGAAAGTTCATTGGTTATTTTCAGAACGATAGAAAATGGATTAAAATTTTATTCCCCAGGAGCCAATGCTTTTGTTGATGCACGTGATGTAGCTAAAATCATGATCGAGCTTGTACAAACTGATATCACCAACGAACGTTTTCTGTGCATCGGTGAAAATCTGTCCTTTCAGTCGTTGTTTATTGCCATTGCAGATCATTTAGGCAAAAAGCGACCAAAACACAAAGTAAGTCCGCTGCTGATGGGAATCGCTTGGAGATTAGCCACATTTTGGGCTGCGATAACACTACGTTCGCCCGCGATTACAAAATCATCTGCCAGAAGTGCTTTTAATGTGAGTAAATTCAGTAATCGAAAGATAAAAGAGGCTATAAAATTTGAATTTACGCCCATAGAAAAAGCGGTAGAAAATGCAGTGGCATATAGAAATTTTGAACGCAGAAGTTAAACGATAGTGGGATCCGATCAATAAATTCAGGACTTTTCTTTCTTGATACGAATAAACAAGGAGTGATAAAAAATTAGGCTTCCTATTTATTATTGTAGTTGGACATGGTTTGAGCGAGTCCAATGGTGCTGAATCCTTTAATGAACTCTGTGGCTTGCTTGATTCGTTCTTCAAGTGTTTTTCGCTCTTCACTATCCCACTCACCTAGAACATAATCTACTTGTCTTCCTTTTTCAAACTCGCTTCCAACACCAAATCGAAGGCGCGCGTAATTTTGAGAATTTAATACCGCTTGAATATCCTTCAATCCATTATGACCACCGTCGCTTCCCTTTCCCTTCAAACGCAATGTTCCAAACGGAAGTGCTAAGTCATCTGTAATTATCAACACATTTTCTTGTGGTATTTTCTCAGCTTGCATCCAATAATTTACTGCTTTTCCACTCAAATTCATAAAAGTAGACGGTTTTAAAAGCACAATGGTTCTTCCTTTAAACTTTACTTTCGCTACATCACCTAGTTTGTCCGTTGAAAAAGTACCCTCTCGCTCATCAGCGAAATGTTCAGCGACTAAAAACCCAATATTATGGCGTGTTTGTGCATATTTCAATCCGGGATTCCCTAAGCCAACAACCAAATACTTCATTGCGTTTATTTTTAGCAAAAATAATGGATTATTGAGATAATTAGTCGTTACGAGGCTAGAATCGCTCACGTTCGAATCTAGTGTAACTTTGAGTGTTGTGAAATACTCGTCTTGACGTCTCCCTAGTTATAAAAGCTGAACTTCATATGAACTCAACACTCATTAATTTGTCAAAACGGAAGACTGAACCTCAAATCCGTCGTAATAATTTCCTTTGATGATTGTGGTACCCCCTGTACTAGCGTTTTGTTTGATCTTATAAATTTTGCTTAATGCCATGAGGGTATTGTAATCCACTTCGCAATAATGCGCGCTGAATTTTCTAGCCACTTTTTGAGCTTCTTCCACACTTCCGTACCCTTTATTTTCTGAGCGTGCTGGATTAAATAGAGTCATATCGTTTCCTACGTAGAAAAACACCGTGTGAGAAGACTTCAAGCCAATACTTACTCGACCACCTTGTGGCAGGAGCTTACCATAGCTTTTTCCATTCTCTGTATTCTCGAATACTACGATAAATAAGGCGTACTCAGAAGTGTTTTTGAATTGATGATATGGGCCCGTAAGGAGGTCTGTTGTTTCCATTCCCTCATATAAGAACGACTTGAATTCTCCGATAGGTAGTGAATTGCAATGAGTAGAAAGCATTAAATCCTGTTGCTGATTATAATCTTTTATCATACTACTATGCAGGGATTTCACAGATATATTGTTCAACTCTTGTGTAGGAAACGAAAATGTTAAGTCGGGTTGAAAAATAGCTTCTTCCTCTTCAAGAATAACCTCAGGATCGATTAAATTGAGTCCTAACAGCGTATCCACATTTTCAATTTGTTCAACGTTTAAAGAGTCCAACCCAGAATTCTGCTTAGGAGGATCAACCTTTTTCTCCGGTTTGCTAAACACCGTAACAAGTGTGATTACCACACCAAATAACACTATTACACCCCAAAAATTCCTGTTTTTCAAAAACCCCCAAGGGCGTTGAGATTTTCCTATCGACTTTTTAACGGTGGAAAATGAACTATCTAAAAACCCTTCCAGCTCCTCTTTCTGCTCTGGATTTAAGTCGAGCCGTAATATATTGGAACGAATAGAACGAATCACTAAAACATCACATTTCGGATGATGGATGATTGTTTTTATAAACTTCACCAATTCTATTCGAGTGCTGTACCAAGACTTATCCAATAAATTAAAGCAATCAACAAACCCTGGTTGGCGAACTGTTTTGATACCTTGAATAAATTCTTCGCTACTTTTATAATTGGGTAGTTCGGTTGTTTTTGCGCTAAGAAAATCTTTTAATCGTTGACTTACTGTTTGCTGAATGATTACCCGATTTTCTTTGGTGAGATAGGTTGATAACTCATGGAGAAATGCAGCTTCATTCACTTCTTCTTTATCGAAACTAATGCGCAGTTTTTTTTGAAGAATCGGAAATAAAAAAGGAGATAAATAAGCATAAAAATCTTGTTCCAAAAAGTGACCTTTAAATCGCTTTTCATCTGGTTTTTTTAAGGTGTTCTTCTCCTGAGTGAGTAGTTGATAAAATGTCGCATCATTCGTTATCCAGTCTTGAAAAACTAATTGATTTTCATGTTGTATTTGAGCAAAAGACAAGGCTATTTCATCTTTAGAATAATCAATACCATCTGCATTAATTTTGGGTTGATTATCCAACTTATTCAATGCGATAGTTAATGCGTCCAGCGTCTCTAAGCTTATCGACTCTAACTTAAAATTAATGGCTTTAGCAACGGCTCTTATGGATACGAATTTCATTCGTGAGTAGATTGATTATAATTTGCAATATCTAATAAAAAATCAACGTCACCTTCTAATTTATTTCCGATCACGATTACATTGACATGCGCAGCTTTGTACTGCTCAATTGTTTGCAAATCAGTAACCCCTCCACCAACAATAGTAATTTCGTTAGAGTAACTATAAAACCCGTCTACTATTTCACTCGGCACAGTATTTATCGCCCCTGATCCTGCATCGAAAAACACTATTTTCTTACCCTGCATGACACCCGCAAGTGCTGTTTTTACTGCTATTCCAGTTTGGCTAGAAGGAATAGGCGTTGTCTGACTTACATAAGCCACGGATGATTTATTCCCTCCATCAATTAAAATATACGCTGTTGGAAGCACTTCCAGCTCCAATTGATGAATTTCGAAAGCACTTGTTACGTGTTGTCCAATTAAATATTCTGCATTTCTACCCGAGAGCAGACTCAAATATAGAATTGCGTCCGCTTCTTCAGAAACTTGATGCGCTGCACCTGGAAAAATAACAATTGGAATAGCTGTGTGTTTTTTTACAAACGAGATAGTTGCTTTAAAGTCTTGCGCACTCACAGTACTTCCTCCAATAAAAAAGAAAGCTACCCCTGCAAATTCTGATTTTTTAATCAGTTCTGCTAAATACACCTCATCCTTTGATTTTTCAGGATCTATCAACACAGCAATCTGTCCTTTTTTGGAGGCCATTAACGTTTGTATCTTATCTCTACCTTTATACATCTATCGCTGCTTTAGGATTCACTGAAATCACAAAATCTTGTCGCTCAGTAATTGACAAATTTACTTTTTTCCGCACATTTCCACAATTAATCTCTCCAAGCCATAAACCATTGTCAAGTTTTTGAAGGGCTAATTCCTTTGCGAAATGAATTCCTTTGCGACCAGCGAGCTTATAAAGCGCCTCTTTTCCAGACCAAGTTTTAATCATTTCTGTCGTGTCACTCGTATCTAACATTTTTTTTTCTGAGGCACTCAAAAACTTATGTGCAACGTTCAACACCTTATCGCGAATGGGTTCTAAATCCAAACCAACAGGGAAAAATCTCGAAAAAGCTAACCCAACAACTCTATGAGCATGAGAAATAGAAATAAAACCTTCTTCCTCGATATAAGGCGCGCCAATTTCTGAGTATAAAATAGATTCATTACCAAATACCATGGTGCGAAGAACGCGTGTTGCAATATATTCTCTCCTCCTATTCGGATGATGGTACTTTTCAAGTCGCAGATGCTCTTCAGGTAACAAATTATGTAAATGCTCTTCCTCTATGAAATTTTCGTAGTAGAGAAGGTATACATCAACGTCACCAAAAGTTAATTTTTCTGAATGAAACATGGGTAAATATAGTAAAAGACGGTAAGGTTTTAAGATTTTAGGATTTTAAGACGCGCTCAAACGGAGAGATGTTAGCCTCTTAGACGTTAGACAGGATCACTAACCCCCTAGCATCTCACCATATCATTCTCTACTTATCAAGTGCATCAAATGACTTCACGATTCCTTTGATCAAAGAAGAACTAAAGCCATTGTGTTCCATTTCATTTAGACCAACAATAGTGCACCCTTTTGGTGTGGTTACTTTATCTATTTCTGATTCTGGGTGAGCATCCCCTTGAAGCAAGAGTTCCGACGCTCCATTAACGGTATGTTTTACAATCGTTGAAGCCATCTCGGCACTAAATCCTATTTGGATTCCTCCTTGCACCATCGCGCGAATGAAACGCATTACATAGGCAATACCACACGCCCCAAGAACAGTAACTGCTGCCATGAGCTCCTCATCTACATGCAGCACTCCTCCAAGATTTTCGAACAAGACTTTTACTCGTTGCAATTCATCTTCATTTTGCTGACTCGTGCAGATGGCTGTGATCGACTTTTGCACGTGTGCTGCTGTGTTAGGCATCGCTCGATATATCCCTGATTCGCGTTGCGCGGTAGCGTGTAAATCTTGAAGCTCTACTCCTGTTGCTAAAGATATAACCAATTGATCTGATTTTAAGTATGGGGCAATTGATCCCAATACAGACAAGACGTTATAAGGCTTTAAAGCCAATATAATAATAGTTGCACCTTTTATCGCCTTCACATTGTCAGATGTAACGTGCACGCCTCGATCGGCATACTCTTGAATGGTATCTAACTTACGCTTAGTTAATGTAAGAGCAGACGGAGATAAAAAATTTGCGTTCAATAGTCCATCCGCTATTGATTTTCCTAAATTCCCAGACCCAATAATTGCAATTTGCTCTTTCATAACACTATAGTTTTGTGCAAATATCGTATGTTTTTTCAAAGAAGAAGTTGAAAACAACTGAAATTAAAGAAAAACGACTTTTTTAAAATGCAGAAACACGCATCAATCGTTTACGAAAAAATACTCACTGAGCTCTATTGGCTATAAATTCTGAAAATGCATAATAGTCATCAATATTTAACCGATGGACACCTACTTTTAAAAATGCTTCCCAAATCACTTGTTTATTAGGCATATTCCAAAAACGAAGTTCACAACCCAACTCATTTACTTGACTTATAGTATTCATGAGCCACTCTTTTTCTTCTGCTGGCATACTCCCTTTTCCTTTCCAATTGAAATGGGTTGCATAATTCATACTGATTCGCTGAACAGCAGGAGAATGGGCCCCTTTTTTTAAAGTTCCCCAGCCGCCATCAATGGAAAAATAACCTAGTTCATCGCTCGAAATTAAGTCGGCGGAAACACCACCAGTTAATAAGATTTTTATTGGCCCCCATCTTTTATTTTTGCCCCGAGGTATATCGATCAAGTCACGATATGCGTTCAATTCTATGTGAATTAATTTCAGCAGTTCAGCATGATTTCTTTTCAATTCTATCATTAAAATGAGCTGCGTACTATCTTCTTTAAAAACCGTTCCACCGTTCGCTTGAATTCGAAGCTTCAACGGCTTCAAATACAACTCTTTTAATGAAGGTTTAGCAGCAAGAAAAAAAGGAAAATGTGCGACTCGCACCTCTCCATTGACATCAAAAACATCTACCTCAATGCTCGTAAATCCATTTTGAAGCGCATCGTTGAGCGGATGATTTTTCAAGTAATCGTTATGAGCATGTCCATTATGATGAATTTGAGAAAAGCTAAAACAAGAAAAAAGAAAAATCGAACTACTTACCAACCACCGCATGACTTATTTCTCGATTTTATTTGTGTAGATTATTATACTCAAGCATTTCAGAAACAGGGCTTTCTGGAGTATTCTTTTTATTTATCATTTAGAAAATGATCCTCAGTATCTAGTGAAAATCTCATCATTCACCGAAGCTATTTATACGGAGAAATAGATTTTTAAATTGGTGAATTCGTTAAGTTTACGATGTTTTCAAAGCGCATATCCACTTCCAATGAGAAGTCTGCCACTTCATCGCTTTCAATGTTACGCGCATTAACAGCTCCTCCAGAGTTTATTACAGCTTTAAACTTCCCGGTTTTCGGATCTAATTCTTTAATCTGAAATGTACCGGCGATCCATTTATAAGAAATATCACCAGAAATATAGGTAATTAATCCTGTAGGACCCTCTTCTGATTTAAGTAGAATAGATTTATACTCATTCACCCAGCCTTTCGAAAAATCTGCTCCTTGAATAACAATTAAAAAAGAAGTGCCATTCATGTCTGTTATTCTCAACGTTGCATTTTCCTTCGTTAAGGTTAAGTCATTATAGCCTGACTTAAAAGTTGTTACCCTATTTTCTTGGTCTCCAAATGCGTAGGAAAGCGTACCAAGATTTAAGGGAGCAAGTGGTCCTGAAGAAGGTCGAGACGTACGTTTATTTTGAGATTCTTCTTGAATCACCTCAGTTGTCTCACTCTCCACCGACTCGTTAATTTGATCTGTGCAGCTCGTTACCGCAAAGAAAAAAGCAAGTATGGATATAAAAAGTATTCTCATAATAATTTGGTTTAACTAATTTACTTTTGACCTGAAGACGGCTTATTTGTTGTTTTCTTGCGAAACGGTTTTTTCTTGGAGTTGAATTTCTTTTTTCCAGATGAAACTTTCCACTCTGGAGCTTCTCCGAGGTGCTCAGGCATGACCATACGAGGTACGGTAGATCCAATTAAATCCTCAATTCTCTGAAAACGCTGCATATCGCGTTCATTAATTAAAGTAACCGCTTCACCAGTAGTATTCGCTCTTGCCGTTCGACCAACTCTGTGTACATAATCTTCCGCATCTCCAGGTGCATCGTAATTAATTACCATGTTAATCTCCTTAATATCAATTCCGCGACTCATGACATCCGTCGCCACTAGAAGAGGTATTCTTCCAGATCGAAATCCGCGCAATGTTTCTTCTCGTTCCCCTTGTTCTAAATCGGAAGAAATACCAGACGCCTTGTACCCTTTTTTTATCAAGTACCGAGCAATATCGTTTACTTTACTTTTGGTTGAGGTAAATAGAATGATTCGTTCATAATCCTTACGTTCTTTGAGCAATTCGTGAATCAGCGGATTTTTTTGATTATCATGTGCTAAATAGACTTTTTGGTCTACTCCTTCGGCTGGTTTTGAAAGCGCCAAGTTAATTTCTACTGGGTTTTTCAATAAGTTACGCGCTAAATCACGAATGGATTTAGCCATTGTAGCACTAAATAATAAATTTTGACGCTCTTCCGGCAAATACTCCATAATTTTCTTCAGGTCATCGTAGAACCCCATGTCGAGCATTCTATCGGCTTCATCTAAAATTAGATGTTTGACTTTATCAAATTTGACATAACCTAACTTTAGGTGGGACAGCAATTTACCTGGTGTGGCGACAATGATATCCGTACCATTTGTTAAAGCTTGCTTTTCCGCTTCAAAGTCTTTTCCAGACCCACCGCCATAAACAGCTTTCGACCCTACAGAAATAAAATAAGCAAGACCTTGAATTTGTTGTTCAATTTGAATCGCTAGCTCACGTGTTGGCACCACAACAAGCGTATCCGTACTCATTTCAGCTTTTCCAACTAGTTTATTTAAAATAGGAAGAATAAAAGCAGCCGTTTTTCCGGTACCAGTTTGCGCACAAGCTATCATGTCTCTTCCTTCCAAAATCATTGGAATAGCCTGATCTTGAATTGGCGTAGCATTTTCAAACCCCATACAAGCAATTGCTTCTTGCAGTTCGTCTGATAGATTTAATTCTGTAAATTTCATGTGTTAAAGATAGGAATAATATCGTTAGACAACAGTGAGGTCAGACTTACAAAACACAACTTGCGTATTTTGATTAAGAAATAATATCCGGATTATTCACTACATCCTTATCCGAATAACGCACTTTCGACACTTTATAATAGATGTAGCTCACCAAAGCTGCACCAATATCAGCAATAGGAAATGCCATCCAAATTCCGTTCAATCCGAAATAAACTGGAAGTATTAAAACTAAAGGGATCAGGAAAAAACCTTGTTTCGTCAATGCAAGAAGTAACGCAGGCAGCGCCCTGCCAATTGCTTGGTAATAGGCACTAATAATCAAACTCACCGCAAGCAACGGAGTCGCTAGAAACACTATTCGAATAGCACTTCCTGAATCGGCGATAAGGCTTTCATTTTTGGTAAATAATCCAGGGATATCGTGGGCAAAAATCATAAGCAATATAAAAATAACAAGCGAAAAACCGGAAGCCCAAACTATGGCAATTTTCACTATATCTCGTACTCTATTTTTTAATCTAGCACCAAAGTTATAGCCAACAATAGGAACGAAACCTTGAGTAATACCAAGAACAGGGAAGTTAGCAAACATCAATACACGATTAATGATTCCATACACTGATAGACCTTGCTCTCCTCCATAATAAAAGAGTGAATTATTCAGTACTGTGGCAAGAATACTGATGACCCCTTGACGAGCGAATGTTACAGCACCCAGCGAGGCGATTTCGCCTATGATTTTTGGTTTTAAAACGAAGTATTTCGCGGCAAAAGACAATTGACTCTTT
>Ga0136559_1000126_pt1 | contig 25160 bp, 24 predicted proteins | sample AntRauMeHopE1496_FD_104633 | JGI IMG/M metagenome (GOLD analysis project Ga0136559, IMG submission 104633) | Saline lake microbial communities from Rauer Islands, Antarctica - Metagenome Hop E1 #496 | ecosystem: Environmental > Aquatic > Non-marine Saline and Alkaline > Saline | place... | reverse complement strand
GGGCGGCGGTCTGGATGCGCGCGCTCTCGAAGGTCTCCATCAGCTGTTTGAAGCCTTTGCCTTCCTCGCCGCCCAGCAGGTTCTCGCCTTTGACCTTGAAGCCGTCGAAGGCGATCTCGTATTCCTTCATGCCGCGGTAGCCCAGCACTTCGATCTCGCCGCCGGACATCCCTTCGGTGGGGAAGGGGTTGGCGCAATCGCCCGGTGTTTTCTCGGCGATGAACATCGACAGGCCCTTGTAGTCATCCGTCGCGGGATCGGTGCGGGCCATCAATGTCATGATCTGGGTGCGTGAGGCATGGGTGATCCATGTCTTGTTGCCGGTCACGGTGTAGTCGCCATCGGCGCCTTTCACAGCACGGGTGCGCAGACTGCCAAGATCGGAGCCGGTGTTGGGTTCCGTGAACACCGCTGTCGGCAAGGTCTCGGCGCTTGAGAGGCGCGGCAGCCATTTCTGCTTTTGCTCCTCGGTGCCGCCCGCGATGATCAGCTCTGCCGCGATTTCGGAGCGGGTGGCGAGGGAGCCTACACCGATGTAGCCGCGCGACAACTCCTCTGAGACGACGCACATGGAGGCCTTGGACAGGCCAAGCCCACCGTATTCCTCCGGAATGGTGAGGCCGAAGACACCCATTTCGGCCAGTTCCTCAATGATCTCCATCGGGATCAGCTCATCCTTGAGGTGCCACTCATGGGCGAAGGGCTCGACCTTTTCGACCGCATAGCGACGGAACTGCGCGCGGATCATCTCCAGCTCATCGTCAAGGCCGGAGGCGCCGACGGTGACATTGGCGGAATGCTCCTGCATCAGCTCGACCAGACGGGTGCGGGCTGCCTGAGTGTTGCCGCCCTGCGTCAGGGTCTGGATCGCAGGCACCATCAGGCCGCGCTGGTCTTCCGGGCTCAGCCCCAGATCCTGCAGGCGCACGATCTCGCCCTGGTTCATCTGGATGCCGCCGTAAACTTGCCACAGGTACTCGCCAAAGGCTATCTGGTGGATCAGCGCCTCGGTCTCGCCGAACTTGCCTTCGGATTTCATCCGCTCCGCCCATGCCTGCATCTGGCGCAGGGACTGGGCATAGGTGGCAAGCCACGCAAGGCCATGGGCCGCCGTCTGGTGCTGCTCAACCAGCGCGTTGGACACGCGGCCGCCCTCGGTGACCAGTGCGCGCACGCTGTGCGTCGCACGCTCCAGCACATCTTCCACCGGCGCCACGGCCGCTGCGGTCAGCGCCAGCAGGTCGTCGAGGAGAATCGGTGCCTCCAAATTCAACTGTCCGTCATGTGCCATCATCAATTCCTTTATACTTCAGGGCCCGGCTTAATCATTATGCAAGTGCAGCGCAACAAAGATACGTTTCGATGCGTCAATTTGGTTTTTAGTTTCGCTGTCAGCCTTAGCGTTCAAACCCTCTGCCGTACCGTAAACCTAAATTGACCGCGCCAGAGGACAAGTTTCGCGTGCGCCTCACCTTGTATTGGGTATGTAGAGCCATGGAAACTTTTTTCCCACTGTTATCCCCGTCTGAGCTCGCTCTGGCCGCTTTCATTGCCGTGCTGGCCGGTTTTGTCAAAGGGGTCGTGGGATTCGCGATGCCGCTGATCTTCATCTCGGCGATGACGATTTTCCTGCCGCCGGAACTGGCGCTTGCGGGGCTGATCCTGCCTACGCTGGTGGTGAACGCCCAGCAGGCCTTACGCCAGGGCAGGCAGGCGGCGGTGCAGTCTGTGGTGAAATTCCGGGTATTTCTGCTCATGGGGCTCGTGGCGCTGGTGGTGACGGCGCAGTTTGTGCGGGTTTTCCCCGATCAGGTGATGATGGCGGTGATCGGGGTCCCGGTGACGGCCTTTGCGCTGATGCAACTGGGAGGCTATCAGATCTCCCTGCCTGCGCAGAACCGCGGCGTCGAAGTGGCGGCAGGCGGCATTGCGGGGGCGCTGGGCGGGCTGTCGGGGATCTGGGGGCCGCCGACGGTTGCCTACCTGATGGCTCTTGGCACCTCCAAGCAGGACCAGATGCGGGTGCAGGGGGTGATCTACGGGCTGGGGGCGCTGGCACTGATGGGCGCGCATGTAGGCTCCGGTGTTCTGCGCGCCGAGACGGTCTGGTTCTCGCTTGCGATGGTGCCTATGGCCTATGTGGGCATGCTCGCAGGGATGACCGTGATGGACCGGATCGACCAGACGGCGTTTCGCCGGATCACCTTGTTCGTGCTGTTGATCGCGGGCCTTAATCTGGTCCGCCGGGCCGTCATGGGGTGATCTGCCGCTGCGCGCTCAGCCGTGACGTGCGACGGTCACGCCAGATACGTCCTCGATAAAGGTCACGATGCGTGTCTTGACCTTTTCGTCCTTGATCGACGCCAGCGCGCTCACAATCTCGAGGCTGGTATCGCAGGATCCGGCATTGCGTCCTGTGGCATCCTGCAGCCCCTCAAAGAAATAGGACGGCTCTATCCCGAAGATCTGAGCCAGCTCAAACAGCCTGCTGGCCGCGATGCGGTTCGAGCCGATTTCATATTTCTGAACCTGCTGGAAGGACAGGCCAAGCTGCGTTGCAACATCACTCTGGGAATAGCGCCGAAGGGTGCGGATCTGTTTGAGCTTGCGACCGACATGAATGTCAACGGGATGCGCCATGGATGAACCTCTGGTTGGTGTCTGAAACTGTCAGGATCGTTCTGTGTGTGATCAATCGAATGGATTATGGTTAGGTTATCGCGCCGCCAAGTCATGGCATATCATCCAAATTCTTGCAGGTCATATCTTGCAGGTCATATATAGTGCATCCATGTACGATTGATGTACAGATTTTCCGAGCCTGAGCGGCTCTGGGCAGCCCGTACAGTGCCCTGATATGGATGACCCCCCTGAGGCTTCAGGATGAAAAAGGCCGCTGCACCCGGTGCAGCGGCCTTGTGTCATCGGGACGCTCTCGCCAGCTTCAGCGGATCGCGGCAGCTTTCACGTCGTCGTCGATATGCGACATATACTGCTCAAAGTTCTTGGCGAACATGCCCACCAGCTTGGCCACCTGACGGTCATAGGACTCCGGATTGTCCCATGTGCGCCGCGGATCCAGCAGAATATCTGCAACACCGGCAACGGCGACCGGCACTTCAAAGCCGAAATTCTCATCCACGCGGAACTTGCCCGCCATCAGCGAGCCGTCAAGCGCGGCAGTCAGCAGGGCGCGCGTCGCGTGAATAGGCATCCGCGATCCTGTGCCATAGGCACCGCCCGTCCAGCCGGTATTGACCAGCCAGCAGGTGGCGCCGTGCTGGGCGATCTTTTCGCGCAGCAGGTTGCCATAGACCTCGGGGCGGCGCGGCATGAAGGGCGCGCCAAAGCAGGTGGAGAAGGTGGGCTCCGGCTCCGTCACGCCCCGCTCCGTGCCCGCAACCTTGGAGGTGAAGCCCGAGAGGAAGTGGTACATCGCCTGCGCAGGCGTGAGCCGCGCGATGGGCGGCAGGGTGCCGAAAGCATCGCAGGTCAGCATGATGATGTTCTTCGGGTGCCCGCCAATCGCTTTCTTGCTCGCGTTGGAGATGTAGTGCAGCGGATAGGCGCAGCGCATGTTGGCCGTCAGGCTGTCATCGTCGAAATCAAGCTCCTTGGTCTCCTCGTCGTAGACCATATTCTCGATTACGGTGCCGAACTTTTCGGTCGTGGCGTAGATCTCGGGCTCTGCCTCAGGGCTGAGGTTGATCGTCTTGGCATAACAGCCACCCTCAAAGTTGAAGGTGCCGGTGTCGGACCAGCCATGCTCGTCATCGCCGATCAGGATGCGCGCCGGATCTGCCGACAGCGTCGTCTTGCCGGTGCCCGACAGGCCAAAGAAAATCGCCGTATCGACCGGATTGCCCATGGCGTGGTTGGCCGAGCAATGCATCGGCATCACGCCTTTTTCGGGCAGCAGATAGTTGAGCAGCGAGAAGACGGATTTCTTGTTTTCGCCCGCGTATTCCGTGCCGCCGATCAGGATCAGCTTGCGGTCGAAGTTCATCGCGATGACGGTCTCGGTGCGGCAGTTGTGCTTTTCGGGGTTCGCCGCAAAGGACGGGCAGTTGATGACCGTGAAATCGGCCAGAAAATCATCCAGCTGGTCGCGGTCGGGCCGGCGCATCATGTGGCGGATGAACAGGCCATGCCAGGCCAGCTCCGTCACGAAACGCACATTGATCGCGTGCTTGGGGTCGGCACCGCCCACCAGATCCTGCACGAAATAGTCGCGCCCCTCCATATGCGCCAGCATATCGGTATAGAGCGCATCGAACCCGGCCTGCGACATCTGGGCATTGTTCTCCCACCAGATTGTGTCTTTGACGCTGTCGGTCATGACCACATGCTTGTCTTTCGGGGATCGGCCCGTGAACTTGCCGGTGGTCACCAGAAACGCACCGCCCTTGCCCAATGAGCCTTCATTGCGCTTGAGCGCAGTCTCGATCAGCGCGGGCTCGATCAGGTTGTAATAGACATTGCCTAGGCCCGTGATCCCCTGATCATCGAGGCGGAATTTCGGGTTTACCCGTCCGGTTTGCATGCAATGTCTCCTTTGGAAACTGTGCGGATGGCACAGTAAAATGGGAAAGGTCCGTGGCCGGAAAGCGCGCGGGCCCGCGTGGCATGACGGCGTCATAACACGATGATTTACATATTGAACAGGCGCGTTTGCACAGTTAGCGCCACCAACCTGTCAATTGCAGCAGGCCTGCGCGCATCAGGGCCTGGCCGTTGAAAACATGCGTCTCGCCGCGGGTATGCTCGGGACGCTGCGTGTCAATGTGAGGCAATTTAGCCATTCCTAAACAAATTATGGCTGAAATGTGTCCATACCCAGAGGCGATTCGCAGTTTTGGATTGATTCGACCGCAAAAGGAGTGATCAATGTTTGAAAAAATAAGAATACATTGAGCAGCATAAGGAAACAGGCAATGTCCAAAATTGCATTGGTCGACGACGACAGGAACATCCTGACGTCTGTCTCAATGACTCTCGAAGCCGAGGGTTTTGAGGTGGAGACATATAACGACGGTCAGGCCGCGCTGGACGCTTTCAACAAGCGCATGCCGGATATGGCGGTGCTTGACATCAAGATGCCGCGCATGGACGGGATGGACCTTCTGCAGCGCCTGCGCCAGAAATCGAGCATGCCGGTGATTTTCCTCACGTCCAAGGACGATGAGATCGACGAGGTTCTGGGCCTGCGGATGGGCGCCGATGACTACGTGAAAAAGCCGTTTTCCCAACGGCTTTTGGTGGAACGGATCCGCGCGTTGCTGCGCCGTCAGGAAGCGGTCGCCACTGAGGAAGTGGGCGATACCGAAGAAACAAAAGTGATGGAGCGCGGCGACCTGCGAATGGATCCGCTGCGCCACTCGGTCAGCTGGAAGGGCAAGGATGTCTCGCTGACGGTGACCGAATTCCTGCTGCTGCAGGCCCTTGCGCAGCGGCCCGGTTTCGTGAAATCGCGTGACCAGCTGATGGATGTGGCGTATGATGATCAGGTTTACGTGGATGACCGGACCATCGACAGCCACATCAAACGCCTGCGCAAGAAAATGCGGTCTGCGGATGAAGAATTCTCCGCGATTGAGACGCTCTATGGCATCGGTTACAGATACAACGAAGAGTAACGCGGTGACATGGCGATTGTTGAGAGGAACTTCGTGCGCGATCTGACCCCCTCCAGACGCGATGGCGATGTTGTTCTGGGTGACGATTGGGTCACGCCGGACAGCGCAGCACCGAATGAGATCAGGGCCCGGCGCGAGCGCAGGGGCATTTTCTCGCTGCGCGCGTCCCCGCTCACACGCAAGATCATCACCTTCAATCTGATCGCGCTCAACATTCTGGTTGCGGGCATCCTCTATCTCAATTCCTCGCGCGAAAGTCTCGCCGTGCAACGCGCAACCTCTCTCGCCTCGGAGGCGGAGCTGATCGCCGACGTGATCGAGGTGCAGCTGCCTGACGGAGACGCCGTGGATCTGTCTGGGGAGGGCGGGCTGGACATCCAGACGACACTTGCCGGGCTGGACCTCCGACGCGGTACACAGGTGTTTGTGTTCGGAGCTGACGGCGCGCTGATATCGCAGTTCGAGGGCGCAAATGAGCCGGGCCCGGCAGGCGCAGGTGAGGGCGCGCAGCAGCGCACCTTCCTGACGGACGGTCTTGGCTGGCTCTGGGACAGGGTGTCGTCGCCGTTCAAATCGGACAGCGTCGTGCTCTCGCTGGAGGAACGGCTTCAGCCCGTGATCGCTCTGGCCCTGTCGCGCGGACCTCAAATCACGGAGGGCCTCGATCAGGCAGGTGCGACATTGCTGGCCGTGGCAACGCCGATCGAGCAGGGCGGCACTGCGGTCGGCGCGGTCGCGCTGGTGAGTGCCAGCGGCGAGATTGACATGCTTGTGAGCGGCGAGCGTGAGCGCGTGCTGCAAATGTTCATCATCGCCACGCTGGTCTCCATCGGGCTGAGCCTTGTCCTCGCCTCGACCATCGCCAATCCGCTGGCCGATCTGGCCGCCGCAGCCGAGCTGGGCCGCGACAAGGACGCCCGTAGAAAGAACCCGGGCCGCATCCGGATCCCCGACCTGACTGCCCGACCCGACGAGATCGGGCGTCTTTCGGGCGCGTTGCGGGGGATGGTGTCCGCCCTTTATACGAGGATTGAGGGGAATGAGCAGTTCGCTGCTGATGTGGCCCATGAAATCAAGAACCCTCTGGCCTCGCTCAGGTCTGCCGTGGGCACGTTGCGCCTGATCAAACGCGAGGACCAGCGCGAAAAACTGCTCGATGTGATCGACCATGATGTGCGCCGCCTGGACAGATTGGTCTCCGACATCTCCAACGCCTCACGGCTCGACAGTGAACTGGTCAAGGAAGAGGAAGAGCCGTTCAACCTGATGAGCATGCTGGGCAATCTGGGTGAGTATCTGGGCGCTGAGGCGAAAGGCAAAGGCATTGATTTTATCGTGGATCTGCCAAAGGATGCCATCGTGGTCCAAGGCCTCGAGGCGCGGCTGGCGCAGGTTTTTGTAAACCTGATCACCAACGCGATCTCCTTTTGTGAGGACGGCGATGCGATCCGCGTCTGGGCGCGCAAACGCGAAAACCGCGTGCTGATCGTGGTCGAGGACACCGGCCCCGGGATCCCGGATCAGGCACTCTCGAAGATCTTCAAGCGATTTTACTCCCAGCGCCCGGATGAGCATTTCGGCAATAACTCGGGGCTTGGTCTGGCGATTTCCAAACAGATCGTCGAGGCCCATGGCGGTGTGATCTGGGCGGAGAACATCCGCCCCACGGAGGCCGACATTACATCCGATCCGCTGGGCGCGCGCTTTGTCGTGGGCCTGCCGATCTAGATCATGGGTGCCCCTGCGGAAATTGTGCACGGGAGCTGTGTCTGTGTTGGTGGCCATGCCGCGCTGATCATCGGCCCCTCAGGCAGTGGTAAATCCGGCCTCGCACTCGCGCTGATCGCCCTTGGCGCGCGTCTTGTTGCGGACGACAGGACAGCGCTGGAGGTGCGGGGCAATGCTGTCGTGGCGAGTGCGCCTGCTGCCATCGCCGGCCTGATTGAGGCGCGGGGCGTCGGCATCCTGTCACTGGAACACGTCTCTCGGGTGCCTGTGGCCGTTGTGGTGGATCTGTCCCGGACCGAAACCGCACGCCTGCCGGAGCGTCATGTCACCCGCCTCATGGGAAAGGCGCTTCCGTGTCTGTATAAAGTTGACGCTGCCTATTTTCCTGCGGCACTCCACACCTATCTTACCAACATGGTAAATGACACATGATGACCTCGCCTGACGCATCACTCCGCCGTATTGTCTTCGTGACCGGCCCTTCCGGCGCCGGCAGGTCTTCCGCGCTCAAGGTCATGGAAGATGCGGGTTTTGAGGTGATCGACAATCTGCCGATGCGGCTCATGCCAGCGCTGTTTGGCGATGCCGACCAGAAGCGCCCGCTTGCCTTGGGCATTGATGCGCGCAACCGTGACTTTTCAACCAATACGACCATTGATCTGCTCGGCCAGTTGTCGCTGATGCCGGGTGTCGTGGCAGAGCTTTTGTTTATTGACTGCAGCACAGAGGTCCTGCTGCGCCGCTTTTCGGAGACGCGCAGGCGTCATCCGATGGCGCCCGCCGACCGTCCCGCCGAAGGCATCGAGGCGGAGCAGGACCTGCTGACACCGTTGCGGGCGCGTGCGGACGTGCTGATCGACACCTCCGAGCTGAATGTGCACGAGCTGCGCGCGGAAGTGGAGCATTGGTTCGCCCCGGGCGGCAAACGGCATCTTACGGTGACCGTACAGTCCTTCTCCTACAAGCGCGGGCTGCCCCGGTCGGTGGATATGGTCTACGACTGCCGGTTTCTGAAGAACCCCTACTGGGAGCCTGCGCTGCGCGATCTGGACGGAACGGACCCGCGGGTGGCCGCCCATGTCGCAACCGACAAACGCTATGCGGCTTTTGCGCAGCAGGTGCTGGACCTCAGCCTGCTGATCCTGCCAGCCTGTCGTGAGGAAGGCAAAAGCCACTTTTCCATCGCATTCGGCTGTACCGGCGGCCAGCACCGGTCGGTGACCCTTGCCGAAGCGCATGCTTTGCGCCTTGCACAGGAGGGGTGGCAGGTGTCAATTAGGCACAGGGAAGTGAGCGCGCGACAGCGGCAAGGGGCGCAGAACAAGTGATTGGCATCGTGATCGTGGCACATGGCGGTTTGGCGCGGGAGTATCTCGCGGCCATCGAGCATGTGGTGGGATCGCAAAACGGCGTGCGCGCGATCGAGATCAGGGTGGATCACGACCGGGCTGCGAAAGAGGCCGAGATATGCGACGCCGCCAATGAGGTGGATGCCGGTCAGGGTGTGGTTGTTGTCACCGACCTTTTCGGCGGCTCACCTTCCAATCTCAGCCTGTTGGCGTGTCAACCTGCCGGTCGGCGGATCCTCTATGGGGCGAACCTTCCGATGCTGATAAAGCTGGCAAAAAGCCGCCACAAGTCTGTCCCCGAAGCCGTGCGCGCCGCACTCGAGGCGGGTAAGAAATACATTGACGCCCAAAACGTCAGCACTGAATAACAAGGCGGTCCAATGACCCATATCACCCTCGAAATCGTGAATGAAAAGGGCTTGCACGCGCGCGCCTCTGCCAAGCTTGTCGAGGTGGTCGAGGGGTTCGACGCCACCGCCGAGGTCAGCAAGGACGGCATGAACGCCTCCGGCGACAGCATCATGGGGCTCTTGATGCTGGCAGCGTCAAAGGGAAGCTTCATCGACATCCAGACGTCCGGCCCGGATGCCCAGGCGCTTGCCAGCGCGCTGTCGGCACTTGTTGCTGACAAATTCGGTGAGGGCATGTAGCGTGAAGATCCGCGCGCATCCCGAAACGCAATGAGGTCGTCCCGGTGACAGAGAAAATACAGACCATCGGGTCTGAGGACCGTTCGATGAATGAGCAGCAGGCAGCCAGCGGCATGATCTATGACCGACGCAGCCTCTCCTATGCTTCAACATTTCAGGATCCTTGGAAGGCTGCCGTAATTTCGGCCATGGAGCTGTTTACCGGCAAGCTCAGGATCTTGCGGATGGTCCGCCAGTTCGAGCGGCGCGGCGCGCCCACAGGTCAGGCCTTCTGGCGGGCCGCACTCGATACCATGGGCATTGACCTCACGACCCCGCAATCCCAGCTGGATCTGATCCCCAAAGAAGGGCCGGTGATTGTGGTGGCGAACCATCCGCACGGGATGGTGGATGGCATGATCTTTGCAGATCTGATCGGCCGCGTGCGCCCGGATTACCGGATCCTGACCCGCTCGCTGCTGACCTCCATCGATGAGGTCGCGGGCAGCTACATGATCCCCGTGCCCTTCCCGCATGATCCCGATGCCCAGCGAAAAGGCGTGGAAATGCGCGCCAAGGCGATGGCGCATCTCAAGGATGGGGGCGTCGTGGCGCTGTTTCCCTCCGGTGTGGTGGCGGCCTCAGAGGGGTGGTGGGGCCCTGCCGTGGAGGCGGAGTGGAATGTGTTCACCGCCAAGATGATCCGCCGCTCCGGCGCGCAGGTGGTGCCGTTGAAATTTCCGGGCCAGAACAGCCGCGCCTACCAGATCGCCAACCAGCTGTCCCCGATGCTGCGGCAGGGGCTGTTGCTGCATGAGATCGTGCACAGCTGCAACAAGCCGCAGGCACCCATCGTCGGCGCGCCGATCCCTCAGTCCGAGATTGACGCCCGCGCCGATGATCCGCGCGGCTTCATGGAGTGGCTGCGCGCCCATACGCTGGCGCTGGACACCTAAGGATCAGCGCGTCGGCACCGGCACGTCACCGCGGTAATCGTAGAAACCGCGCTGCGTCTTGCGGCCGAGCCACCCGGCCTCGACGTATTTGGTCAGCAGCGGGCAGGGGCGGTATTTGGTATCGGCCAGCCCGTCGTGCAGCACGTTCATGATCGCAAGGCAGGTGTCCAGCCCGATGAAATCCGCCAGCTCCAGCGGCCCCATGGGGTGGTTTGCACCGAGTTTCAAAGAACTGTCGATGGACTGCACGTTGCCCACCCCTTCATAGAGGGTATAGACCGCTTCGTTGATCATCGGCATGAGGATCCGGTTCACGATGAAGGCCGGAAAATCCTCGGCGGAGGCGGCGGTTTTGTTGAGACGGTCCACCACTTCCTTGCAGGCGTTGAACGTGGGCTCATCGGTGGCGATGCCCCGGATAAGCTCGACCAGCTGCATCACCGGCACGGGGTTCATGAAGTGAAAGCCCATGAATTTCTCGGGCCTGTCCGTGCGGCTCGCCAGCCGGGTGATGGAGATCGACGAGGTGTTCGAGGTCAGGATCGTCTCGGGCTTCAGATGCGGCAGCAGATCCTCGAAGATTGCCTGCTTGACGGTCTCACGCTCTGTCGCGGCTTCGATGATCAGATCTGACGGCCCCAGCTCTTTGAGCAGGGTGGTTGTGGTGATCCGGGCGAGGGCAGCTTGCATGTCGGCCTCGGTGATCTTGCCGCGCCCGACCTGACGCGACATGTTTCCGCGCATCAGATCCATCGCGGCAGTCAACGCCTCGGCGCTGATGTCGGTGAGCATGACATCATAGCCAGCCAGCGACATGACATGGGCGATGCCGTTGCCCATCTGTCCTGCGCCGACGATGCCGATTGTCTGGATCTGCATGGGAGTTTTCCTTTGCTGGTGTCGGGAGCAGTTTACGGCGGAGTGTCATCCTGCCGCAAGGGCCGGTTCTGCTGAAAAACTGTCCCAAATGCGCCCATTAAACGAATCGTAACGCAAGGCCGCTCATAGTCGGCCCGGGTGAGTTAAAAGGTGGGCATTATGACCTGTGAAATACTGGGGCCGGGGGCCCTGGACTATCTGCCGTGCCGCTATGGCACGTCAAAACTGTTGTTCCGTGGACCGGCGCGCGTGTTGGAGGCGCCCTATGTGGCCTTCATTGGCGGCACCCAGACATACGGCAAATTCATCAAGCAACCCTTCCCCTTGAAAGTGGAACATCTGACCGGCGTGACGTCGGTTAATCTGGGGCAGGTAAATGCCGGTCTCGACGTGTTCCTCTTGGATCCAGTTGTGGCCGAGGCTGCGCGCGGCGCGCGGGTCACGGTGCTTGAGGTGTTGGGGGCTGTCAATCTGAACAACCGGCTCTACCGGGTGCACAAGCGCCGCAATGACCGGTTCCTGCGTGCAGCGGCAGAGCTGGAAGCGCTCTATCCGGAGGTTGATTTCTCCGTGTTCAACTTCACGAACCACATGCTGTCGCATCTCTACACCACCGCGCCGGCGCGGTTTGCGGTGGTGGAGAGGGTGCTGCAGCGGACGTGGCTGCGCCGCATGCGTCAGTTGTTGGCGCAGCTTGGAGGCAAGGTCATCCTGTTGCGCAGCGGTGAAACGGCGCCCTGTGCCAGAAGCTGTTTTGACGGACCGACAATGACTGCCTGCGGTGCGGCCCTTGTGACGGACGAGATGGTGGAGCGCTTGCGCCCGATGGTCAGCGCGGTGGTGACTGTGCCGCTGCCCGACAAGCCTGATCGCAGGATGCGGCAGGGGATGGCCTTTACCTCGCTTGAGGGCGCGGCCGCGCAGGCGGTGCCGGGGCCGCAGGCGCATACGGCGGCTGCACAGGCACTGAAGCCGGTGCTCGACCGCCTGATGTAGCGGAAAAGGCCCGCCTGTCCAGGCGGGCCTTTTGATTTTAAGTCAATGAATTAATTACAGCTTTTCGATCAACGCAGGCACCGCGTCGAACAGATCGGCCACAAGCCCGTAGTCCGCGACCTGAAAGATTGGCGCTTCTTCATCTTTGTTGATCGCCACGATGATCTTGCTGTCTTTCATCCCGGCAAGGTGCTGGATCGCGCCGGAGATCCCGACGGCGATGTAGAGGTTCGGCGCGACGACCTTGCCGGTCTGGCCCACTTGCCAGTCATTGGGCGCATAGCCCGAATCCACCGCAGCCCGCGAGGCACCGACAGCAGCACCAAGCTTGTCGGCCAGCGTCTCGATCATCTTGAACTGCTCTTCCGAGCCCAGACCCCGGCCCCCGGACACGACAACCCCGGCAGAGGTCAACTCGGGGCGGTCGCTTGCGGCGACCTTGTCTTCCACCCATTCGGAGAGGGCAGGGTTGGCCACCGCTGAAATCGTCTCCACCGTGGCGGAGCCGCCTTCGCCCGCCGCGTCAAACGTCGATGTGCGGAAGGTGATCACCTTCTTGGCATCCGAAGACTTGACCGTCTGCATGGCGTTGCCCGCATAAATCGGCCGCTCGAATGTGTCGGCGTCGATCACGGCCGTCGCATCCGAGATGATCATCACGTCCAGCAGGCCCGCGACCCGCGCCATCACGTTCTTCGCATCCGTGGTGGAGGGGGCGACGATGTGGTCATAATCACCCGCCAGCGACACGATCAGCGCGGCTGTCGTTTCTGCCATCCGGTGACCCAGCGACGCGTCTTCCGCCACCAGCACCTTCGACACGCCGTCGATCTTTGACGCCGCAGCACCAGCGGCAGCAGCGGAGCCGCCACAGGCCAGTACCGTCACATCGCCCAGCTGACGTGCGGCTGTGACTGCCTTTGCGGTGGCGTCCATCGCCAGCTCGCCATTGTTGACTTCTGCAAGGAGTAGAACAGCCATTATACGGCCCCCGCTTCTTTGAGTTTCGCCACCAGCTCGTCGACCGAGCCCACCTTGATGCCTGCCGCACGGGCCGCAGGTTCTATTGTCTTCAGGATTTCCAGACGGTTCCTGACCTCAACGCCGTAGTCGGCAGGGGTCTTTTCATCCAGCTGTTTTTTCTTTGCCTTCATGATGTTGGGCAAGGACGCGTAGCGCGGCTCGTTGAGGCGCAGATCGACGGTGACGACCGTGGGCATGTTCACCCGGATGGTCTGCAACCCGCCATCGACTTCGCGGGTGACGACCGCCTTGTCGCCCTCGATGGCCAGCTCGGAGGCGAAGGTCGCCTGCGACCAGCCCAGAAGGGCTGCCAGCATCTGGCCCGTGGCGTTCATGTCGTTGTCGATGGCCTGCTTGCCGCAGAGCACGAGGCCCGGCTGCTCTTCGTCCACGATCCCCTTGAGGATCTTGGCGACGGTCAGCGGCTCGATGTCGTGGTGCACATCCTCGGAGGCGATCACGAGGATCGCACGGTCCGCGCCCATGGCCAGTGCGGTGCGCAGGGTTTCCTGCGCCTGTTTCACGCCGATGGAGACAGCGATGATCTCATCCGCCTGCCCGGCCTCCTTGAGGCGGATCGCCTGTTCGACCGAAATCTCGTCAAAGGGATTCATGGACATTTTGACGTTGGCAAGATCGACACCGGAACCGTCCGCTTTGACGCGCACTTTCACGTTATAGTCGATCACGCGTTTGACAGGTACGAGCACCTTCATGAGCGATTATCTCCTTGGTTTGCGACTCAGACCCGGAGGCCAGTCAATAAGTATACAGCCTGTCTAACGAAGCACGCCTGCGCAAAACAGTGCAAAATGGCCGCATGGGGCAGCGGGCACGTCACGTTACACCGTTTCGGATGTGTCTGACGGATGAATGTTGCGTGGCTGTTTCAGGGAACAGGCCAGCGCTTTCAGCGGTTCGCCCCCGGAATCCAAAGTACGTCATCCTTGCCGCCATTGTTTGCCACCCGGGCTGCGACGAAAAACCAGTCGCTCAGCCGGTTGAGATAACGTACGGCGGCCTCGTTCACCGTCTCGCGGGTGGCGAGATCGGTCGCCAGACGCTCGGCGCGGCGGGCCACGGTGCGGCACACATGCAGATGGGCGGCCAGCTCCGCGCCACCGGGCAGGATGAAGCTGCGCAGCGGCTCCAGCACGGCGTTCATCACGTCGATCTCCGCCTCCAGCCGGTCCACCTGAGCAGGGATCATCCGCAGGGGGGGATATTCGGCGGTTGCGTCCTGCTCCATGTCGGGGCGGCACAGATCGGCCCCCAGATCGAACAGATCATTCTGGATCCGCGACAGCGCCTCATCCGTCTCGCCGGTGGCGTGCAGGCGGGCCACGCCGACAAAACAGTTCAGCTCGTCCGCGGTGCCGTAGGCCGCAACACGCACGTCATGCTTGGCCACGCGCGTGTTGTTGCCCAACGCGGTATCGCCCTTGTCGCCGGTGCGGGTGTAGATTCTGTTCAGAACGACCATGCCGTTTATCCTCTTATGAAATAGACGTAGGCTACGATGAGCAGCACTGCGATGAATTGCGCGATCAGCCGGTAGCGCATCAGCTTGTTGGAATTGGCCTTGTTGAAGGCACCACCCCCGGCAAAACCGCCAAGTCCCAGCGCCAGCACGATCACCACCGCGACAACGGCAATGAGGATCAGGATGAAAAACGGATCGGCCATGAATGCTCCTTTTCAATGCTGGGATGCGATGTAGCGGGCGGGCAGGCCCTTGCCAGCTTTTATCTGCTCAACGCGCGGTCCAGCATGCGGGTGGTCAGGATGCGGCGCAGAAAACCGGCCAGATGGGTAGGCTTTGTCACGTAATAGCGCGGGCGCGGTTTTTTGGCCTCCAGCGCATGGATCAGCTTTTTCACCACGGCGTCAGGTGGCAGCTGGAACTTGTCGGGCCCGTGTTCGCCATAAAGACGCTGCGCGAGGATGCTTTCATAGTCGTCGGCGCGGGCGGAATTCTCCCAATCGATCCAGCGCTCAAAATGCGGGATCGAATTGGCGCGGATCTTTGAGGCGATCGGCCCCGGCTCAATCAGGATGGGATGCACGCCAGTGCCCCGCAACTCGAGGCGCAGCGTATCCGTGAGCCCTTCGAGCGCGAATTTAGTGGCATTATAGGCGCCGCGCCAGGGCTGTGCGACCAGCCCCAGCACCGACGAGCATTGCACGATGCGCCCGTGCCCCTGTGCGCGCATCACCGGAATGACCGCGCGGGTCAGCGTGTGCCAGCCAAAGAAATTCGCCTCGAAGATCTCGCGCAGCGCTTCCGTTGGCAGATCCTCGACCAGACCGGGGGTGGCATGGGCCCCGTTGTTGAAAACCGCATCCAGCGTCCCGCCCGAATCCTCCAGCACATCGGCCAGCGCCGTGATGATGCTCTCTGGGTCGGTGTAATCCAGCTGGGGGCTGTCAAACCCTTCGTCGCGCAGGCGGGCGCAGTCCAATTCCTGACGGCAGGCGGCGTAGACATGCCAGCCCCGGGCGCGCAGCCCATAGGCCGCCGCATAGCCGATGCCGGAGGAGCAGCCTGTGATCAGAATTCTGGGTTGGGTCATGAAACAGGCCTCGCGGATGAACGAGGCCTGAGATGCGCTGTTTTGGGTTGGTTTGCAATTGCCTTGCGGGAAATCACCCTGCCGTGAGCAAGAAATCGGCCATCCAGCCTGACGTCCCCCCCTCGAGAGGCTCCATCAGGACCCAGCCTGCGCCGTTATCATCAAGCACGCGCACGGCCTCGCCGCGCGACAGGCTGCTGACGACGCCGTAATTCGTGGATGGCCCACCGCGCACATTCACCCGGTTGGCCGAGACGGTGCGGATGTCGCCGGTGGCGGTGTCGCTGATCACAGGGTCGGAAGGTGTCGTGGCGATCAGGCTGGGCAGGATGATGCGAGGGGTCTCTGAACTGTCGATGATTCTGGCGACAGGTGCGGTGTCCGGGCTGGCAGGCTGGACCGTCAGGGCTGCGGGGGCTGTAAGCGCGGCAAGGTTCAGCGCCACGCGCGTCACTTCGGAGGTGCTGTCATCGGGTGTCCGCGCAGGGGCCGGGGCCGCCACCTCCTCAGCCGGGGCGATGTTGGACACTGCAGCGGTAGAAGCCGCCTGTGCAGGCTCCGGCGTTGCTTCCGGGTGTGGCGCTTGCGCATCTGCTTGGGCCAGCCTCGCGCTTGCAGGCTCGAAGTCCGATCCGCCGCTCAGCTGATAGAAAGCAAAGCCCAGAAACCCGAAGGTCAGAACGATGAAGGTTTTCATGAAGCAGCTCCCGCAGAGTTTTATAGCGAATCGTGTGAAGTCCTGCCCATTTTCCCCAGATCAAGACTTCCCCCGGATCCTTTCTTAACAAAGAATCGGCTGCCGTTTTAGTGGAAAAATGACACCGATCCCGTGGCGTCGCAGGATTGTCACGCTCTGCCGGCGTGAGAATACCGAAAAGCCGGTGCGCCACCGCCGGTCCGAAATCGAATTTCATGCGCTTGTCGGCTTTGCCTGGCACCGTTACACAGCACCCATGTCAGATACAAAACCACCCGTCCCGCCGCGCCATGCCGAAACGACCGAGCCGCTGCGCCGGGCGCTGGGCGACCGCTACCTGACCTATGCGCTCAGCACCATCATGCACCGCGCTCTGCCCGATGCGCGCGACGGGCTGAAGCCCGTGCACCGCCGGATCCTTTATGCGATGAGCCGGTTGCGGCTGGGCTCCACCGGCGGATTTCTGAAATCCGCCAAGATCAGCGGCGATACGATGGGCGATTTCCACCCGCATGGCGACGCCGCGATCTATGATGCGATGGCCCGTCTGGCGCAGGATTTCAACGTGCGCTACCCGCTGGTGGACGGGCAGGGGAATTTCGGCAACATCGACGGCGATAACCCGGCCGCCTCGCGCTACACCGAAGCGCGGATGACCGCCGTGGCCGAGGCGATGCTGGAGGGGCTGTCGGAAAATGTCGTGGATTTTCGCGACAATTATGACGGGCGGCTCACGGAGCCTTCGGTGCTGCCCGCGCAATTTCCCAACCTGCTCGCCAATGGCTCCAGCGGGATTGCCGTGGGCATGGCGACCAACATCCCGCCGCACAACATCGCCGAGCTGTGTGACGCCTGCATCCACCTGATCAAGACGCCCGATGCCCGTGACGACACGCTGCTGAACTTTGTGCCCGGCCCTGATTTTCCCACGGGCGGCATCATCGTGGAACCGGCGGAGAATATCGCGGCTGCCTACCGCACCGGCAAGGGCGGGTTCCGCCTGCGCTGCCGCTGGGAGGTTGAGGATCTGGGGCGCGGCCAGTGGCAGATCGTGGTGACCGAGATCCCCTATCAGGTGCAAAAATCCAAGCTGATCGAGAAGATCGCCGAAGCCATCCAGACCAAGCGGATCCCGATCCTCGCGGACATCCGCGACGAGAGTGCCGAGGACATCCGCATGGTGCTGGAGCCGCGCTCGCGCTCGGTCGATCCGGAGGTGCTGATGGGGATGATGTACCGCCACTCCGATCTGGAGGTGCGCTTCTCGCTCAACATGAACGTGCTGATCGACGGGGTGACGCCGAAGGTCTGCTCGATGAAGGAAGTGCTGCGCGCCTTCCTCGATCACCGCCGCGAAGTGCTGGAGCGCCGCTCGCGCCACCGGATGGAGAAGATCGACCACCGCCTCGAAGTGCTCGAGGGGTTTATCATCGCCTTCCTGAACCTCGACCGGGTGATCGACATCATCCGCTATGATGATGAGCCGAAGGCGGCGCTGATGCGCGAAGACTGGGGCAAGACCCACGCCCGCGCCATGGACGAGAAGGACTACGTTCCGCCTTCTGAGGGCGAGGGCGAGCTGACGGACGTGCAGGCGGAGGCGATCCTGAACATGCGCCTGCGGTCCTTGCGCCGTCTCGAAGAGCTGGAGCTGCTGCGCGAGCAATCCGCGCTGATGGAAGAGCGCGCGGGCCTCGAGGATCTGCTGGAGAATGAGAGCGTGCAATGGGCCGCCATCACCCAGCAGCTGCGCGAGACGAAAAAGCAGTTCGGCAAGGACTATGCCGGGGGCGCGCGCCGCACGACCTTTGCGCAGGCGGGCGAGATCGAGGATGTGCCGCTTGAGGCGATGATCGACCGCGAGCCGATCACGGTCGTCTGCTCCCAGATGGGCTGGATCCGCGCGATGACCGGCCATATTGATCTGACCCGCGAGCTGAAGTTCAAGGACGGTGACGCCACCCGCTTTGTGTTCCACGCCGAGACGACGGACCGGCTGCTGGCTTTTGGCAGCAACGGACGGTTCTACACGCTCTCTGGGGCCACCCTGCCCGGCGGGCGCGGCATGGGAGAGCCGCTGCGCCTGATGGTCGATCTGCCCAATGATGTGCAGATCATCGATCTGTTCATCCACCGCCCCGACGGGCGGCTGCTGGTCGCCTCCTCTGCCGGGGATGGATTTGTGGTGCCTGAAGCGGAGGTCGTGGCCCAGACCCGTGCCGGCAAACAGGTGCTGAATGTGCGCGGCGATGTGCGCGCGACCATCTGCAAACCCGTGCGCGGCGACAGCGTGGCCGTGGTGGGCGAGAACCGCAAGGTGCTGGTCTTTGACCTCGAGGAGTTGCCCGAGATGGGCCGGGGCAAGGGCGTGCGCCTGCAGAAATACAAGGACGGCGGCATGTCGGACGCCACGACATTCACCCGCGCCGAAGGTCTGGTCTGGCTCGATCCGGCAGGGCGCACGCGCACGCAGACGGATCTGGACGAATGGACCGGCAAGCGTGCGAGTGCTGGCCGCATGGCGCCGCGTGGCTTCCCGCGTGACAACCGGTTCAGCTGACGCATCCCCGCCAACCGTCCCGCCTCCGGTTCCGCCGCCAGTTCCGGCATTGGGGCTGGACGTGGGGTTCACGGGCTCGCGTTCCGCGCTGTTCTGGCTGGCGCTGAAATCGGGGTTCTGGACGGTGCTGAGCCTCGGCTTCTACCGCTTCTGGATGAAGACCCGCCTGCGCCGCTGGTACTGGTCCGCGATCCGCCCGGGGGGTCATCCGCTGGAATATGTGGGCGATCCGATGGAAAAGCTGCTGGGGTTCTTCATCGCCGTGGTGATCCTGACCTTCTACATCGGCATCGTGAATCTGGCGCTGATGTTCGTCAGCTTTTCGGTGTTCCAGAGCTCGGTGATCGGCTATTCTGCCAGCTTTCTTGGTGTGATCCCGGTGTGGTTTTATGCGCAATACCGTGCGCGGCGCTATGTGCTGGGGCGGACCCGCTGGCGCGGCGTGCGCTTCGGGCTGGAGCCGGGGGCCTGGGGCTATGCCGGGCGCGCGCTGATGCACTGGCTCATCACGATCTGCACGCTGGGGATCCTGTGGCCGCGCATGACGTTCCATCTGGAGAAATACAAGACCGACCGGACGTTCTTTGGCTCTGTCCGGCTGGTGCAGGGCGGGCGCTGGCAGATCCTGTTTCCGGCCGCGATGCCCTTTGCCGCCGCCGTGGCGCTGGCGGGGCTCTGGGCGCTGTGGGTTTTCCGGCTGGATCCGGCCTTTGGCACCGGCAGCTCAGAGATCGGCGCCGTGCTGGAGAGCACCGAGGCACTGATCTGGGGCGAGGATACAGGGCTTGCGGGGAACGGCATCGGCAGGTTGTTTCTGTCGATCCCCATCGCGATGCTTCTGATCTACGGCGCGGTACACTACACTTTCGTCAGCAAGCGGATCATGGCGAACCACAAGCAGGCGCAGGGCATAGGTTTGCGGTCGCGGCTGAACGGCTTGCGGATTTCGATGATCTACGTGCTGGGGACCACCATCGCCTATACGATCCTTGTGTTCGGCATTCTGGGGGTGCTCAGTGTGGGGGTGGCCCTGCTGGGGCCGGACACCATCGTGGAGGCGCAGCTGGGGGCGGCTGATCCTTTGGGCGATCTGCCGGTCTGGCTGTCCTTCGGGATCGTGGGCGTACTGTATCTGTCGGTTTTTTTGTTCTGGAACGTGCTGCACCATACGTTTGTCACCTATCCGCTGATGCGGCACATGGCGGTCACGCTCAGCCTGCTGAATGTGGCGGGGCTGGCGCAGGTCAGCCAGCGCGCGCGCGATGAATTTGCCGAGGCCGAAGGCTTTGCCGAAGCGCTGGATCTGGGGGCGGCAATATGAGCACGCCGCCCGATCTGCCACCGCTCTGCGCCCCCGACGCGGGCCTGCGGCGGGGTGCCTATTTCGATGGGGACGCACCGCTGCCGCGCGATGTGACGCTGCGGGTGGACAGCGCCGCGCGCCTGCTGGAGATCGCATTTCCTGCCCGCACGGCGGACCCGGTGCGCTGGCCTTTGAACGAGATCCGGCAATTGGAAGACATCGCGGGCCAGGACGGCATGGTGCTGCGCTGGACCGGCGATCCGCTGGCGCGGCTGGTATCGGGCGATCCGTCCGTGTTGCGCCATATGCCGCAGCTGCGCCGGGCGGCACCGCCGAAAGGGCGCGGGCGGCTGGCAGGTTGGGCCATCGCGGCGGTCGCGGCGGTTGCGCTCCAGATCGGTGTTCTGGTGCCGCTGCTGGCGGACCGGCTGGCGACCTTCGTACCCCCGGGCGGAGAGCGGGCGCTGGGCGAGGCGACATTTGGCCAGATCCGAAGCGCGCTGGCGGACAGTGGGCTATCGCCGCTGCCGATCTGCGAGGGTGCATCCGGGCAGGCGGCATTGGAGCAGATGCTGGTGGCGCTGGGCGTGCCCCGCGACACCGAAGATGCCGTGCGCGTCTTTGTGCTCGATCATGAAATGATCAACGCCTTCGCGCTGCCCGGCGGCTATGTGGTGTTCTTTCGCGGCATGATCGACGCGGCGATCAGCCCCAATGAGATCGCCGCCGTGCTGGCCCATGAGGTCGGGCATGTGGAAAACCGCGATCCCACGCGCCACGCCCTGCGCTCTGCGGGATCCATCGGGATACTCGGGCTGCTGTTCGGTGATTTTGCGGGCGGGGCGGCGGTGCTGTTCCTGACCGAACAGCTGATCAGCGCCAGCTACAGCCGGGACGCCGAGAGCGGCGCGGATGAGTTTGCCTTCACAGCGCTGGAGGAGGCCGGGATTTCCCCCGCCGCCCTTGGCGATATGTTTGAGCGGCTGCGCGATGAATACGGTGATACCGAAGGCGTCGTGTCGCATTTCGTGAGCCATCCGACCCTGACCAGCCGCATAGACCGCGCCCGCGAGGCTGCCCGCGAGTCTGGCCGCAGCCCTGAACTTGCGGATGTGGACTACGGCAAGATCATCGGGCCGTCGGAATGGGCCGCCCTGCAGGCGATCTGCGACTAGACCGGACCCGACTGGACTGAACCGGACCTGACTGGCTCCGCCGTCATCCAGACCCCGCCATGGGCGCGCAGCGTGATGATCATCCGGGGTTCGGGCGTGCGGCCTTTCACGGCGGTGAACCGGAACCGCGACAGCAATGTGGCAAGGATGATCACCGCCTCCTGCAGCGCAAAGGCGGCCCCGATGCACACCCGCGGGCCATCCCCGAACGGCAGATAGGCGTAGCGGTCAATTGCCTTGCGGTCCAGAAACCTGTCGGGCTCGAAGGCATCGGGGTTCTCCCACAGGGTCCGGTGCCGCCCCAGCGCATAGACCGGGATCATCACCGTCTCACCGCGCCTGATCTGGGTGCCGCACAGCGTATCATCGGCGAGGGCTGTGCGCGACAGCAGGCCCCCCGCCGGATAGAGCCTCAGCGTCTCGTCGATGATGCGGCGGATGTAGGGCAGGGCCGCCAGATCCGCGGCACCCGCGACGCGGCCCTGCAGTGCTGCCTGTGCCTCGGCGCGGGCGCGGTCCTGTGCGGCAGGATCATGGCCCATGAGATAGAGCGCCCAGGCAAGGGTCTGGGCCGTCGTCTCATGGCCCGCAACGATGAAGGTCAGCAGATTGTCACGCAGCTCGGGCGTGGTCATCCTGCGCCCGGATTTGGGATCCTGCGCGGCCAGCAGCAGGTCCAGCAGATCTGGCGGATCGCTTGCACCGCGCGCCTGACGCCGGTCGATGGCGGCATCGGCGGCGGTCTTGGTGATCTGCAGCTGCTGCAGGGCATCGGTGCGACCGGGGCGCGGGACCCATGCGGGTACGCCCAGAATGTCCAGCAGGCTGATCCGGCCCGCCTGCGTGATATAGCCGTCAATGGCATCATGAATGGCGGCCCGGTCCAGCTGGTCATCGCCGGAAAACGTCACATCGGCAATCACGTCAAAGGTCGTGGTGATCATTTCCGCGCCCAGATCCACCGCACGCGGGCCTGCGGCGGCGATCCGGTCACAGGCGGCCTGCGCTGCCCTGCTCATCACCGGACCAAGGGCCGTGACCGCACGGTGCGAAAACGCCGGTGCTGCCGCGCGCCGCTGCCAGCGCCATTCCGCGCCTTCGGCCACGAACATGGAGGACCCGATGGCAGGGCCCAGCACGGCTTTTGTCACGCCTGACTTCGGGTAGTCCTCCAGCCGGTCCAGCAGCACGCGTTTGATCGCCACCGGATCCATGATCATGTGCCAGCGCATCAACGTGCGGCCCGTATAGACCGGGCTGTGCAGCGCCTGTGCCGGAATCGCCAGCAGCACATTGTCGCGCAGGTTCGACAGCGATCTGACCAGCCCGGGGTCCGTGTCGATCAGCGGCACGCTCACTGGCACTCTACTTGGCAGTCCACTTGGCAGCATGGTCTTCTCCCTCTCACGGCACAGCTACGGGCCTCCACCGTATGAATTAGGGTGGTGATGGATGATTGCCACGGCGGTGTCCCGGCGCGCTGCATTGCACCCGCAGGGCGGTTGCGGTATCCAGACGTACAGATCTCAGGGGGGCATGCCAATGGGCCGGATGATGATGCGCAGTTTGGGCGCGCTGCTGCTGGCGGGCGCGCTGGCTGCCTGCAATGGCGCTGCGGATCTGGCGGACCCTGCCGTGCCGCTGGGGGATTTCAACCTGAGCCATAATATCGTGGTGGCGCCCAAGGTGCAGAAGGTCCCGCTCAGCCGCGAGCTGGATGTCGAGGTCATGACCACGATGCTGCAGGCTGCCGTGGCGGAACGGTTCGACCGCTACGAGGGCGACCGGCTCTATCATTTCGGAATTTCCATCGAGAGCTATTTCCTCGCCCCGCCGGGCGTGCCGCTGGTGGCCGCACCCAAATCCGCGATGATCATCCGCATCACCATCTGGGACGATGCCCGAAACCTCAAGCTGACGCCGGTAGCCCAGCAGCTCACGGTGATTGAATCGTTTGATCAGGGGCCGATCGTGGGGTCAGGCTATACCAAGACCGCCGAAGAGCAGTTCCTGAATCTCAGCCAGAATGCCGTCAAGCAGATCGAGAATTTCCTCGTGCGCAAGAACGAGGAGGAAGGCTGGTTCAACACCAGCCCGGGTGTCGTGACGCCATGGGGAGGGGTGGCTGAGGGCACGCCGCTCAGCAGCGCTCCGCGGGCTCCTGTGGTGAGTAGGGCAGAGGGCCCCTAGCGCTGGCACAGGGGCTTTCAGCAGGGGGGCGTTAAACTTTCCGCCCGCTGCAAGAGCCGCTTGATTTTACCTTCCAGACCAAATATGCCGCGCGCCATATGCAAGAAGGGCTCGCAACGGGCTCTTGGACTTATGGAAGGGCGCCCCCATGGCAAAGGCAAAGTTTGAACGTAACAAGCCACACGTGAACATCGGTACGATTGGCCACGTTGACCACGGCAAGACGACACTGACAGCGGCGATCACGAAGTATTTCGGTGAATTCCGCGCCTATGATCAGATTGACGGCGCGCCCGAAGAGAAGGCCCGCGGGATCACGATTTCGACGGCGCATGTGGAGTATGAGACCGAGGCGCGTCACTATGCGCACGTCGATTGCCCCGGCCACGCGGACTACGTCAAGAACATGATCACCGGTGCCGCACAGATGGACGGCGCGATCCTGGTGGTGAACGCCGCCGACGGCCCGATGCCGCAGACGCGCGAGCATATTCTGCTGGGCCGTCAGGTGGGCATCCCGACCATGGTTGTCTATATGAACAAGGTCGATCAGGTGGACGATGACGAGCTGCTGGAGCTGGTCGAGATGGAAATCCGCGAGCTTCTGTCGAAGTACGAGTATCCCGGCGACGACATTCCGGTGATCCCCGGCTCCGCGCTGCACGCGATGAACGGCACGCGCCCGGAGATCGGCGAAGAGTCGATCCGCAAGCTGATGGCCGCTGTGGACGAGTACATCCCGACGCCTGCACGCGCGATTGACCAGCCGTTCCTGATGCCGGTCGAGGGGGTCTTCTCGATCTCTGGCCGGGGCACGGTTGTGACGGGCCGCATCGAGCGCGGCGTTGTGAACGTGGGCGACGAGATTGAAATCGTCGGCATCCGCGACACCAAAAAGACGATCTGTACCGGTGTCGAGATGTTCAAAAAGCTGTTGGACCGTGGGGAAGCGGGCGACAACATCGGCGCGCTGCTGCGCGGCATCGACCGTGAAGGCGTTGAGCGCGGCCAGGTTCTGTGCAAGCCCAAGTCGGTGAACCCGCACACGAAGTTCGAGGCGGAAGCCTATATCCTGACCAAGGACGAGGGTGGCCGTCACACGCCGTTCTTCGCGAACTACCGCCCGCAGTTCTACTTCCGCACGACAGATGTGACCGGCACGGTCCAGCTGCCCGAGGGCACTGAAATGGTGATGCCGGGCGACAACCTGAAGTTCGACGTGGAGCTGATCGCACCCATCGCGATGGAGCAGGGCCTGCGCTTCGCGATCCGCGAAGGCGGCCGCACGGTTGGCGCGGGTGTCGTGTCGAAGATCACAGCGTGATCCCGAGACGCGCCAATACGGGTGTGTCGAAGATCACAGCGTGATCCACGGATACTCCTGACAGGCGTGTCTGTCGCAAGAGTAAAGCAGAACCCGTCCCGAGAGGGGCGGGTTTTGTCGTTTCAGCAAGCTGCCGAGGCGC
>Ga0136559_1000123_pt1 | contig 25588 bp, 18 predicted proteins | sample AntRauMeHopE1496_FD_104633 | JGI IMG/M metagenome (GOLD analysis project Ga0136559, IMG submission 104633) | Saline lake microbial communities from Rauer Islands, Antarctica - Metagenome Hop E1 #496 | ecosystem: Environmental > Aquatic > Non-marine Saline and Alkaline > Saline | place... | reverse complement strand
GTTAAACATGCATTTAGGCGATATAAACTTTTACCTAGACCAGCGCAAAGCGCGTGACATGCGGGAGATAGAAAAAAGCACCGTAGATGTCGCTGGTTTGCAACTGCGAAAGCAAGGTAAACAAGAGCAACAAAAACGCTCGTATGATGACCAGAAAAAGTTAAAGAGCCTTAATAACCGCCTGTCTAAAGCAGAGTCAGAGATTAACAAATTAGAGCGCGATATAGCAACTTTAGACGCGCAGCTTAAGGCAGACTATGATGCGGCGATTAACACACCAGATTTCTTTAAAAAATACGACAAAAAGAAAAAAGAACTCGAAGAGCACATGGCAAAATGGGAAACCGTTTCTGGTGAGTTGGAGCTGTTTGATTAGCTGTAATATCTGCCTAGAAAAACTCTTCAGAAATACGTTTTGCTTTATCTATTTTTAACGGATTTTGTCGTGTATCAAAAATATCGTTTATGATTATTGCATCTGCGGTTATGTGGTATTTTAGTTTGTAATTGCCACTAACTAGATATCGGTGATTTTTATGAAGGCTTAAGAGTTGCGGCTCCACGTGCCCCGAAGTAGGTTGATTTATGAGTTGTTAGGAAGATTTGAGGATTTGGGTTCTAATCTTGTGAGCAACTTTAGTACTAGCGCGAACAGAATAATAGTGGAATATATCTTTCAAATTTCCGATTGCAAAATCAGTCCAAATGATGTTCATTTCTACCAGGTAGCTGATAACGTTTCTAAATCCTCTTGGTTTTTAAACTTGCCGTTCTCGTAATCTCATTCAGATTGCTTAATTCTTTGTATTAATGCTTCGACGGTCATTGGTTTTAAGTCAGGTTGCTGTGTAGCTTCTTTCTGTAAAATAAAATGTTCTGATTTGTCAAAAAAAAGTTTGTCTTTCATTTGGGTCAAGTAGCTTATTAAGTTCCGTTTTCTAGTCTGTAAGTCCACAACATTAGGTTTTAACCAAAATATGATGTTTTACTACATGTTTAAAAGGACAAACTGCTTTTCTAGAATTTTTAGTTCGGTTTTAGGTCTGTGCTTATGTTCTAATTTGTGGGCCATAATTTCTTCTATTCTTTTTAAATCCAAACCCCCAGTTTTTAAAATTTTCTTAACGCATTAATGATTATCGTATTGGTTAATATGACTAGTTTTGATCTCTTTAAAATACTACATGCGCAAGATTACCTTAATAGTTCTCGCAATCATTATCCTACTAGGTGCAGGGTTTTTTGCAAACAAGCTGTTTAACAGTAAAAAAACAGCAAAGCCCGTTCCTAAGAAAGAGGTAAAGATTATACAAACTGACACGCTGGTTAATGGCACGGTTCCCATAATCATAGATGCAAGCGGTAACCTCACCGCAACCAGGCGCATAGCGCTTTTTAGTGAAGTTACCGGCGTTTTTAAACCCACAGGCAAACTCTTTAGAAAAGGGCAACCGTACAGCGCGGGCGAGACCATTCTCGTTTTAGATAATAGCGAGTTTTATGCACAAGTACAATCGGCGCGCAGCAGCCTTAATAACCAAATAGCTGCACTTATGCCCGACTTGCGACTGGACTATCCAGAATCATACCCGCAGTGGCAGCGTTATATAGATGGTTTTTCTATTAACAAGACAACGCCAGCTTTACCGGCACCTAAAACTGAAAAAGAAAAATACCTTATCACAGCACGCACTATTTATGCGACCTATTATAACATTAAAAACCTAGAAGGTCGCTTAGTAAAATTCCGCATTGCAGCACCTTTTAGCGGGGTGCTTACAAACGCATTAATTACCGAGGGAACACTCGTGCAACCCGGACAACAACTGGGTGAGTTTATACAAACAGGTTCTTATGAAATAGAAGTAGCGGTAAGCAGCAATTATGCTGACCTCTTGCAGCTGGGTGAAGAAGTAAAGCTCACAAATACCATAGGTAATAAAACCTACACAGGTAAAGTCGCCCGTGTAAATGCAAAAGTAGATGCCGCCTCGCAATCACTTGCCGTAGTCATAGCCGTGTCGCATCCAGACCTTAAAGAAGGTATGTATTTAAAAGCAGCGCTCGATGCAGACGCTATAACAAACGCGGTACAGCTAGAGCGCAATTTATTGCAAACAGGCAACCAGCTATTTATTGTTAAAAACGGATTGTTGCAGCTGCTGGCTGTAGACCCGGTTTACTTTACAGATAAAACAGTGGTTCTTAAAGGCGTTCCTAACGGTACGGTGATTGTGAGCAAAACTGTTCCAGGAGCTTATGAAGGGCTTGCCGTAAAGACAGAGGCGCAAGCTGCGCAGCAATCAAAGGAAACGCAGGCTGCAAACAATAACTCTAGCAAATAACTCAGCATATGCGTTCCATTATCAGTTATTTTATAAAATACCATGTCGCGGTAAATGTAATTATTGCTGCATTTATCATTTTCGGCTATATGGGATTAACCTCGTTAAAATCGTCGTTTTTCCCGCTGGTAGATTCTAAGACCATACTCATAAACGTCGTTTATCCGGGTGCATCGCCTCAAGAGATAGAAGAAGGTGTGGTGCTTAAAATAGAAGACAACCTTAAAGGCATAGAAGGTATAGACCGTGTGACGAGTGCCTCTCGCGAGAACAGCGGCGTTATTACCGTAGAAATTATAAAAGGCTACAACATAGATTTTATGTTGCTCGAGGTTAAGAATGCAGTAGATCGTGTGCCGTCGTACCCTGTAGGTATGGAGCCTCTGGTTGTAGCAAAACGAGAAGAATCCAGGCCCACGATTTCCATGGCGCTTAGTGGAAACAACATACCACTTAAAACCTTAAAAGACATATCGCGAGAAATAGAAAACGACCTGCGCGGTATAGACGGTATATCGCAAGTAGCCATATCGGGTTATCCTGTGGAGGAGATAGAAATAGCGCTGAACGAAAACAGCTTGCTAGCTTACAATATTACATTTACAGAGGTTGCAGACGCTGTGGCGAGTGCAAACATACTGACCACTGGTGGTAATATTAAAACAGATAAAGAAGAATACCTGATACGCGCAAACACCAGAGCTTATTATGGCGATGAACTGAACTACATTCCTGTGCGCACACAGGCCGACGGTTCGTCTATACTGCTCAAAGACGTTGCTACCATAAGAGACCAGTTTACCGAAACGCCTAACGCATCGTACTTTGATAACAACGTGTCTGTAAACCTGACCATTACCAGTACAAATGCTGAAGACCTTATTACCAGCGCCGAGGCTGCCAAAGAGTATGCAGCTGCATTTAACCAGCGCAAAGAGAACGTAAAGCTGTCTGTAGTTAGTGACCAGTCCACAACCTTAACACAACGCACTGCGCTACTTGCTGAAAACGCGATAGTAGGAATGCTGCTCGTGCTTTTCTTTTTATCTATTTTCTTAAACACCAGACTTGCATTTTGGGTAGCCTTTGGTTTACCTGTCGCATTCTTAGGGATGTTTATTTTTGCAGGGTTTTTTGATGTGACCATAAATGTACTTTCGCTTTTTGGAATGATCATCGTAATAGGCATACTGGTAGATGACGGTATTGTAATCGCCGAAAATATTTACCAGCACTACGAGCAAGGTAAAACCCCATTTCAAGCAGCAGTAGACGGTACTATGGAAGTGATACCGCCCATTTTATCGGCTATTATAACAACGATTCTCGCATTTTCTACCTTTTTGTTTCTCGATAGCCGCATAGGTGAGTTTTTTGGCGAGGTCGCAGTTGTCGTTATTTTAACCTTAGTCGTGTCGCTTGTAGAAGCGCTCATTATATTACCCGCACACCTTGCGCACTCAAAAGCCTTGCAGCCCAAACCTGAAAAACCTAAAAAAGCGATTGCGCGATTTTTCGGTAAAATGCGCGTGATAAATGTGTACGGCGACCGTTTTATGAACTGGATGCGCGATACCGTTTATGCACCCGTGTTGCGTTTTTCGTTGACAAACAAACTGTTGGCATTTTCTATTTTTGCGGGGCTTTTTGCACTTACCGTGGGCTCAGTAGGTGGCGGTGTGATAGGGGTTACCTTGTTCCCGTCCATTCCTAGTGACCAGGTGCGCGTGACTCTAGAAATGCCTAACGGTACCTCTGCACAAATTACAGATTCTATCATCTCGGGCATACAGGATAAAGCAGCACAATTAAATAAAAAACTCACAAAAGAGTGGCTCACTGATGAGGTTTATGGTGATTCCATTCCCTTGTTTGAGAATATGATTAAGGCACAAACCGCATCATCGTCTGCAAGTTTGTCTATTAATATGCTGCCCGGTGAGCAGCGACCAGACGGCATAAGTTCTACCATTGTCGCAAATGAACTGCGCGATCTTGTAGGTGCTATTCCAGAGGCCGAGACCGTTATCTTTGGTTCTGGCGGAAACTTTGGTGGTAGCCCCGTAGCCATATCACTTTTAAGTAACGATATCAAAGAACTTAAGGCCGCCACTGCAGACCTTAAAGCATTGCTAGAACAAGACCCCTTGCTCAAAGACGTTGCAGACAACGATCCTGCTGGTATTAAAGAAATAATGCTGGAACTGAACGATAATGCGTATGCCTTAGGGCTAGACATGCGCTATGTGATGGCGCAGGTGCGTGCAGCATTTTTCGGTAGAGAAGCGCAGCGTTTCCAGCGTGGGCAGGACGAGATACGGGTTTGGGTACGTTATGACCTAGCAAACCGCAACAGCATTGATAATCTAGACGAGTTTAAAATCGTAACACCTACTGGCGCGCGGGTTAATTTAAGAGATATTGCAACCTATACCATAGAGCGAGGTGACGTGGTCATAAACCACTTGGACGGTCGCCGCGAGATACAAGTAAGTGCAGACCTTAAAGACCCTAACCAAAGCGCAACAGACATTATACAAAACGTGCGCAATAACATTGTGCCAGAACTACAAAAGAAATATCCCACCATATCGCCTAATTATCTGAGCGGTCAGGCACGTGAGGCAGCAAAACTGGCAGACAGTGCGGGGTTCATATTTCCCATCGTTATTATTTTAATTTACATAGTCATCGCATTCACATTCCGCAGTGTGACGCAACCTGCCATGTTGTTATTGCTCATTCCGTTTAGTTTTACGGCGGTCGCGTGGGGACACTGGATTCATGATTTCCCGTTAAATATTTTATCGCTGCTGGGCATTATCGCGCTCGTAGGGATTATGGTAAATGATGGCCTGGTCCTCATAGGCAAGTTTAATACCTTTATAGCGCAAGGCATGGCGTTTGACGACGCGCTGTATGCGGCAGGAAAATCACGTTTCAGAGCTATATTTTTAACATCACTTACCACCGTTGCAGGTCTCGCACCCTTATTGCTTGAAAAAAGCAGGCAAGCGCAATTTCTCAAACCCATGGCCATTTCTATATCCTATGGTATCGCAATGGCAACCTTACTAACCCTGTTGTTGCTGCCCCTATTTTTAAGTTTTGGCAACAATATGAAAGTATGGATGCACTGGCTGCGTACCGGTGAGCAAGTCGCAAAGCGGGATCTTACAAATGCGGCAAAAGAACACAAACAAGAAGCAGCAAATGGTGAAGAATAGTTTTTTTAAGATACTGGTAGGTTGTGCTTTGTTCGCTTTCGCGAAAGCGTATTGCCAACAACCCGAGTCCCTACTTACGCGAACCCAGGCCGCAACGATCATGTTGCAAAACAACTACGGAATTAAAATCGCAGAAAACAATAATGTAATTGCCGAGAACAATGCCAGCAAGCTCAATGCCGATTTTTACCCGACCGTGCAAGGGCTCGCCGGCGCAAGTATAGATCGCAACAACTCGCAAACAGATTTTAACGGTGCGCTCAACCAAAATGGCGACCCGCGGGAGGCTATTGTGATTAACGAGGCAGATACAAAGCGATATAACGCCAGTATAAACGTAGATTACACCGTTTTCGACGGTATGGGTAGGCGCTATAATTACGAGCGGTTACGAGAAATTTATGGACTCACAAACCTACAAGCCAGACAAACCATAGAAAATAACACGCTCCAATTAATGAGTGTATATTTAGAAATATCGAGGCTTACAGAAAATCTACAGGTTTTTAAAGAAGTCATACAAGTTTCTAAAAAGCGCGAAGTGCGCTCGCAGTACCGTTTTGACTACGGTCAGGTTTCTATGCTCGAGGTGTTGAATGCCCGCGTAGATATTAATACAGACAGCATTAATATTTTAAACGCCGCACAGCGACTGCGCAATGCAAAACGCGATTTAAACCTGCTCATGCAGCGCGAGCTAGAGGCGCAGTTTCAAGTAGACACGCTCGTTACCCTAACAGACCTGCTTACCGTGGATGCATTTGTGCAAAAAGCCGATGCTAATAATGTGCGCATTTTACAAGCGCAATCGAACACACGCATTACAGAGCTAGACATTAAGAGAAGTAAATCGTTGTTACTGCCACGTATAGGGTTGAGCGGTGCTTATGGATGGAACCTGACAGAGAACCCGGCGAGCGCCTTTTTCCCGCCTACCACAAACGTCTCAGACAATTTGCGTATAGGCGCAAACTTAACCTGGAATATTTTTGACGGCGGTGTGTCCCTTATAGGCATTAGAAACGCCAAAGTCCAAAATGAAAACGAAAACTACCTAAAACAACAAATAACACAAGAAGTTGCGCGTGATCTTGCAAACGCCAAAGGTAATTATGCAAACGCACTTGCCATTTTTAAAATGCAAGAGCAAAATGTGGTTACTAACGACGAAAACTTTGAACGCACAAAAGAACGTTTTAATATAGGCCAAGTAAACAGTGTAGAGTTTAGACAGGCACAAGTAAATTTGCTCAATGCACGTACCGTAAAAAACCTTGCAAAGTACGACGCAAAGCTAGCAGAGTACCAGGTGTTGCTACTTGCCGGACAACTGCTTAACGCTACCTTATGATAGAACACTTTTTTAACTGCCCACATTGCTGGCAAGACATTTCCATGTTGCTAGACCCAGCATATTCACAAACCTATGTAGAGGATTGCGAGGTATGTTGCAACCCTATAGAGCTTACTGTAGGGTTCGAGGATGGTGAGCTGTTGCGGTTCGAGGCGCGGTCTATAGAACAATAGTAAAAAGGAAAAGTTTGCAAAACCTAGTGGATCTTACAAACTGCTTTTTTATGCTATCACTATCCACGAGCTGGCTACTGCTGGGCGATTAGGTCTTCTAACGATGTACCCATATAAACCGTGTGACTTATACGTGCGTGCTGCTCTTGCAACGGTGGTAGGTGTGCGCTCTTTTTTATGCTCTAATATCGTTTCATACTCCGTTACCGCAGCGCGCTCGCCGAGCAGGCACTTGCACAAGGTTGTTTTGTCTGTATTTGTACTTGGCGCTGCCTTCATAGTCATATAACCGCGGTACAGGTCGCGTAGTGCCCTACGGTCTCGTTCGGGTTTGTTTTTTGTAATTTTGAGGTTGTGTGTCATTTGTGCCACAAACTTGGTACGTTGCAGTTCCTAGTTTGCGAGCGACCTTTTCAGCTGCACGTTTTCAATAACTTCGGCAGCATTTGCATAACCTTGCCATGCGTTATAGGTCTTTGCTAGTAAACAGTTTATGTAATCTTCGGTTTTGATTGTCGTTCCCGTAAGTGGTTTTGTCTAAATATAATAGTGGTTTATGGTGTCAGTTCTTAGTAAAACGGTAGTTGTGTGTTTTTTAACGCGTGTTTTACAGCAATATTTTAGTCATTACAGACTGTATGCTTATCCACAAAAAGTTAAACACAGATTTTGTTTTATCGCGCTCGGTGGTACTCTGATTGCTCTTAGAATCGGCTTTTTTGTTAGCACTGTTTGTATCTACAAATACGTTTGCGACAGCGCTGAGCAGGCCATTTTTTTTACCTGTTTTATTTTTACGCATCACATTTACAGTTATGTTCCGATAGGCCATTTCTAAATCGGTGTTGGCAGTATGGTCGTTTCCGTGCATGATAAATTGTATTTGATCTAGCGTGCCGTTAAGGCGCACCCTTGAGTTAGGCGCAATAAAGCTGTTGAGTGCTGCGGCCGGTGTCTTAGTAACGTCTCCCTTAATGGTAAAGGAATCTGTCTGGTCATGAACAAGAAAAGACCAGTCTAACTGCACACGGGATTCCTTTTGAAAAATGGCGTTTATCTTAAGTAGCGTTGGCACATCTGGAGCTTGCGCGTTGCCTACATTGGTAGCGGTCGCGTTTAACGAGGAGAATGTCAGGATACCGCCGTCATTTTGTGCATTAGTGCGCTCTCGGTAGCTCACTTTGCCGTTTATTATGTTTAAGCTATCTACAAGCAGCTTAACAGACAACCCTCGTAGCATTTTGCTGTAGAGCGGTTTGTAGGAGAGGTTGTTTGCAACTAGTTTATCGCGTGAAATATGGAGCATTGGTTTGATAAGTTCTGCTTTAGGCAAACGCATAAAGAATGTGTTTGCGTCGAACCCAAAGTCTGCGATTTGCAGCTTAATCTGGTCTATATCCATGCGTATGTGGTCACGCTCTGTCGTTAGTATCTGCGACAGTTCTTCCATGGAATGTTTAGTAACTATAGATGCATCGTCCAGAGTTACTTGGTTAGCGCTAGCGGTTAATTTTGCTATCTTAAAATCTCGGTAGTCGCTTAATTTATAGATAATGCTGTCAGCCTTTAACGCGAGGCCGGTATAAGTGATAGGAATCTTTTTATTTAGTTGACGTTTATTTGTACGCAGGTTGCTCATTACCAGCTGTGCTTTTGGAACATACAGTAATGTAGAGTCGGCAGTTTGATCGTAAATCGTGAGCTTGTTGTCTAGTATTTGCAACTTATCTACCTGTACACTCTTTATAATTGTTGCAAGGCTCTTATCGCTAGAACTGTTGTTGTTAAGATGACGGTCTTTAAAGTAGACAATCTCGTTATGATTTATGGTAATGCGTTCAAAACGAATGCGCTTTTTAAAAAGATAATCGTAGTAACTAAATCCGTCTAGCTGCAGTAGATCTATTGCGATTTCAGTATGAACCAGTGAGTCGTTTTTATTGCTTATGTGGGTGTTTATATTGTTAATAACAACCTGGCCGCTCCAGAGTACCACATGTATGCTGTCGTAGGAAAGCGCCACGTTGCCACCTAACTGAGTATCCAAAAAATCACCTATTTTATGGCGCACAAGGTTGCGCATAAATGCCATAGCCAGCAGAGTGATTATGGCAAATGCGACAAGGGCAATGCCTATTTTACTTCTTAATTGCATGTTTTTCAATAGTATACGATGGTGTAATTTAAACCTTTTAGCATGAATACAAACATTATTAAGATAAGGTTGTGAGAAATGAAAAAGGACTGTATCTTTGCAATCCCAATCAAAAGAAAGGAATCTTAAAAGCGGTTAAGTTTATTACTTAAAGAGGCAACTCAAGGTGCTGGTAAGATAGAAATCGCGGGATAGAGCAGTAGGTAGCTCGTCGGGCTCATAACCCGAAGGTCACTGGTTCGAGTCCAGTTCCCGCTACTACAAAAACCATTCAGAAATGAATGGTTTTTTTTGTTTTCTATAGTTTTGTTTTCTATAAGTTGCGGGAACTGGACGGGAAGCGCTGCGTTGAGCACGGTTGAAATGTTTAGAAGAGCGCGAGCGGTGTAATTCCAGTTACCACAATTAAAAAAGCCATTCACTGCAGAATGGCTTTTTGTATTATAAAAGCGAGCTTCATATGCTTTCTAGAAATTACGCAGCAAGTAAAATTTGCGTTGCCATAATTTTAAAAACTACACGATTTATACCAAGAACTAACGCAGTTTAAGCAGCCTTTTGAGTATCGGTATGGTTAGTTATGTGTATTGTAATGAGTGCTTTCCATTTTTCGATGCGTTGCATTTCCCAGTTTTCCATTTGCCTCTCGCGGGAATCGTAAAAATGGAGAATGAGGTTATTTCCATTTTTTAGAAGAACCTCTAGGTCTAGTTTCTCTAAAACTGTTTCGTTTTTGCCGCTTACCGTTTTTGCTTGCCGTTTTTCTAGGACGTTGCAAGATTTAACGGTTTGCAAGTCTATCGTAACGACCAGCTCCTCGGTCTGTTGCTCACCTACTTGTTTACTGCGAATAAACAACAGTTTTTTCTGAACCGTGTCTATACCAGCATAGCGCACGCCCCAGTTTTCAGACTTGCTTATGTTCAGACTGTTTGCGGCTACAACTTCCTTTGTTTTTATGGTTATAGCTTTGCTTCCCTTTTTACCCATAGTAACTAATAGAACAAAAGGTATAAAAAGGAACCCCAAGATAATGAGGCATGTGATGATGAATGAAGTATCCATTTAATGTTGTTTAAAATTGTTAAGATTGTGTTTTAATAGCGTTCGCTTGCCTGGTTTTTAGGCAAACAACATCCTGAAAAGCTGCCGCTTTTCTAAGCATTGAAAAAAGACAGTCGTGTTTACGGGAATGCGTGAAATAGGAATGCTATAGAAAAACGTGCTAGTTTCAAGGCTACCGTTTTGCTGTACTTTAAATACAAGAAACTGCTCGCAATCTCGTTTGTAATAACAGTGGTGTTTCCACTAAAACGTGCATAAAATGACGCTTTAGGTTTTGTGCGCTGCAACACGGGCTGCGCGTTCTCAACAACGAGGTTGTTAATGGATAAAAGTACAGGCTTATAGCTATTAATAGTCGCCTGAGCGTCGCTACGGTGCTGCGAGAAGCCAGTGCTAGCGGTAGTAGATGCAGGCAATAGCAAAGCCACACCTGTAAAGGTCAGAAGAAACAGTGTGATTCTTAATAGCAACATGTTCTGTTATTAGGACATGTAAAAGTATGTAAACGCAGTGTTAAATAATCTTAACGGAAAGCTGTTTTTGAAAAACAGCAATGCGTCCATTTTTTTTGATGAATCGGTGTTGTGTTATCTTGTTCCCTAAATCAAATCTTTAGCACCATTTTATGCTGCAAACTACAATATAAAAGGGTGCTATTGTGGTAAAAAACGCGGTTCATAATCCATATCCAAAACGCACAAGTACGTTAAAGCTTAGCACTAAAACTGTAGAAAATAGTTGTTTGATTTTGAATACGTTAATTACTGCTGCAGGTTTAGCAAGTTTATTGCTTTTTCCCTAGGAGTCTTTATCAAATGAGCGTAGGCATGCATCAAAGGCGCACAACTTGCTCCTACGCGCACCTGTTATCTCCTTTATAATACTTAGCGCTACCATAGATACGGAACCAGAAAAATGGTGTAACCAGGGAAAACACGGTCACCATACCCTGTTACCCGATTGCCTGCGGCACCTAACATGATCATAAACAGTATGTGCAGCTTTAAAGTAGTTGTAAATCTTAATAAACAGCGCGTGAGGCTATAGATTCTTAACAATTTTGGATTATCTTACCCTTATGACGATTAAATAATGAAAGGAACACAACTTTAGTTCCTCTGAGTAATTAAATCCATGCAACGACAACGTAAAGTCACTTAAAAAGTTTCTATGAAGCATCTAGAATTAATAACATCTATAAACGAGCAAAAACGCGATATTTTTATATCGATGCAGTTGAAAAAAGATTCTCAACGATTTACGGAGCTTCTGTTCCATGCCCTATTTGATAGTGCTACAAATACCGAAAAAGCTCTTTTAGAATTAGAGAAATTATTTCTAACCATTAGGGATTTGGCCTGTCCAGAAATTAAAGGCAGGCCATGCAGCACCTGGACCGATTTTACAAAGGTTATCCCCGATTTGTTTTTTAGCTTAAAAAAAGATGCAATAGCCACAGTTACAAATGACCCTGCGGCACGGTCCATAGAAGAGGTGTACCTAGCATATCCCGGTTTTTTTGCCATCGCTGTCTATAGAATGGCCAGAGAGTTTCTCAAACTGGGCTTGCCGCTCATACCACGTTTAATGACGGAGTATGCGCACCAGCTCACGGGAATAGACATTCATCCGGGCGCATTTATAGGGGAGTCGTTTTTTATAGATCATGGAACCGGTGTGGTTATAGGTGAAACTGCAGCAATACACGACCATGTAAAGATTTATCAAGGAGTGACCTTGGGTGCGCTAACTGTTGATAAAAGCCTAAAAGACCTTAAAAGACATCCTACCATTAACGACAATACAACCATATATGCAAATGCAACGATACTAGGCGGTAAAACCATTATAGGTAAAGACTGTGTCATAGGCGGCAACACGTGGGTAACGTCTTCTATTGCAGCGGGTTCCGTAGTGTCGCACACACCTACTGTAGAAATACGTACTAAATACATTAAAGAACATGAATGAGATTCTAACAGACAGAATAGGGAACACACCACTGGTTAAATCTATGGCGCTTAATACAAATCCTAAGGTTAGTTTATACTTTAAGCTAGAAGGTGATAACCCCGGCGGGAGCGTAAAAGACAGAGCCGCATTTAATATGATCAATGAGGCTCTAAAAAGGGGAGAAATTAATAAAAACACGAAACTCATAGAGGCTACAAGCGGTAATACAGGTATTGCACTAGCCATGATCGCTGGAATTTTTAAACTGAACATAGAGCTTGTCATGCCAGCGTCTGCAACTAAAGAGCGCGTGCAAACTATGAAGGCTTACGGTGCAAAAGTCACACTGCATCCAGATGGTATTGAAGGAGCAAGAGATTATACCGATGCAAAAGTAGCGCATGAAGGGTACTATTCTTTTAACCAGTTTGCAAACGAAGACAACTGGAAAGCACATTATAAAACCACCGGACCAGAAATATGGCGGGATACAGAGGGTACAGTAACACATTTTGTTTCATCTATGGGAACTACAGGCACCATTATGGGAACCTCTACCTTTTTAAAGGAACAAAATAAAAAAATTCAAATTGTGGGTGTGCAGCCTACAGACGGCTCTAGCATACCGGGCATACGTAAATGGCCAGAAGCCTATTTGCCCAAAATATTTAACCCTTCTAAAGTAGACAGAATCTTAGAGGTGAGTACCCAAGAAGCCATAGCGATGTCCAGAAGGCTTGCACAAGAAGAAGGTATTTTTGCCGGCATGAGCAGTGGTGGTGCCACTACCGCGGCACTAAAACTGGCAAATGAACTCGAGTCAGGCATTATTGTAAGTATTATATGCGATCGCGGTGATCGCTACCTGTCATCTGACCTTTATGAATGACGCATTTCTTAATTTTTTCTTAAAGCGGGCAGTGTTTTGCATAATTGTAACTTTTGTTACCGTAGCAGGTATTATTATAGCTTAAATTTATACCATAATTAAAAACAATAAATAAACACTATTATGGAAAACACAAATGTACTACCGCAGCAAATTATGCCCATGCCAAGAATAGGTGATATCGCACCAGATTTCGAGGCAGTTACAACAACAGGAACTATTAAAATGGCAGATTTTGCCAAAGACAAGTGGATTGTAATGTTTTCGCACCCAGCAGATTTTACCCCAGTTTGCACCACAGAGATGAGCGGCTTTGCTATTAGAAAACCAGAATTTGACGCATTAAATACAGCTCTTTTAGGACTTAGCATAGACAGTGTGCACGCGCACCTGGGCTGGGTACAAAGCGTACGGGAAAACACAGGTGTGTATTTTGATTTCCCTATCATAGCAGACATAGATATGAAGGTGTCAAAACTATACGGGATGTTGCAACCTAACGAAAGTGAAACAGCTGCAGTGCGAGCGGTCTTTTTTATAGACCCAGCAAAGAAAATACGTTTAATTATGTATTACCCACTAAATGTAGGTCGTAATATGGACGAGATACTGCGCGCTTTAGATGCATTACAAATGTCTGACAAGCACAAAGTAGCGATGCCACTAGACTGGAAAAGAGGCGATCAGGTCATATGTCCTGCACCTAAAACACTCGATTCCTTAAACGATCGCCTAGCCGATGATTCTATTGAAAAAATAACCTGGTACCTGGCCAAAAAAGATATTTAACAAATCGCAAGGGCTTTATTGTAGACCAATAAAGCCCTTTTATACGGCACCACAAAACCGAAGCTATGAAAATTAAACAGTTTGAGTACAAGCCCTTAGCACATTATTCCTATGCGATTGTGAGTAATGGCGAGATGGTCATTATAGACCCAGAACGCGATGCTCGTCAGTATTACGCTTTCGCGAAAGCGAACAAAGCAACAATCAAAGCCGTAATAGAAACGCACCCACATGCCGACTTTGTAAGTGCTCATTTAGAGATTCACAAGGAAACGGGCGCAACTATTTACAACAGTATAAAATCGGGTGCAGACTACGAGCACCAAACATTTGACGATGGCGATAGTTTTAAAATAGGAGCTGTTCTTTTAAAAGCAATAAACACACCCGGACACTCGCCAGACAGTATCACAGTACTTGCGACTATGGGCGACGACACCGCGCTATTTACGGGCGACACGTTATTTATAGGCGATGTAGGCCGCCCAGATTTGCGAGAAAAAGCAGGCCATATGAAAGCTAAACGGGAAGAGCTTGCTCAAATGATGTACGATACCGTTACCACAAAGTTTAACGATGTGCCTGATCATGCAGTAGTTTATCCAGCGCACGGTGCAGGTTCCTTATGCGGCAAAAACTTGAGTAATGCCGCCAGTAGTACCTTAGGCAAAGAGCGTTTAAACAATTGGGCATTTAAAAAGCAAACCAAAAAAGCATTTATGGACACCATACTTGATGGACAACCATTTATACCTTCTTATTTTGGATTTAATGTAGCTATTAATAAAGCTGGAGCACAAATTTTAAAACCAGCTATAGAGCGTGTACCCTTTAAAAATGAGGCAACAGCCGCAGGTCTAACGATAGATATGCGCAAAGAAGCTGCATTTAAAAAAGGCCATGTGCCGGGAAGTATTAACATACAAGCCGTTTCAGAAAATGCAAAGTTTGAGACCTGGCTGGGTTCTATAGTGCAACCCAAAGAGGCTTTTACGCTGGTAATAGCTAAAGAAGATGATAAGAATTACATGCTGCACAGGGTCGCAAAAATAGGCTACGAGAAACAACTTAAAGAAATCATTACTTTAAAACAAGAAGGCCTTGCAGAGACCAGAAAACTGGATTTACAAGACTTTAAGAACAATCCAGACAACTATACGATTGTAGATATAAGAAACGACAGTGAGGTGCAAGAAGAGCGGTTTTTTAAGAACGCCATATCACATCCCTTAAATAAATTAAGAGTTAGCGCAAGCACGATACCTAGTAACAAACCCGTTGTGGTGCATTGTGCTGGTGGTTATAGAAGCGCGGCTGGCAGCAGTATTTTGCAAGCCCTATTAAAGGACACGACCGTTTACGACCTGAGCGAGGACATTAATGACTTTAAATAAAAGATCATTAAAACACAAACGCTACAGGTTCAGATACTAAAGCATCTCTGGCCACTGCGGTAGTATTAAATGACCTATTGTCTGACCACCAGGCATTTTATATGAACCTGTGACAGATGGTGAAGTTGCTACAAGCAGCATTCTAGACACTTTAAAAGTATTGCTGTTTAAAGAAAGAGCCATTTTAACCATCGCGTCAAACGCAGGCGATTAGGGTACGGTCGCTTTAATGAGTGATTAAATAGTACAGCAAGAAAAATGCGTGTGCATGCTCTCCGCTTACCAGAATTGCTAAACAAAACACCGTTTTTACAGCGAAATCATGAAGAAAGACCCAGGTCTTTTTTGGAACGAGCGTTACAATGACAAGGAGTATGTATAGGGTGTCGAACCTATCCTAATTTTTAAACAACAACGAGCACTACTGCAATTAGGGAAACTCTTGTTACCCGCAGCGGTTGAAGACCGCAACGCGGTTTATGCTTCTTTACAGGGTTGGGTCGTAGTGGCTTTAGATAGCAGCCCGTGAAAAAAAATAAGGCTATAAGCCCAGCAAGTGAAAAGCATGTGTGCCTAAACTATAAAGTTTGCGGTGTACAGAATTTTCACGCAAATCAGCGTTTTGACCTTCATAGGGCTGTGTTATGCACATTTCCCTGCTGCAATACATAAGGACGCGCACTGGCATATCCTCAAGTAATTAAAAACAGGCGGAACGGTAGTATCTGAACCTTTTGTTAAAGCGCAACTAGCAAACCAATCTGGTGCGTCTGAAAACGAAGAAATACTGTTTTCTGTAGCAGCAATTAAAGAAGAGTTTACCCAGCTGAAATTCCAAGTGCTAACCAGAGAAACGGCCATACCCGACGAAGGTGATTACCACCAAGGAGAAGCTGTCGTTATACGGTTTGTGGGTGTAAACTTTTAACTATAACTGCGTATTCCTGAAAGAAAAACGCGCTGATAATGACATCTTACGCGGTTTTTTGTGAAGCAATGGTGCTACAGCATGCGTTTTAAAAACGCTTTAAACGAAGCGCTGTCATAGTTTGCCATGCCTTTGTGAGTTAGCACTATATTTCCTTCTTTGTCTATTACATAGGTGGTAGGTATAGCTGCCGACTGGTAGCTCGCAGGAAGCTCTTTAACCGCGCTATAAATGGGTAGATTATAACCTTTGCGTTTATTAAAGGCAACAGCATTTTTGAAATCTTGGTCTAGGGATAGGATTACAAAAGCCACTTCATCGCCCAGCTCTTGGTGCAGCTTGTCTATACTGGGCATTTCGGCAATACACGGTGGACACCAAGTCGCCCAAAGGTTGATAAAGACTACTTTACCTTTTAAGGTTGATAAAGAAATTACATTCCCGTCTTTATCTTTTAAATCTACATTAAAATTTGCTTTTACAGGGTAGTTTAAAGTTGTTGTTCCCCCAGTGCTGTTTTGCTGTTCTGTAAGTTCTGTGACATCTGGGTTCATAATGCCAGTAGCAAGCACACCACGTTGCGCAAAAGCTATTACTTCAGTGTGCAGCCCTGTTAAGTACAGCGTTAGCACCACCGTTGCTAGCACTGCATACTGTATCCATGTTTTATGTTTTTTCATAGGAATCGTTTTATTGATATTTATAATTTATTTTAGGTACCGTTGAACGTAAATACGTGGTTGATAACGCGATATTAGCAAGTCGTTTTTTAAATTCATCTACCTCAGTAATAAAATTTTAATTGTAGTCGCCGGCGGCCACGGCGGCACATATAAGGTAAGTGAACATAGGTCATAGTCCGCTTTCGTAACGCAACGCTGCTGTATGAATTTCTGATTTCATCAGAGAGCGCAAGCACGACAATCACCCGGTAATGCAACACCTGCAAGCAGTTACAAAGTCAGGTAGTTATTAAAACACCTTTTTTTTAGAAGCAATGTGTTTACAAACCTAATGTTAGAGTTTCGGGTTAAAAATATTTCTAGTACGCTATCAAGTGCACAAAAAATCTAGTTCCCTTTTAACCGTTCCCATAAGGCAGTAAGTAATTTCTTACCGTCACGGGTGTCTTTCTCGGTTTCTACAAAAGTCACGTTTCCTGAGGTGTCCACTTGCATTTCATACTGAAAAACAAAGTTTTGTGATTGGGGTTCAGCGCTTAGTAAACCAAATCGCAAATCGTTGTAATAAAGCACCTTATTCTTTTGGGTAATGGTGTACCAGTTTTCTGAAATGGTAATCATGCGTTGCACGTTTTCTTTTTGAGCGAGGTCGCCCAGCAGCTCGTGGTTTTTAGGATAGCTTTGAAAGGTAATGGGTTTTGTATCTAGTGGTGAATAGTCTGCTAGCAAAAATGCATTTTCTGTTTCTATGTTTGCGCTCCACAGTATGGTATTTAAAGGTGCTGGCCTGGTATCTATTTGTAGGTAAGCGATGTTTTGGTTTTTTAAGGCATCTTTAAATTGGGTGGTTGCATTCCATTTTAAAAACAGTGTGACCACAAGGTAGCAGGAACTTACTACAAGGCCCATTTTATTATAAAATGCACGTTTGGGGGCGGTTCGTTTTTGTCGTAGCGCAAGAATTAAAAACACTAAAAAGGGCAGTGTGTATAACGGGTCTATCACAAAAATGTTTTGAAATGCAAGGCGTATCTCAAAGGGCCAAAACAACTGTGTTCCCCAGGTGGTAAAAGCATCTAAAATAGGGTGTGTAAAAAACGCCCAGAAAAACAACCAGGACCAACCTTTAAAATCTTTGTAGGCTTCGTAGCGAGATACCAGCCAGCCGCAAACAGGCGCAAAAAGTATCGCAAATAAAATAGAATGGGTAAACCCGCGGTGTATGGCTATAGCCGTAACGGTGTCTGTAAAATGGGTGGCAAGCACGTCTAGGTCGGGTATTGTGCCAGCAATTGCGCCATAAAGCATGGCCTTGTTGCCCACTTTTTTTCCTAAAACCGCCTCGCCTACAGCTGCGCCTAATATAATTTGGGTAAGTGAATCCATAGAACCCGTAAAATTAAACCATGTAGGGTTTATAAAAAGGTAAATTCTTGTTATAAGGTTTTTTTAGCGTTGAGTAACCTATGTTACCGCTACGGCCGTTTTTAACGAATAGTTTTGCAGTATCAATTTATAACGATGAAGAACCTTATAGCATTTATTACCCTAGGCCTTGTAATTTTTTCACAGGCGCATGCACAGCAGGCGATCTTAATTTCTAAAGATGAGGTCGCTGCAAAAGTTGCTGAAAACAACAACGCCATTAAAATCTCACAGCAAGAGTTTAAAGAAGCGCAGGCAGCATTTAGCCAGACACAAGCGGTGTTCTTACCTAATATTACAGCCAGTCATACAGGCATTGTAACCACAAACCCATTAATGGCGTTTGGGTCCAGACTTAATCAGGGTATTCTTACCCAAAATGACTTTAACCCTAACCTGTTAAATAACCCAGACCGTGTACAAAACTTTGCAACGGTGGTACAGGTACAGCAACCGCTTATTAATGTAGATGGTATGTTTCAACGTAAAGCGGCACGCGCCTCTATGGAAGCTATCTCTTTAAAAACACAGCGCACGCAAGAATACCTGTCTTTTGAGGTCGATAATGCATACATGCAACTGCAGCTTGCCTACAAAGCAGTTACTGTCTTAGAACAGGCACTAGCAGCTGCAAATGCAAACTTAAATCTTGCACAAAATAAACTTAAACAAGGTTACCTGCAGCGTGCAGATGTGCTTATGGTAGAAGTGCGCGTTACAGACCTAAGAAACCAGCTACAAGCAGCGCAAAGCAATGTGCAAAATGCATCTAACTACCTGTCTTTTTTAATGAACGACGACGGGTACGTGGTTTATAAACCCAGCGATAGCCTTACGGTAAATAACATCGTTGCAAAAGAGGTGATTTTGTCCCGAACAAGGTCAGACATTAAAGCCATGCAACTAGCTACTGCGGCTTATGAAGCAGCAAACAAGGCAGACAAAATGGCTTTTTTGCCCACGCTCAACGCTTTTGGTAGTTATGAGTTATATGACAACAACATCTTTCAGGCAAGTGCTAGTGGTTATGTGGTAGGCGCGCAATTAAGCTGGGAACTTTTTAAAGGCTCACGGCGCATAGGGCAGTTTCAAAAAAGCCAGGCAACTCTAGAAAAATCAAAACTTGCTTATAAACAATATGTTTCCCAAAGCCAGCTCGAATTAAACAAAGCACAACGCATGTTTACAGACGCCCAGAACAAATTAACTCTTTCTGAGCTCGCATTGTCGCAGTCTAAAGAGTCTATGCGCATACGCACAAACAGGTTTAAACAAGGTCTCGAAAAAACAACAGACCTGCTCAACGCCGAGACACAATATGCCCAAAAACAGCTGGAATTCTACCAGACAATTTTTGAAATTAATTATGCTCAAGCGTATATACATTATCTAACAAAATAACTCTGGGGCCAGTCTTTATAAAAGCAAAGTACCTTTATTTCACACGGCTAATTTCCCGATTCCCATATAAAACAAGGGTTAAGTAACCTATTAATTCCACGAATATGAAAAAACAAATCTATATACTAGCGCTTACCACAGCCACTTTATTTGTAACAAGTTGCGGTGAGCAAGACTCAAAAACTGCGGTTGTTAATGCACCTGCAATACCCGTTACTGTACAGGCAGTTACTGACCACGGCAACAGCTCTTTTTTAGCAATAAGTGGTAAGGTACAAGCCGCAAACAGCGCCCAGTTAAGCACGCGAACCATGGGTTTTGTGAAGAATGCACCTGTAAACGTAGGCGATAGAGTGAGTAAAGGTCAGTTGCTAGTCGCTATTAACAATACCGACCTGCAAGCTAAAAGAGCGCAAGTAACCGCAGGAATTACAGAGGCTGCGGCGGCGTTTAATAATGCCCAAAAAGATTATAACAGGTTTAAAAACTTGTTTGCAGACAACAGCGCCTCGCAAAAAGAACTAGACGATATGACCGCAAGCGTTAATATGGCAAAAGCACGTTTAGAAGGTGCAAAACAATTAAAAAATGAAATAAACGCACAGTTTGCCTACACAAATATTACTGCACCTTTTAGTGGCGTGATAACCAGTAAAAATGTTAAAAATGGGGATATGGCCAGTCCGGGCCAGACCCTTATCGCTTTAGAATCGCCAGGTGCATTTGAGGTAATGGCGCTGGTTCCAGAGACTGAAATTGCACAAATTAAAACAGGTACGCAGGTAACAGTGACCTTAAAATCTATAAATGAAACACTAGCGGGTACGGTTAAAGAGGTAAGCCCGTCTGCACTGCAAACGGGTGGCCAGTATCTTGTAAAAGTAACCCTGGAGACTATAACTGCACAAGTGCGTTCGGGCATGTTTGCAACGGTAGCATTTCCTGTAGAAAAGCAAAAAGGCGCTGTTGTAAACGTGATGATTCCCAGAGCGGTGCTGGTTACAAACGGACAGCTATCTGGAGTATATACTATAAGCAGTAGCAATACGGCCATATTGCGCTGGTTGCGATTAGGGCGAACCGTGGGCGATCAGGTAGAAGTGCTGTCAGGTCTCAATGCAAACGAGCGCTTTATCGTTACGTCCAGTGGTAAACTTTTTAATGGCGCCAAGGTGCGTGTTGAGTAAACGTCGCAGCTTGCCATAAACACTGCTAAAAATAAAAAATGGAATAAGGGTGCAGGCGGTCACTATGCGTTAAGGATAAAAGTGGAAATCCTTTTTGTGGTTGATTTCGCTTTCCGGTAAAACCAGCAGTTCATGTCGACGCGTTGCGGTACGAAAGCAGCCATAAAAAGATTGCAACGGATAGCCTGACTTTTTGCGATTTTGAAAGCTTGTTTTAAAAACTGCTGGTGTGAGCAAAAAGGAACGCCCTAAAACACTAAGAAAAAAAAATAGTTACGTAGAGGTAACAACAAAAAATAACTACAAATGAAAGAAGGATTAGCTGGTAAAGTTGCCAAAGTTTTTATGAATTCAAAGCTTACCGTGCTTTTAATGATCGTGTTTATGGTCATAGGCGTGTATAGCTCGTTTTTAATACCTCGTGAGGAAGAGCCGCAAATAGACGTGCCCATGGCCGATATTTTTGTGGGCTATCCAGGAGCAAGCCCTACTGAGGTTGAGTCCCGTGTTATAAAGCCGCTGGAACAACTCATTGCAAATATTAAAGGGGTAGAGTATGTGTATGCTACCTCTATGAAAGGACAAGGTATGGTCATCGTGCAGTTTTATGTGGGTGAAGATATTGAGCGCAGCTTTGTGAAGCTTTATAACGAGATTAACAAGCACATGGACCAGATGCCAGCCGGCGTGACTATGCCGCTTGTTAAAACCCGCGCTATAGACGACGTGCCCATGCTAGGCCTCACACTATGGAGCGAAAATTATGACGACTACCAGTTAAGCCAGATGGCACAAGAACTCGGAGCCGAAATTAAGAAGGTAAACGATGTTGCGGTAACGCACAAAGTAGGTGGTAGGGAACGGCAGTTGCGCGTGGTGCTAGATAAAGATAAACTTGCCGCTAGTGGTCTAGATTTTATAGCTGTAGCGGGTATGATAGAGGCAAATAATGCACAGCTCAGCGCTGGAACTTTTACTAGAAATGATACCGAGTTTGTCGTAAATACAGGCGATTTTCTAGCTAGCGCCAGCGATGTAGAAAACCTCGTGATAGGTGTGCAACAAAACCAGCCCATTTACTTAAAACAAGTTGCCACAATTATAGATGGACCTGAAATCCCGCAAAGTTATGTAGGTTTAGGTTTTGGACAGGGAAGCGATAAAAAAGCCGAATTTGCCTCAGAATATCCCGCTGTTACGCTTTCTATTGCAAAACGCAAAGGTGCAGACGCCATGAAAATAGCCAATCTTGTAGTCGCAAAGGTGGAACACCTGCGTACGAACTTGCTACCAGACGACGTGCACGTGGAAATCACCAGAAATTACGGTGAAACAGCTTCTCACAAAGTGTCTGAATTACTCCTGCACCTCATAGGTTCTATTGTTGCCGTAACCTTTGTAGTGATGCTAGCAATGGGCTGGCGCGGCGGTTTGGTCGTGTTTTTGTCAGTGCCCATAACCTTTGCGCTTACCTTATTGAGTTACTATATGCTCGATTATACGTTAAACAGGATTACGCTTTTTGCACTAGTTTTTGTAACGGGTATTGTGGTAGACGACTCTATTATCATTGCTGAAAATATGCACCGGCATTTTAAAATGAAACGCCTGCCATTTAAAGACGCTGCACTATATGCCATTAACGAGGTAGGAAACCCAACCATACTCGCGACATTTACCGTAATCGCATCAGTATTACCCATGGCTTTTGTGTCTGGATTAATGGGGCCTTATATGGCACCTATGCCCATAGGCGCATCTATTGCTATGATTTTATCGTTGTTTGTGGCACTTACGATCACGCCTTATTTGGGCTATATTTTTTTAAGAGAAAAAGAGAAAAAAGGCGCTGTTGAAAAGTCACAAAAGCCACTAGAAGAAACGTTTATATACAAGCTTTACGACAAGTTTGAACGTCCATTAATGGAAAATAGTAAAAAACGCTGGTTGTTTTTAGGCGGTACTTTTGTTATTTTACTTGCGACCATGGGGTTGTTTTTTACAAATGCGGTAGCGGTAAAAATGCTGCCTTTTGACAATAAAAATGAATTTCAGATTGTTATAGACATGCCCGAAGGTACCACGCTAGAACGCACCGGTGTGGTTACACAAGAAATTGCACAATATCTAGCAACACGCCCTGAGGTGGTAAATTATCAAAACTACATAGGCACATCCGCACCCATTACTTTTAACGGGCTTGTGCGTCATTACGACCTGCGTGGTGGCAGCAATATGGCAGATATACAGGTAAACTTAATAGATAAAGACAAACGTGAAGCACAAAGTCACGACATCGCAAGTTTGTTCCGTCCAGATATTAAAAAAATTGCCGCAAAATATAATGCAAACATAAAGATTGTAGAGGTGCCACCAGGGCCGCCGGTACTATCTACCATAGTTGCTGAAGTATATGGGCCAGATTATGACCAGCAAATTGCTATTGCTAGGGAGGTTAAAAACATTCTAAAGAACACAGCCGATGTGGTAGATATAGACTGGATGGTAGAAGATGACCAGATAGAATACCAGTTTACCATAAATAAAGAAAAGGCTATGTTATATGGCGTTGCGCCGCAGCAAATTGCGCAAACCATGCATCTAGCATTATCGGACAAGCCTGTGACATCACTTTATGATGAAGATGCGGTGCAACAAATAGGCCTTATACTCACACTAGACGAAAAAGAAAAATCTACGGCGCAAGACATTACCCAGCTGCAAGTGAAATCTAGTCAGGGAACCATGATACCCATCGCAGACCTGGTAGATATCACCCAAACGACCAGTGCAAAAAGTATTTATCGTAAAAACCAAAAGCGTGTGGTATATGTGATGGCTGACATGGCTGGTGAGCTAGAAAGTCCGGCTTATGCTATTTTAGGAATGGAAGAAAAACTTAAAGCCATACCCATGCCCGCTGGTTATAACCTAACCGAAATGTATCTAGGGCAACCAGATTTTGAAGACGACTATACCGTTAAATGGGATGGTGAGTGGCAAATAACCCTAGAGGTCTTTAGAGATTTAGGAATTGCCTTTTTAGGGGCAATAATCCTTATCTATATTTTAATTGTGGGTTGGTTCCAAAACTTTAAAGCACCTATTGTTATGATGGTCGCTATACCATTATCCTTAATAGGAATTATTTTAGGCCACTGGTTAATGGGAGCATTTTTTACCGCGACCTCTTTTATAGGCATGATTGCACTCGCAGGTATTATGGTAAGGAACTCGGTCTTACTCATAGACTTTATAAATTTAAGAACTGCTGAAGGCATTCCTTTAAAACAAGCTGCTATAGAGGCTGGCGCCGTGCGTACAACACCCATTTTGTTAACAGCTGGAACGGTCGTTATAGGTGCGTTTGTTATACTTTTTGACCCTATTTTTCAGGGGCTCGCCATATCGTTAATGGGTGGAACGATAGTTTCTACGATACTCACGTTACTGGTTGTGCCGCTAGTGTATTATATGATAGAGAAGAAGAACCATAAGGCATAGCAATTTATAATCGTCCCGCGCATATCGCAAATTTTGTCGCAAAATAGTATGTACAAAAACAGGTGATTGCCCGTGAAATGTACAGGGATTAAAAACCAGAAAAAATGAAATTAGTAATCGCAACCGCTGTAGAATAGTTTAATGAAGACCTACTGCAACTTTTTAAAAAAGCGGGCATAGATGCTTTTAGCCAGGCTGGTATAGATGGCTTTAAAAATGGCAATGGAACGGCCTTAACCACAAACTGGTTTAAATCCGCAAATGCGGGTAGCGAGCCATTGCTCTTTTTTTCTTTCACAAAAGAGCAATGTACAGAGGTTCTTTTTAACTTAATAACAAATTTTAATAGTGATTTAGAGACTAACAACCCTGTAAAAGCGGTCGTAGTTCCTGTAAAAGTATATATAATCTTAAAATTCATAAGCATGTTAAATACGTATTTTAGAGTAATAGTAGGCACTATGGTGCTATTGAGCGTGGTACTTACCGTTTATGTGCATGCACACTGGCTGTGGCTTACCGTATTTATAGGGGTGAATTTAATTCAGTCAGCATTTACAAAATGGTGTTTGCTAGAAACTGTTTTAGTTAAAATAGGCATTAAAAAAGAAGGTGCCGGCTGTGCGGTATAAGCAACTGAACCCTAATTTTTTGCAGCTACATTTGTAAATGCGCAAGGTCACATGCTACAAAACAGGCTATCGAATATCTAGCTGTTTTGTAGCATGCGGATATGCAAAAAGAACGTTAAGAGTTGTTCTTCTATCCATGCAGGGTTTTCTACCCTTGAATAGGTGGTGCTTCTTTTTGAGAACTATGTGTTTTATACGCTTTCGCGAAAGCGAAATGCCAGCTACCCAAAGGATTGCATAGTACTACCGAACCTTTTAAAAGCCTCACGTTCTAGCTCTTCTCTAAACTGCGGGTGGGCTATGTTAATGAGCGCCTGCGCACGCTGCTTTAAATTTTTGCCAAACAGGTTTGCAACGCCATACTCTGTAACTACATAGTGAACGTGTGCTCTTGTGGTCGTAATACCAGCGCCTTCTTTAAGATAAGCAGTTATTTTAGAAATGCCGTTTGCGGTAGCAGCCGGCATGGCAAATATGGGTTTGC
>Ga0136559_1000122_pt1 | contig 25591 bp, 20 predicted proteins | sample AntRauMeHopE1496_FD_104633 | JGI IMG/M metagenome (GOLD analysis project Ga0136559, IMG submission 104633) | Saline lake microbial communities from Rauer Islands, Antarctica - Metagenome Hop E1 #496 | ecosystem: Environmental > Aquatic > Non-marine Saline and Alkaline > Saline | place... | reverse complement strand
GTCCACCATGATATCCTTCATCTCTGAAGTTGTGTAAATAGGCTGTAACTTAAAATAAGTTGTCATACCTGGCACCGTATTCATTTGTGCTCTAAAGTGAGGAAAATATGCACTGTGTATTACATCTTTCGAACGCATTGCGAAGTTGTACTTTTGACCAACTAATAATACAAGGCTATCACCAAGAATTACATCGTCATTCACTAAGTCATCAATGGAATCGTTGTATGTAAGAATCATTTGCTGCAAGAGGCGCACCATTCTTTCTTTACGAGAAAGTTCTATTTGAAGCTTCTTACGCTCTTCTTTCGCCATGATAATTGACTCATCGTTCAATTTATCCTCAATCATTTGAATTCCCTCTTCACCAGGACCACCTACCAGCATCTTATCTAAAGACAGCTGAATATTTTCTTTCGTTTTCAGTGCGTATTGGTTATCAGCAGTAGTCAATTTATAATCAAATTCCCCCAGCACGTTGTTCGTACCTGCATAACGGGCAGTCCAACCGAACTGATAACTAAACAACTCCACATTTTCTGCTTCTGGATCTGGCTCACCAGTAATTTCATTCCATGTACGGAGACCTAGAATAATAATAACTGCCAAAACAACTGCAGGAATTACTGTCCAAATCATCTCTAACTTATTGTTGTGCGGATAAAAGACAGCCTTAACACCAGGGCGTTTCACGTATTTCCAAGAAAAACCAAACAACATAGTGTTGGTCACAAAGAAAACAGCAATAATAATTATGAAGTTCAGATTCAATAGCCAATCTGTTTCCACACCGTGTACAGCAGCGGCAGGACCCAATCCAGTATAACCATACTTCAGCATAAGCCAAATAAATCCAGCGTAGAAGAATATCATAAATGCTAACATCATGTTTGCATTGAAAATATTATCGCGATGCGGAACATCTTCTTCTCTCCTTCCGGAGTGCTTAGCGGTTAATTCATTTACTCTAACAAGTTGCGCTATCGCTATAACTGCTAGAATGATTACCAATAAAATTATTAATTTACTTCCCATCTCTATGTAATTATTCTTTTACTAAATTCTATTAAATCTCGTGATGTAAAGACTCATCCAAATAAGGGTGATACTTTGGAGTTAATGGAGCCTTTGCCAAATTGGACAAGATCACTTTCACGAAGAGACCCAAAAACACTAATGCCATTCCTAATTCTAATGCTCCAAATGAAGCAGTTGGTCCCATTGAGCCACCCATTACCATCACCCATACATCAGTCCAGTGACCAGCCAAAATAATCAGGCCAACTAAGGTTAAAATTCCAGCATGTCTTTTCGCATCTCTTGACATTAATATAAGCATTGGGAATGCAAAGTTAATAAAGAACATTCCAAAATAAATACCCTTGAAGTAATCAATACGCATTAAATAATAAGTTGTCTCCTCTGGGATATTTGCATACCAGATTAACATGTACTGAGAGAACCACATATACGACCATAAGAAGGATGTAGCGAATGTCCACTTCCCTAAGTCATGAATATGACTTTCGTTCACTTTAGGTAAATAGCCTAACTTTTTGAGGTATAAAACTAGTATAACCATCACCGTCATAGCACAACACCATGCACCTGCAAAAACATACCATCCAAAAAGTGTAGAGAACCAGTGAATATCAATTGACATAATCCAATCCCATGAAGATGTAGAACTAAATACGGAAAAGAACACTAGGAATAATGCACCTTTTTTATAGTTGGTAAAATGAATTCCAACTGCATTCTCTGGGTTAGTGTCTTGCTCAATTGAACGCTGTCTAAAACCTCTCATAAAAAGGTAATATACTGCCATATAAATAATCGTTCGAATCCAGAAGAATGGCATATTCAAATAAGCACCTTTACCAGCAGACAACTCATCATAATGAGAACCACCTACCTCCATGATCTCAGGGTCCATCCATTGATAAATATGTGCGCCGTTCATGAATGATAATGATAGAAACGTAATTAACAAGAAACCCATCCCATAAGGAAGGAAACCGGAAATTGCTTCCATAATACGTTTCACAGCAACGAACCAACCTGTTTCCGTAGCGTACTGCAACGCCATAAAGAAAAGAGCACTAATTCCTATTGCGAAATAAAAGAAACTATTCACGAGTAAATTGGCCATGAATTTTTGACCAAGATGACTTTCTTGTCCTTCTCCAGGCATAGCCATTATCACACCCAGTGCTGTAAAGACAACACCAACTACCATTAAAACGGTAGTTAACATTTTGGCTTTATTTGATACTTGAAATTCCATTATGTCTTCTAATTTTCCGATTTATAATTATTCTTCAATCACTTCAACGGTAACTAAAGAGTCAGCAGCAGCTACTTCTTCAATAACTGGCTCCTCACCATACCCATCAAATCTAAACTTATTCACGTAGTGAACTAGTGTCCAAATTTCTTGCTTATCCAACATCATAGAATGTGCACCCATGGCACCTTTTCCATAATAAATAGAATAGAAAACTTGCCCATCGCCTAGTTCTTTAAGGTTGGCATAATCAGGAACACCAGCATAAGCACCACTTTTTACCATTGGTCCCTCACCATTTCCTTTTTCACCATGACAGTGAGCACACATTGACGCGTACAGCTTTTTACCTTTTCCGAAAATCACTTCCTTATTTTCCGCGTTCAATACTATTGGGTTTTTATCCGAAGCAGATTTTAAGTATTCTGCATCTAGACTATCGCTCAATCTCCAACCTTCGTTACTTCTCAATCCGTGAGAAACAGGAGCTGCACTACTTGCTAATCTCTGGTATGGCAACATCATTGCTACGTGAGCAGAGTCTGTTCCATAATATGGAATAGCATAATTTGGCGGACGCATAGCACTTTGAAGAGACTTCAACTCTACGTGTTCCTTATTGTTAAATTCTCCATAATCCACATAAGGCTCAATGGCAGGTGAGCGATACATATCAGGCGTGTATTCTAATCCTGGAGAATTGGCATCTGAAATACATGATGACAATGATATAACTCCAGCAAAAACAGCTGATATGTAAAGGGATATTGCCTTAAAATTTTTCTTCATGGCAAATTATTTAATTTCTTTTTGATCAATTTCTACTATTCCAGTTTCTTTCAACATCGCTTCAAGCTGTTCAGCAGAGAAGTTATGATTTTCAGACAAACGCAATTCCATAACAAATTTATCATCTGTAGTTCTTGGGTCTGGATTCTGAGCTGGCATACCTGGTAATGTTTTATTTCTTAACAAGTACGTTATAGCCATACCGTGAGCTGCACACAAAACGGTGAACTCAAAAGTAATCGGAACAAACGCTAAAAAGTTTTCCAAGTAGCTAAAGCTAGGCTTACCACCAATATTCATTGGCCAGTCTTGAATCATGAAAAAATTCATTCCTATCGTTGCTAACATTAAACCTGTAATACCATACAAAAACGCCATGATACCTAATCGTGTATTTTTTATCCCAATTATTGGGTCAATACCGTGAATAGGAAATGGGGAAAACACTTCTGTTACCTTCACTCCTTTAGATACCAACTTCTTAGCGCCTTCTTTTAGCACATCGTCGTCGTCATACATCGCATAAATTACTGTATCTGCCATGTCTCTTTAATTTTCGTTGTTATTCATTAAATCATTTGCTTGACCAGCCCAATCATCCTTTTCAGCACGACCTCTTGCGTCAATCAACTCATCGAGTAAATCGTATTCTGTTTTTGTCATTTTTGCTAGTTGCGCAAACGTGTAGATTCCGATTTCATTCAATTTCGTTTCCATTGCCGGTCCTAGTCCGTTCAATAATTTTAAATCATCCTTACTAGACTCATCCGCTTTTCCAATTGCAGCGAGCAGGAGATCAATCTTACCATCCAGCTGATTTTCAGTAGGAGCTTCTGATTTGGGTTCATCCACTTTTTCTGCTTCAACATGCGTTGCGGTCTCTCCATGACTATGATCGTCATGATGAGTTACTTTGAACGCTAAATGTTGGTCTGCCAATGAATAAGCAGGTGAATGCGCTTGATCATTTTTAAATGATTCTCCTGACGATTTCAAAATTGTTTTTACCTCATTCAATGCCAAAACAGGGAAGAAACGAGCAAACAATAAGAAGAACACAAAGAATAATCCAATTGTACCCACAAATACACCTATATCGATATGCGTAGGGTAGAACATACTCCAAGAAGACGGCAAGTAATCTCTATGCACAGAGGTCACGATAATTACAAAACGTTCAAACCACATACCGATATTTACAACAATCGAAATTATGAACGTAAATAGTAAACTTCTTCTCAATTTTTTAAACCACATCAACTGTGGAGAGATAACATTACATGTCATCATTGCCCAATATGCCCACCAGTATGGACCAGTTGCACGGTTAATGAATGCATAAGCTTCATACTCTACACCTGAGTACCAAGAAATAAATAACTCCGTAATATATGCTGTACCCACAATTGAACCCGTAACCATGATTACAATGTTCATGTATTCGACATGCTTTGTATGAATATACGCTTCTAGCTTCATCGCTTTACGCATAACTAACATTAACGTTTGCACCATCGCAAAACCAGAGAAAACTGCTCCGGCCACAAAGTATGGTGGGAAAATGGTAGTGTGCCATCCTGGAATAACAGAAGTAGCAAAGTCAAAAGATACAATAGAGTGAACAGAGAATACAAGTGGTGTAGCAACACCAGCTAAAACCAATGAAACAAGCTCAAAACGGTTCCAGTGCTTGGCTCTACCAGACCAACCGAAAGAAAGCATAGAATACATTTTCTTTGGAACAGGTTTTTTGACTCTATCGCGAATTGTTGCGAAATCAGGAATTAAACCGATATACCAGAAAACAAGAGATACCGATAAATACGTCGAAATTGCAAATACATCCCACAAAAGCGGAGAGTTAAAATTCACCCACAACGAACCAAATTGGTTTGGCAATGGAAGTACCCAATAAGCTACCCAAATACGTCCCATGTGAATTAATGGAAACAAACCAGCCATAAATACAGCGAAAATTGTCATCGCCTCAGCAGAACGGTTAATCGCCATTCTCCATTTTTGACGGAACAATAATAATACTGCAGAAATTAACGTACCAGCGTGACCAATACCTACCCACCATACGAAGTTCGTGATATCCCACGCCCAACCTACCGTTTTATTTAATCCCCACGTACCAATACCGGTACCTAAAAGATAAAGGATACATCCTACTCCGTATAAACCGATAATGGCAGCAATGGAAAATAAGATATACCACATTCGTGGCGCCTTATCTTCGATTGGCTTACAAACATCTTCAGTAATTTGGTGATACGTCTTATGACCTAGTATCAGCGGTTCTCGAATTGCAGATTCTTTATGCATTACAACTAATATTTATTCGATTAATGTTCTTGTTCTGTTCCGTGATCGTGCCCGTGGTCATCATGTGCTTCATGCTCACCATGTCCATTATGACTGTGCTTCTCTTCCGATTTTTCTTGAATTTCAGCTAACAAATCATTTTGCTCGTTACGAACTTTAACCTTATACCAAATATTTGGCTTCACTCCTATTTCTTCTAATGCTTGATATGCTCTATTGTCTTCGGATGAACTTCTAACCATTGAGTTTACATCGTTCCAGTCTCCAACAATAATTGCGTTTGAAGGACATGCATCTGAACAAGCTGTTGTTACATCGCCATCTTTCACCGGACGCATTTCTTTTTTCGCGGTTAATTTACCTTCTTGGATCTTTTGAACACAGAAAGAACATTTCTCCATAACCCCACGTGTACGAACCGTAACATCAGGGTTAAGAACCATTCTTCCTAACTCATCCTGAGCAGGGTTTACTTCTGAAAACTTCTTATACGATGGATAGTTGAACCAATTGAAACGACGAACTTTGTAAGGACAGTTATTTGCACAATACCTAGTTCCGATACAACGGTTGTACGTCATTTGATTCAACCCTTCATTCGAGTGCGTCGTTGCTGCAACTGGACAAACTGTCTCACAAGGAGCATGGTTACAGTGGTGACACATCATTGGCTGATGCACCACTTTAGGGTTGTCAGCAGCTCTCTCAGCCTTTGAATAGCTAAATGTATCCTTATCCTTACGCTGACCAACTGTAGCCTCTTGTTCTGAAGCGTAGTAGCGATCTAAACGCAACCAGTGCATTTCACGACCTCTTCTCACTTCGTCTTTACCAACAACTGGGACGTTATTTTCAGACTGACAAGCAACTAAACAAGACCCACAACCGATACATGAAGAAAGGTCAATTGTCATTCCCCATCTATGACCGATATGCTCAACTGGATGTGCATCCCATAAATCAAACTCTTCAATTGGAGCCTTAACGTGATGACCGTTCTCGTCAATCTTCATTAATTTCCAATCTGGATTATACGCATCCTTAGAGCGATTTTTATAAATATCAAATGTAGTTTCACGAACAATAGAGTTACGACCCATTACCGTTTGATGAATCTGCGTAGTTGCAATCGGGTAAGTACCCCCTGCACTTTTCACAGAACCAGCAACTGTATATTCCATTGTTCCGTTGGCAGTATCTATTAATCTAAAGGCATTCTTACCAATAGTTTGTTTCTTTCCGTTTTCATCCGTAGCGTAACCACCAAACTCTTTTGTTTGATATGCAGCCTTACCTATTGCTTCTCCGTTCTCACCACGACCGTAACCCAAAGCAATACCAACAGTATCTAGGGCTTGACCAGGAGCGGGATAAACTGGAAGTGTTAAGGATACTTCGCCAACAGTAACAGTAGCTGTGCTAGCTGCGTGCTCTTGATCTATTCTAGTGCTATAACCATCACGCTCCATATCCACAGGATTCATTGTAATGTAGTTATCCCACGTTACTTTAGAAATAGGATCAGGCATCTCTTGCAACCATGGATTCGCTGCGTTTGCACCGTTACCTATTGCTGCTTTTTGGTAAAGTACGATCTCTACATCTCCCCCTTGCGGTAAAGATTTAATAGCACTATTGACACCGCCATCGCTAAACTCCGGTTGTGATGGCACTTCAGCTGTTAACGATAAAGCACTATTATGAATTGTTGTATTCCAAAATGAGTCAAAGGCTGTTTCATCAGCAAACCCATTGGCTGCCCAAGTTTTTTGCATGAAATCAAAAACTACTCTGCTGTCTTTTCCGCCACGTTGTGCAACACCTGCCCATACCAAGAAGGACTCTTGTGCTGGAGCAGAATCAAACAATGGTCGAATTGTTGGCTGAGCAATTGCATATTCATTTGCCTTAGGAGCGTAATCGTTCCATGCTTCTAATGCGTGGTGATCTGGAACAATATATTTACAATTAACCGCTGTTTCATCAGCAAATTGTGAAAGTGAAATTGTTAATCCAACTTTTCCAATAGCTTCCGCCAAAGCAGCACCATTAGGAGATGAATAAACCGGATTCACACCATAAAAAATAATTGCGTCCGGCGCTTTTCCAGCGGTAATGTTTTTCATTAAATCCATCATTTTTCCATCCTCAGATTGGAATAAATTGATTGGATTATTGATATTTATTATTGAAGTATAAGCTCCAATGATATGATTTAATTTATTTACTAAAGATTGAATTCCAACATTATTAGACCCTGAAACAACTAATCCGTTTCCTGCCTTCAAATTTTTCGCTACAGCTGCAATGACATCTGCAGACACTGAAGCCGGAACTTCTCCTGAAACACCACTGACATTTCCACCGCAAGCTTTGATTAGAGCAGCAAGAACAGCTCCTTCCTGCGAAGGCTTAATCATAAAGCGTTCATCGGCGTTAGAACCAGTAATTGACATATTTGACTCGAACTGATAGTGCTTAGACATCCAATCATTATCTGGATTTCTATTTACTAAATACTGAGGCGTAAATTGAGTTGGTAACAACCAAGAAGTTAAGAAGTCTGCACCAAAACTCACAATCGTTTTTGCTTTAGAGAAATCATAATCAGGAATGATTGATTTTCCAATTGTTGCTTCATTCGCTTTACGCATTCCTGCATAAGAAACTGCATCATATTGAATATGATCAAAAGATGCTCCCGCAGCCATTCCTTCCTCATTCAAGGAACCTAGTGAGTTTTTAAATTCAGCAATTGCAGCATACGTGCTTGGGGAAGCTAATGTGTTCGATAAAAGAACCACTTTACCCCCTTTCGCTTTGATTTTAGCTAAACCATCTTTGATTTCGCCATCCACAGTTGCAGTAGCCGTATTTTCTCCGTCAATAGTTGCAAATTGAACACGTTCTCCATCATAAAGAGAAAGAACAGAACCAATGATTTGAGGGTTTACAGATCCATGCGTAAAGCCGAAATCTCTATTTCCTTTCACAAAAATTGGACGACCTTCACGCGTTTTAACTAATATATTTGCGTACGATACACCATCATAATACGTAGATGCATACCATGTTGCTTTTCCAGGAGTAACATCTTCTGGCTTGTTGACATAAGGAACAGCTTTTACAACTGGCGCCTCACAAGCTGCAACCGTCGCTGCCGCTACACTGAAACCTAAAAACTTCAAGAAATCTCTTCTTGCCGTAGATGTTTCTTTTAATTGGTCATCGCCAAGAAACTCCTCCACTCCCGTATTAGTCATGAATTCTTGATCTCTCTGTTGAATAAATTCAGGGGTTTCCTTTAATTCTTCAAGACCTTTCCAATATTTTCTATTCGTTGCCATATTTTGTTTGACTTCTACCTTATTAATATTAGTAATGACACTTTGCGCATTCCCATCCGCCAAGTTCTTTTACTGTAACCTTTCCATCTTCAAGATACTTTTCATAAAGCGCCTTGTCGTTGTTCATTAGACGTTGGTGAATTTCATCATAATAACCATGATTTTTTTCATCTCTATCTTTATCTAATACAGGTCCGTTTGCAATTTCTTTTTCGCTGTGACATTCTATACACCAACCCATTGTTAATGTTGGCTTTGTCAACTCGATGTTTCCATCTATTTCATTGAGTTCTTCCACAGGAACTACTCTTGGCAATTCATTTTGCTTCGTCATATCTCCATGACACTGCTTACAGTCAATCCCACCTACAACTACGTGTTGAGAGTGATTAAAATAAACGTGGTCTGGAAGAGCGTGAACTTTATTCCAAACAATGTTTTCTGACTCACCTGTGTATTGACCTCCGCCGTCAGCAATAAAACCAGCAGCATTGTAAATTTTAGAAATTTCAGCTATCTGATTATCATCATTACCTTGAACTTGTTTGTGACAATTCATACACACATTGACTGTTGGAATACCCGCTGACTTGGATTTTTCTACAGAATTGTGACAATACTTACAATCAATTCCATTTTTACCAGCGTGAACATCATGCGGGAATTGAATGGGTTGAGTTGGCTGATAAGCAGTAACTACACCAATCGTATATAGTTGTAAGAAAAGGGTAACTATAAGCGCTAAAACAACCACTAAAGTTCCAATTCCAACATATTTTTTATTAATCCAGGCCCACCGGCGTAACTCTTCAGAATAAGATTGTTTATCCTCTTCATCTGTATTAACCATTTTCAATTGGCGACGAACTCCGCCCACAGAAAGAATAATAACTATAAAAACAGTTGCTAAAATATACCAAATCCAACTTGTACTGCTTTCTTGTTCGGTAGTTTGAGCCATTGCACCACCTCCAGCATCTGCAACGCCGCCAGCTCCCGGAAGAGGTTGAGCGTCCACGTAATCAAAAACCGCAGTAATTTGTTCGTCTGTTAATTCAGGAAACAAAGACATAGCAGTAGGGGCCCATTGGGAAACTGTTTGTGCATAGGGATCGTTTGCAGCAGCTACCTGCCAGTTTTTAACCCATTGCGCCAAGGAACCTTCTTTCGCACCGCCGTTTTCCCATTTTTGTCTTACTTCATAAAGCTTGGGACCAGTACCATCCTTGTGTGCCTGATGACATGTGGCACATTTAGCTTTGAAGATTGATTCACCTTCTTGAGCATGAATTAAAAAAGTACCGCTGTAAAGGAAAAACGCTAAAGCAAGGGATAACCAATTGCTTTTGCCTCTAAACATCTGATTCTTAGATATTTTCATTTGAAATTTCTTATAAAACCACGCAAAATCGCGTTATTTGTCGGAAGCAAATTTAGTAGATTCGTCATATTACGTGACAGTTTTGTGACAATTTTAATCACTTTAGTTTTAATTTAAAATGATTCTAAATAAGAAATTCTTAACAATTTTTTAAAACTTATCTCTTTCAGCCGTTCAAACCTAGATTCAAAAAAAATCATAAATAGCTAATAAATAATGGCATATTGATTGCAAATATGATTTCAGTTTCATTAATTTCGCAATTCAAATTGTACTTTTTAATAAAATCTATTATGATAAAATATTTTCTGCTCGTACTTATTTGTCTTCCGCTGGTCTCTTTTTCTCAAAATGAAAATTGGTGGTCAGGAGACACCTCTCAATTGCCAACACAATCTCTTCAAAAAGGAGAGATTAGTATTCAAAAAGATGCGAGAATTGATAAAATGATTGCTTTTAAGAGTCAGACAATTCCACCAGCCTTTGGTCCACAAGTAAATGGTTTTCGAGTACAACTCTATTTTGATCAAAACAAAAACAATGTAAACGAAGCCCGTACGCGTTTTCTAACAGTTACTCGAGATATATCATCTTATGTAGAATATGCTGCCCCGAACTACAACCTATTGATAGGAGATTTTAGAACACGCTTAGAAGCTGAAAAGTGGAGAGCACAATTAAGCGGTGATTTTCCGGAAGGAATTGTGAAAGAAACACGTATTTATCTGCCCAATATAGATTAAATAAAATCCACTCCGGTAATATATGTAGGGAGACTGAAGTCTGGATTATTTTTTGACCGAACGACTACATCCACTTCATGAACTCCATTTATTTGGTGAAGCAAGCCCCAGTGCACTTTGTTTTTAACGTCGCGGTATACATCCTCTTGCTGATCTACCCACCAAATAATTAAGTTTCTCTCTTCTTGGAATAACAAAGCATTCATTAACTCCTCTAATTGCTTGGCATCATTGGTTTTTGACCACACCGTGTCTATTACTATAAACTGATGGGAAGCAGGATGTAGAATTTTTCTCAACCCGGGGACATAAGGAACAATTTTAGTCAATAGCTTTCCATGCTTTCCGGGTAATTGATCTATTGCCCATTTTGCATGATGTATTTTCACAAATGCAATAAGTTCTTCCTGCTCATATAAACCATAAAAAAAGGAAGAGTTAAACGTATGCTGATCGAAAAAAAATGGTCTGGTTGAAAAACAACTTTTAATTATAGGTCGCAACGCTTCCCTATTTTCAATTTTACGCACCCGAACACTATTTTTAGGCGTAATTCTTGAGAAAGTTTGTGTTGCAATTTTTGCTGCCGTTTGAAAACCAAAAGTCTTACTCATAAAATGACTACGTTGATTACTAGGATCGATGTAGGCGTAGAATAAATCCGGTGTATCTCCTAAGTCTCCCCTTTCCGCTGCTTCAAAAAAATCAATAATTGTTTTTTTCAACCCACCTGTTCCTTTTGAGTTAGCAGAAGAAGACTTCGTTTGAAAAAGTTGATCAAACGCAAAATAGCGCACGTACCAGCCGCATGGCCGTCGACATATCGTTATATTTCCTAGCGCTCGCTCATTTCTTTCAAGCGTAAAATAAAGTGGATGAATTAATTGTCCCAAACGCTCTTCAGTATTTAGGTGGCGGTATTTTGCGCCATTTGTGCCCAGCGTTACCGATTTCAGCAGATTTACAATTGCCTCAGTCGGTTCTTCACGGATCACAAAAGGAGTCCAGCTCTTCATTTAGAAGGATTTTTCAACAATAAGTTTGGCTTCTTCTGGGGTTAAGTCTGCTTTTTCGCCCATGGCTAACCAACCTCTTTCTTCGAACCTACTCTTAATAATATCGGGGGCATCTTTAAAATCAGCTGTATAATCTGAAATACGTGTTGGAATTCCTAAGGATTCGAAAAAAGATTTCGTCTTTGCAATTGCTTCCTCTGCACAATTTCCGGAAAGCCCAAAAATACGCTGCCCGTATTGATTCAATTTATCACGTTTATTTTCCAGTTTAACTGTAAATAAATTCGGAGCTACGATTGCCAGCGTTCGCGCATGATCTATACCAAAAAGAGCCGTCAATTCATGACCTATCATGTGGGTAGACCAATCATACGCTACACCAGCTCTCAGTGTCCCATTCAAGGCCATTGTGGCGCACCACATCAAATTTCCCGCAGCTTTTTCATCCGCAGGATTAGCGAGTATTTCTTTGGAAACATCTATTAACGTCGATAAAATCCCTTCCGCAATTCGCTCTTGTAGCAGGTTTCCTGTTGGATACGTTAAATATTGCTCTAACGTGTGCATAAAAGCATCTGTAATACCGTTAGCAATTTGTCGATTAGGCAAGGTGGAAACAACTTTCGGATCCAGTAAAGAAAACTTAGGAAATGCAAAAGGGCCACCCATTGTTCGCTTTTCTTTTAACTCTGAGCGCGAGATAACTGCCCCTGAATTCATTTCAGAACCGGTCGCAGGAAGTGTCAACACCGTGCCAAAAGGAATCGCCTCGGAAAAAACGTAACCTTCCTTCCTTAGCAAAACATCCCAGGGGTCACCTGAAAACAAAGCAGCCGAAGCTATAAATTTAGTCCCGTCAATTACAGAACCTCCACCAACAGCTAGAATAAAACCAATGCGCTCTTTTTTGACAAGCTCAACCGCCTTCATTAATGTTGTGAATTCAGGGTTCGCTTCTATTCCAGCAAATTCATACACATCAAACTCTTTGAGTGAACTTACTACTTCTTGGTATATACCATTTTCCTTGATGCTTCCACCTCCATACGTAATAAGTATTTTTGAGCCTTTGTAATTCTCTTTAATCAACTCGTTCGTTCTTGAGTATATGTCGCTGCCAAAAACAACTTTCGTTGGGTTATAGTAATCAAAATTATTAATCTTCATTTTGTTATTAGTTATAGGTGGTGAATCAAATCTACTTTCGGCCTTCTCACTTTAGGATAAGATGCATACTTATCTTCTTCCGATCGGAAGCCTATGGGGCAAAGGACAACACAATTTAATCCTTTTTCTTTAAGGTTCAGTAATTCATTTACCTTATCCGGCATAAATCCTTCCATTGGACACGCATCAATCCCTTCAACGGCACAAGCGGTTAGAAAATTTCCAAGCGCCAAATAGACTTGGTTATCCATCCATTTAATTTGCTGCATCGCCGTCATTTTTAAGGAGCTTCTTAACATCGTTTCAAAGCTAGCGAGCTGCGGACTATCTTTTTCAAGATCACGAATTGAAGCGGTTTGATCGACATAGCTAATTATGTGCTCCTCTTTAACCTGGTCTATGCGACAAAAGACGATAACTTGTGAGCAATCCGTTACTTGGGACTGATTATAACTCAAAGGCAGTAACTGTTCTTTTATTTCGGGATTTGAAATAACCAAAAACTGCATAAGCTGCAACCCCATAGAAGTTGGAGTTAAACAAAGTGCGTCTGTCAAACTGGTAAGTTGCTCTTCAGAAAGCTTTTTAGTTGCATCAAATTTCTTAACGGCATACCTCCAAGATAGGGCGCGTTGAATTTGACTTTGCGTATTGATGTTTTCCACGGGCATAAAAATACTTTTTAACATTCGAAATTTCTCTATGAAACAAAACGAATTTGAATTATATTTGTTCAACTTTAAGAAATTGCTGCCTACACAGATTTAAAACAATAAACTATGTCAAAGGAAAAAACTAGATTCTCAGACGAAGAATTACAAGAGTTCAAAGAGCTTATAAATAGAAAACTAGAAGAGGCAAAGGAAGATTTAATGTTGTTGCAAAACTCATTATCTCATAACGATGATCACGGAACCAATGATACGGGCCGAAGTTTTAATATGATGGAAGATGGCTCTGAAACTTTATCGAGAGAAGAAATGGCTCAACTGGCTTCGCGGCAAGAAAAGTTTACTCAAAGTTTAAAAAACGCCTTGATTCGTATAGAAAACAAAACCTATGGTATTTGCCGAGAAACTGGTAAATTAATTCGTAAAGAGCGTTTAATGCTCGTTCCTCATGCTACTTTGAGTATAGAGGCTAAAAATGCACAAGACAGTTAATACGTGAAAAAAAGTTACCTTATTTCTTTTGGTGTTGTTCTACTTGTTTTAATCATTGATCAAGTTTTAAAGTTATGGATAAAGACCTCCCTCTCTTATGACGACCCCAGTACTGACCTAATAGGCAGTTGGCTTAAGTTAAACTATGTTGAAAATCAGGGGATGGCTTTTGGGGCAACTTTAGGCGGTGGAATATGGGGTAAACTCATACTTTCTATATTTCGAATAGTGGCTATTGTAGCCATTACGTATTACCTCATCAAACAAATAAAAGCAGGAGCGAAGAGAGAATTTCTAGTTGTTATTTCGTTAATTTTAGCCGGAGCAACTGGAAACTTAATTGATTCGATGTTCTATGATTTATTCTTTGAGCTTGATCCCTGCTTATCCTTTAATCAGTTAGAAGGGTCGGGAATATTTCGTGCATGTGACTATTACGGTTTTGTAGAAGATGTGGAAGTTAGAAATACGGGGTTTCTGTTTGGAAATGTAGTTGACATGTTTCAATTCGATGCAACTTGGCCGGATTGGATGCCTTGGCTAGGCGGCTCTCAAGTTTTTCCAGCCATTTGGAATGTTGCTGATTTCTCTATTTCATGCGCTGTAATTTTGGTGCTGATTCGTCAAAAAACATATTTTGCAACACCTCCTGCTGAGGACCCTATACAAGATCAAAACGAATAATTTATGTCTCTACCTCCATTTCATTTAGCTATACCCGTTTACGATTTAGAAGCAACTCGAAAGTTTTATGGAGAAGTATTGGGACTCGAAAGAGGAAGAACATCTGAACATTGGACTGACTATAATTTATATGGACACCAATTGGTGATTCATTACAAAGAAAAAGAGTCCATTGAAAAAGCGGAGAGGAATGAGGTAGATGGAAAAAATGTTCCCGTACCTCATTTTGGAGTTGTTTTACCTTTAGCGGATTGGGAGAAGCTGGCTGAACGGCTAAAAAATGCAAAAATTGAGTTCATCATAGAGCCCTACATTCGATTTAAGGGAGAAGTCGGTGAGCAAGCAACACTATTCTTTTTAGACCCTTGCGGAAATGCCTTAGAGTTCAAGTCGTTTAGAGATTTGGATTCCTTATTTGCGTATTAAAAGATTCCCCTGCTTCTTTACAAACAACAGTAAGAATTCTTGGCTAGCGATCAGTATGTACCCTCCACATCATGGAGATACCATTTATTTCTTTAGTTCCAATCGCTGGTGTTCACTGATCGAATTGCCAAGCGCATCTTTCGCGATAATTATGTAGAAATAATATCCTTCCTCTGCACGAAGACCTGTGATTCTGTTACTCCCGTCCCATCGGAAATTAGGATCCGTACTTTCAAAAAGAATTTCGCCTTTACTATTCATAATAACAGCGCTAAAATCGAGTAGTCCTTCACTTTCAATGAAAAATTCATCATTTGATCCATCGTTATTTGGAGAAAAGACAGTGGGCAATTTAATTATCTTCCCTTCCACATCAATGGTAATTGACATGATTTCTTGTACCATTTCATTATTGCGATACGCAGATGCAGTTACTGTGAACGTTCCAGACTTGTTAAAAATATGTTCTGCTATTTCATCACTATATCCAGTACCATCACCAAAGTCCCACTCAATTCTATCTGCGTCTTTTACTTCTGCAGAAAAAAGATAATGCTGATTAGATTTCTTCTCAAAACCAATACTCAATTGAAGTGGAGATGTTGTGTCATCCGATGTTGAAGGGGGTGTGTTCCCTTCCTCACCTTTATTCACTTTAGTTTGCACAGGAGGGACATTATTAGCAGAAGACTCCATATCTAAAATAGGAGTTTCACTAGACCTATCCGGATCAGAAACAGTAAAATTATTGAACGAAGTAGGTTCCTGTAAAGCTTCAGTTTCCGCTGTAGTAGGAGAAGTATTTTCGGTGAGCGTATTTTTGGTAAGGGTATTTTCCTGAACTGTGTTGTTCTCCAATTTTAAATCTGGGGATTCGACAGTGTCAGTATTTACTTCTACCAACTCAGTAAGAGCTGGTTCAGTAGGGTTTTCTGCGTTGGTAACTAAAACATACGTTGTAACAATCGCTGCAGAAGTAATAGCTGCTGCGATTCCAATTTTAACAAACAACGAAGCCTTACCCGCAACCGCAGCAGATCCGGTTGCAGTAGTTGAGGCAATATTCCCTAATTGAGCTTGAACACCATTCCAAAGCTGAGGGTCAACCTTCACTTCGTGGCTTCCAAGTTCTTTTTGGAACAATTCTTTTATGTAATCCTTATCGTTCAATATTCAATTTTTCTAACATTTCTCTTAATACAGATCGCGCTCTGGAGTATTGGGATTTCGAGGTGCTTTCAGTGATTTCTAACATATCTGCTATTTCCTTGTGGCTATATCCTTCGATAGCAAACAAGTTGAAAACAGTACGATAACCATCTGGCAAACTCTCCACAAGCGTCATTAAATAATCTGCTTGAAGCTGAGGTTCTATGTGGTTGGATTGCTTTAATTCAAAGGAAACATTGTCTAATTCAACATCTGTTTGATGCTTTTTATTTTTCCTCAATTGATCTAAAGCAGTATTCACCACAATTCTTCTCACCCATCCTTCCAAAGAACCATCTAATTTAAAATTATGAATGTTTTTAAAAACTTTGATGAATGCATCTTGCAGCACATCTTCCGCTCTTTCTTTATCACTAATGTAACGCATTGCAACAGCTAACATTTTCGGAGCAAATGCATTAAAGAGCTCTTTTTGGGCCTTTGCATTTCCGGAAACACATTCTTTTACAAGCGTTTCTTCATTCATAATCTAAATCTATTCATAGACCACAAAGTAAGAAAAAAGGTTGCATGTAGGCGAAATAAAAATTAACTCATTACTTTTGGGTTCGAAATTAATGCGTCGTGAAGATTAAAAAACTTTTCTTACTAGTATTCCTTCTATTAACTTTTCAAGTTCTTTCGATAGAACAACCCTCAACGAAAAAGGGGTATTGGAAAGCGCAACTCGCTTTAGGTGATGATATCAACTTACCGTTTCACCTTTTTTATGATTATCAAAATAAGGAACTAGTTGTTATAAATGATGAAGAGCGTATCACTTTAGAGCCCTTGGAGAAAAGAGGTGATAGTGTGGTGTATGGTTTTATTTCATTCAACTCACTATTGATATTCAAACATTCTGGTAAAAAAACGATTTCAGGCTACTTTCATAATAAAGACAGAAAGACCAATGGAAAAATACCGTTTAGTGCTCATTTCAGTGGTAAAAAACTGAAATATAAAAAGACAAAAACTGCATTAGATGTTAGTGGAAGATGGAAAACATCGTTTTCTGCATTTAGCAAAGATGAGTACCCAGCAATCGGCGTTTTCGAACAAAACGATAGAGGAAGAGTTTCGGGAACATTTTTAACAGAGACAGGGGATTATCGCTATTTAGCAGGAGAAATGAACGGTTCTAAATTGACCCTATCCTGTTTTGATGGTTCACATGCCTTTTTATTTACTGCCGACCTTCGAAATAATAATTTGGCCGGAACTTTTTATTCTGGTAGTCATTGGAAAACCAACTGGATTGCTCAACGAAATGACGAGTTTGAATTAAGTAATCCGTATGAGCTTACTTATTTAAATGCTGGAGCCGAAATTAAGTTTGTCAAACCAGATACTTCAGGAAATCAATATACATACCCTAATAACGAGCTAAAGGGAAAGGTGGTGATTATTCAATTGATTGGAACATGGTGTCCGAATTGTTTGGATGAAACCAACTACTTCAAAGAACTTTACACCAACTATCATGAGGAAGGTCTTGAAATCATTGCTGTTGGTTATGAAGCGCATGACAGTTTCCATGATCAAGCTGCCAGAATTCGAAACTATAGTGAAAAAAAGAAAATTCCTTATCCTATTCTAGTAGGTGGAAAAGCAAGCAAGACGTTGGCTGCACAAGATTTTAATATGCTCAATAATATCACATCGTTCCCAACTTCCATCTTTATAAACAGGCAAGGCGAAGTTGTCTTAATTCATACTGGTTTTAATGGTCCAGGTACGGGTCAAGTTTATAAAGATTATGTAACGAATACGAATAAGCTAATTGAACGATTACTGAATGAGTAATACGCTACTCATTTACAGCCTAACTGCTCCGTTTTTTAATTCTATTACGTCATCTTCTCTTAGACTTTTTGTCCAAACACCTGCTACAATTTTCTCATTATATCTATTTACAAAGTCATTTTTTAAGGGGATTACTATCGATTCCTGAATAGCGTGAACATGAAGCGAAGAAGCTGTTTGCTCAATGGAAAATACAACTTTTTTCTCGCGTTTTAACTCAATTAAACTTTCTTCCTCAACATGCACGAAGCTTGAAATGCCCCCATATTTTTTCTCATAAGAAGAAATAATAAAATCTAACTTTTTCATTTCATTTCGATCTTCAGTTGAGTGAAAGAAGTAGTTCCTTCCGCTTTTTTTCCATAAGATCAACGGAGACGAAGAGTTAAACACAATGATCTCGTCTTTGAACTCTGAGGTTTGTCGAACATATAAAAATTGGACAGCGCAAAGCAGCACTGCTACTAACGAAAAATACCAAACGCGAATTTTCTGTTTACGATAAGCAAATACTAAGAAAAGTATAGCGCCATAAGCAAGAATCACTTGCCAAAGATCTAAAGAAAATCCTCTGGCAACAGAAAAAGGAAGTTGGTCAATGCCGTGGACAAACCATTTCATACTCGAAAATATAAGCTCCATACCTTGCGCGAGCACATCGCTTAACAATGGGATTTTAGATGTAACAAAAAATAATAGTACGCTTCCGAGTGCAATACCTGAGACAAGGATCAACCCTAAGTTGGTTAGCATAAAGTAATTGGGAAACTGATGAAAGTAATACAAACTAATCGGGATGGTTCCAATTTGAGCGGCTAATCCAAGTGCTGTTCCCTCCCACAATTTATTAAGCCATTTGTTTTTAATCACCCACAAGTTAGAGATCGGTTGAAAGAAAAATGTAATTCCGAGTAGTGCAAGGTAGGACAATTGAAAACCTATATCAAACAATATTTTTGCATCCAACAAGAGTAGGAAAAATGCAGAAACAAGTAATGCATTAAGACTAAAAAATCGCTTTCCTAAAAGTTGTCCGAACCCCAAAACAGAAAACATTACTGTTGCTCTAAACACGGAGGGGGCCAACCCAGTAAGTAATGCAAAAAACCATAGAATAACAATCGCGCATAAAACATACGTATTTCTCTTTCGTAGAAGTTTTATTTGAAAAAATATCCATTGTACTATCCCTAATAAAATGCCGACATGAAGACCGCTAACCGCCAAAACATGCATCGCCCCTGCATTAGAAAAGTTTTCACGAACCTCTTGAGACAAGCCTCCTTTATCCCCTAGAGACAACGCAACAGCTAAACCACTTGCATCTGGGCTCAAATTAGTTGTTAACTCATTTTTTAAATACGCCCTTAACCTATCAAAGAATGGCTCTTTAGTTGTGTGCTGTGTGAGTGTCAAATATTCATTGTTTCGAATAAATACCATATTCGAAATTCCTTTGGTTTTCCAATAACGCTCCGCGTCAAATTCACCGGGATTGCCCTTATTTAGGATTTTAGATAAATTAGGTCTACACACAACAACCTCTCCGACTTTCAGCTGATTTTCACCTTTCTCAACAAAAGACAATAACTCCCCGTCAACATTCTTAATACTGCTTCTGTTTACTATTTGTTCTACCCCTAAAAGCGCCTTATCAAAATTATTCTGACCCTTATTCACCTCTACAACACGCGCAATGATTTGGTCTCCCGACAGAAAATGAGTAGTGAAATAATTTTTATAAAAACCAGGGGAGGAACTTCCAAGTGCTAGCATTCCACCAATAAAGAATAGTCCATATAACTGGAAAGAAATCAATTTATGAAATCTAAAGCTTTTGGTTTTCTCTATGGTGGTAAAAAGCAATAAGATGAGTAGTCCGAGCCAAACAGAAAGCACCAAGAAACTATTGAATTGACCTAATTCTTGCACTACTATTCCACTAATAAATAGAACAGCTATACGAAACATGTACTTGGATACCTCCATGTTATTAGACTTAAGAATTGAAAAATACTAAATATATTTTTCAATTGGCCTTACTCACTTTAGGTAATTTCAAGTAGGACCTATTTCGGGGAGCTTGAACGCCACCTATTTCTTCAATACAAACCAGATCTGAAAAATCTAAAACTGCAGAACACTGCATTCCATAGAAAAAATATTAGTTTTGTCTAAAATTTTGCAACATGAGTATTTGGGAAACAAAGTATTACGGGAACACGATAGTTGAATACCTCATCTGTTTAGGAATTATTCTAGGAGGCTTTATTGCGGCTAAACTCTTGTATTGGCTTTCAAAAAATGTCATTAAAAAACTGACGAAAAAAACCAAAACCAATCTCGATGATATTATTGTAGACAAGGTTGAGGAACCAGTTGTTTTCGGTTTAATTTTAGCTACTACTTGGTATGGTTTAAGTTGGTTACATTTTCCAATTACAGATATCGTAGGGATTCACGAAAAAACGGGAGACATTATTCAATGGGACTTACTGGGTCTTGACGAAATTCAAGATTATGTAAAAAATGCTTACTCATGGGTGGAAGCATTCATCCATAATATTTTCAACTTTCTTATTGTTATTAATATCACCTGGCTTTTCGCCCGTTTAGCAGATGCTTTAATAGAAGAATATATTGTTCCTATCACCGAAAAGTCTAAATCAGATTTAGACGATCAATTACTACCTATTTTCAGAAAAGGATTGAAAATTATCATTTGGGTAATGGGTATCATAATCGGTTTAAATAATGCTGGCTATGATGTGGGAGCAGTTTTGGCAGGTCTTGGGATTGGAGGTTTAGCCTTTGCTCTTGCTGCGCAAGATACCGTTAAAAACTTCTTTGGCGGGATTATGATTTTTGCGGATAAGCCATTCGCTATTGGCGATAGAATCCAAATTGGTGATATTGATGGTACGGTAAAAGAAATCGGAATTAGAAGTACACGAGTAGAAACATTAGCGGGAAGAATTGTCACTGTTCCAAACTCCATGTTCTCCGATGATGCCGTGGAAAATGTAGATTTGGAACCTTCCAGAAAGATTGTACTGAATTTAGGTCTTACCTATGACATGAAAGCTGATCAAATGGAAGAGGCTATGCAAACTTTAAAAGATATTGCTAAAGACAATTCCGCTCATATTAAAGAAGATGTTTTTGTTGGTTTCAATTCTTTTGGAGACTTTTCTTTAGGAATTATATTTATCTACTACATTAAAAAAGAGGCCGATATTTTAAATGCTCAAACCGCAATGAATCTTGATATTTTAAGAAGGTTTGGTGATAAAGGTCTGGAAATGGCGTTCCCTACTCAAACGATACTGCATCAGAAAGTGTAAAGACATGTTTTCTGAAAAGGTCTGCAGCGCAAAGAAGACCTCAATTAGTCTAATCGATGCTCGTTTGTTGTATCCAATTGAACTGAAAAACAGCTAAATTTACTTCTTTATTACTTTTCCAAATGAGGGAGTTCCATTCATAAGTATGGAAATCGTATAGACTCCATTTGCAACAGTTTGACCCGATTCATTTTGACCATTCCATGTTAACTGAAGTTCAGAGGAAAACACTTCCCCTCGAGCTAACTGTTTTACTAACCGTCCATTATAATCATAAATGCTCACCGAAGCAGAATTGGTCGCTTGAGTTCCGACTAGCTTAAGTGTTGTAGATTCACTAAAAGGATTAGGGAAAACTTCGAATAATTCGTTATCATTCAAACTAAACTCTTGCAAGCTTAGCGAACTCAGCTCTTCTAAATCGTAGTTTTCATCTCCATTTAGATAGGGCAAATAATGAAAATAAATGATGAACATTTCATCTGTTGTATTCAACCCAGGGAAAACGGTAACAGGAGGAATACTAGGGTTGTGGAAATTGCTAGACGTATTATCATACATTCCTTCTCCGTGAATCTCGGAATTTGCTGGTATACGCACTAGGTTTTTGAAGATATAAAAATCTTGCCAATGAAAATCCCATCTCGGAATATTTACAAGTCGTATAGTGTCATTTGCTGGGTCTAATGCGTAACTTTTTATAGAACTACCTAACAGGTGCATGTGTGGAAAAACACTTAATAAAGAAATGTCTATTGGGATATTGGAATAAGATGCACTTACAGGAGTAAATTGTTCAGGAGGAAGCATAAAGCTCCAGTTTTGAACAATAGGGTCAGCATTTACTTGACGGATTCCTGTTTCTCCTTCATCATAAAAATGAAAAATAACCCGAGTATCGTCGAATTGTCCATAACTCCCTTCAGGGAAATGCATGGCAAAAACTATATTTGAATTCGCTTCTAAGTCCATTCCTAGCTTCAATCCATTTCCGTTTGGAAAAATTAACGGCGTAGAACCTGGTGTATAGCCACCCACTAAAGTTGCATTAGTTGGTCCATTGCATATTCCACTAGTTGTGTCTGTAGGATAAGTTCCTGTTTCATCAAGGTATATTAGACAATGGTGCACAATTTCTGGATTACCAGGAATTACTTCCATAGCTCTAATTGTTCTTGTTTCCAATAAATTAGATGGAATAGAAAAGCATACGTAATCATCCGAACCCACTGTGGCCTTGCTCATATATGTTGGGATTTGAACCTCTAGGTCTCCATTTCCTAATAATGAACCAGCGTTAAATACTGGCGGAGCAGGGGTGTTTGCAGGGTTACCTTCAGGCATGCCAGCGGTCATCCAGTCTAATAACAAATTTCGATCTGCTTCTTCTAAAGCTCTTGAATGAGAAAATTCTACATAACTTTCTGAAGGCGGCCAAGGCGGCATCGTCTTTTGGGCAATAGCATCATAAATAATTCCTGCGTTTGCCGTAACATCCGCATACGTTAAAATAGAAAAAGGAGCTATTCCATTTGGATTGTGACACGTGGCACAATTATCGTAAAAAAGCTGCGCGGCATCATCAGCAAACGTTTGTGCTGTTATGGTGGCTGAGCTAATAAAAAGTAGCGTTAGAGAAGTAATTATTCCTTTCATAGTAGTTGTTTAGTCTGGCAAGTTACAATAAAATATTCATACTTCACACCTAAATTATACACCAAAGTAATTGAAAACATGTGTTATAACCTATAACAATTCGTTCTCCCTTTGTTAAATTATTAGTAATTTATCTGAAAAACCAAATTAAAATAAGTAGCTTAGTCAACACAAATAAGAATATAATGAAGAAAAAATACATTACAATTTTGATAGCAGGAGCTTTAATCTCGGCTAGTTCTTTCGCGTCAACGCATATTGAGAAACCAATTATTTCATCTGGTGTGTTTTCCGCTGTGAGTATTGGTGTCCAAGTTTCTTACCTCGGTGAGTCACTGAGTGGAGTTGGTGTTAGCATTAGTCAAGAAGGCACTACACTTGGGTCCACAACTACAGATAATAATGGTAATGCGAAGATAGCGGTAAGTGATTATAATAGCAGACCGGTAACATTAGAGTTGAAAAAAGATGGGTATCAAACTCAAGTGATGACAGGCATGCTCCTAAAAAACGGAAGTAAGTATGAGTTTTCAATGGTAAAAGGCACAGGAACCATAACTACTGAAATTAATACAGGAATTGCGAAAGCCGAAGATAAAATTCAGAGTAAAATTGAGAAATCCGAAAGTACAACTGAAAAATATGTTGACGACACTGAAAAAGCACAAGCTGAAAAGGAAAAGTTAGAAAATCAAGCTCAAGAAACATCTAAAGAACGTCAGGAGATTGAAAAAGAAGCTGCTGAAAAACAGAGAGAAACCGAAAAAACGCTTAGAGAAACCGAAAAAATAGCTACTGAAACTGAGAAACAAGTGGAAGGAACTGTAAAAGAGAAAGAAAACGAAATTCAACAAAGAGAACAGGAAGAAAAAGCGCGCCTTCAGAAAATAGAAGAGTTAGAACAAACACAAGCCAAAGCGAAAGCCGAAGAAGCCGCTGAAGAAGCAAAAAAACAAGCCGAAAAGGATGCTAAAAAGGTAGAAAAAGATGCTACGAAAGAAGCGGAAAAATTGAAAGAGGAACAAAAACAGAAAGAAGAAGAAGCGAAAAGTCAGAAAAAAGAAGCTGAAAAACAAGCAGACGAAGCTAAGAGCAAAGCAAAAGAGGAAGAAAAAGCGAAAAAAGAAGCTGAAGAAAAAGCGAAAGAAGCTGCAAAAGCTCAAAAAGAAGCAGAAAAAGCTCAGAAAGCAGAAGAAAAGTACAAAAAAGAGCTCGAAAGTATTCAAAACTCTCAAGAGAAGATTGAAAAAAGTAGAGCTAGTTTAAATAAGGATCAAGGAAAACTCGATAAGAAAATTGAGAAAGGAAAAATTGATGTTGAAAAAGCGAAAGTAGAACAAGCGAAATTAAAAACTAAACACGCTAAGCTAGACGAGCAACAATTAAAACTTGAAAAGAAACTAAAATCAGCAAAAAAGAAGTATAAAAAATAGCTGTCTCACCATTTTAGAAATTCAAGTTTTCATTATTTTTTAAACTGAATTAATCAATTTTAAGAATACATTTATCCCGGTCAATAATGATCGGGATTTTTTATGTGGGAGAAATTAAAGTATCAGTTAACATTGCACCTCATTATTTTTATTTGGGGATTTACCGCAATCTTAGGAAAATGGATTGAAGCCGATGCATTTGTGCTCGTGTGGTTCAGAGTCGTTATCGCATTTATTTCTTTGTTAATTTTTCTTTTACTACTCAGAAGGAAGTTAATCATAACGTCCTCATCCAATGCATGGAAAACACTGGGAGTAGGAGTTTTAGTAGCATTACACTGGCTTACTTTTTATATTTCGATTAAAGAGTCTACCGCCTCCCTAGCCATCATCTGTTTAGCTACCACAACTATTCATGTTAGTTGGCTCGAACCATTAATTATGAAGCGAAAGTTTTTATGGTCTGAATTAGTGTTAGGAATTATCATCATCGCTGGAATATTACTCATCACCGGAAATACCTCCGGAAAACAAAACATGATTGGCATTGCTTTCGGATTACTCTCCGCAGTTCTTGCGGCTGGTTTTTCTGTTTTCAATGCACGCTTAATCCAAGATGTAACAGCATCAAAAATTACACTTTACGAGATGTTTAGCGCTTCAGTTGTCATGAGTTTATTTTTACTCTTAAGTCCTACCTTTACCATGGAAGATTTATTTGTTTCAACGAATGACTTCTACCTACTGCTTTTTCTGGGAATTATTTGTACTTCAATCGCCTTCTTAATTACAGTTGAAATCACAAAATTCCT
>Ga0136559_1000119_pt1 | contig 25974 bp, 22 predicted proteins | sample AntRauMeHopE1496_FD_104633 | JGI IMG/M metagenome (GOLD analysis project Ga0136559, IMG submission 104633) | Saline lake microbial communities from Rauer Islands, Antarctica - Metagenome Hop E1 #496 | ecosystem: Environmental > Aquatic > Non-marine Saline and Alkaline > Saline | place... | reverse complement strand
CCATACTATAAAGATTATAGAGTAATGCTCGAAAAGGAGGCTAATAACATTGATGCGGTCACTGTGTCCACTCCTGATCATCAACATGCCGTGGCTGCAATGATGGCCATGAAAATGGGCAAACATGTCTATGTACAAAAGCCCCTTTCGCATGACATCTACGAAGCAAGAATGCTAACGGAGGCTGCCGAAAAGTATAAAGTAGTCACCCAAATGGGTAATCAAGGCTCCTCCGGAGATGGTGTTCGTAAGATGATCGAATGGTACAAAGCAGGCTTGATCGGAGATGCTACCAAAGTTTATTCTTGGACCAATCGCCCAGTTTGGCCACAAGGCATCGCCTGGCCAAATACACCAGTCGCTCCTCCGGCAGATTTGGATTGGAATCTATGGCTAGGCACAGCACCTGACAAAGCATACGTTGGTAATCTTGTCCCATTCAATTGGAGAGGCTGGTGGGACTATGGCACAGGTGCTTTGGGTGATATGGCCTGTCATATTATGGAACCACCATTCCGAGTGCTAGAACTAGGATATCCCAAATCAGCGGAATGTTCGGTGGGCTCGGTTTATGTTGGAGAATTTACCCGAGGTTATTTTCCTGAGAGCTGTCCTCCATCATCGCATATTACCCTTCGCTTTGATCGTCCGGGCAAAGATGATTTGGAGTTTCATTGGATGGATGGGGGAATTCAGCCTACTCGCCCTGAGGAACTGGATCCTAACGAACAAATGGGTGATGGCGGAAACGGTGTAATCATAGAAGGAACCAAAGGAAAAATGATGTGCTCAACTTATGGTGCAAATCCGCAACTCTTACCTACTTCCAAGACCAAAGATATTCAAGTGCCTGAGACACTATATCGAGTTCCGGAAGGCGAACGTGGTCACTATCGCAATTGGGTAGAAGCTTGCATCGCTGGACATGGTTCTGAAGAATTTAAAAATCTAAGCTCGCCATTCTCAGTGGCTGGACCTCTGACCGAATCTGTACTTATGGGTAATCTTGCCATCCGCAGCTATGATTATCGGATCCCTAGAGCTGATGGAAATGCCAATCAATTCGACTATCCAGGAAGAGGAATTAAATTAATTTGGGATGGGCCAAATATGAAGATCACGAACTTTGATCCTGCGAATCAATTTGTGAAGCGAGAATATCGAGAAGGGTATTCACTTTAAAGTGCAAAGGCTTTGAGATTTAACTCAAAGCCTTTTTTCTTTAATCTTTCTGACCGCTGAGAACCAGAGTCTTTCGAAGCTTTTAACCACAGAAGATAATAACGTAAAGACAATTGCAGAAAAGATCAGAAATGGTGGGACAGCTTTAGAGACTAGTTTTCATCATCAATGATGCTTAAAATTCCAATCAATCCGAGGCTCTGGTTTTCAAAGAAAGCTAACTGGCTGGAATTTCGGAATTAGTCGAAAGACTTGCTCCTCTGTGGTATTCTTCGTGTCCTCCGTGTCTGTGTGTTGAAAACTCTTCTTCCTTTTCTCATCAATCCTAAATTCTCCTTAGAAAACCTTCTTGACACAGAGGCAAAGAGGTAATAGAGTTTCACTGAGATTCACTAAGGTTCTCTTCTTCAATAATTTTCCTCAAAATTTTTATATTGATAGTTTTATTGAGCAATCATCTTCATTATTACTTGACGCAAAGAAAAGGTTCTCGTTTTGAAAGAGAGCTAACTGTCTAGAATCTGGAAATTAGTCGAATAGAATTGCTCCTTTGTCGTATTCCCCGTGTCCTCGGTGTTTCTGTGTTGGAAAACCTTCTCTCTTTTCAAATCAATCCACAATTTTACTTCGAAAATTTGGTTGTATGAAAAAACTAAGATTTCGGTTTTTAGAAATAAGTAAGGGCATATTTAACAACAAGCTTTGTGATGAAAACATATTTTGATAATCCGCTACTTTGCCAGTAGGTAAAAAAGACAAGAATATAATTGGCAACAAATTGATATTTGGGCGTTTCGGTCTTCCCTGCCTACCGGCAGGCAGGCGTCTTCGGTCCCAATAGGCAAAGAAAATAAGGCTACTGGTGTAATAGCGGATATACATAAAACATATTTACTTTTCTCTTCATTCTTCAAATTTTCACTGCTCTACTTCTACCTCCACCCGCCTGTTCTTGATGCGTCCGCTTTCAGTTGAATTCGAAGACAGTGGTTTGGAACCACCCCAACCGGAGATCCGGAGACTTTCAAAGTCAATTCCTTTTTCAATCAAAAAATCCCGGACAGACTTTGCTCTATCGAGCGAAAGCTTTTTATTCAATCCCGGATCGCCTGCACTATCCGTATGCCCGTGAATGCGCAATTTTAACTTAGGGTTTTCCAAAAGAAACTCAGCGATCTCTTCCAATGAGCCGAAAGTTTCTGATCCTTCCAATTCTGCTGTTCCTCTTTTGAAATTCACATCCTTCAGCACCACCATGCTCCCTGATTCTGCTTTGGTCATCAAGATCACATTAGGAGTTTCTGTTTTCAGTTCTGAAACTTGAATCACAGTCGGAAAATATCCGATTGAAACAACCTTCAGTTCTTTGACATCAGATTGAGCTAATTGAGATAAAATAACACTCGAATTTTTATCGCCTGAGAATATTTTACCCTCCGATTTCCACTGCAAAGCGAAAGGCACCTCAACTTTGTTCTTGGCATCCACCACAAACCAGCTGAGTGATCTCTCGATTACATCTTCGGAAGCAACAATTTTTATCTCAGGAATACCTACCGTAGAAAGCGGGTAAATAGGGGTAATCTTCACTGATTTCGGAGCCGGTAAAGTTGCTACAACACTTGTTATAATTGGAGCCTCAAAATCTGTAGGAATAACCAATTTCACAGGATCACCAAAAGAGAGCAAATCTGCAAAACCATCGCTGTTTTGGGTACTTGTCCAGATCACTTCGTTTGGAGAAATAAAAGTAACCGAGATATCCGATCCATCAGAACTGAGCTGAGTCCATTTCACAGGTATACTCCAAGAGTCCCAGTCTGCTCCAAGTCGCTTTGAGATATAGATGTCTTTTCCGTTGGCTCCAGGAAGCATATTTGACGAGAAAAATAACCGATCCGAGGCATCATCAAAAAATGGACTCATCTCCTGCCCTGCCGTATTCAAAGTCACTCCCAAGTTCACCGGCTCGGACCAAGCAATCCCACTTGTCTTTTCACTGAAATAAAGATCCTCGTTTCCTTTTGAATCGTCACCCTTTCCTGAAAGAAAAATCTGCTTTCCTCCGCCAGCAACTCTTCCTGAAACCTGCCCTTTGAGACCTTCTAATCCTGGCATATTCACTTTTCGAAGAAAATTCCAATCAGACCCAAACTTGGAGTACTGATACAATCCCACTGCGGCATCCTCTTGATGGTATACCAAAAGTGTCAAAACATCTTCCAATCCCAAAGCAAAATCATATCCTCCACGACTCAAATCGGCACGATGAATTGCCTCTTGCCAGATTCCATCAGCTGATTTCTGAGTCATCCAAATGTCTCCGGGATCAGTGACACCGCCAACATTCTCCGGATGAAAAGCTCTGGTAAATAATAAGGTGCTGTTACCTATCCAAACGGGATTCATATCATCCTGAGGGCTATTGGCGCCAGATAGCGATTGAATCTGCTGAGAAAAGGCAGCAACCGGAAAGCAAAAGGCAAGCAGTAAAAATCTGCTTGCCTTTCGAATCTTTTTTGAAAATTTTATCATTTTTTATTGATCAAGCACTATAGCAAAAATCAGCGGTGCTACAATTGTTGCGTCAGATTCGATAATATACTTTGGCGTATTTACCCCAAGTTTACCCCAAGTGATTTTTTCATTTGGCACAGCTCCCGAGTAAGAACCATACGAAGTAGTCGAATCAGAGACCTGGCAGAAATAACCCCAAAGCGGAACAGTCGTGCGCTGTAAATCTTGGTGCAACATCGGCACTACACAGATTGGGAAGTCACCTGCAATTCCCCCGCCAATTTGGAAAAATCCTACGGTACTTTCTTCGGTAGCATTGTTAGTATACCAATCCGCCAAGAAAATCATGTATTCAATACCCGTACGGACAGTATGAACTTTCTTTACATCACCACTGATCACGTGCCCTGCAAACATATTTCCAAGTGTAGAATCTTCCCATCCCGGTACAATGATTGGAAGATTTTTCTTGGCAGCTTCAAGCAACCAACTATTTTTTGGGTCAATCTGATACGATTCTTCCAACTTTCCTGAAAGGAGTATTTTGTAGAAAAACTCATGTGGAAAAAAGGCTTCACCAGCCTGATCCGCTTTGACCCACTCTTCCAAAATCACATTTTCAATTCTTCGCATTGCCTCCATCTCAGGAATACACGTATCAGTAACCCGATTCATGTGTCGCTCCAAAAGATCCTGCTCTTGAGCCGGTGTCAATTCTCTGTAATTTGGGATTCGCTCGTAGTAGTCGTGGGCCACTAGATTGAACACATCCTCCTCCAAGTTAGCACCGGTGCAACTGATGATTTGGACTTTGTCCTGACGGATCATTTCTGCAAGCGAGATACCAAGCTCAGCAGTCGACATTGCTCCAGCCAAGGTTACCATCATTTTACCACCTTCGTCGAGGTGCGTCTTATACCCTTCGGCAGCATCAATCAGGGCGGCCGCATTAAAATGTCTGTAATTATGTTTTAAAAATTCTGTGATTTTCATAAATAGAAGGTTTCGTTTAAGAAGCTGCAAAATTATTGATTTTTGGCCTACAAAAAAACCCGGACTTGCCGGGCTTCAATGTTTTCAAATAAGCTTAAGACTTATTTTACTGAATCTGATGGAGCAATACCAAACTCCTTATTCAATTCTTCAATCACAGATTTCGTAAGATCGATAGCATCATTGGCATACCAAACAGCACCACCACGCGTATAGCTTAGGATAAGATCGATATTATTTTTCTCAGCGTGCTCTTTCAAGTATTTCTGCACTCGATCGTATACTTCAGAGTATAGCGCAGACTCATCCACTGACAATTCCTGCATCAGGTTATCTCTGTAAGTCATTAGATTCTGCTCTTTCTTCACTAACTCTTCTTGCTTAGCTCTTTGCTGATTGGGAGTCATATTCCCACCAGTCTGTTGGAAATTAGCTACTTCTTGCTCAAATCCTCTAGCACGACCTTGAAGATCACCTTCAAATTTTTTTCCTTTTTCGGTGATTTCGCTAGACTTTTGGATGAAGTAATCATACTTGTTGATAACACTGTCTGTATATACAAACGCTACCTTCATTTCACCGGCAGCGATAGATTCTGAAGTGCCAACTTCTGTAGACGCAGTAGTTCCAGCATTTTTACAACCGTAGAAAAGCACTACCGACAAGCTCAATAATCCGAGTATTTTAAATCCGTTTTTCACTTTTATGTTTTTATAGATGACAAGGGCGCAAATATAAAGAAAGAATTGATTTTACAAATGATGTGGGCGATTTGGATTAGTAATTAAGGCTTAGTTTAAAAAAATAACTCTTGCGCCAGTCGGTAGACTTGTGTGTGCGCATCCACAATTTTCGATACCTGAGGAGAGTACCCTCCACCCATGCAGCACACCATGGGAGTATTCCATTTTATTCCAAATTCCAGTACCATGCGATCACGATTTTTTACCCCGGCAAGGCTAAGACCAAGTCTTCCCAATTTGTCAGTAACCAATACATCCACACCGCATTGATAAATGATAAAATCAGGGGTAAATCGGTCTTCTATTAGATTTAAACTATTTTTCAGAAGTGACAAATAGGCTTCATCCTGTATTCCATCTTCCAGATCTACATCCAAATCTGATACTTCTTTCCGGTGAGGATAATTCTTTCCACCATGCATACTAAAGGTAAATACCTGCTCATTGTCTGCAAAAAGAGCTGCTGTACCATTCCCCTGATGTACATCCAGATCAATCACCAAGATATTTTTTGCGATTCCTTCTTTCAGCAGATAATTAGAGGTGATCGCTATATCATTTAAGAGACAGAATCCCTCACCTCGATCGGCAAATGCATGATGTGTACCACCTGCAATATTCATTGCGATCCCAAATTCCATTGCAAAAAGAGCGGCCTGAACAGATCCACCTGCAATCTGAATCTCCCTTTTAATCAATTCTTTTGATAATGGAAAACCTGTAGCTCGTATTTCTGATTTGGAGAGGGTTTGATTTTTGAGTTTATCCCAATACTCCTCAGTGTGAGTTGAAAGAATTAATTTTTCAGATATTTCTTCCGGAATGAAGAAATTCTCTTTGGAAACTATTCCCTCATATAGCAACTGACCTGGCAGCAGCTCATATTTCTCCATCGGAAACCGATGACCTAGAGGCAATGGATGAGAATAAATGGATGAATGGGCAATTTTTAGCATAAAAAAACACTTGTATGCACAACAAGTGTTTCAAGATATTGTTGAAAATCCATTAATCATCCAGCTCTTCTTCCTCAGATTGGAAGGAATACATTGTGTCATCCAAAACTAGCGTATCATCATTGAATTCCTTGACAAATTTTGCGACGGTTCTTTCATCGATAAAGTCAACGTTGATACCTGCATCCAAGCCAATACCATAGTCATGATGGGTGTCCAAATCAATAAATTCCTGAACTTTCACACTTTCTTCCTCCTCGATATCCATGATAATTTCTGTAATGAACCAGCCAATTTCCTCTTCCTCTTGAGTCAGCGGTTTCATATTTCCGTTTTCATCTTCTTGATATGATATACCTTTGAAGTTTGGGAATTTCTGAGCGGCTTTATGTTCAGCAAGTTCGTATACTTCGCTCGCATGATGGAGGCGGAGTGTATACAAAGCAGCATCATAAATGACTTCTTTACCTTCGTACATTCCTAAAAAATAGAAGTTTACAAATTCTTCATTATTTTCTTCGTCGGGAATAATTTTGAAGCTTTTTCCAAGGTCTATCAGTTCCTCTCTTAACTCTTCGATTTGCTGGGGCTCAAATCCAGGATTAGTAATTTTCATAATTTAAAAATTAGTATTTCATCTATGTTCACGTTATCATCTGCTTTAGATTATAATTTCTGCATTCAAAATCTAAACCAATAAAATTTATTCCACAATGGTTGATGAAGATTTTATCAAAAAACTCATAAAAGATCGAGAAAACATGACTCTAGATCTAAAATTAAAGATTACATCCAAACCTAAGATAGCCAAAACCATTTCTGCTTTTGCAAATACCGCGGGAGGAATAATTTTAGTCGGAGTTGCTGACGACGGAAAAATGATAGGAATCGATCCGGATGAAGAAAAATTCATGGTTCAATCCGCCAATGAGGAGTTCTGTACCCCTCAGGCCGACATAATATTTGAAGATTTTACATTTTGGACTGATTTCGGTAATCAATCTGAAGAAAATGAAATCAATTTGCTATTAGTTTTTGTTAGTAGGTATGAAGGTCAAAAGGTTCTCGTCTTAGAGAAAGGTGAGAAAAAAGCTTACCTCCGAAAAAACGATCAAACACTTGTGGATTTGAATTCTCAAAACGGGGAAAATAAGCTCTAATAGGTTTCTAATCTCTGATTTATCACATTTAAATTTGACCTTCAAAAGGACCCTGATTTCATTATTTTAAGTGACCAAGCCTTACATTTGTATCATTAATAAAACTACTCACGAGTGATTATAATCATCTTCTTTCTCTTGCATTGGTATTTCTCTTTGTTCTGCCAAAGCTTTTTTCTTCATCGCTATGCTGCGCATCAGATGTTTGAAATGAATAAGTATTGGGAAAAATTCTTCTATTTCTTCACTTGGATGTGGCAGGGCAGCTCTTATCTTTCACCGAGAGCCTATGCAATCTTGCACAGAATGCATCATGCCTACAGCGACACCCCAAAAGATCCACATAGCCCACATCATTCCGAAAATCTATTCACTATGATGTGGAAGACGAAAAACATCTACAACGAATATTTTTCCTTCCGCTTGAAGCCGGAGGAACGATTTTCGAAGGATATTCCTGACTGGAACAAATTCGACAAGTTTGCCGACACAATGGCAGTTCGATTAGGCTGGGGTATTTTATATGTAGCCATATACGTACTTTGTATTTCTGTATTTGAGTTTTCAGGTACGCATTGGTTGATGTATTTCCTTCTCCCTATTCATTTCCTGATGGGTCCTGTTCACGGAGCCATTGTCAACTGGAGTGGACACAAATATGGCTATGCCAATTTTGACAACAACGACAAATCAAAGAACAGTCTTCTTTTGGATGTACTGATGCTTGGTGAGTTGTTTCAAAACAATCATCACAAGCTTCCCAACCGACCAAACTTTGCAGTCAAATGGTATGAATTTGATCCTACCTATCCTATAGTCAAACTTCTTCACGCCTCAGGCATCATTAAATTGCGAACCACTTAAATAAAAAACCTCCAAATGGAGGTTTTTTTTTCGAGTATAAATATCAGAAAATCAACGATTTAGTTTTTTAATGAAACTAAATAGTAAAATAAATTAAGAAATAATTTGCTTTTTCGAAACTAAACGAATAATTTTCTGGGGATTTAAAACTTAACACCTTACTTATGAAACCATTAACTAGAGCAGAAGAGGAAATCATGCAGATCCTCTGGGAAATCGAAAGAGGATTTGTCAAAGACATCCTCGCCCCAATGACTGAGCCTAAGCCGGCTTACAACACAGTTTCCACCATTGTGAGAATTCTTGAGAGAAAAGGATTCGTGAGTCACAAGTCCTATGGCAAGAGCCACGAGTACTTTCCAATTGTTTCTAAAGATGAATACAGATCATTCATCATTAAGAAAATGCTTGGCGGTTACTTTGACAACTCATTTGCAAAGCTTGACGAATTCTTCAAGAATGACGATTCGTTGAACACAAAAAGTTTTCAGTAAACAAACCTATTAATAAAAAGCCCGGCAAAATTGCCGGGCTTTTTTTTAATCTATTTATTCGATAAAGCATCGTTTTCGCGTACACATTTTGACTGTTTTAGCGCGTAGCTTAAACCGAAGCGATATTACACTTACATAGCAAATTTTTTGAAGCACTTCGATAATCTAGTTGAGACATCAAGTCAAGTGAGGTATGTAACCTCCAAGGCTTAAAATCCCCAGAGAACAAAACGTTAGATTCCTATAAATAAAAAAAGTCCAAGTCGCCCTAAGGCATACTTGAACTTTCTGGTTTCGATGATCAGGATTCTAATTGATGTTCCAAATCTATGAATGAAATCCAATGAGATTTCGACTCTGCAAATAGATGCCTGTAAGAATTATTTAATAACTCCTTTTAGTTATTACTTCACATCTTTCAATAACTCCTCGACCGCTTTCTCCAATTGCTGATCAATCCCTTTATCTATTTTTCCAGGCATATTTTTCACTTCAAACTGAGGCTTGGTTTCATTGTTCTCCAGCCACTCACCCGCCATATTTTTGGCCGAAATTGGCACTGCACCCCATCTTACGCCATTGGGTAGCGCTTCCCAGCCAGCAAATGAACAAGTACCAGGAGTTGGCATCCCAACTGTTTTACCGATTTTCAGATCCGTGTAGCCACAGGCAAAACAATGTCCATCCGAATAATTTGCTTCGTTAAACATCGCTAGTGTTGGTTTGGTCCATCTAGCCGTAGGCTCATACCCAACCACTTTAGCTTCTGTCGCATAGGTCAGAAATTGCTCCCCAGTAAAGAACATAGCTAAATCAGCCACTAGGTCTCCCCCACCATTGAATCGTGTATCCACGACTACCGCTTCTTTCTCGTGATATTTGCCGAGCATCTCATCATACACATTTCGGTACGGGCCGTCGCTCATACCCGGAATGTGGACATAGCCAAGTTTACCCTCGCTCAATCGCTCCACTTCAGCCTGATTCTTTTTGACCCATCTTTTATAGAGAAGTTGCCCTTCCTGACCAAGCGAAATCGGTTTAATTGTCCACTGTTTTTTTGATCCACCAGTGGAATCCATTACTTCTATTAAGGTGAATTTATTGGCTTTTCTATTCAAAAACTTGGCGTGATCAAACTCAGGTGTAAGTAATTCACCATCTATGCTTTCGATGATCATTCCTGGTTTGATGTCGATATCCGATTTATCCAATGGCCCTCCGGTAATCACTTCTGTTACTTTAAGACCATTCCCTTTGTACTCATAATCAATGAAAACTCCCAGAGAAGCAGTGGCATCAGCCATCTCGATCGATCGAGAATACCTCGCGCCCGCATGGGACACATTCAGCTCTCCAATCATCTCAGACAGCATTTCTGCAAATTCATATTCATTCCCGATATGAGGGATGTACTTCTCGTAATTCACTCGCGCTGCATCCCAATCCACACCATGCATGTCTGGAGTATAGAAAATCCCTTTAGTTCGGAGCCAAACGTGCTCAAATAAATGGGCCCGCTCTGCATCTTTATCATAAGTCATTTCACCGGCAATCTTGATCGATTCTCGCTTCATGGTCTCTGGATTAACCTTAGAAATAGCACCGTTAGATAACAGGAAAAGATTTTTTTGCTCCTTGTCCCACATCAGGTTTGCAGAGTTTGCATCAAGTGAAATTTCCTGTTTGGTTTCTTTGGTTCGAAGATTCGTGCTCCAGAGATTCATACCTTTTTCGAAAGAAGTAAGGTAGAAAAGCTTTTCTCCGTCTTTGGACAATACTGCATCACCTAAGTCTGAAGAATGAATCGTCAATCTTGCTTTTCGGTCTTCGATACCTTCAAAGTCAAAGTCCAAAGGCTTCACCACTTTTACAGGTTCTTTCTTGGATTTATCTTTTTCTGTTTCATCGTCTTTCGTTTTTGACTTTTCTATCTCTTTCATCAAGTCAAAGTCTTCCTTCGAAAGCTGAAATTTGTCCCAACTTTCCTGATCAAAAAACAGCGTATAGACATCATTCTGATCTTGTCCACTGGTTGCATAGCTTCTTAATCCCTCTCGATTAGAAAACCATAGCATCTGCTTGCCACCGTTCACCCAAGTTGCACTCTCATCTCCATAGCCACTCTTGGTCAAGTTACGCATCGGCGCTTTTCCACTGGCATCCAGCAAAACAACCTCCGAGTTCACCATGGTAGGTCGGTAAGAGGCCAATAACCACTTACTATCAGGACTCCAAGTGTAGTACTGATCTCCATCTCGCATATGAAATAATTCATCTTCATCTAAAAGCGTCACTTCAGCTTTGGTAGCCAGATCAATCACTTTCAACACTCTACGATTCTCTACATATGCAAGTTTTTTTCCATCCGGTGAGAATTTTGGTAAGTAGGCATCTACAGTAAGACTGACGAGAGGCTCTTCTTTGATCAGGGTCGAGGCAAAGAAAAATGGCTCATCTGATTTTACAATTTTACTTTGAAAGATCTGCCATTTCCCATCTCTTTCACTGGAATATACCACCGACTTCCCATCAGGTCCAAACTCTACAAAACGCTCCTGCTCAGGCGTATTGGTGATCCTTTTGGTAAGTGCACCATCTACAGAGGTCACGAAAACTTCACCTCTGGCTATAAACGCAATCTCTTTACCATCGGGAGAAACAGTCATTTCTTTCACGCCACCATTGATGGCAATGTAATTATCCGAATTGCTGATGGCTTGAGTTTGAAGATTGATCTGAAGCTTGGTAGGCTGCTCGCCCTTTTTCATAGTATAAAGCTCTCCATCGTAGCCAAATGACATCAAACCAGCATCTGAAATGGAAAGAAACCTTACTGGATAAGTTTTTAGATCCGTAAGCGCTGTACTTGTAGCCGGATTGCTGAGGCTTGTGGAATACACGTTAAAATTCCCTGAAGCTTCGCTTAAGTAATAAATTTCTGATTCGTCCGGAGAAAAAACTGGATTTCGATCTTCGCCGTAGAATTTGGTGAGCATCTGATGTGAGTTTGTCTTTACATCGTAGATCCAGATATCTCTTGCTATTCCTGACTGATGGTGCTTTCTCCATTCGTTTTCGCCGCCTTTCTTGTCATGATAGATCATTTTATCACCAGCCTTGTTGGACTGCACATATTCTGCAGGAATAGTCCAAATCTGATCTACACGACCTCCTTTTTTAGGAACCGCATACAACTCAGGCTGTGAGCCGGTAGGATACTGACGGTGATCTACGATATCCATTCGACTAGTTCCAAAGATCACTTTGGTATTATCTGACGAAAATTCAAATGGTTGCTCATCATTGGAATGATACGTCAATCGCGATGCCGGTCCACCTAAGGCAGGCATGACGAAAATATCAAAGTTGCCATATCGGTCCGAAGCAAAAGCAATTTGACTTCCATCTTTGCTCCATACAGGCTTATAGTCATGTGCTTCATGGAAAGTAATCTGCTTTGCATCGCCTCCTTTGCTGGAAACCAGATACAAATCACCTTTGTACGTGAAGACAATCTGTGCCCCGTCAGGTGAAATGGAAGGATACCTTATCCACTGCGGCGGTACCTGAGCGATGCTCATCGAAATGAAAAATAAGGCCGCAATGGCCGTAAAAAGATTTCTTTTGATATTCATAAGTGTTCTGTTTAATGCAAACATAAAGCAATTTCAGTTTCCAAATTCAAGACATTATTTAAAGGGAAATATTCAATGATTGAGATCTAAATTGGGAAAGGATCAATTATTCTTTTAAACCCTCAACTGACAGGCCTATATTTGCGCCTCGTAAAAATCAAAAACTCATGAATTCATTTATAGAAGAACTGCGCTGGCGAGGAATGCTTCAAGACATGACCCCTGATCTGGAACAACACTTGACCAAGGGAATGGCTTCGGCTTATTTGGGCTTCGACCCTACCGCTGACTCACTTCACATTGGGCATTTGGTGGGCGTGATGACACTCTTGCACTTTCAGCGTTCGGGTCACAAGCCATTTGCATTGGTAGGAGGCGCAACGGGTATGATTGGTGACCCATCTTTCAAATCTGCTGAGCGAAATCTTCTCGACAAACCCACGTTGGATCATAACGTAGCTTGCCTTCAAGCCCAGCTTTCCAAGTTTCTGGATTTCTCCGGAGCTACTGAAAATAAAGCCGAGCTGGTGAATAACTACGATTGGATTTCCAAATTCAGCTTCTTGGAGTTTATCCGTGATGTGGGAAAACACATCACTGTAAATTACATGATGTCCAAAGATTCTGTAAAAAGACGAATCGAGGATGGAAATGGGCTATCATTTACTGAGTTTTCCTATCAGTTGATTCAGGGTTATGACTTTTATCATTTATGGAAAAATGAAAACTGCTCCATTCAGTTGGGTGGGTCTGATCAATGGGGAAATATTGTCACTGGGACCGAACTGATCCGCAAAATGGGTGGCGGCAGCGCTTATGCGCTAACCGTTCCTTTGATCACCAAGTCTGATGGAAGTAAATTTGGAAAAACCGAAGGAGGTTCAGTGTGGCTTGATCCTGAGAAAACTTCACCTTATGCATTTTATCAATTTTGGCTTAATGTATCTGATGACGACGCTTCCAAGTACATACGGATTTTCACGATTTTGGATCAAAGTACGATTGAAGCTTTGGAAGTGGAGCACTCAGCCACTCCACATTTAAGAATTTTGCAGAAAGAGATCGGCAAGCAGCTTACCAACCTAGTTCATGGCGAAGCGGAGTATGAGATGGCTTTGAAAGCTTCTGATATTCTTTTTGGAAAGTCATCTACCGAAGATCTTGCTGCACTCGATGAGCGGACATTCCTTCAGGTTTTTGAAGGCGTGCCGCAAGTAGAGGTTTCAAAAGCTGAAATCAATGGTTTGACGGCTATTCTTGATTTATTTGGGGAGATGACTCAGGGTGTAGTTTTTCCTTCAAAAGGAGAAGCACGCAAGATGATTCAAGGAGGTGGAGTAAGCATCAATAAAGAAAAGCTCAGCGATCCTAATGCTGCACCAGATTTTCAGTTGCTTCAGGGAAAATATCTATTGGTACAAAAAGGAAAGAAAAACTATTACATCGTAGCTGTAAAGTAAAATACTGACAGTCAAGATTTGAGTGCTTTGGATTCGATTCGAAGCACTTTATTTGTTTAATAGCCATTTTAGAAACTCATTAACCGTACTTTTTGACCCCAGTTTAATAACTTTGCACTTCAACTTTTAGACGAATCAGATTCCATGGCAGGCGATAAAAACAAGGAAAAAATCATACTAGAATCAGCGGTTGCTTTATTTACCAGAAAGGGATTTCAAGCTACCCGAATGGAAGATGTCGCTAAAAATGCCGGAATCAGTAAGGGACTCACTTATTTCTATTACAAAAATAAAGAAGACCTTTTTATGGCTTTGACTAAAAAAGCGTTTGATCAGTTCAAAGACGAGTTTCGGGATATCTATCGAAGCAAGGGAAAAACAGGTCTGGAAATGCTTACAGATCTTCTGGTGAGAATCACTGCATTTGCCAAGAAGAATCAAGTGTATTACGATTCGATTATCAACTTTTTGGATTTGGTAAAAAAATACAATAATCCCGAAACACGAGCTTTGATCAATCCTTTGATATTAGAAAGTACTCATTTTCAGAAACTGTTGGAAATCCATCATGATGCAGCCAAAATAGGTATTATGATGGTAAGTCAAGGTCAAAAAGATGGAAGTATCAGACCAGAAATCCAGCCAGAGATCACTTTCTATACATTGTGGAGCATGATGATTGGCTATGAGAAAATGATTGGTCCGATCGAATTCGAAGGAAAAGACATGAAAGTTCATCCCGAAAATTGGGAACCGGGATTTCTTCGGCTGATGACCGAAATGCTAAAAGGAACAATACAAGCCGCTAAACCGGTAACTGTTCAGGGAAGCTTGTTTTAGGATTTGAGCATTTTTGTCAAGGTTATTTAAAAGGCTCAATGATCAATGACCAAACACTATACGCAAGAGGTGGAGCCACTTGCACATTTAAAAGACTCAATGATCTATTTACAAACACAATGCTCAAGAGGTGGAGACACTTAGACATTGTGATTTAATTGGTCTATTGAACATTTAAAAGGCTCAATGATCATCCCGATAATTATCGGATCCAAACACAATGATCAGATAACCTCACAGCCCAAGCCACTCGCTGATCGATTTAATTTGTTCAAAAATTGGAGATCCAGCAATGCATTCCCCACATTTTTGATACGTGAAAAGACAATCTACAAAGTCGGTAAACATGTGGAATAATAATCCAATTCCAATGATCTTAAATGGTTTTGGAAGAAAAAGAAAAATTACATAAATCGCCATCGCATAGACTGTATGCAGCGGATGAAACTGAATACTGCATCGATTGGCTTGGAATATCGGTGTGGAAAGCAAATGATCCAAATCTACCAGCATGGTGGCTAGCATAATCAAATAGGCTTTTTTCCATTCTTTTCTGAAAAAAATAAAAGCAATAAAAAACGGAAACCCAAAGTGCAAAAAGTAATGAACTAATTCTTGCATAGTATTGGATTACCGTTTTTCATATTCTTAAATAAAATAAATTAAAGCTTTCAAATCAATGAACCTCGCCCATCATTTTTCGGATGACTGGTTTCAATAGGAAGAGCAAAACAGCCGATCCCAATAGCGTGTACACGATCAGCATATATTGATCGGGCATCCTAGAAAGAGCTTCGTCTGTACCACCACTTGCCTCTCCAGCAATTAATCCCGCGATCAAATTCCCTAAAGCAACTGATAAGAACCAGATTCCCATCATCTGTCCACCGTAGCTCTTTGGTGCAAGCTTAGTTACCAAAGACAATCCAACAGGAGATAAACTCAACTCTCCAAACGTGTGAAGCATATAAGTCATAATCAACCAAGTCGGTGCAGCCAATTCGCCTGAGGCTGCTATTTTGGCTGCGAAATACATTACCAAAAAGCCTATTCCCAAAAGGATTAAACCAAATGTGAATTTTAGTGGAGAACTAGGCTCGAGGTTTCTTCTTCCCAACCAAACCCAAAGTGCACCGAAGAAAGGTGCAAAAATAATAATGAAGAGTGAGTTGACCGACTGGAAATAACTAGCCGGGATCTCCCATCCCAAAACCGTACGATCTGTAAATCGCTCCCCAAATAAATTCAAAGTAGAACCCGCCTGCTCAAAACCAGACCAAAACATGGCCGAAAAGAGGAAAAGGATAGCGATCACACCTACCTTATTTTGGTCAGACTTATCCAATCCACCAAAAACTATAACATATCCCAAGAATCCAAAAGCTACAATAGCTATAACCGTACCTGAAGCGCCTGCGATAGCGGATACATCAATTGGAACGATACCTGTAAAGAGAACTGCTATTACTGCAACCAAAACCGCTCCGACTATGGAAGCGTTAGTTTTGAGTTTCTTGTTTCCTGACTTTTCAGCTTCTGTGATGAATATAGGTTCGTCACCTAATCCCACCAAAGTGTCACTTGTTAGTTTATATTGAAATAGACCAATCACCATTCCCAGACCAGCAACACCAAAACCTAAATGCCAATCGTAGGTAGCCAATGTGCCACAGATCAGCGGGGCAATAAATCCGCCGATATTAATCCCCATGTAAAATATTGAGAAACCCGCGTCTCGTTTGGTACTTCCGGCAGGATACAATTGACCGACAATGGAACTGATATTTGGTTTCAAAAGTCCTGTACCCAAAACAATTAAAATCAAGCCAAGAAAAAATGAATTCGTATCAAAAGATGATAACGCAACTTTCTCCACTTCAGCAGTAGCAAACAGATTTACCAGTCCTGGAAGGGCCATAGTAAAATGACCTAATGCAATGATAACACCTCCGTAGTAAACAGACTTTTTCAGACCAAAAAGCCGATCTGCCAACCAACCACCGGGCAAAGCCAAAAGATAAACTCCCATGGTATACAGTCCATAGATCGCACCGGATGTCTTATCGTCGAATCCTAAACCACCGTCAAAAACCGCGGTGGTCATAAAAAGTATAAGCAAAGCACGCATTCCATAATAACTGAATCGCTCCCACATTTCTGTGAAAAATAGGGTCATGAGACCTTTAGGATGGCCAAAAACTGTGGGGCCTTCAAATTCTGAATTGAGTAGTCTTTCCAAGATTCTTTTTATTTGGGTGAATTCAATGCTACAATGATAATCTATTTTACGGCTTGTTTCCAAAGTTAACCCTGAGGAAATATTCATTAAAACAAAACATTGTGAGGCTGGAAAAACGGTTTTTGCTTGCACACTGATCCAATTTCGTTGAGAGCCGAATAATCGTCTGTTTTCTTTTCGTAATCGATTGAAAAGCTAAAAAAAGCAGTTTTTGTGTATACTATTTTAAGGAAATGTTTACTTTTGCCAATTAATTTTCAGTTTGCAAAACCCAAATATTATGCAGGAACAAGTTCTGGCAACCCAGATCGATCCCCTGTCTTTTCTTGACTTGACTACAAGTGGAAAAGTACACTTTAACCTTCCTCCTGCTGCCTTGGTAGAACATGCCTTGGGCAGGAAGGAAGGTTTTCTTACTTCTACAGGTGCTTTTATGGCAGATACTGGGAAGTTTACAGGAAGATCACCAAAGGATCGCTTCATTGTCATGGATGACACTACCAAGGATGCAGTGTGGTGGGGAGACATAAACATTCCATTCGACTCGGATAAATTCGATTCAATTTTGGAAAAGATGAAGGTTTTTCTTCAAGATCGGGATCTATTCGTCCGTGATGCTTACGCTGGAGCAGATCCGAATCATCGCCTGAATCTCCGAGTAGTCAATACTTGGGCTTGGCACAATCTATTTTGCAACAATATGTTTTTGAGGCCTTCCAGCGAAGAACTGGAGACTTTCGAGCAGGATTTTACTATTATTTGCGCACCGGGTTTTCAAGCTGATCCTGAAACCGACGGCACGGTAAATCCAAATTTCGCAATCTTAAATCTTTCTAAACGAATGATTCTGATTGGTGGTACAGGCTATGCAGGTGAGATGAAAAAAGGGATTTTCTCTGTGCTCAACTTTCTCCTACCGCACGAAAAGCAAGTTCTTTCCATGCATTGCTCTGCCAATGTGGGGAAAGATAATGATACCGCTATCTTCTTTGGCCTTTCTGGCACAGGCAAGACCACACTATCTGCTGACCCAAACCGAAGCCTTATCGGAGACGATGAGCATGGCTGGACTGCCGATGGAGTATTCAATTTCGAAGGCGGCTGCTACGCAAAAGTCATTGACTTGAGTAGAGAAAAAGAACCTGAAATCTGGGATGCTATTCGCTTTGGCTCCATTGTAGAAAACACGAGATTCATAGCTGGAACACGTGAAGTAGATTTTGAAAATAAATCAGTTACCGAGAATACACGAACGGCATACCCGATCAACTTTATCCCGAATGCACTGGAGCCATCAATGGCAGGTATTCCAAAAAATATATTCTTTCTGACGGCTGATGCTTTTGGAGTAATTCCTCCCATTTCCAAGCTAAATAAAAGTCAGGCTATGTACCATTTCATCTCTGGCTATACTGCTAAGGTTGCCGGAACTGAAATGGGTATTACCGAACCCAAACTCACCTTCTCAGCCTGCTTTGGAGCAGCATTTCTACCACTTCATCCTACTGCCTATGCAAGCCTGTTCGGAGAAAAGATGGAAAAGTATGATACAAATGTATGGCTGATCAATACAGGATGGACTGGGGGAGCTTTTGGAACAGGATCCAGAATGAAACTATCTTACACGAGAGCGATGATCACAGCAGCGCTAGAGGGAAGCTTAGATGATGTAGAATATAAAACCCACAGGGTATTCGGTTTCGATGTACCTCAATCATGTCCAAACGTTCCTTCTGAAGTGCTTAACCCTCGCAAAACATGGGTAGATCCAGAGGCTTATGATCGACAGGCGGCTCAACTAGCAAAAGCATTCAGAGAGAATTTTAATAAATTCGAAGAGTTTGCAGATGAGGATATAATGAAAGGTTCACCACTCATTTGATCTTAAAACATAAAGTGTCAAAGTCCCATAATTTATAATTGTGGGGCTTTTTTTTGGTATTAAAACATATAGTGATCTGATTACCAGCTATTAATTTATTTTAGATATCCGCTGCTTTGCCAGTAAGCAGAAGTGGTGAGAATATAATTGGCACATACTTGACACCTGTACATTTAGGCCTGACTCGCTTTGCCAGGTCATCCACTAGCCTCGCCGCGGTGAAAATTCAGTACCAATAAGGTAAGAAAATAAGGATACTGGCATCATTATAGAAACACATATAAGTTATTTTACTTTCGTCAGAGAATATCAAAATTCTAAAAAATCCATCTCAGTCAGCTTCAAATAAGCTCTTTGAGGATTTAATGAAAAAGCATAACGAGTTTAGGTCATGAAATGGTTTGAGGTATGACAAGATTTTGAATTATTCATTTGTTAATACCACTGCTGTACCTGTGGTTTGAAAACTACACCCAGTCAATTGCTGCTAGCATCGTTAAATTCTCTTAGGAAATGGTGCCTATACATCGTCACGACTCAAGAGCAAGGCAGAGATTATAAAACCTAATTGTCAATTTATCAGATAGATAATAGCTAGATCCCGCAAAATTCAATTAGCAAAATCGAGGACTCTTGTCAATTTGATCCTTTTTGTAAATTCTTTAATTCTTTGAAAAATTCTTGCAATTATTGGGATCATTCTATTTAACTATTCAGGAATACGTTTAAATCAAGTATTCCTTTAGAACAATTAAATAAAAATCCCTTTCGTTACTTCATATATAATTCTAATTTTGCATTTGGAATACGAAAAAGGCACATTAATTAACATAGAAAAAACCGAGCATGAAAACAGCAGAAATCAAAACCGCTAAAGGAACCATGAAAGTGGAGTTTTATGAAAAAGACGCTCCAAATACAGTTAAGAACTTTATAGATCTTTCAAATAAAGGGTATTATGATGGCCTAACTTTTCATCGGGTTATTCCAAACTTTATGATTCAAGGTGGTTGTCCGGTAGGAAATGGCACAGGAGGTCCTGGATACAAAATCGACTGTGAATTAACCGGTGAAAATCAATATCATGACAAAGGTGTACTTTCTATGGCTCATGCCGGTAGAAATACAGGAGGATCTCAATTCTTCATTTGTCATAGCCGTGAGAATACTGCACATTTGGATCGCAATCACACTTGCTTCGGAAAAGTAGTTGAAGGAGTTGATGTAATCGACCAAATCACAGGCGGCGATGTAATCGAGAAGATTACTATTTCTGAGGATTAAAAAAATAAAAAATAGATTCAAAAGGCTTCGTTCTCAACTGGACGAAGCCTTTTTTTTACTTAAGTTCTTTTAGAATTTTTAAAACTGCGGAATGAATCTTTGGGCCAGTCTCAGGGCCTAGCGAGTTGATTTCTCCATAAGGACGGTCTTCATTGGCATAGGTAAAAGGTGGATCTACATCCCACTGACTTTTAGGGACAATGTAGCCTACCATATCGTTGGACATTCCCGCAAAAAACTTAAACTGACCTGGTATTTGACTTTGAATAGTTGGAATTTCTTGCGGTCCTATTCCGTAATCTGCCCCTTCAGGACTTTCAATTCCTCCGTGTAAAATCTCCGGATAAAGTTCTCCTGGTACATGCACAAAAGTTGCCGGACCAAGCTTCCAAGCAGAAACTTCGGATCGAATATGTTTCCATTTGGTGAATCCTCGATCAAAAATCCCTAAGTAAGCTGCAAGATGGAATAGCTTATTATCCATTTTCAGCTCAATAGTTTCCGCTCGAATGGATAGATTGGCTTTACTAACTTCATGAAATGAGCTATCCTGAAGGGTTTCCAGTGTGACCTTGGCTAAAGCTCTGCCTTGCGCCACTATTTTATCCAGATTTTGCTGCTGGAATTTTTCATTAGAATAGGGGTCGATGACTTCCATGGATGGATGTGTGGTCATCAATCCTCCAATTGCCCCATTTAAAAATATCGCAACTCCTCCTACTCCTTTAATTAAAGTGCTGTCCTTTTCTACAATTCCGTTTTCCACCATTTCTCGCCAGTGGTGGGCAAAGTCAGAACTCACCTCAATATTTTGCGCCCAAAGCGTTTCAGGATGATTTCCCCAGTTCATAATGGTGCCCAGAGTTTCCAAATTTTCAGCATCCAACACTTGCATTAATTTCAAACCAGCATCGAAAACTTTGGGATCTCGGGTGTCATCTACTAGCGATTTCAAGCCGGTTGGATTTTCCGTAAATCGAAAGATTGCAGCTTTTTTACTCGCAGATGCAAGCCTTACTGCTTCCTGAATTCCTTTTTGAACCTGATCCAAATATGCAGGGTCTACTCCCCTTTCAAATTCTGAAGGTCCCCACATTCCCATCAGATCAGGCGAGGAGTGCACATGCGTGCTGCTAATGATCACATAGTCCAATTCTGGATTTGTATCTAGAATTAACTTCCGACTTGCAATCACTTCATCATTCCCAAAACCTATCATATCAATCACGACTAAAGCCATCTTGACATCTCCGGCATCCAACACCATAGCTCTAGCCCAAAGAGGATCTAAAATGCCTTGCGCAGGGCGGGAATTATGAAATCCAGCCAACCAAACACCATCAAACTCACCGTTTCCATTACCATCAGTATAGGTGTCTCCATCGTCTGGATTGTATCGATAATCACCGTTCGCATCAATCCAATCATCCGGGATGACTGGACTTATATCTACTTTTGCAAAACCTGCCTGAAGGTTAGTTTGACTGGACTGCAAATTGAGATCCACCCAATAGCCGCTATGTCGATCCCGAAATTGATAAATAGAAAATATCCAAGCTACCAAAACAAGGAGCAAAATTGAGCTGACAAGAAAGAAGAGCACTTTTTTCATTGGTTTTGGGATATGAGGGGTTGGTATTGAGCGAATTCTAATTTAGGAGAAAAAGTCGCAAATTGTATACGGCTGCCTCGATCTTTCACTCTTGGAATAGTTATTGCAAATTGAGAGGAACAATTTCTCCAGCATGAAAAAGAAAATTTTTCTCTTCCATATTATTTTGTTTTCAGTAATCGCATCTGCAAACGCCCAGCGATACGGAACCACACTTGGTCTCCGTATGGGAAACAATCAAACCAGTCGATCATTTGGACTGAGTGCCCAGCAGCGAATAGCCGACCATATCAGCCTAGAAGCGATACTCCAATCAGATTTTAATCTCAATAGCACTATTTCAATTTTAGCAAAAAAGCATCATCCAATTATCTCCAAGCGATTCAATTATTTCTATGGCGCGGGCTTATCTATGGGAAGGGAAGAGAGCTTTGTCAAAAATGAGAATACAAGAACGATCTCACAGACCTATGGCAATGCGACGACGGGAATGGATTTGATCATAGGTGCCGAAATGACTCTTTTGAATACCGTGATCTCTGTGGATTACAAGCCAAATGTAAATTTTTCGGGAAGAGAGGAATTTTATCGCGGACAGATTGGGATAGCTGCGAGACTGGTTTTGGTGAAAAGCAAAGAGCAAAAAAAGAAACAGCGTCAGCGGCAAAGGTCCAAAAACAAGCAATCCAAAACTCCTTTGAATGAAAAGTTGGATTCGATTTTTAAGAGGTGATTCCAAAATATTCATGAAACAAAAATTAGGGATAAGCTACAACATATTTTTTTTCAAATCGTTTTAAAAAATAGTTTGGTGATCAATCAGACAATATTTTAAATAAGTTGGCTATGAAAAAAACATTTCTCGTTGTCTTAAGCGTTGTGCTATTTACAAATTGCACTGTCGATGATGGTGAAATAATCAAATACTTCTCAGTTTCAGAAATTAATCCTGTACATTCTGTTCCAGGAGACACAGTTGAAGTAAGAGGTAGTGGTTTTTTAACAGGTAGCACATCTATTTACTTAAGACTTAATAATCAGGAACTTAAGATCCTAAATTTGTCAGATTCCATGATTCTAGTCAAAATTCCTGACTTTATTGAGCCTAGCATTTATGATTTTTCTATTGAGAACATATCTAGAACTTATATTCAAGAATATTATATTAAAGATTATCGTGCCCCAAGAATTACTAAAATAGATCCCAGTGGATCTTCTGCTGGAGATATTATTAATATTCATGGTAAATATTTCCCAATAGATAAGTCCAAAATATATTGCTTTTTTTATAATGGCACCAATAATACATCTGTCACTTTAAAAGACGACGAATTCATTTTTCTCAGTGATCAGTTAATTACATTAAAAATACCTAGTGAAATTCCATCAGGAGTGCAGGGTTCTGAATTTAGCAATTCTATATTTTTTATTTTAGGCCCGCTTGGTATAAATAATGAAAAATTTTCAATGCATACATCATTTAGATAGGAAATAAATAACTGACCAACTAAACAAAACTAATCATGGGCTTAATAGTAACTTTAACTGTAGAGAACAACACTACAAATAATTGTTCTCCACGTGTTGTAACAGCAAACGTATCTAATGGATCAGGTTTTTATCAATATTTTTGGAATGCGAATCCTCCTTCAGATGCAGTTTTAGCAAATGGTTCGTCATTGAGTGTTGAACCAGGGGCACCAACAACTTTTACAGTATTTGTTATTGACACAAACAATCCTAGTGTATTTGGCACAACAAATATTCAAGTTGTACCTGTCCTAAAAGGCTCTTTCAATACTTTCATACCAAATGCTTTCACACCTAATGGGGATGGTGTTAATGATAGTTGGGGTGTTTTCACAGCTTCTCTTGGAACAGGTCCTATAAATGCATTTAGATATGAATTAAATATAGTAAATAGATTTGGCTCATCGGTATATTCTAAAAATGAAACTATTTCAAGTGGCTCCACTGGTGTCCTTGGAGGACAAATAGTATGGAACGGCTTACAAAATGGAACAGGACCTTTAGTACCTGCTGGCACATATTTTTATTCTTTGAGACTAATAAATTGCACTAATAACCAATTATTCAACGGTAACATTCAGGTTTTATATTGAAATTGGAAAAAAATTAAAAGCAAAATTCAAAAACTCGCATCAACAATTAATCAAACACTAAAATGGTTTTAATCTGAGCCTTTTGAACAAATTAGTATAAAATGGTTTTGTTAGGAAGATGATTTAATATTTTTAAAATAAGCCTTCTCATGTAGGTCAACACGTCGGATCACAGATTGATACCATTTCATACGTAATACGTTCTTTTCCGGCTCCGACAAGTGGTAGTTTTCTGGTGGAGCATCCACAGCCTTCTTGGTCAGCTCGTACAAGAAAATAGATGCCGAGACCGAGATATTGAAACTTTCTGTAAATCCCATCATTGGGATATGCACCAACCCATCTGCTTGATCTTTCACATCCTGACTGATTCCATCATGCTCATTGCCAAATACCAAGGCAGTTTTTTCCAAAGGATCTAAGTCATGAATGGTAATCGAACCCGGTGCTGGACTCGTACCGTAGATTTTATATCCATTTGCACGGAGTTTAACAAAGCAATCTGAGACCGGTGAATGCTCCTTTGAAGAATATTTGTACAAATCAATCCAATGCGAAGCACCCCGGGTGACATAAGGGTTTATCTTATATTGGTTAGTATGCTCAATGACATGGACATCCTGCAATCCAAAGCAATCAGCGGTACGAAGCACAGCACTCGCATTATGCGGCTTGGAAATATCTTCTAGTACAACCGTGAAATGTCTCGTCCGTTGTGCTAAAACTTCCTCAATAACAGACTTTCTACTTTCAGAAAGATAGGTCTTCAGGTAATCCAAAAATCCTTGATCAAAATGCTCCATGGAAAAAGGAAAAACGACTCGGATTATTAAAATAATCCAAGTTGCTCCTCATCGTCTTTTTTTGGTGACAAATCTATTATAGTTCCTATATCTAGCTGTTCATCTTCTTCTTCCACATCCTCTTCCTCAGATTCAGGGCTGAGGTTTTCTATTTTCTTAGATTCCAATAGTTCAAGGGTCTTCACCGGATAGACACTCAATTTATTACCCAATGCCTTCCAGCCCTTCACATCGATCAGCATATCCAGATCGTACTCTATTTGCTCTTCTTCTTTTCCTTTTTCGACCGTTGCGGATACCTGAGGTTGTTTTTCAGTAGAAATAAGCTTCAGGTAAGATTGTTTATGGTCAGAGATAAAGTTGAATTTCTTATTGACCGTAGTCGTCTCAATCAGAAAACGCTTGACGTAATAGGTCTTACTTCCTCCGTCGAAATATACTGCCGATAGCACCTTATCCTGTTCAAATTTTTGGATCAAGACTACCTCCGCCGACTCATAGCGATTAGTTAATTCAAAGCTGGTTAGTTCGTAATCGCCACTTTTATAACATACCAATATTTTATCCTCGCCAAGGAAGTTACCGATTAATCTTCCCCGTGCATCAGTATTCAGTCGACCTACAGTAGGATCGTAATAGATATTGATGCCTCCCAAAGTGGAAACTCCTTCCATTTTAAGTTGCATCTTTCGAATTGGATTACGGCTCAGAATATTACCTCCAGCTGCCCTTCCCTTGATCTCAAGGGAGGCAAAATCAAAATCAAAAACCTTCACTCTAGTCTTGGCACCTTGAGTCAAAAACACGGTAATTATCTCTGCTTCTCCATTAGGATTAGCTGTGAGATACAAGGTTTTAGATCCTTTAGCTCCTTTGGTTAGGTCATATTCCTTATCACGCGTGACGGCTAAAACTTGGAAACGCTTTACCATCGATCGACCAGTGCCTCCGTCTAAATAGATAAAATTGTACACCATACGCTCATCACCCTTTCGGAAAACAGCCACATGGAGGATATCTTTTCCCATGAAATTCTTTTCCTGAATCTTCGAGACCATACAAACTCCATCTTTCCGAATGACAATAATGTCATCCAAATCAGAGCACTCGCATAGGTATTCGTCCTTTTTCAGGCCATAACCTACAAATCCATCCGCTCGATTGACGTAAAGTTTCGCATTATT
>Ga0136559_1000118_pt1 | contig 25978 bp, 22 predicted proteins | sample AntRauMeHopE1496_FD_104633 | JGI IMG/M metagenome (GOLD analysis project Ga0136559, IMG submission 104633) | Saline lake microbial communities from Rauer Islands, Antarctica - Metagenome Hop E1 #496 | ecosystem: Environmental > Aquatic > Non-marine Saline and Alkaline > Saline | place... | reverse complement strand
TGACTACCTCGCGAAAGTCATCACAGGCGTCACGTTCAAAGACGGAATCGAAACCACAAACCCCGACCAGATCGCCGCATGACCAACAACCCTCAAACACCAGATTTGACAATAACTCGCACTCAGCCGGAGCGGACCCCAGATAGCATATTCGAAATCGCCTTCTTTGTCATGCCACGCCTCGGTCAGGCCAAGCGTAAAGCAAAACAAACTCGACGATTTGAGGGCTGTTTCGATGGCCGCAATCGTGACGCTGCGCGAGGCATAGACCTCTTGTTCGCTGGCAAAACCGTTCAATTCGACGGCCGGGCGGAACGGGTCGTAAAAGCGCCCGTCCTTTTCCCACACAACCTCGGGCGGCAGCGTTTCACCCGCGGCCCATGACATCCATTGATGCAGCATTTTGGGGGTATAAATATTGCCGGTCCGGAAACTGAAGGTTCCGTACTGATAGTCGCGTTTTGCGGCGTCTGTCATGTGTTCCGGTGCGGGTTCGGCATCGACCCATTTATAATTCCGCTCGATCAGCGCACGGCTGATGTGCTGGGCAAAACACGAGCCTGCCGTCATGATCTTTTGGCGTTTCTTGATCTTGAATCGCGGTTTCCACAATCCTTCGATCTGAAATGCGGATCGCTCGGAGACCGCCGTGCGCCATAACTTGTCACTTGCAAGGGTTTCATATGGGTGTGGCATCTCAACTCTTTCCTCGTATATCGACGACCGTATTATGGGTGCCGGACGTTTCACATGACGGTCTGGACTGCTGTATCGGCGATTTTATGTCGTCAATGTGTCCGACACCACACATAAGGACGCACAGCAGGCCCGGACGCGCGCGCTCAGGCGGGTTTTCGGTCCAGCACGGTGAACCCGGATTTCGCCTTCTCACTGTTGAGCGCAAAAGCCGGCTGGTGGTGTTCGATCTGTGCGATCGCATCGGCGTCCTGCTCGGGATCGAGCGTTGTTACGATGATACGGCGCACCGTTCCCAGCTTCAGGTTGCCCAGCATCTGCGGCGTCACACGGTCATCGCACAGGCGCAGGATGTCGGGTTTGAAATCCTGAATATAGGCCTGCAATCCACTGGCCTGATGGTCTTCGTCGCTGCCAAACTGCAACGCGCCGTCGCTTATTTTAATCTGCGCGCCAAGCGCGATGCCGTTGTGCGTGATGATGTCTGCGGCAAGACGGTTGAGGTCTTCGCGGCTTTCATGGGCCAGCACGACCACATCGGGATATAATTTGCAGCACAGCATCGGGATGAAACACACGCCCGAGCCGACGTTCAGGATCTGATCGTTCGGTTCGATCAAACCGCTGATCCAGCGCGCCGTCTTGCGGTCGAACTTGCCATTGGCCACATCCTCCAGGGCGGTGGGCGTGAAAATCCGCGGGTCGGCGGGCAGTTCGATGTCGTGGTTTGCGTGATAGCTGATCTCGACGTCGCCCGGCAGACTGATCGGGCCCGGGTTGTAAGTCAGGGCGTGCTCGCTCGACGCAGGGGCTGTCCCGTCTACACTGGCGCGGCGTTGCGCCTTTGGCTTGCCGGACGCGCGGGTTTCGATGTCGGACATCATTTCGGCAATCTTGGACGCATCGCGCGCCTTATGCGGCTTGGCCGAGACATCCATGATGCTGACTTTCGACGCTTCGCGCAAATCAGCCTTGAGGTTTGCGTAATCGTCCGTTTTGCGAATATCCGCCAGCCGCGCCTGAACGGTGTCGATGGCGGTGTGGTGCAGCTTGCTCAGAACAGGGTCCTGCAGCAATTCTGCCATAATCTTGCGGCGCTTGTCGAAGTGACGTGAAATCGACGGCTCGTGCACTTCGTTGCGGTCCTGCAACGCCCAGTATCCGCTGTTATACTTGTCAGCCTTGTTGTTGACGTTGCCGCGCAGGCGCCGGATCGCATAGGCGTCCATGCTTTTGACGGCATAGTGGTTCATTTGAAGCCAGCCATATCCAACCGTGCGCCGGATGGAACGCCAACCGCGAAACTTGAAATAATCCTCCATCGGCGCCCCGGACCCGTTGAGCCAGTTGATCGTCGTGGGGTAGTCCGTGTCGAGAACCTTGGCTTTCATCGAGGGGCGGTGAATGCCCAGTTTCCACTTGTCAGGGTCATATTTGAACAGGGTCTTCACGCCCCAGCCCTTGTTCCAGTCTTCGGGGGCCGCGTGCTGGTATTGCTCTGTCACCGGCGCACTCGACCAGTCTTCCACAGATCCGGACCCGAAAATGCGCCATGTGATGACGATGCCGTCATAGCCCTTGGCCGCCTCCAGCACGCTATCGATGTGACCGTCGCCGTGACGCACTACCAAGAATTCATCCGCGTCGAACACGATAACCCAGTTACTATTCTGCACGATAGGGTCTTTTTGCGCGTATTTCAGCGCCGAGGGCTGGGGCTTGATCCCTTCCGCAATGACGTTGCGCCGGTGATGGCCCAGCCCCAATTCCTCGAGCCGGATCAGCATGTCGTCGGTGCCATCGGTGCAATCGTTCGTGTACACCAGAATGTCGGTGAACCCGATGGCCAGATGATGGGCGAACCATTCCAGCACATACGGCGCTTCGTCCTTCATCATGGACACCGCAGTGACGCGGCCATGGGGGCTGATGTGTTTACGCATGTTCATATCAAGCACACGCCCTTGTTGCAGACCTAGCCAAGTGCGGCTTTAGGATTGATGCCAACCTGCTCACACATTCTGGCCGCATAGGAATTGGGCAAGGGCGCGTTCTTGCGCCACCACGGTTTGGTGCCGTTGGTGTAAAGATGAACCGATTGCGTCTGTTCGGTGAAATGGCCTTCGACGTGTCCGTGCGGATCAAAGAAGATATCGTTCAGCTGGAACGGCACCGGATAAAGGACTTCGGGCTTCATCGCCTTTTCAAAATCGCCGGTCTGCTTGCAAAAATACGTAAACGCCTGAGGGCCGAACGCCGTGCGCTCGACCTTGTAGATACGCGCGGCATGGGTCATCGGCTGCTTGGCCAGACGGTCCATTTTCTTGCGCTGGTTCTTGTTCCACCACAGCGGATAATCCGGCAGATTGTCGTAATAATCCACCAACTGATCCATCAGGTCGCAGCTTTGCGGAATGGCGACCACACCGCAGTTCAGGTTGCCCAACATGCCATGGCCGGCAAAGATGAACTCCTGCTCGTCATCAAAGGGGCGATGACAAAAGGCGTCGCAATCAATCCAGGTCGCACCGGTTTTCTGGATCATCTTGTAGCGAAACACGTTGGACAGAAACGACGCACTCGTCGCTTCGACCAGATCCATATCAATCTCCATGATGTCCGAGACGGGCCGGATTTCCACACCCTCGGGGGCGTTTGTCACGTTGTCGGTGCAATACAGCGTCACCGGATGGCCGTGTAAAAGATGCGACTTTAGACACAACTGGTTGATATAGTGCAATTCTTCGCCAATCCACAAAGAAGCAACGGGCCTTCTGGAAGTCATGGGATATCCTTTTTGTCTGGATTGATGCGATCAGATCCAATCAAGGTTGACCGATGCGATGGGTTTGTCTCAAGCTTTTTCGCGCGTCCATACGAACACGTGCGCGCGGTAGTGTTTGGACTTTGTGTAGTCCAGAATTTCGTTAAGTGACCCTAGATCACTCAAACTCGCGTTCAGCACCTTGGTCAAGCCATCTGCGGTCACGCCGAACGGATCAAGGGCGTTGGCTTCCTGCGGGGTCTGGCCTTTGGTATAGTCCAGCAGCAAAACCCCACCGACCTTGAGTTGGCGCGCCCAGCTTGAAAACGCCTTTTCAGGGTCGAAGGCGTGGTCCCAGGAATTGGAATAGACAAAATCAGCGCGCTCCACCCAGTCTGGATTGGTGTCGTGAAAATCCCACTGGACCGTATTTTCAAACTGATCTGCCGTATCCGAAATTTCGGTTCCGATAATGTCGGGCGTGCCCGCAAGATATTTGCGAAACCACGCCTGTTCAAGCCCCCCGCGCGTTCCGTGGCACAGCCCGAAGGTACACGTGTCTTTCAAATCGTTCAGGTATCCCGACAGCGCCTCGATGTGGGGTTCCTTCACAAACTGCCGTTTCAGTTTTGCCTTGTTTCCGGCAACCTGGACATTTTTATAGGTCTCGTAATCGGGGTAAACATGCCGGGTTTCTCCGTCTGCTTCGATGCGCTGTGCGTTCGACATCTCAACCGCATCAAGGACCGCTTGCTTGTATATCCCGACCTTTTTCATGTCATGCTCTCTCTCTTGTTTTATGTTTTTTATTCAAGACTGTCGTCTGACACCGCATCTCTATCAAGGAACGATTGCTTTACGTCAAGTTCGGGGTGGTCCTGCAAAACCTGGCGGCGCGCAGCCTGCGCAAAGCCATAGTGTTTTTCGACAAGCATAAAATCGCAGGCGCGCAGCAGCAGCTTTGGATGGTTCCGTTTTGCCAGTTTGTCCACAATGGTCCTGCGCCAGCTGCGCACCTGCGTGCGCGCGCGCATGTTTTTGAAAAAGGCCTGTCCCAATCGTCCGGTCTGCGCAAATTCATCCATCATCCGGGGCAGGGCGTCGCATTTTATCACCAGACGTATGGCCTGGTGGCTGGACCCCAGACAGGGTATCATCTGCACGTTCGGTCCGGCCAAGCGCGCGGCATGGCGTTTGTCCTCGTCCTCCAGGGGGTCGTAAAACATCGCAACTTTTGCAATGTGGGGCACGGCGGTGGCCGCGTCCAGAAACTGCGGTTCGCTCCAGTCAGACCGTTTGACGGAATAGCGGAAGCGTTTTTCGAACGGCGCGATGCGCTGGTTCATCGTGGATTGCGGACTGAACGCCAGCACCCATGCCCCCTGCACCAAAGGCGCAAAATTCAGGGCCGCAAAGGCCCCCATGGACGCGCCGACAAAAATGATCCGCTCGAAACGCTCGAAAAAACCCTGCTCGACCAGACCGGCGATTTGCGCGGGGGTCGTGGGCTGGCGAAACCAGTCTTTGCGAAAGCTCTGCACGCCCAGCAACGACGCGCCCAGCAGTTTGACCCGGTCATGCATCCAGGGCATCCGCGGATAGGGTGTATCGAGGGTGGCCAGATTATCGAATGTCACGAACAGTGTCGCCGAGCGGTATTCGAACCACAAATTGCCATGCGCGCCTTCCAGTAAAAACCGCTCGCGCGCGCAGACTTCGTGCAGTTGGGCGACAGGTGGCATGTCCAGCGGGGGTTCAGGGGCGTCAGCCTCGATCATGTCAAAAAAGCGCCCCGAACCGCTGCGGGAGTTTATAAAGCTCTTTGCTGCGCCCGCCGCCAAAGGTGTAGAACGGGCTTTTTTCGTCTTTGCGCCGCCATCCTGCGTTCAGCTCTGCGCGCAGTTCGGGGAAATCCACGGTTTCGGCCACCGGTTCGCGCGCGCTCAACTGTTTGTAGGTGTACCACGCAGTGTCCCAACCGGTCGCTTTGCGGGCGTCGTCTTCCATCTTGCCGCTTTGCTGGTTGCGCTGCGCGCGCCGCAAGGACAAGCGGTCTTCTGTCATCTGGTAGTCAATGAACCGCAAATGGAACAGATACAGATCCGGGGCCAGAAATTTGCGGCGTTCGTTTGCAAAATGCCCGCCGGGCGCGAAGACGATCTTGTTCCGGGTGATGCAGGGTTTGTTGTAGTTCGCGTTCAGCCGAAACAGGCGCCGCACGTCCAGGATGTTGCGATCCGGCGTGATCGGCGCGGGCTCAAGCGTGGGGTTGTGGACCATTTCAATCGCCATGGGTGACACGACAGGGGGGACTTCGGCGGGATCAAACCGACCAAGGTAGTCGACAAGCCCGCCCGACACCGCAGGATCCACCGCCACGATCTCGTCGACATCGCCGGTCAAAACCCAGTTGTAATACCGCGTAAACCCCGACGTGAACATCGACATCATCTGCCAGCGTCGCTGGTTGAAACAATATCGCGTCGCATCATGGGGCAGATAGATGACGTTGCACCCCTCGGCAATTTTGCGGTGCTCGGGATCGCCGCCGTGACTGAGAATATAAAGATGCTCGCGGCCCAGCTGCGCGCCGTAGTAATCGACCCAGCGTTTCAGAAAGAAGTGATCGCCGCCCACCATCGTCATCGCGGCCATTGGTGCCTTGGTGTCGTCCATGCCGGTCAAACCCCGCCTTCCATTTACCCGACAATTAGTAGCTTGGAACCAAGCCCATTGTAAATGTGGAGAAAAACAAGTTGCCATCGGGGTTGTGGCCCGCTTATTGCTCAGGCGTGTTTGCCCTTCGTGACAGGCGTGGGGGCAGGCCTTGGGGGGGCAGGGGTCATGGCCGAAGATAACGAACATCAGCAAGCTGCGGATTTTGGCGTGATCATACGCGCCGAAAACGGCGATATCGTGCGCTTCGATCAGACCGGCCTTGTCATGGTGCTGGCGGATGATGTGATCGAGGATATCGCGCGCCGCCTGCCCAAAGCCGACGGGGTGCCGCAACCGGGCATCGGCTGGATCGACCCGATGGTCTTGGGTGATATGGATGCCTGGGACGTGCGCCGCGACGGTGAATGGTATGTGTTTCAGGCCAATCTGGCGGGCAAACAAGGACCACGCCAGTTCCGCCGCCTGATCGCGGCCGATGACGCCGACAGCGCCCCCGGTGTCATTGCCGACGGGGCCGGGCCTGTGTGGGGGCTGCTGGCACTGGGCGGGGCGCGTCGCACAACACGGTTCGACCATCCCATGTCGTTTCCATGGCATGTTCTGGCCCCGGCCGATGAAATCGGGGCTGTGGGCTATGCGGGCAGTGAAACGGCCAAACCGCAAAGCGCGCTGCTTGCGCTGCCCGAGCTGACCCGCGATGCGGCCCTTGGCGATCTTCTGGTCGAAAACCAGTTCCTGAACCATCAGGCGCTGTCGCTTGTCATGGCGCGCGCCGAAACCGACAGTTCGGCGTCCATTCAGGCGCTCGGCTCGGGTGTGGCCTATGACAATCTGATCACGGCCATACACTCGCTCAAGGCTTGCGCCGCGCGCATGGGGCGGCCCGCGGCGCTGATGTCGATCGGGCTGGACTATACGCTGGAGGATGTTCAAAGCGACACCCGCACATTCGTCGGTGGCGTGCTCGAGCTGATTGCAAAGCTGACCGCAGATATCGCGCAGCTGGGCCTGCGCTGTCCACCGATCCTGTCGGTGTTTGATTGCGGCACACACGATCTGAACGACCATCCGGTTTTGCGCGCGCAATGGGATCTGGCGTGGCAAGGGGCCGAGCATGGTTTGCATTACACCGCGCCGGGATACATGTTTCGACAGGACCAGACCGGACGGCCCGATCTGGCGGCCCTGCACCAGATGAGCGAGATGGATGCCTGCGCGCTGGAGGTTTTGCACAACGAGGGCGACTGGGCCTGCCCGACCTTCCTTTTGGCGGAAACCGAGCCTGACCCCAAGAAAATCCGCGTCAAAGCGCGCGCCCTGGGCAAGTTGGTGATCGACACCTCTGATCCTTTCGGTGCCGGGCCATCCTGCGGCTTTACCCTCAAAGGGGCGTCAAATGCGCCATCTCTTGTGGATGTGGCCATTGCACAGGACGATCCGCACGACATGATCCTGACCTTTGACAAAGCCCCGAACGGGAAATCCCTCGAACTGCTGTATGCCTTCGGTGTCGATGTGGCGCGTGATGCCCTCGATTATCCTTCGGCCTGCGGGGCCATTCACGACGGTTGGAGTTTCAAAAGCTGCACAGGCGCCACCTTGCATCGGTGGGCCTTGCCCGCCGCTTTGCCGGTTTGGTAGGAGAACAAGATGTTGTTGTTAAACACCCGCGTTCCGGCGGCCCTGATTTTGCCGGAACCGGTCAGCGATTTGCACGCACATCTGGTGGCGCAGGGCGCGCATTGGTTTCGCGCCCGCCCTGATGATGTTGTGACCAACGACACGCCCGGCAGCATTGATGCCCTGCTCAGCTGCACATCGGCGCTGCGCGCAGGCCACACGAACCCGAACACACACAACACGTTTTTCAGCACCGAGCGCGATGATCCCGGCCTGGCCTTCAAAGCAGGGCTGCATTGCGGCTACACGGTGCCCGATATCGTGCCGGATGCGCGCAGCTGGTCCGCCGCAGTGCGTTTTGCCGCCCCCGGGGGCGACGCGCGCACGCTGTTGACCCTGAACACCGATGCCCTCGACAATTATATGTTTTTGCAACAAACCACCGCCGGGGTGCTGTTCAAGGACCAGCAGAACACACTGGAGTGCCATGGCGACACTGTCACCGCCACCGCTGGGCCGGATGTCTATGTTGTCGGTCTGTCAGACAACCAGCTGTGGCTGAAAATGAACGACGGGGCCCTTCTTGTGTCGCAAAAGAATGCACGGCTGGATTTGTCCGGCGCGCTGACGCTGTTTATCGGGTGCCGCGACAACAAAGGGCGTTTGCATAAGAAACTGGGCACGTTCCAGTTGCATGACGTCATCGTCTGGCCGGATCAGAACGTTTTGGACCCGGCCCATAAGACGACACAGACAGCGCTGGAAAATCCCGCACTCTGGAGGGTTTCACAGTGACGTTTACGCCCAAAACCGCCAAAGACGACAACATCTGCGTCATCTGGGTCGATGATCTGATTGATGTGTTTACCTGGCGCGACACCTTCGGGTTGCGGATTGAAACCCCCAATATCGACCGCTTGGCCGCAGCGGGTACGCGGTTCAGCAATGCCTATGCCACGATCCCGCTGTGTGCGCCGTGCCGCGCCGAACTGGCGACGGGCATGTCGCCGTTTCGCACAGGTCTGGTCGATCTCAACCGGATCTGGCGCGATGCGCTGCCCCCCACATCGGGCTGGCAGTTTGATTTGCGGCGCGCGGGGTTCCGCACGTTCCAGACCGGAAAGGTCGACGGCAACTACAAGCCGATGAACGACGATTTCAAGCGGCTGTTGTTTCATGAAGAGTGGAAATGTTCGGACAATGGCAACCGCACTAAAGTCAAAGATTATCTCGGGCGGGGGCCCGGCGTGCGCGGGGTGAACCACCCCGATGACGACGGATCGCAAGACAACCAGTTTTATGATTTCGACGTCACCGAAAACGCGATCAAATACTTGTCGCAGGCCGATCCGAAGCGGCGCCATCTGATGCAACTGGGCTACAAGCACCCGCACTATAATCTTGAATCGCCCGACCGGTTTTATCAGATGTATGATCCGGCCAAAATCGTCTGGCCCAGCATCGCAGCACCGGAGGACTTTTTTGGTCCCCAAAAGGGCTTTGCCGTCTATGAGGCGGCCTATATCGCCAACGGCAACTGGACACCGGAACGCGCGGGCGACGAAGCATGGCGGCAAGTCGTGCGGGGGTATTTCGCCGCGATCAGCCATGTCGATTATGAAATCGGGCGCTTTCTGGATGCGTTGGACCGCTCGGCGATGGGCAAGAATACGACGGTCATTTTCTTGTCGGACAACGGCTTCAACCTTGGCAATCACGACAGTTTTCACAAGATGAGCCAATGGGACAGCGCCGCGCATGTGCCGCTGATCATCCGAAACCCGCGCATGACACAGGGGCAGGTGGTCGATCTGCCGGTGTCCCTGCACAACATTCCCAAGACGGTGTTTGATCTGGCAGGTCTGCCCCCCCGTCCGCACTGGACATCAGGACAAAGCCTGCTGCCCTTGGTCGCGAAACCCTTCGGGACCTATGACAGCACCAAATCGCCCGTGACATCGGTGTTCGGCACCCTGTCCGTGCGCCCCTCTGTCGAGGGGCTGAGCCAGTACCGCTATTTCCGCTATCCCAACGGCGAAGAACACGTCTACGATCTGGTGGCCGATCCCGGTGAAACCATCAACCTCAAGGACAGCGCCCCGGTGGCGGCCCTGCGCCATGAACTTGTGCAAGGGGCGCTGAACCTCGGGCTGGACTTGCGCGGCTTTGAAAACCCCGCAGACGGCGTCAATGCGATGATGGCGGTGGACGGCACGGTTCTTTTGGCCGGGGGGGCGGGCGATAACGATTACTGGGCCTACGGCAGCGATGTGGAACGCATCAAGGAAGACAAACACGGCGGCAACGACACCCTTTGGTATATGGGGGGGCCGAACAATTACGTCGTGCATATTCCGGCCAATATCGAAAAATTCCGCATCGGTACGGTTGTTGCGCGACCCGAAACCGAACAGGGCGTCAGCCGCGACACGGTGCCGGGCCGCACGATCCATGTGGTCGGGCACCCAGACTCGCCCATCCACTTCGAGACGTCGGAACGCGTGGCCGTCGATGTGAAAGGATCGCGGGGCAATGATGTGATGATCGGCTCCAAATACTCCAAGGCGAATTTTTATGGCGGGGCCGGCGATGACCAGCTTATCGCGCTGTCGGTCAACAAGGCGCGCAACCAATTTTATGGCGGGGCGGGCAACGACACGCTGATCGGCGGGCGCGGCAAAGACCTGCTGGACGGTGGCCCCGGCGATGATCTGATCCAAGGAAACAGCAACGCAAATACACTGATCGGCGGGGCGGGAAACGACCGTATTTTTGACGGGCCGGGGGGATCTGAAATTCACACGGGGCCGGGGCACAACAAAGTCGTGTCAGCGGGGGGTGATGATCGTATTTTTGTGGGCAACGGTCAGAACGAAATCTCCGCAGGGTCTGGTGATGTGACGTTCATCATCGAATATGGCGGCGTAACGACGCTTAAAAAATGGCGCAAAGGCTATCGCCTGGACCTGTCGGCCTGGCCTGGCAAACCCGATGTAACGCTAAGCGCGGACCGGGCCCAGATCCGTTTGGGTCTTTCGTTTGTCTTCATTTATGGTGTCGATGATATTGACGACATAAAATCGGCGATCAGGCAGTCCAAATCTTGATATGACATATCTGGCGCCCACGCTGCAGTCGTGAAAATACGGGACCGGTGTTTGGAGCGAGACAAGGGAATAACAATGGTAAACCGACCCGTCTTCGACCCGACGAAAGCGTCGCTGGGCGTGATGACCATGGCCTATCAGGATTACGATCTGCTGGACACCTGGGTTCGATATTACGAAAAACAGGTCGGGCGCGAACATCTTTATGTGCTGAGCCATGGCAATGATCCACGGCATGCCGAAATTTGCGCGGGGGCCAATGTCATCCATCTTCCGCGCGACCCGAGCATGTTGGAGCTGGACCGGCGGCGCTGGTTTTTGATTAACCAGTTCACCAACGGGTTTTTACGTTATTACAACTGGATGATTTCGGGCGACGTTGATGAACTGGTCGTGCTGGACCCCGAACAGGGCGACAGCCTCGTTGATTACCTCAAGGAAAAATCGACGCGCGGGTGCCCGAAGTCGATTTCGCCCTTCGGCATCGAGATTGTCCATAACCCCGAATACGAACACGAGGCCTTGGATAAAACCGGCCATATCTTGCAAAAACGCCGGCTGTTCCGGCTGAATTCGAATTACGCAAAGCCCTGTATCGTGCGCAGCGATGTCGGCTTTACGATTGGCGGGCACGCCAACAACCACAAACCACGGTATCTGGACGACCACCTGTATCTGATCCATCTGCGGTTTTATGATTTCGAGCGCAGTTGCGAACGCCTGAAAGGGCGCGCCACCTTGCGCAAGGATGTCTATGATCAAGCGGCGGATGGTAAGAAAGATGTCTGGGCCAAAAGCATCGAAACCTATAAAAAGCTGGCCTGCCAGACCCCCCGCGACACGACCATAGATTTCCCTGAATTTCGTACAAAAATGCTCGGTGAGGCGAAAGATTTGCACGATGGCCGGGTGACGTTTTTTGGCGGTGGCCGCAGCAAAGAGCTGTATCGGCTGCCCGACCGGTTCACGACCCTGTTTTAAGCGCGCACCGCCGCAAAACTTTGCCGCACACAGCCAACGCGCGCCCCCGATGTGATGTGTTTGATGCGTCTAGTCGGCCAAACGGCCGGATCAGCTGTTGGCGGCGTCCGAAAACACGCTCATCGCGGCAATCGCGTCGTCCACATTGGTCATCACCCCATCAAGGCACAACAGGGCGACGTCGTGTTTCGCCTCGTCGACAATGTTACCGCCGAGGAAAATACGCACCCTCGGGTTGCTGATGCGCAGGGCAACCACCAGCCGGGACAGCGGTTCGACCGATTGGGCCCCCGCCGCAGAAATACCGACAATCGAAGCTTCGGAGGCGGCGATGATATCGACCAGCTCGTCATGTGATTTATGGGTCAGCAGATCAATTTCCCAGCCTTTGTTGCGAAACAGATCGGCCGCCATGCGAATGCCCAAAACATGCGTTTCGCCCGGAACAGACACGAATGTGGCCATGCGTGTGGTCGCGCTGTAACTGGTCGGGAACTGATGGGTCAGCGCGCGCATGATGGCATACATCCGCGTCGTGCCCAAAATGGTGGAGGTGAACGGGATGCGGTCATCGCTCCACCAGTCCCCCATCATCCGCGCCGCACCCGCCAGATAGGTCACATACGTCGCCTCGATGGTGGCACCGTCCAGGCGCAGATCTGCGATAAATTGCGCACCGGCGTTGTCATCTTCGGACAGCAGCGCGTGACACAGCGCCTCGATATCCTCGGTGTGGGCCGCATAGGCCCCGATCTCGCGCTCGCGGTCCGTGAACCGGCGCAATACCTCGCGCGCGAGGGTTTCCACAGCACTTTCGGGCAGTCGCGACTTGAGCATCCGAAGATGCGCCTGTGATTGTCCGTATTGATTGGCATCGAAATGCGCAACCTGTGCTTTTCCGCTGGTCATGTTCCCTGAGTCCCCCCCAGAAGTGAAAAACCGCGTGGCTGCGCAGCTTTCAAATCAACTTTGCTCATTGTCGTATAAGTCAGGGATTCTGTCAACTCTGGCTGACAGTCGGGGGCGCGTCTCAGTCTTCCTCGAACAGATCGCGGGTGAAGACATGCTCCGCAACATCGCGGATATCATCGGTCAGGCGGTTGGCGACGATCAGGTCTGCCTTTGCCTTGAACGCAGCAAGATCGTTGATCACCCGAGAGCCGAAAAACTCGGGGTCCGTCAACACGGGTTCATAGACAATCACCTCGATGCCTTTGGCCTTGATGCGTTTCATGATGCCCTGAATGGACGACTGGCGGAAATTGTCGGACCCGGCTTTCATCACCAACCGGTAGATGCCCACAACCTTCGGTTTGCGCGCGATGATGTGGTCGGACAGGAAATCCTTGCGGGTGCGGTTGGCGTCTACGATGGCACGGATCAGGTTTTGCGGCACTTCGGAATAATTGGCGAGCAATTGTTTGGTGTCTTTGGGCAGGCAATAGCCGCCATAGCCAAAGCTGGGGTTGTTGTAATGCGACCCGATGCGCGGGTCCAACCCGATGCCCTTGATGATCTGGCGGGAATTCATGCCACCGGCCATGGCGTAGCTGTCCAGCTCGTTGAAAAACGCGACCCGCATGGCAAGAAAGGTGTTCGCGAACAGTTTGATCGCCTCGGCCTCTTCGGCGTCGGTGAACAGCACCTCGACATCTTTTTTGATCGCCCCCTCGATCAGCAGCGCCGCGAAGGTTTGCGCGCGCTGCGATTGTTCGCCCACGATGATGCGGCTGGGATAAAGGTTGTCATGAAGCGCGCGACCCTCGCGCAGGAATTCGGGGCTGAAAATAACCTGTTGAGTTGCGTATTTTGCCCGCACACGGGTGACGAACCCCACGGGAACGGTGGATTTGACGACGATTGTGGCGGTCGGGTTGACCGAAATCACCAGCTGGATGATCTGCTCGACCAGCTTTGTGTCGAAATAATTGGTGTCGCTGTCGTAGTTGGTGGGGACGGCGACGATAACGAAATCCGCATCCGTATAGGCCGCGGCCCCGTCAAGGGTGGCGGTCAGGTTCAGGGTGCGCTCTGCCAGAAATGTTTCCAGTTCGGCGTCGACAATCGGGCTTTTGCGCGCATTGACCAGATCTACCCGGGCGGGCGAAATATCCACCGCCGTCACCGCGTGGTGCTGGGCCAGCAAAACGGCGTTCGACAGGCCCACATAGCCAATACCGGCAACAGCGATTTTCATAATATATCCTTTGGTCGATAAAGTTTCAGGTCGTCTAACAGGCGCGGTCTAACAGTCGGGGGCGCGCAAGGGGAACGCCGATTTACGGGTTTGTCACATATTGGCGCGCGGGTGTCTTAACACAGCACCGCGCGCAGCTGCACCAGACCCTGTGCAACCAGGGCGCGGGCCTTGTCGAGGCTGTCGGCCTCGGCGTAGCACCGGAATTCGGGCGCGTTGCCCGAGGGGCGCAGATGAATGATATCGCCGCTTTGAAAGGTCACGCGCAACCCGTCTGTGGTGTTCACATCCCGTTCGGGGCCGGCATCGGTAAACGTCTCGGCAAAAAATGCGGCACGCGCACCGGCGTCGCTGACAAGGCGCGCCAGAAACGGCTGGCTGGCTGTTTGCGCGACGCCCTGAAGGCGGTCTGCGGCGGTAAACACCGCAGGCAGGTCTGCGACCAGATCTGCCAGATCGCGGTTTTGCGCGCGCGCGGCCACCAGCGGGGCCAACATTGGCAACAGGCTGTCGCGCGTCATCAGCGGCGCAAGGGGGCCGTGTGCCAGCTGTGCGTGAAAACCCAGCAGGAAGCCGCCATTGGCCTCGTATCCCGCGACCTTGACGGCGGGGGTGCGCGCCAGTGCCTCCTCCATCGCGGCAATCACGAATGGCGAGCCGATCTGCGTCAGGGCCACATGGTCGAAACAGGGCATCTGCAAGACCATCGAATTGGACGACACCGGGGTGCAGATATGTGTGGCCCCCAGATGCCGCGCACTCAGCGCGCCCAAAACATCGCCCGCAATAACGCTGCCGTGACGGTCCGCCAACATGGGACGGTCGGAATCCCCGTCGGTGGACAAAACCGCGTCCAGCCCGTGTTCGGCGCACCACCCGGCCAGCACGCCGCGCGTGTCCGGATCAAGGGCTTCGGTGTCCACGGGAAGGAACACATCCGACCGCCCCAGTGCAATCGCTTCGGCCCCTAACGCGCGCACCACCTCCATCATCGTGTCGCGCGCCACGGCGCTGTGCTGGTAGATGCCAAGGCGCAGGCCGCGCAAAGCCTCCGGGCCAAAAGCCGTGACATAGCGCTGTCGAAACGCCGGTTCGGCCTGCGTGCCTGTGTGCAGGGTGGCGGTGGTGTGATGTGTGGCAGGACGGCCCAGATGCGCCATAATCGCCTGTTCGTCTGTCTTGGAAATCTCGCCGGTTGGCACGTAAAACTTCAGCCCGTTGCGATCCGCCGGAATATGGCTGCCGGTGACCATAACCGCGCCCGCACCCGCCGTCAGAGATGCCAGCGCCAGCGCAGGGGTGGCCAATGCGCCGCAATCCACCACATCCAGCCCTTCGGACAGGGCCGCATCAATGACAAATTGTGCAATCGCAGGCGAGGAGGCGCGCAAATCACGCCCCACATAAAGCGTGCCACCACACTCACAGGCGGCCACAAACGCGCGGGTATAATCCGCCACAAGCTCTGCTGTCAGCTCGCTCACAAGGCCACGCAAGCCGCTGGTTCCGAATTTCGGGGCCATCATTTGTTCCTTCGCCCATACGCCAAAGCGCGTATCATTTGTAAATTACTGTATTTGTTATAAAATATGAAGCCGGATGAAAAGAGCCCCGCACGCGGTTGCGGAGGCAATCGTTAGAATAACGCGTCTTTCTCGATGGTGGTTTGTGCCCCCGGCGATCCAAGGGCCGGGGTGTCAAACCAGCGCTGCAAGATCTTGGCAGCCGCGTCTTCGTCGCCGCGCTCCAGTATCCGGTTCAGCGCCTTGAGGGCGGCCGCCACCTCTATTTCCGACAGGCGGCTTTCATCGACGCGCAGGATCTTGGGATGGGCCGTCGGGGTGACCGTATGGCCGCGCATCACAAGTTCCTCATGGAGTTTTCCGCCCGGACGCAACCCGGTGATGGTGATTTCGATGTCGCCCTGCGGATTGTTCGCATCACACACCGTATAACCGGCGGCGGCAACCATTTGGCGCGCCAGCTGCAGGATCGGAACCGGGGTGCCCATGTCGAGCACATAAATCTGGCCCTGTTCGTTTTGATCGTTGGCCTGACTGCCCACCAGAAGCACCAGACGGGCCGCTTCGCTGATGGTCATGAAATAGCGGGTGACCTGTTCGTGGGTCAATGTCACCGGGCCGCCACGGCTGATCTGTTCTTCAAACAGCGGCACGACCGACCCCGAAGAGCCCAGCACATTGCCGAACCGCACGATCCCGAAGCGGGTGCCGCCGGTCTGCGGGGTGCTGCGCGTCGCGATGTCCTGGATCAGCAGTTCGGCCATGCGTTTTGACCCGCCCATGGTGTTGGTGGGGTGGACCGCCTTGTCGGTGGACACGAGGATGAAATTGGCCACCCCGGTTTGCAGCGACGCCTCGACCAGGGTGCGGGTGCCGATGATGTTGTTTCGAAGGCCCGCCAGGCGGTTGCGTTCGACCAGCGGGACGTGTTTGTACGCCGCCGCATGCAGCACGGTGGCGACGCCATGTGCCGCCATCGTGCGCGTCAGGGCACGTTTATCGACACCAATATCACCGGCACCTATCACCTGCTGGAAGCCGCGCGCACCTATTGGCTGGCGCAGGGGCGCCCCGGGGCGTTCCGGTTTCATCATGTCTCCACCGACGAGGTCTATGGCTCTTTGCCCCCCGACCCTGCCGTTTTGTTCACCGAAACCACACCCTATGCGCCGCGCTCGCCCTATTCCGCGTCCAAAGCAGCGTCGGACCATCTGGTGCGCGCCTGGCATGAAACCTATGGTCTGCCGGTGGTGATGACCAATTGTTCCAACAACTACGGCCCCTACCAGTTTCCCGAAAAACTGGTCCCCGTGACCCTTCTGAACGCCTGCGCGGGCCAGCCCCTGCCCATTTACGGAAACGGGTCAAACCGGCGCGATTGGCTCTATGTTGAAGATCATGCCGCCGCGCTGTTGCAGGTTCTGACCCGTGGGGCCGTCGGGCGCAGCTATAACATCGGCGGCGACAGCGAACGCACCAACCTTGAACTGGTCCATGCGGTCTGCGCCATTCTGGACCGTTTGCGCCCCGCCGGGGCCCCCCATTATAAGCTGGTCACCTTCGTGCAAGACCGCCCCGGCCATGACGCGCGCTATGCGATTGATGCGACCCGTATTCGCGACGAACTGGGCTGGCGGCCCACCGTGACGCTGGAACAGGGTCTGGAAACGACGGTGCAATGGTATCTGGACAACGCCGCATGGTGGCAGCCCCTGTTGGCGCGGGACGGCGTGGGGACGCGTTTGGGCACGACGTTGGCGGCGGCGCCATGACCCTGTTGATCTTCGGTGAAACCGGTCAGGTCGCGCGCGAGCTGGCCCGCCTTGCACCCGATGCGCAGACTCTTGATCGCACGCAGGCCGATTTCACCGACCCCGACAGATGCGTTGCCGCCATTGCCCGCTACGCGCCGCGCGCCATCATAATTGCCGCCGCCTATACGGCGGTGGATCGCGCCGAAACAGATCCTGATCTGGCGCAAATCGTCAATGCGACCACACCGGGCGTCATCGCGCACGCCGCCGCGGCGCAAGGCATTCCCCTGCTGCACCTGTCCAGCGATTATGTGTTCGACGGTCACGGCAGCGCGCCGTTTGCACCACAGGACGAAACAGCGCCTTTAGGGGTCTATGGGCGCACCAAACGCGACGGCGAAGTGGCGGTGCGCGCCGCCGATGGCCCGCATATAATTTTGCGCACCTCATGGGTTGTTTCGGCCCATGGCACAAATTTCGTCAAGACGATGCTGCGGCTGGGCGCGGCGCGCGACACGCTGTCGGTGGTGGCCGACCAGATTAGCGGCCCTACCGCCGCGCATGATATTGCCACCGCGTGCCTGCACATGCTGGACGCGCTGTGCGCGGATAAGACACTCTCGGGCACCTATCATTTTTCGGGCACACCGGATGTCAGTTGGGCGGACTTCGCGCGCGCCATCCTGCAGCGTGCCGCCCTGCCCTGCACCGTGCTCGACATTGCGACCAGCGGCTATCCCACCCCTGCGCCGCGTCTGGTCAATTCGCGGCGGGACTGCGCAACCACCCTGCGCCGTTTCGGGATTGTCCGCCCCGACTGGCGCACCGGGCTGGACACCATTCTGCACGATCTGAAACCGGAGACACCACCGCAATGACACAACGCAAAGGCATCATTCTGGCAGGCGGATCGGGCACGCGGCTTTATCCAGTCACCCTCGGGCTGTCCAAACAACTGATGCCGGTTTACGATAAACCGATGATCTATTACCCGCTCAGCGTGCTGATGCTGGCCGGGATCCGCGAGATCGCCATCATCACCACGCCGCAGGATCAGGCCCAGTTCCAGCGCGCATTGGGCGACGGGAGCCAATGGGGCGTCGCGCTGACCTTCATTGAACAACCCGCACCCGAAAGGCTGGCGCAGGCCTATCTGCTGGCGGCTGATTTTCTGGACGGGGCCGCGTCGATGATGGTGCTGGGGGATAATACTTTCTTCGGGCACGGCCTGCCCGATTTGTTGCACGCCGCCGATGCGCGCATCCGGGGTGCGACGGTGTTCGGCTATCACGTTGCGGACCCCACGGCAAACGGCGTTCTGGGGTTCACGCCCGACGGGCGGCCGGCGTGCATCATCGAAAAACCGGCCAAGCCGCCGTCGAATTTTGCGGTGACCGGATTTTATGCGCTGGATGGCACCGCCCCCGCCCGCGCCGCCCGCCTGAGCCCCTCGCCGCGCGGCGAGCTGGAAATCACCGATCTGCTGGACAGTTACCTGCAAGATGGCGCGCTGCACGTCGAACGGATGGGCCGTGGCTATGCGTGGTTTGACACCGGCACCCATGGCTCGCTGCTGGATGCGGGGAATTTCGTGCGCACCCTCTCTGATCGGCAAGGCCAACAGGTCGGCTGTCTGGAAGAAATTGCCTTCAACAAAGGCTGGATCAGCCGCGACGACCTGCTGCGCCATGCCAGCGCCCTGAGCAAGAACGCCTATGGCGCTTATTTGCTGCGCATCGCCCACGAGACGTAAAATTCCGGACTATTTTCACATAAACCATTGAAAAAAAACTGTTTTTCTAAGCGTGTTTCGCGTGCGAAACATCACTCTGTCCAGTTTTGCACGATCTGTTCGATTTCACGGGCCAGGGCATCGGACACGCCGGGGCCTTCCAGTGTAATCCGTCCGCGCGCATGACGTACCAAAATTGACGGCGCCGCCGTGTCGTGCGCGAGGTCCGCCGGGCTGCCCGCCGCCGCCTGTGCCGGTGTCGGTGCGGGTGTCGGGGCAGGGCGCGCCTTGACGCTTTTGTCGGCCAGCGCCTTTTCGATCAGCGCCATTTCCTGCGCCGCGTCCTGTGGATCGGCTTTGCGCAAACGGTCGCGCAGGCGGGTCACAAAGGCCGGGTCTGTGCTAATCCGCGCGGACAGGGCCAATCCCATGCGTTCGCTGATGGCGTGGGGAAAGTGGCAATAGCCGCCCAGACTCTCGACAAGGGGCAGGAAACTTTTGATCTTGGAGCGTTTGGCCCGCGACGCGGTGGCAAACAACGTCGCCAGCGCGGCTTGCACATTGTCAAACACACCCGCGTCGACCACGCGCGCCACGATGCTGGCGCGTTCGAAATAACTCAGCCCGACGCGGATCTCGTTTTCCTCGATCATGGCGGTATAGGCATCGGAGGCACTGCGCGGCGTGCGCACAAAGGCCAGCGCTTCGGGGGGGGTGCCTGTGTTTGTTGCCAACGCGCGCAAAGCCTGCACGCGCCGCCACCCCGAAATCAGACCAAAGCGGCCCGGTTTCGTCTCTACAACCTCGATTGGGCTCTGTTGTCCGCGCGCGGCCAGGGACGCCATCAGCACCTCCATCTCGGCGGGGTCCGCATGGCTCCGGTCGCGCATGATATGCGTGGCGTCGATATGATCGAGCGGAATTTTCACCGCCATGCGCCCTTCGGACTTGGCGGCGATCAGCTCGCCCGAGACCCGGTCAAGCGCATCCGACAGCGCGGCCTGTCCCGCGACATCGGCAATCGGCGCACGGCGACGCAGACTGGCGGCGGGCACAAGACCGACAGGAATGTCGCTCAAGGCATGAGACAAGGTGTTGGACATGGATTTAACCTCGGGCGCGGGGCCGTCTGCGGGGGGGGCCATGCCATCAGGCGTGACGCCCGGTGCGGAAAGCCGTTTACGTTTTGCCATGAAAACCTCGCGTGTTTGTCTTTAGATTGGGTTCACGCACCGTGCCACCGTGCGGTGCGCTGCGTGTGTTTGTGGTGGGGGCCGCGTTTGGCGCAGCGTCGCGCGCGGCCACATCTTTGGCCCAGGCCCCGATCAGCAGCTTTTTGAAGGCGGCATAGGTTGCATCGAAAGTTTCGCGCCCCCGCGCATAAGTTTCGCGGTTGAAATCGCGGTAATCGGCTTCGTAGATACCATTCACGCTTTCGCCAGCCTGCCCGATCAGGGCGGTAAACCCCTGACGGTGGGGCGACAGGGTGGGGCCAAGGTAGGCCTGCATCAACGCCGCCATTTCCGCCTGCTGGCTGCCGTCATAGCGTGTCAGCACCGCGCGCACCGCGTCCCACTCAAACGCAAGCTCGGGCAGGCCAAGGGCACGGGCGGCGCGGTTTTCGCCATCCTCGATGGATTGAAACGTGGCGTGCAGCATGTCGAAAAACCGCCCCGTTGAATCGAATTCCAGAAATGACGCCCCCATCGGCACCAGCAGAATGTCGGACGCCGCCAAACCGTTGATCGTGAGGTAGCCAAGCGCGGGCGGTGTGTCGAGCAAGATCAGATCGTAGCTGTCCAGCACACCATCCGCCGCCAACCGGTCGCTCAGCGCGTCCCACAGCCGCCAGCCTTGCCCTGCACCGCTGGCCTGCATCCGCCAGACGGGGATCTGGATTTCCGCCCAGTACAATTTCAGCTCTGCGCCGATCAGATCGATATTGGGCCAATGGGTCGGCTGGATCAGATCCTGGGCGCGCAGGCTCATGGCTTCGGTCAGAGTGTCATCCAGCGGCAGGGTGGGGGCGCCGCGCGCGACCCGCGCCTTGTTTTCGCTTTGCAGGTATTCGCCGTAATGACGCCCCAAAAGCGGAAACACGGTACGCCATTCATCCTCCACCTGTCCGCCGAAGATCGAAGTCATCGACCCTTGGCTGTCGAGATCAATCACCAGCACCTTGTAGCCGTCCAGCGCCGCCGACATGGCCAGATGCGCCGCCGTGGAGGTTTTGCCCACCCCGCCTTTGAAATTCGCGACAGCGGCGATTTTTGCAGGCAGACCTGCAGGGCGGTAGGGCAGATATTCCTTCGCCTTGGACCCTTCGGCGGCAAAAAACGCCCGCAGGCGCAACACTTCGTCGAGGGCGAACCATTTGGCGCCGCTTTCGGTTTCGCTGCGCCCTTGCGGCAGGTCGGGATTTTGTTTCAGCACGCGGCGAAAATGGGCCTGCGCCACGGGGATCAGGTAGCGGGTAATTTCCCAGGTTGAAAACAACCGCAGGCGTTTGCCGTTGTGCGCGCCTGCACCTTGCGCCATCAGTTCTTGGCGACCTTTTGCGCAGGCACGCGCCATGCTCTCAAAATCATCCGTTCCCATGCCACTGCCCAGTTCGTACAATGCCTGTTTGGGATCTATGTTGAAATAGGGGGGAAGGGGATCTGAGGATGTCATGACTTCTGCCCGATGTTATGCTTTTTCACGACTCTACTGCAAAACACCTGACATGTAAGATAAATCATATCTTTGTTTGTGTTTTCTAAGCATTTTATCCGACTTTTTTCCGGGTGTGTGTGTATTTATGGCACATCGCAGGTGGATTTCAGCTTTTTGAGGTAAGTTATATTATAGTTACTAGTGGTTAAGGTCGTCGTTTATTGTGTAAGCTATTGTGATAAAATGTTTTTTTTGCTGGGGGTGACTCTGATCCCACGATAAGGTGACTCTGGTCCCACGTTGGGGCGACTCTGATCCCACGATAAAATCGCTGGTCTGTGCCGAAAAATTTTGCGTTTGTGGGCTAGGCCTGTGGACAACTCTGGGGGTGAAATCGCACAGTGTCATTGAAACCACGAAGAGATTCGGCGCAGCCCCTTTGAAAACAAGCACATGTAAATTGTGCCGGGGGATCCAACTGCGCACGCGGTCCGGTGGGAGCGAGGCGATCGAGGGGCAGTATGGCAGCGGGCAGTTTACACAACACGGGCGGCGGTGTGTCCGCAGTCCAGACCACGCGGGATTTTTTCCTGTGCGATTTTTTCGATGCGGCCCCCAAGGGGGATCTGGCGTCGCTGGAACATCCGCTGTTTTCGCTGTCGACGCGGCCTGACCGGCGGGTGCTGAGTTACAGTCATAATGACACCGAGATCACCATCACCCCCTCTGTCAAAGGGCGTGCCACGATCCATGACAAGGACATCATCATCTTTTGCACGTCCCAGCTGGTGGCGGCCCTGAACGCGGGGCGCGCGGTGTCGCGCCGCCTGACCCTGACGGCGCATGATTTGCTGGTGGCCACCAACCGTGAAACCAGCGGCGATGCCTATCGGCGGTTGCGCGACACCTTCGAGCGGCTGAGCGGCACGCGCATCACCACCAATATCGCCACGGGCGATGTGGAAACCACCAGCGGGTTCGGCCTGATCGACAGTTGGGAGATTGTGCGCAAGACGCGCGGCGGGCGGATGATCAGCGTGGCGGTCACCCTGTCGGACTGGCTGTTTCGCGCGATTTGTGCGCGCTCCGTGCTGACGTTGAACCGCGCCTATTTCACGTTGCGCAAACCGTTGGAGCGGCGGATTTACGAAGTGTCGCGCAAACATTGCGGGCGTCAGGGATCGTGGATCGTGTCTATTGACACGCTGTTGAAGAAATCGGGGTCCGCCTCGCCGCGCCGGGTGTTTCGCGCGATGATGCGCGAGATGATCGCGGCGGATCATTTGCCCGATTATCATTTGCACGAAATCGAGGGTGACAAGATCCGGGTGTCATTGCGCGACAGCTTGATCGAGGCGGGCCGGCGCAGCGGCGCAGGGCAGGGGCCGGTGTTGCCCCCCGAGGCGCTGGAGGCCGCGCGCGCCCTTGCCCCCGGTCACGATGTTTACGCGCTGGAGGCCGACTGGCGCGCTTTCTGGCAACGCTCGGGGCGGCCGGTGCTACGCGCCCCGCAAGCGGCGTTTCTGGGGTTTGTGAAAACGCGCCTCGCCAAGGGCTGAGGCGCGTGGTGGCGGTGGTCAGCTGCGCGCGTAGACATCCTCGTAGCGGATGATGTCGTCCTCGCCGAGGTAGCTGCCGGTTTGCACCTCGATCAGCACCATGGGCACCTTGCCGGGGTTTTCCATGCGGTGCACCGCGCCCAGCGGGATATAGACGGACTGGTTCTCGCTGAGCAGTTTGACGTCCGCGTCCACAGTGACCCGTGCGGTGCCCTGCACCACGATCCAGTGTTCGGAGCGGTGGTGATGGCTTTGCAGGCTGAGGGCGGCGCCGGGGTGCACGTGAATGCGTTTCACCTGAAACCGTCCGCCCATGATCAGGCTTTCATACCAGCCCCAGGGGCGGTAGTCGCGCGGCAGCTGCGTGGCCTGCGGCACGCCTTTGGCCTTCAGCGCGGCCACCGCTTCTTTGACGCGCTGGCTTTCGTGTTTGGGCGCCACCAGAACCGCATCGGCCATGGCGACCACTACCATATCTTTCAGGCCAATCCCCACGACCTCCTGACCGGGGGTTTCGGAGCGCAGCAGCGAGCCTTCGCACGCGATGGCTGTGGTGCGTGCGCCCGCCACATTGCCCGCCGCGTCCGGCCCGCTTTCCATCCAGACAGCCTCCCAGCCGCCCAGATCGGACCAGCGCCCGGCATAGGGCATCACCGCCAGATTGCCGGAGCGTTCCATGATGGCATAATCAATTGAAATATCCTCGACCTGCGCCCAGGGGCCTGCCGCCAGACGGGTGAAGCCCAGATCGGTTTGTGCGCCGTCAACCGCGGCCGTGACCGGTGCCACCAGATCGGGCGCATGGGTTTTGAAGGCGGCGATGGCCGTCGCGGCGGTGAACAGGAAAATTCCGGCGTTCCAGAAATATCCGCCCTGCGCCAGCATCGCGGTGGCGGTTTCGGCGTCCGGTTTTTCGACGAAGCGGGCCAGACTTTGGGGTTCATCGGCGGTGTGCGGCGCATCGCGCGCCACCTCGAGGTAGCCATAACCGGTTTCGGGGCGGTCGGGCGAAATGCCGAAGGTCACAAGATCACCGGCGCGCGCACGCGGGGCAGCAACCAGCACAGCCGCGTGAAAGGCTGCATTGTCGGGGATGACATGATCGGACGGGGCGACCAGCATCAGCGCATCGGGATCGCTTTGCGCCAGATACAGCGCGGCGGCCAGAACCGCAGGCGCGGTATTGCGCCCCGCAGGTTCGATCAGCATCGTCTGGGCCGCAATCTGTTTGGCGGCCAGTTGTTCGGTGACGATAAACCGGAAGTCCTCGCCGGTGACAATGACAGGGGCGGCGAAACCGGCGCCCGAAAAGCGCAGCGCGCTGGCCTGAAACAGGCTGTCCTCGCCCATAAGGGCTGCAAATTGTTTGGGGTAAGATTTGCGCGACAGGGGCCATAACCGTGTGCCGGCCCCGCCGCATAATAAAATTGGGGTGATCATAAAATGTCGTCCTTGGATAAAATAGCACCGCAGCAGTGGTTTGCGGGCGCGCAGAGAGGTATGGGGTCAGGCCGGATGGAACGTTCGTCATGCTGTGATCCGTATGTATCAGGCCTGTCAAATCAAGTCAGCAGGCTGGCCGCCCCTTTGTTGCAATAATATGCGCCGGCGTCGGGTTTTGCCAGCGCCTGCCTTTACAATCCTGCTACAATCCTGCGGCTTTTGTCAGGTTCACGCGGAACCGGTCGCGGCGGCGCTGGTAGCGGCGTGTCATCTCTGCTGAGGCGTGGCCAAGGTGTTTCTGCACATATCGCTCATCAATGTCCGCAGAACTGGCAAGCCCGGCGCGCAAAGAATGCCCGGAGAACAATGCCAAAGGGGTCCGCTCCGGCTGAGTGCAGAATGACACTTTAAGCTTTTAAGACCCGTTTTCCGTAGTCTCGTAGCTCACCGTTTGGGTCGACATATCGGTATAGCGTGACGGGTCTTATGCCCAATTCTTTGCAGAGTTCAGATACAGATGTGTCTCGGTTCGCCATTGCGGCTTGGGCCATACGCACCTGTGTTTTTGAAAGGGCGAACTTGCGTCCGCCTTTTCTGCCCCGGGTTCGGGCGGCAGCTAATCCAGCCATTGTGCGTTCGCGGATCAGATCGCTTTCAAAATCCGCCAAGGCTGCAAAGATACCAAACGATAGGCGACCTGCTGGAGTTGTCGTGTCAATCTGTGCGCCTGTGCCGGTCAATACCTTGAGACCCACGCCGCGTTCGGACAGGTCATTCACTGTGTTGACGAGGTGATGCAGGCTGCGCCCAAGGCGATCCAATTTCCAAATCACAAGAATATCGCCCATCCGCAAAGCTTTTACGCATGCCTCAAGTCCTGGGCGGAGGTCTTTCTTGCCCGACGCACGATCTGAATAGCAGTTTGCATCATCCACACCGGCTGAGGCCAGCGCATCGTGTTGCAAGTCGAGCGACTGGCTTCCGTCTGCTTTCGAGACCCGTGCGTAGCCGATCAGCATGTATCACAAACGAACGTTTGGGACGCATGACTCTTAGTGCAGCATTTGATCATTGAATGTATTCCTTATCTCATATCACAAACAAAAATAGGCAATCCTCTATTAGAAAGCAAAAGAAACATGGCGCATCGCACAATTTTAACAGAGCGCCAACGCGCTGACCTATTTGACCTGCCCACAGATGAAATCTCGCTGCTCCAGCACTATACTCTTGCCGATGATGACATTGAACATATCCATGAACGGCGG
>Ga0136559_1000116_pt1 | contig 26230 bp, 21 predicted proteins | sample AntRauMeHopE1496_FD_104633 | JGI IMG/M metagenome (GOLD analysis project Ga0136559, IMG submission 104633) | Saline lake microbial communities from Rauer Islands, Antarctica - Metagenome Hop E1 #496 | ecosystem: Environmental > Aquatic > Non-marine Saline and Alkaline > Saline | place... | reverse complement strand
GTGTGGAATTTTGTTTTGGAGTCTTGTTCGGTGAAAGCTTTTTCTTTTTGATAGAGTTGAACTTGGGAAAAAGCTGAGCCTGAAACCGTCAGAAAGAATAAGAGAAGGAATTGTTTTTTCATAGAAAAAGGAATTTTGAAAGTGCTAAAAATAATTACAGCTGACTCCCTATGCCCAACCGCTTAAAAAAAACTTCCGAAACAGGATTCAGAAATGGAATGAATTGGTGATATCACAATTGAATTAACAGCCCTATTTTTTTCTTCAACGACGCCAGCATGACGCTAGTCAGGAAAGACGGTGAAGTCAATTACTATTCAGAAGGCAATTGGGTTGAGATCAGTTAAGTTTTATTTTATCTGCTTACTGGCAACAAAGCGGATAATTATTAAACAAATGTTTGATCGACTATTATCAAAAATTCTGTGAGAAAATGGATTTCTGTTTAAAAAATTAAGACTCGCTCTCGCCTACAATCGGTCTCTCCCATATTTCACAACTAAAAGTACTCTTATCACATTTATCTAAAAAATACTTTATTCATTCCTAGAAACGTCAGTGCTCTTGATGGTGGAAAGGCGGCCGAAAGGCATTCCAAAAATGATTTATTTCCTGATTACCAGTTCAAATAATACTGGGGAATAATTGGAAAAACCCGGGACTGGCTTACAATCTGGAAGCTTTCGCAACATGTGGTCAATTCTTTCTCTCAAACCTTTGTCAACTTCACCTACTATTTCGAATCCTGTTAATTTACCTTTTGCGCTCACTTGCAGGAGCATTTTTACCTCATCGATAGATCGACTTTTTTTGGTTCTGAATAAAAATGGGGAAAAGCTATCAATCATCGCCAGCGTATTTTCTCTCCAAGCCCAATGGGAATTCAAACTTTCGGCCATGTGCTTTTCCAACGTTGAGAGTGGCTCTACATTTAGATCTTCGATTTTTGAATTTAGAGCGCCAGGATTAAAAGTGGAGATATTTCTGATGACCAAATTATTGTATTCCGCTGTATTGACGGGGTTTTCAATAAAATCAACGGAGCCTTGCGCTTTCACCCCCCCTGCTGTCAATGGAAACAGAATCGCTATTGAGAAAATGGCGAGAGTAGATTTGAAAAAAAAGAATTTTGTCATTGTGGCATTGGCGTCATCAGCACACAAAATACAGTAATTATATTTTAGAATACAAAATTTTGCATTTGGAAGTTAAAAAATAAAACAAAAAAGTCTTGCTACCAGCAAGACTCTTTTCAGAATATAAACCCAAATATAACTTTAGAGGTAAAAGTTTTCGCTTTACACATTAAAATTTGGCTCTGGAAGATGCAACAAACTTTAATTTGATAAAATATCATAATGACAAAATAAACCATCGATCTATGATAATACCACAAAGTAAAGTGTTTTTGATTTTAATTACAAATTGAAAAAAAAATTTTGCAATATTTTGAACAATCTGTAATTTACGGGCACATTTATTAAAAATCATCTAAATCCGAGCCGAAAAAATGGATAAAATTTTAGATATCGATAACATAGACCTAAAAATCATTTCACTTTTAAATGAAGATGCTAAAACGCCTTATACCGAAATTGCAAAAAAAGTCTTCGTAAGTTCAGGTACCGTTCACGTCAGAATGAAAAAACTGGAGGACATGGGCATTGTAAAGAGTGCAACCTTGAATATTGACTTTGCAAAACTTGGGTATGACATTTCAGCATTCTTGGGAATCTATCTGGAGAAAAGCTCTCTTTATGACAGTGTAATTGAGAAACTCAAAACGATTTCTGAGGTAGTTAGTGCATATTACACAACTGGTAATTATTCGATTTTTGCCAAGATCATCTGTCGAGACACCAATCATTTGAGAACAGTCCTAGACAACATCCAAAAAGTCGATGGAATCGACCGCACAGAGACTTTGATTGTTCTTGAAGAGTCGATTAACCGTCCAATTCAGTTTTTTGACAAAGAGAAATAAAATTATTAAGATCAAATCTAAATAACTGATTTATCGATAGTGACAATAAAAGTGTTGAATCCTCAACACTTTTTTTTTCCTGAAAAACAAGGTTTGAAACGCAAATCTGAACTGTTTGTGACAGATAATTGTATAAACTATAGAAATTCCAAATGCGACCGAACAATGTAAATTCATTATATGTTGTACATTCGCAGTCAATATGTAATTAGTCTAAATAACTCTGCAAACATGAGCAAAGACAATCAAATTTTAGAAGATTTCACTTCCAAAGAATACGAACATGGCTGGTCGGTCAATTTCGAAGCTGACGAAGCTCCAATAGGATTAAATGAGGACATCATAAGATGGATCTCTGCCAAAAAAGAAGAGCCTCAATGGCTTCTGGACTGGCGATTAAAAGCTTTCCGATTTTGGCTAACAATGGAAGAGCCAAAATGGGCCAACGTTCACTACCCGAAACTTGACCTTCAGAGTCTGAGATATTATTCAGCACCCAAACAAGCCAATAAGCCAAAAAATCTGGGGGAGGTAGATCCCGAACTGCTTGACATATACAAGAGACTCGGCATTAATTTGAACGAACAGAAAAGACTGCAAGGAATTGCTGTTGACGTTGTTTTGGACTCCGTTTCAGTTGCAACTACCTTTAAAGGAACCCTAAGCAAACTTGGTATTATATTTTGTTCTTTTTCAGAAGCGGTTAAAGAGCATCCCGAGCTGATTAAGAAATATTTGGGCTCGGTCATTCCAATGACCGATAACTATTATGCCGCTCTTAATTCGGCAGTATTTTCTGATGGTTCGTTCTGCTACATTCCAAAAGGTGTACGTTGTCCAATGGAACTTTCTACTTACTTCAGAATCAACGCAGCCAATACAGGTCAATTTGAGCGTACACTGATCGTGGCTGAAGATGGATCTTATTGCAGTTATCTTGAAGGATGTACGGCTCCACAAAGAGACGAGAATCAGCTTCACGCTGCGGTGGTAGAAATCTATGCAGGAGCACATGCTGAAGTGAAATATTCAACTGTTCAAAACTGGTTCCCAGGTGATAAAGAAGGTAAAGGTGGTATTTTCAACTTCGTGACAAAGAGAGGAATCTGCGCTGGTGATTATTCTAAAATCTCTTGGACTCAAGTAGAAACTGGCTCTGCGGTGACTTGGAAATATCCGTCTTGCATTCTGAAAGGGGATTATTCTATCGGAGAGTTCTATTCAGTAGCAGTGACAAACAATTATCAGCAAGCTGACACCGGAACTAAGATGATTCACATTGGCAAAAACACCAAATCAAGAATTGTCTCGAAAGGAATATCTGCGGGCAAATCACAAAACTCATATAGAGGTCAAGTGCAGGTAATGAAGCGTGCTACTAATGCACGAAACTTCTCACAATGCGATTCTTTATTAATGGGTGATCGTTGTGGAGCGCATACTTTCCCATATATCGATATCAATAATTCATCTGCAAAAGTAGAGCATGAGGCTACTACGTCCAAAATCGGTGAAGATCAACTTTTCTATTGCAACCAACGAGGAATTGCAACCGAAGACGCAGTCGCATTGATCGTGAATGGTTATGCAAAAGAAGTACTAAATCAACTTCCGATGGAATTTGCAGTGGAGGCTCAAAAACTTTTGGCCTTGACTCTTGAAGGTTCCGTAGGATAGATTATTCCAACTCAAAATTGGAACATCTCAAAACTCAAATTTCAAAACATGCTATCAATAAAGAATTTACACGCTTCCATTGAAGGAACCCCTATATTAAAAGGAATTAATCTGGAAGTAAAAGCTGGTGAAGTTCATGCCATCATGGGTCCTAATGGATCAGGTAAATCTACACTTGCATCGGTATTAGCCGGTCGTGAAGAATATGAAGTAACAGAAGGTGAAGTGATTTTCAACGGTAAAAATTTACTTGATTTTGCACCTGAAGTTCGTGCAAGAGAAGGTGTGTTTCTTGCATTCCAATACCCTGTCGAAATTCCGGGTGTTAGTTCTACCAATTTCCTCAGAACTGCCGTGAACCAAGTCAGAGAATATCGTGGCTTGGATGCTTTAGATGCGGTCAAGTTTCTGACTATGATGAAGGAAAAAATGAAGCTGGTGGAGATCGATCAGAAGCTCCTGAGCAGATCCTTGAATGAAGGTTTTTCAGGTGGAGAGAAAAAGCGAAATGAGATTTTTCAAATGGCCATGTTGGATCCAAAACTTGCTATCCTCGACGAGACAGACTCAGGTTTGGATATTGATGCGCTGAAGATTGTGTCTAATGGTGTCAATCAATTAAAAACTAAGGATAATGCCACCATTATGGTGACCCACTATCAGCGATTACTAGACTATATAGTACCAGATTTTGTCCACGTCTTATACAACGGCAGAATTGTAAAATCAGGAAGCAAAGAACTTGCTCTTGAACTAGAGGAAAAAGGCTACGACTGGATCAAAGAAGCAGCCGATTCTGAAGTAATAGTCTGATTTTCACCTTAAAAATTTACTCATGAGTACGCTTATTAAGCAAAAAACAATTGAGACTCTGATTGATCTTTCTCAGAAAGGATTTGAATCGGCCCGGACTCAAGCAAGAGAAGCTTTTGCATCCCAGGGAATGCCTGGGGTGAAATCGGAAGAGTATAAATTCACCGCAATCACCAAAAAGCTAGAGCAGCGAATTATAGATACCTCTTTGGCCGAAAGTTTTGAAGTTTCGAAAGAGATGGTAGAAGCCCATGTTTTCGAAGATTTTGACGGGGATGTGCTTGTTTTTGCAAATGGCTTTTTCCAACAGGGTGTTTCCTCTTCGGTTGCTGGAGTAGCAGTTTCGCTTCTTTCAGAAAAGCCAGATACCGAAATTGGAAGCATAGCGAAGCCTGAGAAAGATCCGTTTTGCGCAATCAATCAAGCTTCGTTTGCAGATGGAATCTTTATTGGCATTCCGAAAAATACGCAATTGGAAAAACCGATTTTGTTTTTAAATTTTACCAAAATAACCGCAGGCCAAGTAGTTCAGCCAAGAATCTGGATCGAGGCAGGTGATTTTGTTGAAGCTACCTTTATCGAGCAGACGATTAACCTTACTCCTACTTCCAGCTTTGTCAATAAAGTTGTAGAAATAAAAGGTGGTGCAAACACGCATCTGCATTATTACCGGCTTCAAAATGAGGGTACTAATTCGCTTGCAATCAGTAATATTGAGACGGATGTTCAAAAAGACTCCACATTTAGTTCAGTAGTTATTTCACTTTCGGGAGAAATGCTAAGAAATAACCTCAGTCAGAATATTGTGGGGAGCAATTCTGAAGCAAACATGTATGGACTATACCTGCTCAATGGCAAGACTCACGTGGATAATCATACCAACGTGGATCATACCGTTCCTCATGCAGAGTCCAACGAACTTTATAAAGGAATCCTTGCTGATCATTCTCGTGGGGTTTTCAATGGAAAGATATTCGTTCGGCAGGACGCTCAGAAAACCAATGCTTTCCAGCAAAATAACAATATCCTGCTCTCAGACGGGGCCGTAATAAATACCAAGCCGCAATTGGAAATCTGGGCTGATGATGTAAAATGCTCTCACGGTTGTACCACAGGACAATTAGATGAGGAAGCGCTATTTTACATTCAGTCAAGAGGAATCGATAAAATTCAGGCAAAAGGGCTTTTGCTTTACGCCTTCGCAGGAGAAGTCTTGGAGCATATCAAAAATGAATCATTCAAATCATATTGCACGCAATTGGTAGAAGATCGCCTGGGTGCTAAATTCTAATCATACATGAGTTTTGATATCGAGAAAATCAGGGGCTTGTTTCCTGTACTTCATCAAGAAGTACATGGCAAGCCCTTGGTCTATTTAGACAATGCTGCCACCACCCAAAAACCACAAATGGTTTTGGATGCGCTGACTGCCTATTATCAACATGACAATTCCAATATCCACCGGGGAGCACATGCATTGGCAGATCGGGCTACTCGATATTTCGAAGAAACCAGAGAAACTCTTCGTGATTTCCTAAACGCAAGAGAGGCTGCGGAAATCATTTTCACGAAAGGAACAACCGAAAGTATCAATCTTGTAGCGGCTACTTTTGGAAGAAAATTTATAGGAAAAGGAGATGAAATCATCATTTCTACCATGGAGCACCATTCCAATATTGTGCCTTGGCAAATGCTTTGCGAAGAGAAAGAAGCGATTTTAAAAATCATTCCGATCAGTGATTCCGGAGAAATTCTATATGATGAATTTGAAAAACTACTTTCTCCCAAAACCAAATTAGTAAGCATAGTTCATGCTTCTAATTCATTGGGAACAATTAATCCTGTTAGAAAAATCATTACTGCAGCCCACGCTGTGGGTGCCAAAGTGTTACTTGACGGAGCTCAAAGCACGAGTCACCTCGAAATTGACGTACAGGAATTAGATTGTGATTTTATGGCCTTTTCGGCACATAAACTCTATGGACCTACAGGGCTAGGGGTTTTATATGGCAAAAGAGAAATTCTTGAGTCTATGCCGCCCTTCCAAGGGGGTGGGGAAATGATCAAAGAGGTTACTTTCGAAAAGACAACCTATAACGAAATCCCCTTCAAATTCGAAGCGGGTACGCCTAATATTGCCGATGTGATTGCTTTCAAATCAGCTCTTGACTTTATTAACGGATTAGGGAAAAAGGCAATTAAAGCACATGAAGATGAGCTGCTTGCTTATGCAAATGAAAAGTTGGGAGACATAAAAGGCTTTACTCCTATAGGAATAGCAGATGAAAAAGTGAGTGTACTGTCATTCAATATCAATGGGATGCATCCATACGATGTCGGAATGATGCTGGATGCAAATGGTATCGCAGTACGGACTGGACATCATTGCACTCAGCCATTGATGAAAAGATTAGGACTGGAAGGAACTGTTCGGGCCTCTTTCGCTGTTTATAATTCCAAATCAGAGATCGACAAATTAGCGGAAGGAGTGAGTCGAATTGCAAGAATAAAAAACAAATGATGAATAGTATTGCCGATATCCAAGATGAGATAGTATCTGAATTTGAAATCCTCGGGGACGATAAAGAGTCTACGATCTATTACATCATGGAACTGGGAGCGGGTATGGAAGATTTGCCTGAGATCGCTCGTCGGGATGAAAATATAATCAAAGGATGTCAATCCACAGTGTGGCTAATAGCTGAGGAACGTGAAGGTAAAGTTCACTACATGTCTGACTCCAATACCGATATTACCAAAGGATTGATTTCGCTTTTACTTCGGGTGCTAAATGACCGAGCTCCAGAAGATATAGTAAATGCGAAACTGGACTTCATTGAGCGAATCGGAATGGGCTCAATTATAGGAAGTCAGCGCTCCAATGGATTTGCTGCAATGATCAAGCAGATCAAACTTTTCGCAATAGCGATACAAACCAACCAAAATGTCTGATCGAATGGAAACTGAAAATAACACAAGCCAAGTTGGACAGATTACAGATCTCAAAGAGAAGGTGGTTCAGGCGATTAAATTAGTCTATGATCCTGAGATTCCGATAGATGTTTATGAGCTGGGATTGATCTATGAGATTACGGTATATCCGGTAAACAATGTCTACGTCTTAATGACTTTGACTTCGCCAAATTGCCCTTCAGCGGAATTTATTCCTTCGGAGATCAAGGATAAAATTCAACAAATACAGGGAATAAATAACGTAGAGCTCGAATTAACCTTCGATCCACCTTATGGACAAGATATGATGTCCGAAGCTGCAAAACTTGAATTAGGATTTTTATAATAACACAATAAATATAATTGATATGTATCCAGAGGAATTAATCGCTCCCATGCGGGCGGAACTTTCGACCATAGGATTTGAAGAGTTCAGAACTTCGGAGCAAGTAGCTTCACACTTAGGCCCTGATCATAAAGGTACCACACTGGTAGTAGTCAACTCCGTTTGCGGATGTGCTGCCGGAGCTGCTAGACCGGGTATTCGATACGCAGTAGAAAATGCGAAAGTAAAGCCAGGCACTTTGGCAACTGTATTTGCAGGAAACGATCGTGAAGCGGTAAATAAACTCAGAGAACTGAGCCTTCCCTACCCTCCCTCCTCTCCTGCCATGGCATTATTCAAAGATGGCGAATTAGTTCACTTCGTTGAAAGACATCATATTGAAGGCCGAAATGCAAAAATGATCGGTGAGCATTTAGTAGAGGTTTTTGAACACTTTTGCCAGTAAAAAATAGCCCTTCGGGGCTTTTTTATTTCAAAAATCTGAATTTCAAGATTTTAGGAAAGGTTGGCTTTCCACGATGATTGTAGCTGAGACAGTTATGAAATGCGTTATTTCGTTAATTTTACAGTTTCACAAGATTATTCATCCGATGAGCAGATTTTATCTGGAATAACTTATCGATTTTATTAACTTAACCCCAAGATTCGAGGTTTTAACCTTTGAGCAATACTAATAAATTACTTATGTCTGAATCAGCTAAACTGTCCTACAAAGGGCAAGAATTTGAATTTCCAGTAATTACCGGAACAGAAAACGAATCTGCAATTGATATTGCAAAGCTTCGATCTGAATCAGGATTAATCACACTTGATCCTGGATACAAGAATACTGGTGCTACCAAAAGTGCCATCACTTTTTTGGATGGTGAAGAGGGAATCCTTCGCTACAGAGGCTACCGCATAGAAGACTTGGCTGAGAAATCTACGTTTCTGGAGGTCTCTTACCTACTTATCTACGGCGAACTGCCAACTTCGGCTGAGTTTGAGAATTTCTCAAAAGAAATCACTCGTCACACGCTAGTCCACGAGGACATCAAAAAGATCCTTGAAGGTTTTCCTTCCAATGCCCATCCTATGGGAGTTTCATCTTCTTTAGTTTGCGCGTTGACTGCCTTCTATCCAGACTCGTTGAAATCAAATAGAAATGAGGATGAAACTAACTTAAGCATCATCAGATTGATGGCCAAGATGCCAACATTCGCAGCTTGGGCTTATAAGAATGAGCAGGGACATCCAGTAAATTATCCTGATAATTCATTGGATTATTGTTCCAATTTTCTCAAAATGATGTTTGCCCTTCCCGCTGAGAAATACGATGTAGATCCGGTAATTGCTTCAGCATTGGATAAACTATTAATTCTCCATGCAGATCACGAGCAAAACTGCTCCACCTCCACTGTACGAATTGTTGGTTCTTCGCAGGCCAGTATTTATGCATCCATTTCAGCAGGAATCAATGCGCTTTGGGGGCCGCTCCACGGTGGAGCCAATCAGTCAGTAATCGAAATGCTCGAAGCAATAAAAGCTGACGGCGGCGATGCTAAAAAATATCTGGACAAAGCAAAAGATAAGAATGATCCATTTCGTCTAATGGGATTTGGACACAGAGTGTATAAGAACTTTGATCCACGTGCTAAAATCATCAAAAAAGCCGCAGACGATGTGCTTGCAAAGTTGGGAGTGAACGATCCAATTTTGGATATCGCAAAAGAATTAGAATATGCTGCATTGAACGATCAGTATTTCATAGATCGTCAGTTGTATCCTAACGTTGATTTCTACTCAGGTATCATCTACCGTGCCCTTGGAATCCCTACAGAAATGTTTACAGTGATGTTTGCTCTTGGCAGACTACCGGGTTGGATTGCTCAGTGGAAAGAGATGAGAGAAAACAATGAGCCCATTGGCCGACCTCGTCAAGTCTACACCGGTGCCAACGAACGTGATTACGTATCAATGAACAGAAGATAATTTGGCTTTTGCCTTTAAAACAAAAAAACCAGTCAATTGACTGGTTTTTTTGTTTTAAAGGTTGCGATTACGAAAGAATCGAATCAATTTTGGAAACTCATTAACCCCAAACCAGTTTACCATGGTCCCAAATACATTAGAAGAAGCAGTAGCTTTAACTCAACGATTCACTTCAAAACCAAGTAACGAACACTTATTAAAATTGTACGGCTTGTATAAGCAGGCTACCGAAGGAGATAATCTAACCGAAAAGCCAGGGGGATTTGATTTCAAAGCAGCTGCAAAGCATCATAGTTGGATGAATTTCAAAGGCAAAACCAAGGATGACGCAGCCGAGGCCTACATAGTTTTTGTTTCGGAATTAGCAAAAACCCACATTTGAATTACCTAAGCCTGATTTATCAGGCTTTTTTATTTCTCGCAAACCAGCTTGCGATGATTGACCCTGCGATCAGCTGCTGAATGTGATAAAGCATTACGGGTAAAAGGATTAGTCCTAAAATCGCTGGATCAGGAAAAATCACCTTCCCAATGACCACTCCTTGGACAAGTGATTTCTTTGAACCGCAAAACAACGCAGTGATCCTATCTTCCAGCTTGAATCCCAATAATATGGATACTAATTCAATTACACCCCACATCAAAAAAAACAAGACCAGCATAGATGCGCTGATTATTAAAAGTGTATCTAGTTGGTAAGGAGAAAAAACTTCTTGTGCAAAAGACGTTGCAAAAGAAGTGTAGACAATAATCATAATTACCATCTGATCCAGAATTTTGAGTTTTGAGAGCTGTTTTTGTAGTTTCGGAAAAATCAATTTGTGCAAGGAGATTCCCAAAAAAACCGGAAGAATAACTTTCAATGTTAATTCGCCTAAGGTAGAAAGAAAGTCTACATCTACTCCTGCAGAACCACCCAAGATTCCCATCCAAGCCGGCGTGATGATCACTCCCAACAGGCTCGAAATACTCGCATTGAATATCGCAGCAGGAATATTACCTCCGGCGATTGACACCATCACAACCGAGGCGCTTACCGTAGATGGTAGCACTGCCAGATAGGTTATTCCCAGCTTGAAATCATCGTCGATCCAAGGGATAATCTGCAGTAATCCAAAAACCAGTATTGGGAAGATAACAAACGTTGTAAGCTGAATCAATACATGCAACTTCCAGTTTTGAAGTCCTGCCACGAGTTGAGCAGGATCTAATTTTACCCCATAGAAGAAAAAAACCAAACCGATACCAACGTTGATTATATGCTTCCAAGGCATTATCGAATCTGGGGATCCAAACTCAGGAAAAACGTATCCCAGAAATATCGCAGCGAATAGTCCCAGCAAAAATCCGTTAAGACCCACTTTGCTCAACAGCTTGGCTATTCCCGAAAGATTCATGGCAATAGTCGCTTGAAATTGTCACAAAGGATAGCAGTAGCAATCGCAACATTCAATGACTCAGCTGTTCCAAAACCTGGGATCGTCACTTTCTGAGTGACACTCTTTTCCAAATGGGCAGAAATACCTTGAGACTCATTTCCCATCAGAATTACTCCGGGCAAAGGGCTATTCATTTGGTGAATATTCTCACCATCGAGAAATGCACCATAAACAGGTACCTTCCATTTTTCAAATAGATTTTTCAGATCTGCATAAAAAAAATTGACTCTGGTAAATGATCCCATACTAGCCTGAATCACTTTTGGATTGTAAAAATCAGCTGTTTGATGAGAGAAAACAAGATGTTTGATTCCATACCAATCGGCTATTCTAATGATGGTCCCCAGATTACCCGGATCACGCACATCATCTAGTGCAATGACCAATTGACCTGTTGGATACTCAAATTCTTGATTGGATTTTAGCTTGACTACTGCTAAGGCACTATCATTGCTTTGATATTGACCCAGTCCTTCCAGTTGATTCTTGGTGACGGGGATCACTTCTATGCTTTTGCCAGCTATCAAAGCTCGGTTGACGGATAGGAAGTGATCAGTGGCAACTAGGAGTACCACTTCAAAAGTAGAATCAAGCACTTCCAAAACGCTTTTTTCACCCTCCACAAAGAATCGTTGTTCCTGATTTCGGAATTTTTTCTGATGTAAGGATTTAATAAACTTAACTGTATTTTTGCTAAGCATTTGTACTTATTCTTCCATTTTGAAATTCCTCAAATATATACTTTTTATTGCTGTCCTGTGGAGCGTTGGGGCTTGTTCATTGACTAAAAATCTATCTGAGGGAGAATATGCGCTCTATAGCAACGAGTTGATAGGAGTAGTAAATTCAGATGAGGAAGCAATCACCAATCTTTTTATTGCAGAGCCCAATACTCGGATACCTCTTACTAATATATCTCTAGGTGCTACGATTTATCAATTGGGAGCAAATTTCTATGACAGTGTTCATGTGGCCAAAAAGCTAGAAGTTACAGAAGACGAATTGACGGTGATAAAATCACAGCAAAAAGAAAATGCGGAAAATAGAAAACTCAATAAAAGAGCTGATAAACTTCTCTCCAAAATCAAAACCTACGAGGAGAAATTGGAATTTGGAAACTTCCTCATGAGAACAGGAAATCGTGTGACGATATTAGATAGTGCAGATATCAAACTTACGGTAACTGAAATAGATAATTACCTTTATAATCATGGTTTCCTGGATTCAGAAGTCGATTTCAAAGTAGACACTGAAAAGAACAAAGCAACCGTATCCTATCTTATCGAGGAGCGAAAGCCCTATCGGGTAGATTCGATTTATACCAACTCAGACAACGAGGCCATCAAAAAACTTCTTGCTGCAAATCACAAGGAATCATTTCTAAAAGATGGGGAGAATTATAACCAAGATGCATTTGTATCCGAACGAAATCGAATTGAAGAACTTCTAAAGAACAACGGTTTCTACATGTTCAACAAAAGCTTTATCGACTATAATTTGTATTACGACACTCTTAAAAAATCAATTAACGCAGAGCAACGAATCTTAAAACCTACATTCTCGGAATACCATCAGATATATACCATTGATTCGGTTATTTTCTACGTAAACCCTCCTTCTGAAGAATATGAAAATGATCATATTGCCAGAAAATATCGGGATATCAATTTCGATTTCTACAGAGATCGGTATTCTGAAAAAATATTATCTTCTAGAATCTTTTTTCAAAAAGGGGTGCGATACAATCGTTCGGATTTTGTGGAGACACAAAAACAGCTGAGCAACCTTGACCTCTTTCGATTTATCAATATCTCATTTGATACGCTTGGCACCTCGCTTGTAGCCAAAATAATCACGCAGCCAAACCAAAAATATCAGCTTACCAATCAGCTGGGGCTAAGTATCACGGAGCAGCTTCCGGGTCCTTTTTTCAGTGCATCGCTGCGAAATCGAAATTTCTTCAGAGCAGGTGAGATACTGGAATTCAACTTTCGGGCTGGATTGGAAGGAGTGGCCTCTGCGACAGATCAGGGAGTCTATCAAAGTCGGGAACTAGGAACTTCTGCATCCGTGATTTTTCCAAGATTTCTATTCCCCTTTTACCAGAGCAGTTTACAGAAGTTTGGTAAATACAATCCAAATACACGGACACAGCTAGGATATAACTACACCAATCGCCCAGAATATACCCGTAGTGGGTTGAATGGCCTACTCTCCTACACATGGGCTACCCGAAACAACAGACAGCAATTTACCATCAATGCTGCCGACCTGAACTACATCCGTACTCCTCAGATTCAGGATGAATTCTTGCAAATCCTGACCGATCTACAAAACCAAGGAAATAACTTGATTTGGTCTTTTCTGCCTTCATTCATCAGTTCTATCTCTGCACAATCGGTCATCAATTTTAACCAATACGGAAACTTTACCAGAAATAGGGCGTCCCTACTTAGACTTTTTGCAGAGAGCGGAGGGACTACACTAAACTTCCTTAATGCGGCAGACAATAGTGAGACGACCGATTTTGCAAATTTCCAATGGCTGAAATTTCAAGCTGATTTTAGGCGCTTTTACCCTATCGATAATGAGCAAACTATTGCCTATCGGGCTAATTTTGGAATCGCACAGCCTTACGGAATTAGTAATGGAATTCTGCCTTATGAGAAGTATTTCTTTGCCGGAGGAGGTACAAGCATCCGTGCTTGGCAAGCTCGAAGACTGGGCCCGGGAAGCTATTCCCCACGTGTGGGCGATAGAGGACCATACAATTATACCTTGGAGCAGCCCGCTGAGATGATATTTGAAACTATGATTGAATATAGAAGAAAACTGTTTGGCTATTTTGATATGGCGCTATTCGTTGACGCGGGTAATTCTTGGGTAATCGGAGTGGACAATTCAAGACCCGGTGCAGACTTCAGATTTGACCGATTTTATAAAGAGATAGCGGTAGGGACAGGATTCGGTTTACGAATGGACTTTGACTTCTTGGTAGTAAGATTGGATATGGCTACGAAAGCAATTGATCCTGCTCAGCCGGAAGGTAAGCGCTGGGTATTAGACAATGTCTCATTCAATCAGCCGTTTGGAGTCAGAGGTCAGACTGTCCTTAATTTTGGGATTGGATATCCTTTTTAAGAAAATATACAACATGTCTAGAAAAACGAAAGAAGAAATAGCATCAATTTATCAGGCGATGCAAAACCATATTTGTCAATCGATCGAGAAAGCCGATGGATCAGGAAAATTTGAGGAAGATCTATGGACCCGGGAAGAAGGCGGCGGCGGTCGAACTCGAATTTTTAAAAATGGCGCTATCCTAGCCAAAGGAGGCGTGGCATTTTCGGCAGTACACGGACCTACTCCGGAGAAAATTCTATCAAAACTCCAGCTTTCCAAATCAGATTTTTTTGCTACAGGAGTCTCCATAGTTATTCATCCCAAGAGCCCTATGGTACCGATCATTCACATGAATATTCGGTATTTCGAAATGGAAAATGGCGAGTATTGGTTTGGAGGCGGTATTGATCTTACTCCACATTACCTCAATGCTGCCGACGCATCCTATTTTCATCGGGAAGTAAAAGCCGTTTGTGATCGATTTGACCCTAATTATTATGTGAAATTCAAGAAGTGGGCTGATGATTATTTTTTTATCAAGCATCGGAATGAAACAAGGGGTGTGGGCGGGATATTCTACGATAGATTGAAAGCTGATAGTGATGCGGGATTTGAAGATATCCTCAATTTCAGTCTTGCAATTGGCCGACTATTCCCAGAAGTCTACGGTTACTTTATGGCTAAAAACTCAGCTTTATCGTATGGAGAAAATGAACTTTCGTGGCAAGGATTACGACGTGGAAGGTACGTAGAATTCAATCTGGTATGGGATGCAGGTACAAAGTTTGGTCTGGATACAAATGGTCGAACTGAAAGCATCCTCATGAGCATGCCACCTGAAGCCAACTGGGAATACATGCACTCAGTCGAAGAAGGAAGCGCTGAAGACTTCACACTTAAAAATTTAAAAAAGGGAATCGATTGGATAAACTTCTCGAAATGATTCAGAAAATAAAGGCTTGGGATGAGGAATTGTTTCTTTGGCTGAATAGCTTTCATGCGGATTGGTTGGATCCGATCATGTTTCAATTTACTCAGACAGTGACGTGGATTCCCCTCTATGCGATATTGATATTTCTTATTTACAAGATTAACCCCAAGAACAGTTGGTGGATTTATGGTGGCGCTGCATTGACAGTTCTTATCTCAGACCAAGTGTCCTCGGGCATCATGAAGCCATTTTTCGAAAGACTACGCCCCTGCCACGAAGAGAAATGGGAGGGCATCATCCATAATTATGGACGTTGCGGAGGACTTTACGGATTTGTCTCGTCCCATGCCGCCAATACATTTGGGATCGCTATGTTTCTCACCTTGACACTTCAGAAAAAATTACCATATCTGAAATGGCTTTTTGTATGGGCAGCAGTCGTTTCCTACACAAGGATCTATCTGGGAGTTCATTATCCGATGGATATACTTCTTGGAGCTGTGATAGGGATCGCCGCAGGATTTTTCTCATGGTTTTTGATCGTGATTGTGAAGCGCGAAATCCTGAAAATCTTCTTGAAATAAGTTATACGGGTATCGGCAATGATGCCGGTAGCCTTATTTTATTTGTTTCATGGGGCCGAATACCGAAACGCACAATTATCAATTTGGCACCAATTATATTTTTGTCTCTTCTGCCAACTGGCAAAGTATCGGATAATTAAAACAAGTAATTCACAGATCATTCTTTTATCAATTCTAAGGAATATGATCATCGCATTTTTTTTAAGGGAATGGAATTTGTTGGTCCTTGTGTAAAATAAAAAAGAATATTGTCGCTTTTCTGACTGAGAAGAATGACCTAAAAGTCTAAATATAAAAATTTGCAAAAAGAATCCCAGTCTTGGATACATTGAAAATTTAGCAATTGATTCGCGTGAGCAGCCGCGCGATCAATCCAAAAGCATTCAAAGTAAACAATCCAACTTGATCGGTTTTTTTATTCAGTTGGAAATAGTGTTAAATCAACATTATTAAAACTAATTATTAGGTTAATAATATCCAGAGTACCTCCCCCTTATCTCCGCAATAAAAATTTCGGAAAATCTCTAGCAATGTTAAAAAACAATGAAGAGCAGGTTTGAAAATCTGTTTTAAAAAAAATTTCCACGGACAGTTTTAAAATCAACTCTTTCAGATTCACAACCTCAAATCACATGAGAAAAAAACTACTAGTACTCTCAATTATCACACTGGTGATAAGTCCATTGTATGCTCAGATTGAAACCATCAATCTGGATATCATCTCTGGTAAGCTCAATGGCGGAAATCCCGTCCCTGCCGAAAAGGAATTCTACATTCAGGGATCGATCCCTGAGAAAATAGAAATGGTCAAATTGATCGTGTATCCTTCCAAAAAATCGGAAAAATCAGCGAACACCTACTTCTGGAAAACACCATTTGGATATAAAGAATTGTCCTATCAGGTATTAGTTTCTGATCCCCTTCGATCCAGTTCGGATTACCATCTGGAGTTTGGCTTTTATCAGAAAGCTGGAAAAGAACAAGTAGATGAAGTGACGAGGTTGATCACCCTAAATATGGAATCCTACCTCTCCACGATCACAACAATCAAAAGAGGTGGAATCAAATTTTCTGAAAATGATGAAGTGATACTAACAAACCTCGAAAAGATATTTGAAAGAGGTGCCTTTTATTTTGAGCTTCCTAATGGTCAAAAATTCCCCGGCTTCAGTGATATCGTCAGAGCCAAGCTAGACCAAAGAGGGAAATTAAAAATGGGAAAAGCTAGATTCAATATTATTAAGGCCAATAAAAATGACAATGAAAGAGCAGTATATGCTGCCCAATATCTTTCCGAGTTGAATGCGATCATAGCAGCCGAAATTGAGCAGTTCCTAAGTCCAAACATGCTGGTAAGAGTGGATGAAAAGATTTTTGCGAATTACGCTTCCGAGAAGACACCTAATTCTATTCCTTTAAATATTGGATACGGTGCAATTTCTCTAAGCGATGGTTTACCCAATCAGGAATTTGCCTACAGCCCATATGTGGGATTCTCTATTCCACTTGGCAATCGCACATTCGCCCGATTCATGAATAATCTTTCCCTTTCTACCGGCGTATTCGTCGCCGGAAATATGGAAAATGCGCTCAATGAGCAAATCTCAGGTCCATTAGCGGATCGTCCTGTCTATGTGGGCCTCGGTTATAATTTCTTCAGAATCATTCGTCTGAATGCGGGCGGCACGTTCATGACCACAGAACAACTGGGCGGAATGAATGTCAATAGCTTTCAGCCATTCGTAGGCCTGAGCGCTGAGTTTAACATTTGGGTAGGTATTGGTAAAAAGAAATAAGGATATGAAAAGAATATCAACTTTAATTCTCGTTCTATTTCTTAGTTATTCTGCTCAAGCACAGCTTCACGGCAATAAGTGGCGGATTGGCTTCAGTATGGGCACAACAAATTACGTCGGCGACATCAGACCAATGCCGCTCAGAGATTCCAAAAATCTTGCAAAACTTTTCAATCACTATGAAAACTACGCACAACAATTTTCCTATCAGGCATCGCTAGAATATGCACTGGGAAATTCGGTAGGTTTGATGCTGACAGCCGGTAGTTATCAATTTGGATCAGGTGACCGTTTTTTCCAGAATAACGGAACACTCTTGACAGAAAGTCCAAGCTTTGATCGTGCATTGAATTTTCAGACCAATCTCTATGATGCCGGCTTTTCCTTTGTTTTCAAACCGGATAATAACTGGTTGCTTTCAGGGAAATCGTTTATCGCTCCATATTTCACCTTAGGGATTGGGGTGCAGACGTTTGATGTATCCGGGGATTTGTTGGATGCTAATGGCAATCGCTATGATTATACCAATCCGAATACGATTCCAGATGGGAATTTCGAAACTTCCTTATCTGCTTTGGGCACTGAAAGTACCGAAGGCTATGATCGAACTACATTGTATGCCAACCTAGGACTCGGACTCAGGTTCAGACTCTCCAAATCGATAGAAATCTTTGCTCAATCTGATTTTAGAAGAGCTGCTACAGATTATTTGGATGATGTATCAGGACAATATCGGACTAGCTACGATAATGATTTTCAGGAATATGCCGCAAAGCCAGGAACAAATGTAGTAACTGCAGAAAACCGGAATAGAGGGTTTAATGACGGAAGAGGCGATTGGTATATCTACCATGGCTTTGGCCTGAAATTCAGCTTTGGTGCCAATAAAGCAGCATTCAAACCACCGGTAATTACCCAACGGTACACTTTCATTCCCACTGAGCTCTCTCAAAAACAACTTCTGAAAGAGAATACTTCTGAAAAAACACCTACTGGTACAGGAACCACGAATAATTACTTTACCATAATTCAACTGCCACAAAGCGCTATGTCGCCCCGGATGAATCAGCCTTTGGATTCTGCTACTCTAGCTCAGAACCAGACCATATTCGATTCGCTGAATTTGCAAAAAGATACTTTAAATGCTGAACTCCAGTCTACCAATAAGAATCTGTCTGATCTCAATGAAGCCTTGATCTTGGCTGAAAGAGATTCTTCAATATCTGAGTCAGTCAGATCCCTGAGACTGGAAAATTTGGTAAGCGAACAAGAAACTGCCCGTGAGAAAATTATCAAACTAAACAGTCAATTAGCAAGAAATCAAAGTAAAACTGACTCTCTCAGTAAAGCCTCCTCAGTCACTTCTCAAAATCCTATTGTTGTAGATAGTGCTGCCATGATGCAGGAATTAACAATCTATCCTGGACAAGTGAGTCGGATCTTATATTCCACCAATTCAACCAAAGCTATTTTGAGATTGGATTCTGCGGATCAATCAGCTATGGCTAGCAGATCCAATACCGAAGATGAGATGATGAGTCGCAAGGTATTTGAAGATGAAATGAGCAAATTGAGATCAGAAATGGTCAGAGCTCAATCAAAAAATGATTCAGCAATGGTCATGACCTCTAAAAGTAGAACGCAAATGGCAGAAGATGATGCTAGGGCAAGAAGCTACTACACAGAAGCGCGAGATATTACAATATCTCAGCAAGGCTTAGATGAAAAAACCGCCAAAAAATTTGAAAGAAATCAGTCAAGAGCGATTAACGCAGAGCAAAAAGCTAGAAGGCAACAAGAGAAGTTAGAAAAGAAAAATAATGAGTTGCTGAAAAACGCCCTGCTTATCGGAGGAACAGCAGCTACTACAGCTGCCATTACAAGCAATAAAAAGGATCAAAACACACCTTCGGAATCCACTGCAATAACTCCAGCGGCAACCGTCAGAAAAGACTCTATCGCTGTTGATTCCATTTCAAATCCGATTATCGCTCCCATTCTACCCAAACCTGAAGTTCGAGTAGATACCGTAATCGTAGAAAACGAGAGGCTAATATTATTGAAACAGGCTAAAATCGAGGTGTATTTCGATACCAATCAAACCACACTTTCTGAGGCTGAAATTGCGAAATTAGCTCCTCTAAAGGAGCTTTTGGATAGAGATTCAGATAAAAACTTAGAGCTAATTGGCTTTGCTGACAATACAGGTTCGATCGCATATAATTTAGCTTTAACTGAGAAGCGAGTCGAATCAGTCAAAAAGATTCTCATTGAGACTTACCAGATTCCTGCAGAAAGATTAAAGAAAGGCGATGGAGGCTTGATTGTAAGGAGCAAAAGTAGAGGCGCTCAGGAACAAGATCGAAAAGTAGAAATCAGATTAATTCTCAATTAGGTATTGTTGCGTAGTTGAAAACGAAAACCTGAAGCAAATACTTCAGGTTTTTTTCATGATTTTAGGAAACAACTGTCATAATCAATTCAATTTTTTAATAAAAAAGCAAACTGAAAAAATTTAGAAAAAACTTCCCGCTCGGACCATCTTAACTTTGCTCTAAACTAACAGGCAGCTCCCAATACCATAGATTTAAATCATTGCAAAAGATTTTGAAAACGCTAGAAAAACGCCAAATTCAGGGACTGGTAATTAAGATATTATCTGCCAATTTGATTTAGCTTTACTCTATAATTTATCGCTTCTTAATAGACCACGAGAAACAAAGGATGATTACTAGATTTTATCTGTTGAGCCGAAACTTACCTAATGTGATGAAAATAGAAAGTGATTACCAAAACATTCTACTATTTTGAAGAAGTTGAAGCTACTTTTATTTTGTTTCATCCTATTTGGATTCTCAGCTCAGAGTCAAGATACCGTCGACTATAGACCAAACAAATTCAATAAGTTTAAATTCGTCCCTCTTCCTGCTATTGGATCTAATCCTGCCAATGGTTGGCTCTTTGGACTGGCACCTTCGGCTACTTGGAGAATGGGAAACCCTAAAACAACGCACCTATCCAATTTGGTAGGCAATTTCCTCTATACCACCAAAAAACAATGGATATTCAGCTCAAGGAGTACCGTATTTTTGAATGAAGACAAGTGGATCCTAGTCGGTGACTGGCGCTATTTCATCACCTCCCAACCTACATTTGGATTGGGTAGCAGCACTCCCAACGAGCCCACCGCCAACCCAAACCAAGCAGGAGTCTATTGGGGAGAGCAGCAAATGGATTTCAATTGGTTGCGATTTTATGAGACCGTTTTGAGGCGGGTGGGAGATTCCAAGTTTTACTTAGGAATCGGGTATCATCTAGATGTCTATTCCAAAATAGACAACTTCATTGATTCATCACTCCCAACTGAGGTTCGCTTTGCCCATGATTATTACAACGATCAACTAGGCTTCAACAACGACAATTATACGGTTTCTGGAGTAACTTTGAATGCTATCATGGAAAATCGGGATATCCCCGTCTCACCTTACGAAAAGAATTTTGCGCTCATTTCCTATAAGATCAATCCTACTTCCCTTGGATCGGACCAATCATCCTCGAGTCTATTGTTAGATTATCGCCACTATTTCAACTTGAGTGAAACACGAAAAAGACACCTAATTGCACTTTGGGGTTTTGGCAATTTCTTAGTGTCCGGAAACTTACCGTATATGGGACTTCCATCCATTGGCTTCGATATGTTTGGTAGAAGTGGCAGGGGCTATGCACAAGGAAGATTCAGAGGAGAAAGTATGGCCTATTCGGAGGCAGAATACCGCTTTCCCTTGCAAAAGAATAAAGAGACTTTTGGAGGAACCATTTTCGTAAATGCCGCAAGTTTTGGGAGTAAAATGACGAACGAAAAGATTTTTACAAGTCTAAATCCCGGCTATGGTTTAGGATTGAGAGTGATGATTAATAAGGAGAATCGAACTACTATCACCGCAGATTATGGCTTTGGTCAGAAGGGTAATTCAGGATTTTACTTGAATATCAACGAGACATTTTGAGTTGATATATTTTGAATAGTCTATAATTCATATCCTCTCTAATTTTAATCAAAGCTGCCGCGATGTCAACAGAAAAAGGCCACGAATCAAAATGATTCGAGGCCTTTTTTGTTACTACGCTGCGTTTCTCGTCACTATGCTGCGTTTCGGGCGGCATTGATTATTCCAAACATACTTCGGAGAATCAATCGCTGAAGATTTTCGTCAGGCTTGCCGGATTCGAGCATTAGCTGGATTGCATACTGTTGCACTGTAATCAGTGGCAGGACTATTCGCTCTCGGATCTCAATGGATTTTTTGGAAACCAGATTGTCGCCCATCAATTGATCCATTGAAGAAACTGCTTTCAATTTTTCAATGGATCGATTGTATTCATTGAACATGATATCCCAAAATTCTCCGTAGTTCTCATCCTGACTCAAATAGGCTGTAGCTGGGTAGAAACATTTTGTCAAAGATTGCATCGAATTTCCTAATAGCGTTCGAAAGAACAAAGAATTGTCGTAAAGTTCCCGCAACTGATTTAGCTTACCGCGTTTTTCTAATACCTCCACAGCCTCCCCTACTCCATAAAATCCGGGAATATTCTGCTTCATCTGTGCCCATGAGCCCACAAACGGAATAGCCCTAAGGTCTTCAAATTTCAGTCCTTCGCCTTTACCTCGCTTTAGTGGACGAGAACCTATGTTGGTCATTCCGAAATATTTGAGCGGGGTCACATGCTCCAGATAAGGCACGAACTTGGGGTGACTTTTGAATTTCTTGTACGATTCATAAGCCTCCTTAGCCAACTCATCTATCAATTCTCTTTGCTTAGTATTCAGATTTTTTTCAGCATCCTGATAGAGGTGATTTTCTAGGCCCGCGCTTAGAAGCTGCTCCAGATTGTAGGTACAAGAGGCTTGTTTGCCATAGTTGGCAGAGATAGTCTGACCTTGTATGGTGACTTGGATTTCAGCATTTTCTACTTTTTCACCCATGGAAGCGTAGAAATTATGCATATTTCCTCCACCTCTGGCAGGTGGTCCACCTCGGCCGTCAAAAAAGACCACTTCGATGTTATTTTCTCTTGAAACTTTAGTCAGTTCTTCCTTTGCCCGAAGGATAGACCAATTGGCCTGAAGGTATCCGCCATCCTTGGTACCGTCAGAAAATCCCAACATAATCGTTTGCTTGCCACCGCGGAATTTGAGGTGGTTCAAATATTCGGGTAGTTCATACAAACTGGTCATGATTGCCGGAGCAGCCGCCAGATCATCGATCGTCTCAAAGAGTGGGACAATATCCAAAGGCATGTTCTCCTTCCCTTTTCCAAGTGTAAGTTTTGCCAATTGATAGACTTCCAGCAGATGCTTTCGGGATTGACAGTTGGAAATAATATATCGATTCAGAATCTCTTCGCCACTTTCTCTTTGAATTGGATCAATCACACCAAAGGATTGAAGCATTTCTTTGTGAAAAGGTTCCGCAAATTGATCCAAATGTGGAAGGCTTTTCAGGGCGAGGATTTGATCAATTTGGCTTTGCTCGGAAGCTCCGATTTCAATACCTTCTATTTGGAAAATCTCTTCCCAGAGCGCATCGTGCTTACGACTATCCTGACGCATATCCATACAGCCAAAGTGAAATCCGAATATTTTTACCTTGAGTATAAACTCATCCAAAACCTCTACAAATAAACCTTCGTGATGCTTCACCAAGGCAGCTCTTGCTTCCAATAGATCTTGTAAAAGTTGGTCTTTGGTTAGATATAAGGGATTATTTTCAAAAAGTGTTTCAAATATCCCTTTCTCCACCTTAAGAATAATCTCTTCCACATGCTTGAAAGTCAATCGCCTTTTGAGCTTTCGCATATCCCTGTAGTAGCATCGAAGGATCCATTTTTTCAGCCGCAATGCCACCTGCTGGGTAATGTCATGCGTCACAAATGGATTACCGTCCCGATCTCCTCCAGGCCAAAACCCTACTTTCAACAAGCCTGGATTTTCCCAATCGTGAATCGGAATATTCAATGAATTGAGCAATCGGATCATGATATCCGAGATACTTTGATAGAAAATATTTTCCAAAAACCAAATTAAACTCACTGCCTCATCGTAGGGTGTGGGCTTTTCCCGCTTGGTAAAACCTGTTTTGCCCAATTGCTGGAGTAACGAATTGATTCGCCCCAGATCATCTGTTCGAATCGCATTTTCAAGATCTGAAATGATCCCCAGTACGCTGCCCGGATAGAATTGCGTAGGGTGAGCTGTCAGGGTCAACCGAACAGAAAAAGTCTTGAGCTTTTCGATCAATTCCGCGCGCTTTTTGTCATTGTCAGTGCGGTTGATCAAGGCATTGATTGATCCCTTCCCCTTCAAATCATTGATTTTGTCATACGCCGCATCCTCAATGGAATCAAATAAGACCACTTGACGCTCTACGTATTGAATCATCTGAAATAGCAAATCTATTTGAGATTTCTCTTCCAAATCAGGCATCATCTCATCAAAGAAACCTTGGATAATGGCTTTGGGAGTGAGCCCATCCTTAAATCCCTTCTGACATGCTGTGCCTAAAATTGGGAGAATCGTCCCTATTCTATAGATATCGTTGAACGGGAGATCTAAGAATAAGCTATTGTAAATCGTAAATCGCTTGGCGACTTCAGTATCGTAGGTATTTTGCATTTCGGAAAAATTTTATTCAATTGTTAAATTAACGAATTTTCTAAAATCATACCCATTCATTAGAAAATCTCTAAAGAATTAATATCCATGATTCCATTTTTTTAAGAAAAGAGGATACTTACTGAGTTTTGGAAAATAGTATTCGATTTGGCTATCTTCATCGGATGAAGCGACACAGCCTAGGTATTATTTTATTTGTATTGATATGTGCATGCCAATCTCCAAAGACTATCGAAATGGAACACCCTGCCCCCACTTATACATTTTTAGTCGGCACCTATACCGATCAAGCAGATCAGGGGATCAATCTCTTGAAATTTGACCCGGCAGCCAATCTTTTGGAAGTGGAAGTGGTCGCCGCCGGTGTGAAAAATCCCTCTTTTGTAATCTCCAGTAAGGCTAGAAGTCTAGTATTCTCTCTGGAAGAAGAATCAGGTCAAAAAGGGGGCAATATCGTGAGTTTTTCCAAAGTTGGAGACAAACTCGTACCTCTCGACACTATTCCTTCTTTTGGTGACCATCCTTGCTATTTGGCCTTGTCCCCAAATGAGAATTTCGTGGCAGCAGGCAACTATTCTGGAGGGAATTTTAGTTTTTATAAACTGAATCAAGAAAATAAGCTGGAACATGTGCAGACGATTCAGCATGAGGGATCAAGCGTAAATTTGGACCGGCAGGGAAGTGCGCATGTTCATAGCACGGTATTCAGTCCAGATGGCCAATTTTTACTTGTAGCGGACTTGGGCACAGATAAAATCTATACCTACAGCATCGATCCAACTGAAGAAAAGCCTTTGAGTTTGATTGCTGAATATGAAGTGATCGCTGGTGGTGGCCCCAGACATTTGATTTTTTCTGAAGATGGAAATACCGTCTTCGTTGTTTTGGAATTGACAGCTAATTTGGAAGTTTTAGACTTCCAAGCAGGGAAATTAACCCATCGGCAGCGGCTTTCTCTCTTGGATGAGGACTTCCAAGGAAGCGTAGGGGCTGCGGAGGTTCGCCTCTCCCCCGACGGGGAAAATGTATACGTCTCCAATAGAGGTGAGTCGAATACTATTTCAGTATTTGGAAAAGACCAAGCAGGAAACTTTGAACGAATTCAGCTAATTTCTTCCGGAGGACTGATACCTCGGAATTTCAACTTGACCAAGGATGGGAAATATCTCTTGGCTGCGAATCAAGGAAGTAATGATATTGTTGTGTTTGAGCGAAACACAGATTCGGGACTACTTTCCACTACTGATTGGAAAGTCAACGCACACAAGCCAGTTTATCTATACCGATTGGAGAATTAAGCCGGGTTTTCCCAATTTCTCGATTTTTGATAAGTGATTTGACCTGCTTGGATCTGGAGAGGCGAGTCTAGATTATTATGGAAAAGCTTTCCAGTTCCTAAGCCTTGCGGGAGCACCGGCTGAAGGCTTGAAGCTAATTGGGCAATTGCGTTTAAGCCTATATTACTCTCTAAAGCAGAAGTCATCCACCACCCAATGTTCCGCTCTTCGGCCAGCCGAATCCATTCTCTGGTTTCCAAGATCCCGCCTAGCAGCGTCGGCTTCAGGATAATAAATTGCGGGGAAATTGCATCAAGCAACTCACCCTTATGTTGTACGCCGATCAGTTCTTCGTCAAGTGCAATCGGCAGCGAAGACTCCTGACATAAGCGGTTCATTTCTTGAATATTTCCGCTTGGAATCGGCTGCTCTATGCTATGCAGATCGAGTTTTGCAAGTTCGTTCAGTTTGGCAAGAGCTTCTTCCGGCCCAAAAGCACCATTAGCATCTACACGCAAAGTCATTTCTTTAGATGAAAACCGGTTACGGATCGATTTCAAAAGAGCCAATTCTTGCTCAAAATCAATTGCTCCAATTTTCATCTTAATGCAGTCAAACCCCTGCTCAATTTTCTCCTCAATTTGCGAAGCCATAAAAGCAG
>Ga0136559_1000115_pt1 | contig 26382 bp, 28 predicted proteins | sample AntRauMeHopE1496_FD_104633 | JGI IMG/M metagenome (GOLD analysis project Ga0136559, IMG submission 104633) | Saline lake microbial communities from Rauer Islands, Antarctica - Metagenome Hop E1 #496 | ecosystem: Environmental > Aquatic > Non-marine Saline and Alkaline > Saline | place... | reverse complement strand
CATGTTAGGTAGAAAAGGAAAAGAATCAAATTCTGGTCTGAATTCCAGCTTCTCGAACAGATTTAGACAATGCCAACACCTATAATTAGCATGTCAAATCCTACTAATTCTTTTAAATAACAGCACCTTTTTAGAAATCAATGCCTATTGTGCTTTCGTTGAAATCCTCAGCACAGATAGAACATTTCTTAAGTGAAAACTACACGACACTTTTAACAATCTTCTTTTCTAGATGATCACTATCAGAATCAAAAAGCGGCGCTTCTGACCCATATTCTTAAGCTGCTTTTTAATAATAGTTTTCCCTGCTTGCATGAGGCTCACTTACCGCATGAATGATTGGCGCGTTGAGTTTTCCAGCAACTACTTTTATTATTATAGAGTTGACATGATCGCGGTTCACAAGGTTTACAGGCGCATTTGGGCTTTTAACACCACTTCTACCAGCGAGTATTTTTATAGGGTGGCGATCCTCGCCCGTCAAACCACAGGGTCTGATGATTGTAGATTGACTAACCATTTCTTGAACCAATTGCGCAGCAGCAATGATCTTTTTACCGTTGTTACTAGTAGCATTTGGAATAGAATTCTCATCATAGGTTGGAATATCCTCTCGATCTTCAAAGACCGAAGTGCAAGAAATAAAAAGAACCTTATTGATTTCATAAACTTGAACAATTCGCATAAAAAGCTTGATTCTAAAAGCAAATCGCTTTCTAGATTTTACGCAATTCTGGAGAGATGTCCATTACCAGCAGATCAAGTCCTTCCAGTAAGCCTTTTACATCACCGTATAATTTATTCTCCTGGAGATCGATTTCAAAAGTGCTGATTCCGTTTTCTAAGCGTTGTTGTAGCTTTTCTAAAGATCTAGAAGTTCCTCTTACTTCACAACCTTGGTTTTTTAATTTTAACGCAAGATCTTACCCTAACCAGCCACAACCTAATATTTCTACTGTATTTTGTTTCAAAATAATAATATATCCCGTTAATTCACTCTGAAAAAATAACGCCCAACTGTCCCATTTCTTGTAAAAGTATTACCGCAATCTTGGAATTTAATTTTATTTTCTAAGGTGTCGTAAGCGGCAAAAATTTGAGCATTATTTTCATTTTGAGTATTGAAATAACCATTTCTACCACTAATGATACAATAATCACCAGTTTCAGGTATTGAGATCCCCAACCTGAAGTTATAAAAAAATTCGTCTTGAGTTAATTCAGGTAGAATTTGGATAGAACGACACGAACTTGAATTAAACTCCGATCCGACTTCAAAAATAATATTTGCATCCTCAAATACCTGCGCATTAACACCGGAGAAACTTCCTAGTTTAAGAATAAAGATTCCACTTGAGAATACGGTTGGGTCTAGGATCAATTCAAGACCGGCAGTTTCTGTGCAATTATCAATAAGTCTAGAAGTAGTCTGAGCGTTAATCCAGATATTTTCATTTTGCATATAGGTTTCACTAATATTCTCAACATTTAAAATAAATGGTTCTGGTTCTTGAATACCACAAGCATAGTCATCTGTCTCACACATAATAGCTAAAAAAAATGGCGTAAGTAATAAGAATTTAAAGTGCTTTTTCATTGCGGTTTATCTTTAATATTAGCAATCTATCATATTGATATATCTGTCATCATATCTTTTATTTGTTACTGTAATACTATTGCAGCCTAGCGCTAGGCTATCTAATATTTGATATTCATAAACAAGCCCAGAAAAAATAATATAGTTGGGTGCATCTTTATTACGTTTACATATTTCTCGGGCTAGATTATTGGCAAAGCGATTGTATAAAGGTGTATTTAAAGTGTCAGCGATTACCTTACCCATAAACAACCTTTTGTATATGTTGCCATATACGTTAAGATTAACATAGTTGTCGCTGTCTAAGGTTCCTCCATAGGTAGCAGCGTCAGTAAATTCCATTGCATAGTCTAGGAGAATTTCAGAACTAATCTTATTCTTTTCAAGACTATCAAATGTTGTATTTACTGCATTTATCCAATGATTATCTGCATTTAAATGAGAAAGGCAAATTACAGGAAATAAAATGATTGCTAGTAGTTGTTTTTTCATGATGATGTGATTTCAGTTAAACAGTAAATGATTTTATCGCCTATAGAAAGAATCAAATCGTCCCTCTGTGAAGTGATATATTTGATTGTCTTCTGGATTTAAAATTTCAAATTCAAAGGTTCCTGAAACAATCTGACTTGATTAATTAAGGTTTGTGATTCTTAAAACGCCGGTATTTATACTATTCGCTGTATTATCTATAAATCCTGGAATTGTGTGGTCCCGTCGAAATAGCACTATAGCGAAAACATTTCCCGAAATTCGTTCTCTAAGTTGGTAATTTGAACCTTCTTGAATCTCTAAAGAGTCAGTGCTGAGTGCTATGGCAACTGGAAAACCTGATTCCCCTCTAAGTCCTACAAAAAAAATAATACTCCTCATTGACTAATTGATAAAAACACGTAACACCTCCGTTAGCATAAAATGGCTTTCCATCTAAAAGAAACCCAAAGGCGTTAGCACCAGTTTGTGTGGCAGGTGGCAAGCAATCCACACCTAGACAACGTGGCTCGTCGTTTTTATCGCATGCATTGCATAATACAGTTACTACAATAAGCAACACTATGCGTGTTTTTGTTACTAGTTTTAAAACATTTTTCATGTCTTAAAGATTTAGTACTATTTTATGTAAGATGTACATTTTACGCAGAGGTTGCGCTAATACATGGTTTTATTTTTAACTATGGTGAAATTTAACACATTTACACCTACTTAAGTCGTGTCAGTTAACACACCATTGTACGCGGTCACCTCGGTAAACTCCATAGCATAGTCCAAAAACATTCCTGATTCTACTTTGGACTTATCGAGATTGCTGAATACTGGATTTATAGTATTTTTCCAATTGTTATCTATTTCTAGTTGCGCTACTAGTAAAATAGGTAAGCAAAGAAAGATTGTGGTGATTTTTTATATAATAGTTACTTTTATTGCTGACGAGTGAATCGTGAATCTATAAGTGTCCTGGGTTATAGCTATGGGAAATCGTGACAACAAAATCCCGATTTCCCGGTAAACATGAATATATTAGCTAACGTAGTACCCTAAAATGGACTTAGAAACGATATCCGAAATTAATTCCGAAACGCGGTTCTACGTTGCCCAGCAAATCATTTTCGTCAGATAAGTCAGCGCCTAAGTTACGTGCTACTTCACCAAAAACAGTAACTGTAAATTTATCTTGTATCACCCATTTGTTACCTAAACCCACACCGGCAGAGAAACCTCCTATATCATAACTATTGCGGCCAGATCGAACAATCGCGCCCTGGTCGTTAAATACCTCTATTTCATAATCTACCTCAACACTTCCTGTGCGTACTTTTAACAACGGATAGAAATAGAGTCCTTCAAATTTACGGCGCTTGCTCACATAAAAATTTGCCGATGCACGGAAAGAAAATGCATTTGTGGACTCTAGAAAACCCGCATCGTAATAACCGTAGGTATCAAAAAAAGTTGCGCTACCTGCAAGACTGACATTATTGTTTAAAAGGCGCTCGTATGTAACATTAAGTGAACCCGCAATCACTAGATCTAGAGCATTTGTAGAAAGTTCATTTTTAAGAAGACGGGTTTCAGAATCGTCTTTAAGTTGTGCGCTTGCGATACATCCCATAGGGCCGGCACAAATAAGTAGGTATTTTTTTTTCATAAGATTGTTAACGTGTTATCGTATCACATATTGTTATTGTTTTATTTTATTTTTTATAAAAGTTACAGCTTGTTCAATAGGCTCGATTCTGTTTTCAGCATTTTGGGTGCGTGCTATGAAACTCTGGTGTGCGATTAGGCCCAGCAGCCGCTATGAGAATATCCTTAACGCCTATAATCCCCTCTGAGTTATAGCCTGCGTCTATTATTAATTTAACACTCAGGTGCCGCGTTGCAACTCGTCGTCCCTGCCATATTTTATAATACGTATTTGGGCTACTGCTTGTGTTGCTTGGGTACCGCCGCTACGCCAGTACGTAAACCCTAAGCAAGCCCACCTTTAGAAATAAGGGCTACGCTGTGTTTTGCAGTGACGTGGCCTGTGTCACGACCCACTATTACAGCAAGCTGGTCTGCATTTTCTAGTTGTGCATAAGTGCAGCGGTTATAAAAAATTGCCCACCTGTCAGGGCAAATGCGTTTATGGCTCTATTTTAAAATGGCAAACGCCACCATGGCCAACCCTATAACAACCTGACTTCTTACAGAACCACCTCGCATTAAGATCTATTTACAAGTTAGCGTTACTACAAATCATTCTTTAATTTTGGATTTATGCTCTTCTAGATACCGTTTTAGGCGAGCATCGCTTATTGTGTCCATGCCTTTTATGTTTTGGCTTTTTAAAAACGGCAGTAAGTCTACTTGGGTAAGGTAATCGTTGTAACGCTTTCGCGAAAGCGGAACATAGCTATAATGCCACGGTTCATATTTAAAACCTTTGCGCTGTTCATTTACCGTGTAAACCAGTTCAAAGTTGTACGTTGCAGCGTGCACAACCATCCATTCTTTAAATTTACAAAATGGCCCGTTACCGTGAAATTTATCGGCCACGAGCACATCGCCGGTTGTTCTTGGAGCGCCGTCTATTAAATCCATATCAGTACCCCAGTGGTGTCTAGATGTGCCCGGAACTGTAGAATATTCTACAATTTTATCAAAAATCGCATCTGGTTTAAGCCCTTGTGCAGCATACTTATCGTACTTGCGGTTCCATATTTCTCGCTGCCTCTTAAAACTGCGGTAGCCTGATACCAGTTTAATTTGAATACCCTTTTTTAGTGCAGCTTTCTGCATTTTTTCAAGTGCCGTTTGCGCTTCTTTTTCAAGTGCATTTTTAGGGTTAGGGTGCTGCCCTGTGAGTTTTCTAAAATTATCGCTGTCTTGTTGTGGTAGGGCAACGAATAGTATAAAAATAAATGTGACTAGTTTACTCATAAGGCTTTATACATTTTACAGTGCTTTCCTACCGAAATAATTTCAAAGATATCACTTACTATTGTATAGCCCAACTTATGGTAAAATGGGACTGCAAGTTCACGCGCATTAAACCACAGGTGACTGCAGTCTTTTTCCCGCAGCAATTGTTCCCCGTATTGCAGTAAACGGGTGCCTACATGGTGTCCTTGCAGCTGTTCTAACACAGCCATGCCACGCAGCTGGTAGCAATGCTTTTTATCTATATTTTTAAGTAGTGAGATGCTGTTATCTTTATCGAGCATAAAGCTAGCGACGCCTACAAGGGTGCTTTCTAAATAAGAGCCTATGTGTACGGTCGTACGTAAATCGTCGCTGTCAAAGGCACAGTCTTCTAACGGCCTGCCTTTGCGTAATACTGCGTGCCTTAGGGGATAAGTATCGCTAGCGCTTAGTTGCCTGATTGTCATAAGTTGCTTTTGAAATAACATAATGTCTTGCAGGCAATTTACCTGCCCATAAAAATTTGTGTGCAAGTTGCATGCCTATTTTTTCCACAACGCGCTGTGAACCTATATTGTCTTCGTGCACATGTGCGATAATTTCGTGCATATTGTGGTCTTGAAAACCGTGCTGTAGCACGCGTGCTGCAAGTTCTGTAGCATAACCTTTACCCCAGTAGGGTTGCATGAGCCTGTAACCCATGTCTATAAAATCTTCTTTTGGGTGGTACTTAAAACCTGCCCAACCTATAAAAGCACCGTCTTCTTTGCGCACCGCAGCGAGCCTACCCATATTCAATCGTACATACTGGATTTGGGGGTTTGTTACATAGTCTATTGCAAATCGCCGTGCATCATCATCGCCTATAAAAGGTATATCACCGGTGTAGCGCATTACCTCTGGGTCGTTATAGAGCAAGAACAGGCTGTGGGCGTCACTTGCTTCAAAGGGCCGCATGTACAAACGCTCTGTTTCCAAATGCAGTTTCATATGTGCAGGTCGCCCCACATAGGGTTGTTATTATAAACAACCCCGGTAAACGGACACAAGGAGTTCACTTTATACCCGTGCTTTTTTACAAACTCGTAACCTGCTGCAACCAGTTTGCCTTCTGAACTTGTGCCCTCGTGCAGTGTATTTACCTCTGTATGGTCTATAATCATAACGTTCTGATCTACCGAGTATGTTAATGACGCGATCGTTTCACCACTGCGCTCTTTAAAGAAAACCCCTCTTTGATCGTTGTTAGTATGTTCTGTTAAAGGCTGTTCCATAAATCTCAAGTTATGCGGTAAGTGTTCTAAAATCGTAACCTGGTGCTACTTCTATAGCTGGCTGGTCTTTTACAAAAATACGTGCAGTTAAGCCACCACACAACAGTTCATTATTTTCTCTAACATTTATATAGCTGCCTTCTCGCAAGCCCACAACTGGAATTGTATTATGGCAATGAAATTCTCGAATGCGCTGTTCTCTGGTTTCACCCATGTGCACAGAACCTGCAACAGGGTCTTCATAATGTGGGTTGAGGTTATAGCCCAGTGCGCCGGTAGTTTTAAAACTACTGGGCATGACCACCGGCATATCATTTGTGGTGCGCATGTTCAACCCACAAATAGTACTGCCTGCGCTAGTGCCTAAATAAAAAGTCCCTTTGTACATAGCCTTTCGCAACGCTTGCATACAGTCTAAATCGTGTAAGGTTTTTACCAGTGCAAAGGTGTTGCCACCACCTGTAAAAATAGCTTGCGCGTCGCGTATGGCGTTTGCAGGGTCAGCGTGCGCGTGCAAACCCGTTACGTGCATATTTATGCTTTTTAATGCTTGTGCGACCTTTGCAGTATATGCGTCGTAGCTTAAACCACCAGGTCTGGCATAGGGAACAAAGAGTAGTTCCTTGAGTTGCAACTCTTCAAAACGCGTCATTAATTCAGGTATTAAATATTCTAAAAAGCCGGCACCATATAGGGTAGAGGTACTCGCGATAATCATATTGCGCATGAAAATTTGTTTTTACAAAGATATTTAACAATTTATAACATGCAGCACCCGTAATGAGAAGCTTACTTTGCGTAACTTGCAGGGGTAAATTGGTACCTATGAAAAATCTATACATACTCTTTCTTCTTGCCACGGCTCTAGGTACCGCGCAGCGAGACCGCCTACAAATACAAGGTACTATTTTAAGTGCGAATGATGAAATTCTGGGGGGCGTTACTGTTTTTAACAATGCATCTTTAGAAGGTACTGTCACAAACGACAAGGGTGTTTTTTTAATAGATGTTAAGAAAGGTGACCGCTTAGATTTCAGAGCTGTCCAGTTTTCTAATTTCAACTTAATAATAGGTGAGGAAACGATTGGCTCAAAAACGCTTAGGATTAGTTTGCGAGAAGGTGTTAACGAACTCGACGAAATACGCTTAACAAACGGTTCCTTTATGATTCCGGTTAAAAGACTTGTTGAGATAGACACTGGTATAGAAAAGGTGAGCGAGCGCAATCTAAGGCTAGCTGCAAACGATCGCATGGAAAACACTTTTTCAGAACGAATACGGCAGCCGGAAGAGTATGCCATAAGAAACGAAGCGTTTATGCAGTCCCAACCGCGATTCAATATGATAAATTTAGTGGGTATGCTGGCCGCTTTAGTGATAGGAACAACACTGGATAATGTTAACTTAGAAGGAAACGGTGCGTCGCAGTCCTCAAGCGAATTTGACGTAGTAATGCTTAAAAATAAGTTCAGTGCACAGTATTTGACAGAATTTTTAGCCATTGAAGAGAACGATCTTTACGATTTCATGTATTTTGCAAAAGATAGGGGCCTAGATAGCTCTTATTTCACACCAGAAAAAGAACTAAATTTGTTGCAGTTTTTGTCTGAAACCGCTGTCGCCTACAAAGAAAGAAAAAAGAATTAACGCTAACCTACATTTGTCAATGCTATGAAAAAATCTATTTTAATGGTGCTTGCAGCACTTAGTTTCGGATTGCACAGTTGTAATACAGATGACGATGGTCTATCGATAATAAACGAACCTCCAAACTTGAATCAGTTTTTTTACGGCCCTGCTACAGGAGATAATTTTACTGTTAGAGCAGCTTTTAACGGAACCCCGCAACCCGTTGGGGAGGGCGTCTTTGCAACGGCAATTTTTATTACAGACGACAATTTTACCGTAAACATGAACAGTTTACAAGGTGTCGGGCGTGTAGTGACACTGGTTGCAACTACGAACCAAAATCTAGCGATACAACCAGGTCGTTATACGATAGCAAGTGGGACTGGTTTAGGCAATGTGAGCGTTAATTACTCTCTCGACTACAATACCGCAATACAACTTAATAACAGTACTGGCATACTCACTGGTACCGTACGCGTGTCTGCCTTAGGAACCGGCTTTGGAATAGAAATAAACGGTGTAGATGAAAACGGTTTTCCTTTTCACGGCAACTATCTAGGTGAACTAACTTCCATTAATTAGAATTGCGCTTAAAAACGTACTACCTGCATGCAACTTTTAACAAGCAAGCAGGTTTTATATTTTAAAAGCGGCTCTTAATAAATTGCTTTGGCATTGTTTTAGCGCCTTTTTAGCTCACAACAGCACTCATACTTATGAAAATTTCTTTAACAATTGCTTGCGCCATGTTCCTGGCACCACTGCCTTTTATACAAGCCCTTGAAGACAATCGAACCTTAGCATTTGCACGTGTATTCAACAACAACAACCCCGCTGCCCATAGTTGTGGTGTCTGTACAAAAGGCACGCTGAACAAACATAAAATGTTACTAGAAAGCAACCTAAACGGTGTGCATAAGTATTACCTATCTGTCTCAAACGTAACCTACAGCAGCAAAGCAAATGCATTACAAATGACAACGCGGTTTTTTATAGATGACCTAGAGCATGTGCTCTCTGAGCGTACCGATAAAAAAATTGTGCTCCATAACAATGAAGATCTCAACAACCAGAAAGCAAGAATCGCGGCCTACCTTGAGAGAAAACTAGAAGTGCGCACTGATGGTTCTGCACGTAGTACTATTTATCTAGGAGGCGAGATAGAAAACGACCAAGTTATTTTTTATATAGAAATACCCGTAACCCAGCAGCCTACCAGTATTTCTATGAAATTCACTGCGCTTCAAGAACTGTTTGAAGATCAAAAAAACATGGTGCACCTGAAAATTAATGGACAGCGCGGCACGCTGCTCATGACAAAAGACAAACAAACAGACTTTTTAAAATTGATTTAAACTAACGATTTCACTTAGTTAATACTTATTTTTAACCCTTAATAATCAAAACCAATCTATGAAAGCAATTAAATTCTTGTTTTTCAGCATGTTACTGGTATCCTTTACAACCTTTGCGCAAGACGACAAGGCAAAAGAAGAGCCAAAAGCTGAAGAACACTACAACACAAACAAATTCCGACAGTTATACCAGGAATTTTCTACCCCTAACCAGTACCGTAGTGCTAGCGGTGCACCCGGCCCGGCTTACTACCAGCAACGTGCAGACTATAAAATGGATATAACACTGGACGATGAGAACCATCACCTCTATGGTTCTGAAACTATCACCTACACAAACAACTCACCAGACGTGCTCGATTATCTTTGGGTGCAACTAGATCAAAACGTGCGCTCCAAAGACACGAAGTCCGCTCTTATAGAAGAAGGCGACGTGCCCTTTGCTACAAATCCTGAGAATTTTGCAAAATCGTTTCTCAGTGAGCCCTTTGATGGAGGTTTCAACATTACCAAAGTAACAGATTCTAAAGGTAGAAACCTAGAGTACATGATCAACCAGACCATGATGCGCATAGAACTTCCTAAACCTATGAAGACCGGCGACAAATTTGCCTTTAATATCACATGGGATTACAATATAAACGATCACCTAAAAGACGGCGGTCGTAGTGGTTACGAGGAGTTTCCCGATGGACACCGGGCTTATGTTATCGCGCAATTTTACCCTAGAATGTGTGTTTACAATGATGTTGAAGGATGGCAAAACAGCCAGTTTTGGGGACGTGATGAATTTGCGCTTCCCTTCGGAACCTTTGAAGTACACATTACCGCACCCGCAGACCACTGGTTAGACGGAACTGGAACGCTTCAGAACATGAAAGACATCTATAGCAGTGAAGAGATGAGTCGATATGAGCGCGCATCAAAATCGTTTGATGAACCCGTTGTTATACGCACCCAGCAAGAAGCTGAAAAATTAGCCATGCTTGCAGGTGAAAAAACGAAAACAAAAACTTGGAAACTCAAGGCAGACTTTGTCAGAGATTTTGCTTTTGCATCTTCTCGCCGTTATATAGCAGACGCTATGGCTGTTAAGGTAGGTGACAAGGATATTATGGCTATTTCCATATATCCTCCAGAAGGAAACCCGTTATGGGAACAGTGGTCTACAAGAGCAGTTGCACAAACTTTAAAGTCCTACTCGAGAATGACCTTTGACTATCCTTATGAAAAGGCTATATCGGTTCACGCGCACCAGCAAGGGATGGAGTACCCGATGATATGCTGGAACTACGGCCGACCAGAACCAGACGGGACTTATAGTGATCGCACAAAATTCGGTATGATATCCGTAATTATACATGAGGTCGGACACAACTACTTTCCTATGATTGTAAACTCTGACGAGCGGCAGTGGACGTGGATGGACGAGGGGCTCAACACTTTTGTACAGTTTGTAGCTGAGCAAGATTTTGGCGATACGCACCCAGACGCCATACCAGGTCTAGACAAATACCCGTCACGTCGCGGCCCAGCAGCAAATATTACTAGCTACATGGGAGGCGACCAGCGTTACATATCGCCTATTATGAGTAAGGGACTAAACGTATACCAGTTTGGTGCAAACGCTTATGGCAAACCAGGAACCGCGTTAAATATTTTACGCGAGACGGTAATGGGCCGGGAACTGTTCGATTATGCATTTCGTACATACTCAAACCGCTGGATGTTTAAACACCCAACCCCCGAAGATTTCTTTAGAACTATGGAAGACGCAAGTGCTATGGACTTAGACTGGTTTTGGAGAGGCTGGTTCTATACAACCCAATTTAGCGACATGGGGCTAAAATCTGTAGATCGTTTTTACGCTACAAGTGAGCGTAACGAAGAAATGAAGAAAATGATTGCTGAAAGAAACCTGCCCGAAGACCGCATACCAGCACTTGTATATATGGTAAAAGAGGACAGCGATGAATTTAAACCTGCCATGAAAGGCACCTTACCAGCAGAGGCTGTAAGCACGTTGAAAGAATACCTTATGGATAACTTTACAGAAGCTGAGCGCAAAGCCATGAAATCACCTAAATTCTTCTACCAGATTACGGTAGAAAAGCCAGGAGGGCTCGTAATGCCTGTAATCATAGAATACAGCTATGCTGATGGAACCACTGAAACCGTTAAGCACCCTGCCGAAATATGGAGATTAAATGATAAAGAAATCACGCTTAGCAAAGCTACTGAGAAAGAAGTCGTAGGCATTATTATAGACCCTAAACTCGAAACTGCAGATGTAGACGTGTCTAACAACGCATGGCCAAAAGCACCAAAGGTTGACAAATTTGAAGAAATGAAAAAGTAAAGTAACGCCTTTTTTGAAATTAAAAAGCCAGATTCGCAATGATTCTGGCTTTCTTGTGTTTAGGTATTAAGATTATATTCGCATCATGAAGTTAACATTGTTTTTTTTACTAGCACTCATGCTTGTTGCTTGCGACGACCCGTCATTAAACACTCGCTCTAGTGGTGATGATGGAATAGCGACGCCCGTAAACGACAGCTACCAGCTAGCATCTATACAAATAGCACAAGATCTTGCCACAAATATTACAGGCACCATGCAATTAACCTACAACACACGAGGTTTACTTACTAGCATTAACGACGATCGAGTAGGAACGGCTAACTACGCACTTACCTACAATGACAACAACAGCCTGCTACAAGTTATTAAAACAGTCGCAGGTGTAGCAAAAAGTTACGACCTGTCTTATATAAACGACCAAATAATCATAACCATAAACGCCCAAGGTGCAAATACCCTAGTTAAGCAGCTCTTTACCGACCAGCAAAACCGTATCAACCGCATAGTTACCCGGGAGACAGATCCTAGCGGCTCAAGCAACGACCTAGAAGACACTCGCTACAACTTCGACCCTAATTTTAATGTGATTTCGGTTAACTACATTAATATGGGAACAAATACCGTAGATAGATCAAGTAGCTTTACATACGACCTTAATAAGAATCCCTTTAAAGACATGAACGACCTTGTAAGGCTCATTATCTTTGAAGATTTTATTCCGTATACCCGCGTGATGCCTAGCAGTCAGACAGACTTTTTAAACAACACCGTACAACGCCAGCTAACCCATATCTATACCCTGCAAACAAACGGTTTTCCAGCGAGCAGAGAAGTTACCGCCATAGAAGCAGGGGTTACCACTACCCGATTTGAATTCTTTAATTACCTACCGTAATTTAAGACTATATTTAAAAGCTAAACCGCTGCACATTGTATATTTGCAGTATGATACACGTACCGCTTTTTATAGGAACGACTGAAGTGTTTTTTATACTGCTGATTGTTGTGCTCGTTTTTGGGTCTGATAAGATTCCCGAGATGGCTCGTGGATTAGCAAAAGTTATGAAAACCGTGCGCAATGCAACAGATGATATCAAGAATGAAATATCAAAAAGTGCTGACGAGCATGGATTTACCAAAGATATAGACGAAATTACCAAACAAATAGAGCGCACTAAAGACGAGATAGAAGACGCAGGCTCTGTAAAACGCAATTTCTAATGTGGCAAACGCTCCTTGAGCTAGATAACGACCTTTTTAGTTACCTCAACAGCTCCCAGCTGGCACAGTACAAGCGGTTTTGGATAATCGCCACGTCCATAGAAACTTGGATTCCCCTTTACCTCCTTTTTTTTTACCTGCTTTATAATAAATACAGCGCGCCCTTTAATATACTGGCCATGGCGAGCATGGCCGCACTTGCTGCTTGCACCTTACTTCTCACTAATTTTGTTAAAAATAACGTGCAGCGACTGCGCCCCAATAATGACCCGTTTTTAACAGATACGATTAACATACTCCAAGAACCGCGCAATTACAGCTTCTGGTCTGGTCACGCTGCTGTAAGCTTTGCTGTTACTGTGTTTGTTTTCTCACTCCTTTATAACCGCGATAAGCATAAAATGTACTTGCTGTTTTTTACATGGCCCCTTATTTTTGCCTTTTCGCGCATTATTAATGGGGTTCATTTTCCCAGCGACGTTATCGTGGGCACAGCGGCAGGAACAGTTATAGGTTTTATAGCCTATCGCTTGCTTATATCCTTAAAAAATAAATTACCGCACAAGACTTAACGTCAGGCCGTCCCGCACAGACAGCATCACTGTGGTTAACCGTGGGTCTTCTTTGAGCGTTTTATTGAATTCTAGCAACGCGGGCGTAGACAAATCTTTAGGCTGCAATGGCTCCACGACCTTACCATGCCACAACACGTTATCAGAAATGATAAGACCACCTTTTGCCATTTTACCGATTATTAGGTTAAAATAATTTAGGTAATTAGGCTTATCAGCGTCTATAAAAACAAGGTCAAACGGCCCGTCTATCTCCGGAATAATTTCTAATGCAGGACCTGTTTTTTGAGTAATAGTGATGGTACTGTTTACGCTTTCGCGAAAGCGTGCAAAGTACCTACCTGCCAGCGATTCTAATTCCTCGTTAATATCTATAGTCATAATCTCGCTACCGGCCGGCATTCCCTCAGCAATACACAAAGTAGCATAACCGGTAAACGTGCCCAGTTCCAGAACCCGTTTGGGCGATTTAAGTTGGGAAATCATGCTGAGCACGCGACCCTGATAAGGCCCAGAAAGCATAATGGGCTGCAACACTTTCTGATAGGTTTCCCGCGTGAGATCCCGCAAAATTTCAGGCTCGTCTTGGGAATGCGCTACGATATAATCGTCAAGATCTTGTGGTAAAAAAAACATACAATCAGTAAAATTTAAAATGCAAAGATAAGCCTGTCCTACCATTATCATTTATAGCACTTTAAAGAGTATCTTTGCAAAAAAATTGAACTCATGGGTAGAGGTAATGAAGGAACTAGTGGTAAAGGTAGTGGCCGTGAAGGCGGCAAGGCCGGAGCAAGTTCAAAAGGTGGCAACAGACGCAGCGACAGCGCACAACCACGCGACGGGAAATCACCAGCGCGCGGTAATGCACCTACAGGAAAACCAGCTACCCGTGGAGGAAAAAACCAAGTAATAGGAACATCGCGCAGCGGCAAACCGGTACTTAAAAAAGAATATATTGCTCGTAAAAAGTCTGAAGACACGGTAAAAGTAAAGCCTGCCACAGACGGGATGCGCCTGAACCGATACATTGCAAACTCTGGAATATGCAGCCGCCGCGAGGCCGATATTTATATACAAGCAGGCAGCGTGCAGGTAAACGGCAATGCTGTCATAGAAATGGGTTTTCAGGTAATGCCTGGTGACGAGGTAAAGTTTGACGGACAAAGCATCACGCCTACACGCAAAGAATACTACTTGCTCAACAAGCCTAAGGGCTTTATTACCCCTAAAAAAGGAGAACGCACAAGTAAAACGGTTTTTGACCTCATGTCCAGCGCAACTACTTCTAAACTGCATGTAGTAGGTGCGTTAACAAGACCATCACTAGGGCTTATGTTGCTTACTAATGATCTGGAAATGGCAAACAAACTCAACAACCCTAACAAGCCGTTACGCCAGATCTATCAGGTTACCCTAGACCGCAACTTTAAACATGAAGACCTCGTAAAAGTGCGCGCTGGCGTGCTTATGGATGGAGAACCACTACACATACACGATGTGAACTTTGTAGAAGGTGGCAAGAACAACGAGATAGGTATAGAAGTGCACAGCAGTAAAGAAAATATAGTGGCCCGTATCTTTGAATCACTTAAATATGATGTGAAGATTATAGACCGTGTAGTTATCTCTGGTTTAACTAAAAAAGACTTACCGCGCGGTAATTACAGACTGCTTACAAAGCAAGAACTGATTAATCTTAAAATGTTGTAAGCTAAAATGTGGTAAATTATAGATAGTATATGTTATTTTTGACACCTTAATCGTCTAAGAAGTATAATCTTATATAAATAACAACTCAAACTATTGAACACAAAGTATATTGATCTTATAGATCAAACGTATTATTTCCCGACTGAAGAATTTGAACTCAAAAACAAAGAACTTCAGTTTCACGGAATAGACCTCATGAAACTTGTAGAAACCTATGGGTCGCCCTTAAAGTTTAGCTACCTACCTAAAATATCTGAAAACATAAAGCGAGCACAAGGCTGGTTTAATGAGGCTTTTAAGGAACACGACTACCAAGGAAAATATTATTATTGTTACTGCACAAAAAGCTCGCACTTTAAGCATGTACTGGACGAGGCGTTAAAAAACGACATACACATAGAGACAAGCAGCGCCTTTGACATTAACATCGTTATTAAGCTGCTAGACGAGGGCAAGATTAAAAAAACCTCGTATGTAATATGTAATGGGTTTAAGCGCGACGAGTACATACTCAACATCGCAGGCCTGGTTGAAAAAGGCATTAAGAACTGTATTCCTATCATAGATAATTATGAAGAACTGGACTTGCTTACTGCTGCTACAAAAAAGAAATTTAATGTAGGAATACGCATCGCTAGTGAAGAAGAGCCTAAATTTGAATTCTACACCAGCAGGCTGGGCATAGGGTACAAAAACATCATAAACTTCTATAAAAACCAGATAGAGGCAAATGACCAGGTTAACCTAAAAATGCTCCATTTCTTTATTAATACGGGAATACGCGATAATGCATATTATTGGAACGAACTGCACAAGTGCCTTAAAGTATACGTGCAACTTAAAAAATTATGCCCTACCCTAGACAGTTTGAATATAGGTGGTGGGTTCCCTATTAAAAACTCGTTGCAGTTTGATTTTGACTATCAGTTTATGATTAATGAGATCGTATCGCAAATTAAAACGGTTTGTGAAGAGGCCGGTGTTGAGGTGCCTAATTTGTTTACAGAGTTTGGCTCCTTTACGGTAGGAGAAAGTGGTGGCGCTATTTATAAGATACTCTACCAAAAACAACAAAACGACCGCGAAAAATGGAACATGATAAACAGCAGTTTTATCACGACACTGCCAGACTCGTGGGCCATAAGCAAGCGCTTTATCATGCTCGCCTTAAACCGCTGGCATGACGAGTATGAGCGTGTTTTATTAGGTGGTCTTACCTGCGACAGCGACGACTATTATAACAGCGAGCAAAACGTAAACGCTATTTACTTACCTAAATATAATAAAGACAAGCCGCTGTACATAGGTTTTTTCAACACAGGTGCTTATCAAGAAAGTATAGGCGGTTACGGCGGTATACAGCACTGTTTAATCCCATCGCCCAAGCACATTTTAATAAATAAAGACGAGCATGGTGAACTTATAACGTCGGTCTTTAACGAGCAACAAACGTCTGACCAGATGCTGGCCATTTTAGGTTACTAATATTTTGTACTTTTAACTATCTGTAAATTAACGACTTTAATTTATTTCTCATGAGCAACTCAAACTACGCGGGTATAGATGATGAATATGCTGGCATAGACAAAGCGTCCATCGTTTTAATTCCTGTTCCCTATGACGGGACAAGTACCTGGCAAAAAGGAGCTGACAAAGGTCCGGCAGCATTTCTAGACGCAAGTCGCAATATGGAACTCTATGACATAGAAACTGATACTGAGGTGTATCACCACGGTGTGTATCTAGCAGATCCTGTTACTGTAAATAGCTCGCCCGAGGCTATGGTAGAAGCTGTTTATGAAACTACTAAAAAGTATATTAAGAAGAATAAATTTGTCACCCTTTTTGGAGGTGAGCATAGTGTTTCTATAGGAAGCATTAGGGCTTTTAACGACCTGTTTGAAAACCTGAGCGTGCTGCAAATAGACGCACATGCAGATCTGAGAAAAGAATATGACGGCTCTACCTGCAACCATGCCTGTGCGGTCTATGAAGCAAGCCAAAAAACAAATCTCGTACAAGTAGGCATACGTTCCATGGACAGCATAGAAGTAGGCGTTAACGACGATGAGAAAATCTTCTATGCACACGAGATGGCGCAAGACGACTACTGGCAAGAAACTGCTACAGAGGCGCTGGGAGAGAACGTTTTTATAACCATAGACCTAGACGCGTTCGACCCGTCCATATGCCCGTCTACGGGTACACCAGAACCAGGTGGGCTTTTCTGGTACGAGACCCTCGACTTTCTTAAAATGGTCTTTAAAGAAAAGAACGTAGTAGGTTTTGATATTGTAGAATTATGCCCCAACCCTACGGAGCGCTCGTCAGACTTTCTAGCAGCAAAATTATATTACAAGATGCTGAGCTATAAGTTTCAGCATATTGCGTTAGAAGGTGAGGAAGGCTATGATGCCGAGCACGCTTTTGCGAAAGCAGGATTGAAAAAAATGAAGAATATTAACGAAGACTAGTGCTTCTAAAAAACACCCATGAGTAAACCCATCACCTCTTTTCTAGAAAAATATTTTCTACATTTTAACAGCGCTGCACTTGTAGATGCCGCCAAAGGCTATGAAGCACAATTAAACCAAGGCTCTAAAATGCTCGTTTCCCTAGCAGGAGCGATGAGCACTGCCGAGATAGGAAAAATATTTGCCGAGATTATACGCCAGGATAAAGTTCACATCATTTCCTGTACAGGTGCAAACCTTGAAGAAGACCTTATGAATCTCGTGGCTCACAGCCATTACAAACGCGTGCCCAACTATAGAGATCTGACACCACAAGATGAATGGGACTTGCTAGAAAAAGGACTCAACCGCGTTACAGACACATGCATTCCCGAAGAAGAAGCTTTTAGAAGACTGCAAGAGCACATCTATAAAATATGGAAAGATGCCGAAGATGCAGGCGAGCGTTATTTCCCACATGAATATATGTACAAACTACTTTTAAGTGGCGTACTAGAACAACATTATGAAATCCCCATAGAAAACTCGTGGATGTATGCTGCTGCCAAAGCAAACCTACCTATAGTCGTTCCGGGCTGGGAAGACAGCACCATGGGCAACATATTTGCAAGCTACGTGCTTAAAGGTGAGCTCAAAGCCAGCACCATGAAAAGCGGTATCGAGTATATGACCTTTCTTGCAGACTGGTACACGGGCAACAGTGCCAAGGGCATCGGGTTTTTTCAGATAGGTGGTGGTATCGCAGGGGACTTCCCTATTTGTGTAGTACCCATGTTGTACCAAGACATGGAACGCACAGACACGCCTTTCTGGAGTTATTTCTGTCAGATAAGTGATTCCACAACCAGTTACGGTAGCTACTCTGGCGCCGTACCTAATGAGAAAATCACCTGGGGCAAACTAGACATAAACACGCCTAAGTTTATAGTGGAAAGTGATGCGACCATAGTCGCACCACTTATTTTTGCTTATTTACTAGAGATGTAAACAAACACTTGAAATATAAAATCCCGTTCATGGCACGCATGAACGGGATTTTTTTTGCAAATACGTTTCGCTAAAACAACTTATTAAAAGTCACTAAATCCAGAACACCATCGGCATAGAGGTTGTTTTTTGTTCAAATTCTTGTAACGCACTTGCAGTTACAACGCTACAAATACCGTCTAACGGTATGTCGTAACCTGCCGCAACCAGTCTTTTTTGTAGTTCATAAACCAGCGCGCCCTTTGCGCCTATTTGTACAGTTGCACCTGCTGAGGTTTCAATCATGTGTCGGTATGCTTGCGACGGGTCTTGCTTTTTACCGTTTTGAACAGCCTGTATAGCCTCATTGCTCAGCCCTTCTTTTTTTAATTGGGTAGAAGCGGTTAATCGTGTTTCTAGCGTCGCAACGAGTGCCTTTTTTTGAGCATACCTTGTAAGCGCCAGCCGGGTGCTTGCGTCGTCATCTTCAGGGTTGCGCAGGTCTATATCGTTTGCAACCCATCGCTGCAACACATAGTCGTCTAGCTCTTCAACCGCTTGCCTATATTGTAAAACCGTGGTCGGGTCGTAGTAATTTATATCTATGTTTTCTGGAATTGCATAGCGCGTATCGTCCGTATGAAAACGCTTGTAGTCGTAATAAAAATCATAAACTATAAAACCCAGTATGATCAGTAGTAAAAAAATAATAATTTGTTTCATGTGGTCGTTTTTGGGATTGTAAATATACTCTATTAATGCAGTTTGGGTGTTGTGGAGTTTGCTTTCGCGAAAGCGTTACACCTACAGCCGCCTCATATAAACTTTATACTGGTTTTAGCATAAAATTACTGGGTAAAAGCTAATTTGCAGAACTTTAAAAAAAACGAAAAGTACCCAGCTAACAATGGAAAAAATAGAAAATATCAACCTGGAATTTTTGCAAGCAGCAGATTATGATGAGCTTAAACACGCCATGATCGATGCCTACCGCAACTTGCCAGATTCTTACTGGAGAGAAGAGCAAATTAAAATATTGACAACTACCTTTCCTGAAGGTCAGGTAGTTCTTAAAGTAAACAATGAGATTGTGGCTTGCGCCCTTTCTATTATCGTAAAATATGAAGATTACCGCGGGGCATATACCTATAAACAGGTAACTGGTGATTACACCTTTAGCACGCACGATAACAACGGCGACGTGCTTTATGGCATCGAGGTGTTTATAAAACCGCAGTTTAGAGGCATGCGTTTAGGTCGCAGGTTGTACGACTATCGTAAGGAACTATGTGAGAACAAGAACTTGCGGGGTATCGCTTTTGGTGGCCGTATACCTAATTATCACAACCACGCAGCAGACTGTACTCCTAAACAGTACATTCAGAAAGTAAAGATGAAGGAAATTATAGATCCTGTTCTTAATTTCCAGCTTTCTAACGATTTTCACGTTTCTCGAGTGCTTAAAAATTACCTGCCAGGCGACAAGGCCTCTATGGATTTTGCAGTGCTGCTAGAATGGGACAACATCTATTACACAGAACCTATAACAGAAACGAGCGCATTAAAAAGTATTGTGCGCTTGGGTCTTATACAGTGGCAAATGCGCCCGTATGGTGGTTTTGAAGAACTCATGCAGCAAGCTGAGTATTTTATAGACTCACTCGCCGCGTACCGCTCTGACTTTGCCCTTTTTCCAGAGTATTTTAATGCGCCGCTTATGGCTGCATATAACGACCGCAGCGTTCCAGACGCCATACGGGAACTTGCAAAATATACGGGCATGATTAGAGAACGTTTCTCTGAACTGTCGGTAAAATATAATATCAATATCATCACTGGTTCCATGCCTGAGATTGTGGACGACAAGCTCTACAATATAGGTAACCTGTGCCGCCGTGACGGTACCATAGAGCGCTATGAAAAAATACATGTAACACCAGACGAGGAAAAGCTGTGGGGATTAACCGGCGGTAGCAACATACGCACCTTTGAGACTGATTGTGGTACTATAGGCATTCTTATATGCTACGACTCAGAATTCCCAGAACTGAGTCGCTTGCTTGCAGAAGACGGTATGAAAATGCTGTTTGTACCTTTTTTAACAGATACCCAAAACGCCTTTAACCGCGTGAAGTTGTGCTCGCAAGCGCGCGCGGTAGAAAATGAGTGTTATGTCGCCATTGCTGGTAGTGTGGGTAATTTACCTGCGGTAGAAAACATGGACATATCGTACGCACAAAGCGCGGTATTTACGCCATGTGACTTTGCTTTCCCCTCTAACGGTATTAAGGCCGAGGCTACAGCAAACACAGAGATGATCCTGATAGCAGACGTGGACATGGACTTGCTCAAAGAACTACACAACCACGGCGCGGTAAAGAACATTAAAGACCGCCGAACAGACCTGTATGAGGTGGTTAGAAAGTAGGTGGTAGTTTTCAGTGTGTAGCACATATAGTGTTTAGTATTTGCCAATTAGAAAATGCTAGGTACTTAATATTGGTTTATCGTTTTTCGTTTGTTGTTTGCTAATTATTGGCTACTTGTAATCGCTTTCTTGTTATGCCTGTACAGCTGCTTCCCGTGGCGGTACAACGAGCCGCGCCGGGATAGAAGGTCTGCGTGGGTTTGTGTTTGTTTTTGAGTGAGCAGTTTTTAATAATCTATTGCTCGATGTTTAGAACCAAATCGTTTTACGTGCTACACGAGAGTCAACCAATAAAAAACGCTACATTTGAAATATTTTTGAATACAACGTTACTATAAATATCTATGAATAAGCACTTCATTCTTTTACTAATCTGTCTTCTTAGCAACCTCTCTTTTGCACAAAACGAGGGTGTTTTAGACCGCTTACAAGCCATCAGAAACAACGACATGATTTTTTGTAACGTAGACGGCTACCAGATCACGAGTGAAACTTTCAACAGGGCATTCACAGAAAAAGGACTCAAAAAAGTATATCGTAAATACAGCGTAGACAAAGACGCACCTAAAATCAAAGACGAGCAACTGCCCTACAACAATCTTTACATAACTACCGACGAGATACGCGCCGAAGGCATCGTCCAAAATAACGCTTTTTATTTTATTGAACTAGATAAAAACCAACTTAGTGTTGTACAGTTTATCGCTTTAAACAAAAGAGACAAAGCGTTTGAACAGGTAATGGTATCACTACTCATGGAGGATGGGATACCTGAAGAGAATTTTGCAGCAACAACCATAGACACCATAAATTTTGCGGGTCGCAATATACAGCTGGGTTCAAACTGCTACTGGACTGCAATAAATACCGTGCAATGCCCCTATCTAGGTGAGATGAACTGGTCCGTACACAAAGACCTGCAAGATGCTCAAAACAGTGCGGCGCAGCAGTATGCCATTACTGCGTCTAGAAAAAATGGCGACATAGTTTCCGAAGAGCAAGTAGCCCTTATTTTTGAAGGGACAGAAACAACGGCAAAGAAAATTATCTATGATTTTAAAGGTGTAACATCCTTACTCGTAGGTATGTCTGGTGGCAAAACGCTTACCGTTTTCTATGTCGCAGCACCTGTACGCGGCAACTACGTGAGTTGTGTTTTAAGTTTTTTGGAACAACGACAGCATTACAGATACGGGCCTCGTACCGCTCTTAGACGAGGTGATGCAATTGAAGGGATAACGCTCGGCTCTTGAGTAGCCCTAATATTCTAATAGCGCTATGCATTATCTATTGGGCAGGCATGAACCGCTCACTTAACAGATCTGAGCGACTGTGCAGTTTGTAATGTTGCTTGTTTAGCCACATAAAGTTCATAAGCAAGTGTCCCATAAACCGGCAAATATTCTAAAACCAATATCCAGGCAAGTTCAAAGTTATTGGGATTTGAATAACCTTGATAACTTAAAAAGATTGTATAACTCCACACAATCATATACTTGTAGTTTGTAAAAACGGAAAATAATACAGGCATGAGCAAGTACCAGGGGTGTACTGTCATGGTTAAAAACAGATAGGCCGTAAACGAAAACAATATGGTTGAGAGCAGTGTTTCTGGTCGCTCGTTTTTTCTGAACAGTGCTAGGCTTGCTATAATGAGCAAGGTGATTAAAGGCAACACTTTGCCAGCAGTCTTAATGATATTTGTTCCTGTTAGTTTGTAGCCCAAACTTTTAATAAAACTAAACAACCCAGCGTTATATTCAAAATTACCAAACCACAAACCTATTGTTTGCGTATAATTAGTTAACAAGGTGTCGCTTACAAAAGGCAAAAACCCTAAGCTCAGAACGAGCAATACTACCGTATAATAAATAACAGCGTTCTTGAAACCCAAACGTCTAAACATGGCAGGCAGTAGCAATAAGGGAATTAATTTAAGCAACACACCATAGCCTAAGAAAAGCGCACTTTTTAATGTGTCATTCTTAAACAAGAAATAAACTGCAAGTAAACTAAAAAACGCCATAGCGCCTTCCCAGTGCAAGTTGCCTGTAAGTTCTACAATCACAAACGGATTCAAATAATAAAGCGCAATGAGCCATAACGGTTTACCTAGCAAGTGCAGTAGTTTGAGTCCCACTATAAAAATACCTATCTCAAATGCGATAATAATAAGCCGCATCCACACAACGGTGGCAAGTATACTTTTACCGCCCAAAAAGGCACTTACAGCAAAAAACAGCTGGTTTAACGGTGGGTAATTTGTATAGTTTTTAGTTGAAATTTCACCCATATGCGCATGTAAAAATGACGCATTGGGAATGTGCGTCGCGCTGCCGCTTGCTATTAAATTATCAGGTAAAAAAAGGTAGGGATTGTGACCATTTAATAACATGTGCCCATCCCATATAAACCTAAAAAAATCTTGAGAGAGATTAGGCGTATACTGTAACAACGATAGCCTGAGCATAACACCTATTATTAAAAGTCCAGCGAGTAACGGCTGCCCATAAAAGAATGTTCCCCACGACGCAGGCAATATGGCCGCACCTACTTGTTGCGCCCGTTTAAAGATGTACGCAAAACCTAAGAAAGCGGCAAACAACATGGAGTAAACCACAAGCAACTGTGGGAACTGGTCGCGCGTGAGCGCAAACATAAACGAGTAACCTACAACACTAGTAATACTAAGTAAACCAAGAAGATTCCCTAGTTTACGTGCCATTTACGACTTGTCTGAAAGGCTACGTACAAATACAAAACCGAAACCTATAAACAACATTAAGTGAAAAGGAAACAGTCCAAAATCGCCGCCCTGATCACCTACCACAAAGGCAGAGTACATTCCAAAAGCAAAATACAAACACAGCAGCCCTTCTATTACCACATTAGGGCTTATTTTTTTACGCAAGTATTTATTTGCTTTCCAGTTGCCGCCCACAGCTGCTAGGTTAAATTTAGGTGTGCGCACAAACTCGCTACGTTTACCAGCATGTCCCTCGAGAACCGCTAGGGAATTGTGTAAAGAAAAGCCCATCGCAATAGAGAAAAAGGTAAAGAACATACCTATAAAACCTACAAAATTTTTAAATCCACCACCATAGGTTATTTTATACATGTACCAGTAACATATAAAAAAAATAATAGAACTGGACACAAAGAAACTCATCACAGCAAAGTAGGTAGCCAGGTGTGCATGCTCATTTTTAATGTACAGCATCGGAATGCTCAACACCGCAACAAGAAACACATTAAGAAACATGGTACTGTTTAATAAGTGCATGATACCATGAACTTTAGACTTAAGGGACATGTCGCTAGAAACGACACGCTTAAACATTTTCTGAAAATTTTCAGCGCCGCCTTTGTTCCACCTAAATTGTTGTGATCGTGCGGCACTTATAATAATAGGTAACTCGGCAGGAGCGGTAACGTCTTCTAAGTATTTAAATTTCCAGCCTTTAAGTTGTGCGCGGTAGCTTAAATCTAGGTCTTCAGTTAAGGTGTCGCCTTCCCAGTTACCTGCATCTAGTATCGCCTTTTTGCGCCATATACCGGCAGTTCCATTAAAGTTAATAAAATGTCCTTTAGAATTGCGACCTACTTGCTCTAGCGTAAAATGAGCGTCCAGTGCAAATGCTTGTATGCGTGTGAGAATAGAATAATCTCTATTAAGGTGTGCCCAGCGGGTTTGCACAACGCCTATTTCTGGATCTTTAAAATAACCTACCGTTTTTAACAACCAGTCTGGTTCTGGAAGAAAGTCTGCATCAAAAATAGCGATAAATTCACCCTTTGCGACTTCCAGTCCTTCTTTGAGCGCGCCGGCTTTATAACCTGTGCGGTCTGTGCGTGTTATGTGTTTTATATCGAGTCCAGTTGCTGCCAGCCTTGCAACATGGGCAGCAGTTTCTATAACGGTATCGTCCGTAGAGTCGTCTAGTACTTGTATTTCCCATTTATCGCGTGGGTAGTGCATTAAGGCGATGTTATCTAGCAATCGTTCCATTACATAAGCCTCGTTAAATACCGGTAACTGCATGGTTACAAAAGGAACCTCGTCTGGATTGTTTAAGTCAAATTGTGGTCCAGTAACACGATTTTTACGTGCTTTTAAATAATTAACAAGCAAGTTAAGCTGGGCAATGGCATAGAAAAGGATAAGAATAAGTGCTATCGAGTAGATAACCATGCATACCATTTTAAGTGGGTACCAGTTTATAGAAAGTACTATCATTTTTTAAGGCCGTATTTAAAGATCCATGTTAAAATTTTAACACCCGCAAAGATAGCACCTTTAATGGTTCCAGAAACTTTTGAGATACCTATCCTATTTCTATATTTTACGGGTATTTCTGTATAGGTAAAACCACGTTTAAGTACTTTAAGCTGCATCTCAACCGTCCAACCATAGGTTTGATCTACCATGTTAATTTCTAGCAACTTACCGTATTTTATGGCTCTAAACGGTCCTAAATCTGTAAAACGCGAGTTAAAAAATAACTTCATGAGGCTTGTTGCCAGCCAGTTACCAAATATTTGAGGGATTGTCATGGAACCGCTTTCGCGAAAGCGTGCAACACGAGATCCGACCACAAAATCGATGTTGTTTTCTATTATGGGAGCAACTATATGAAGCAATTCTTCAGGATAATCGCTATAATCGCCGTCTAAAAAAACGACAATATCTGTAGATTCTGTTAAGCCAGCGATGTATTCTAACCCTTTTAAACAGGCAAAACCATAGCCCGGCCGTGGCTCGTCTAATACCGTTGCACCAGCAGCTGTGGCACGTTGCCCGGTAGCGTCTGTAGAATTGTTATTTACAACGATAATTTCGGTTACAATGTCTGGTATATCCTTAATAACCAGCGGCACAGAAGCCTCTTCATTAAAAGCAGGAATGATGACTCGCAGTATGGGTGGTGTATTCAACTAGGTGCACTTTAAGATGGTAAAAATAGTAATTATAACTGCGGCAGTTATACTTAAATCATGCGTTTATTAAGTGCAGCAAGCGAGAAATCTGGATTATCACGTTTAAACGCGCTGTAACTGTTCCATTGAGCTAAACGCTTATTATGCTTGTACTCTTCAACCCTTGCGGGTAATTTACTTTTATAGTAAAGAACATAACCCGTTATCAGGCCATCTTTAAATTGCTTTTCAATTTTTTTAAAACCGTTTATGCGATAAAAAATCCACCAAGAGTTTTGAACACCTTGTCTAAAATAACCTTCTTTAGTTACTTTTTGGTTTTCAAAAAAGTGCCAGTAATGATGCGCTCGATCATTTAAATAAGTCCCAGCAGTTTCTTTATGACCCGTGTCCGTAAAGGTTATCCAGTACCCATTTTTCATGTCATTCTCTATCCAGCCCACAGCCT
>Ga0136559_1000114_pt1 | contig 26883 bp, 18 predicted proteins | sample AntRauMeHopE1496_FD_104633 | JGI IMG/M metagenome (GOLD analysis project Ga0136559, IMG submission 104633) | Saline lake microbial communities from Rauer Islands, Antarctica - Metagenome Hop E1 #496 | ecosystem: Environmental > Aquatic > Non-marine Saline and Alkaline > Saline | place... | reverse complement strand
TATTAAGCTATTGTTAGTATTGGTTTTTATCAATAGTATGTTATCTAATGCCCAAGAGTATCCTTTTGTGGATTGGAAGTATCAGACTTTTGGAACAGTTAACGATCTAGGGCATGAACCAACTGCACTAGCAATGGATGATGATCATGTATACGTCGTAGGAGGGTTTGTTCAAGAAGTTGATTTTGATCCCGATCCTGATGTTCAATACAATCTTTACTCAGAGATTGCCATTGGTTTTGTTGCAAAATATAGCATAGAGGGTAGTTTAGAGTGGGCTTTTGCATTAGACGTTGCTCCACGCGCAATCGATGTAGACGAATTAGGAAACATCTATATATCAGGTGCTTTTAGAGATTCTATAGATGTTGATCCAGGAGAAGACACTTCGTTATTATATGCAGTATGGGAGGATTTTTTTATTGCAAAATATAGTGCAGAGGGCGAGTATGAATGGGCGATTCAAGGGAGTTCATTGGGGTTTACTATAGTTCACCCGCAAGATTTAGCGGTCAGCACTATAAGCAATCGTCTTACACTTATAGCAAGAAATGTGGGTGCTATTGATATTGATCCTCATGCAATAAATGAGTTCATTATTCCAAGTACTGGTCAGGGAGATGGATATGCTTTTTTTGCTACGTATTCTTTGGAGGGGGAGTTCTTGTGGGCACATTATTTTGCTGCACGAAATAAAACCACTACTCTTGGCGAATATAGAATCGATTATGATGAATTAGGGAGTCTGTATGGAACTGGTCCTTTTATTGACACCCTGCAGTTAGACCCTCTAGGTATGGCTGATCCGATTATTTCTTGGGACAGTGGACCTTGGGACGAAGACGCCTTTATTGTGAAGTATAATCCCCAAGGAGAATTTGACTGGGTCACTACAATCAAAAGCGATGGCCGCGTTTATATAGGCGGCCTCAAAACGAGTAATACTACCTTAAGTATAACGGGTCAGGTTGAAAATAAAGCACGTTTTTACTCAGCTCAATATATTGATTCTATAGATCGTCATGAACTGTCAGTTACGCCAACCGCCTTTTTAGCCAACTACGACAGTCAAAATGGAGGGATTAATTTTGCTTTTATATTGGGTGTTACAGATGAGTCTGCCGCGATAGGGATTGATGTCTCCACAGATAAAGACGAAAATATTTATTTTAATGGTTATATTGGCGTCATTGGCCCTGTTGATTTTGACCCCAGCGCAAATGAGTTTTTATTAACGAACGATTTATACCAACAAGCAGATCCTTTTGTAGCCAAGTATTCTTCATCTGGAGATTTAATATGGGCATTTTCAATGCCCGAAGCTCAACGAGCAGCTATTCTTGGGTTGGCAGTTTCGGCGGCAGGAGAAGTAGTTGTAACAGGAACGTTTCGTGGTCCGTTGGATATTTCTGGTTATGGTGAGGCCCAGGCGTTAGTTCCCGCTTCAGAATTTGTATCTACTTTAAACCCATTAATGTATATTGTTAAATACAACCAGCTAGATACAACAGTCTATTCGGAAGACGAATCGATCATTCTCTTCCCTAACCCTTCATCAGAAAGTCATACGTTACAGCTAACAGGCTATGAAAACCAAAAAGTAGTGATAGATATGTATGATATTCAAGGGCGCCTCATAAAACGTGTGTTTGATGGTAAGGTAAGTGCTAACGAGGAATTGAGCGTAGACCTTTCTCAGTTAGGAGCTGGTGTCTATTTATATAAACTCTCCACGGAAGTTGCTCAAAGGGTAATTAAATTTATTAGGAAGTAAAATAGTGGCTTAACTGTGTTTTTTAGAATAATCGATTGTTTTATGTTCTCTGTTTAGGGAGTTTCTCAAGTTTTCACTTTATTGCTTGGTAATGATTAGAAACGGAAACAACCTTCAAATCTAAAATTTAATTACTTTTGGTTGATTCCAAAAAATAAGTGTGAAAACAATAACTGTCAAAACAGATCAAAACATCGAGATAGAGCTGGAATTAGCCTCTCTTGCGCAACGTTTTGCTGCGGTTGTTTTAGATGTTGTGATTTTAGTGGTGTATTTCGCGTTGATGACATTTATAATAGCTATGGTGTTTATTAATTCGTATGATTATTATAATCAAGAGGATACATCCGAAGATCTGTGGCTAACTATTTTTTATGTCATTGTTTACTTGCCTTTTTTACTCTACACTCCACTTATGGAATACCTCACCAAAGGGCAAACTATTGGTAAACTGGCATTAGGAATAAGAGTAGTAAAAGCTACTGGTGATAACGCAACGTTTAAGGACTATTTTACGCGCTGGTTATTTCGTCCAGTTGAGTTTTATATTCTCAACTTTTTTGGAATAGGTTTTTTTCTGGCGCTTATTAATGGGTTTTTTGATGCGCTTTTTGCACTAATCTCAGGAAGATCACAGCGAATTGGTGGGTTTATGTCAAATACAATTGTTGTGCGTAAAAATCCGTTACGCGATTATTCTATTAAAGATGTTTTGAGTATTAAAACGAATGAGAATCATGTTGCCACTTATCCAGGCGTGACCAAGTTTACGGATGCAGACATGATGTTAATCAAACGAACGATAGGAAGAGTAGAGACCTTTCAAAATGCAAAAACTAAACTCTTTGCAGTGGAAGTAGCCAATAAAACAGCAGAACAACTTGGGCTTGAAGAAGTGCCCAAAAAGAAGCTGACGTTTTTAAAAACAGTATTGGATGACTACGTAGTTTTAACAAGGTAGTTCGTTCAATTTCTTAAAAATCATTATGAGTACATTATATATTGTTCCTACACCAATAGGAAACTTGGAAGATATCACTTTGCGCGCCTTGCGTATTTTGAAAGAGGTAGATTTCATATTGGCGGAAGATACACGGACAACTAAAAAGTTATTGAATCACTATGAAATTCAAAACCAATTAATTGCAAATCATATTCACAATGAACACCGTGCGCTTCAAGGTCATATCGACCGTATAAAATCAGTCGAATCTGTTGCTTTAGTTAGTGACGCGGGCACTCCCGCAATTTCTGACCCTGGCTTTTTATTGGTTCGGGAATGCTATGCGCAAGGTATCGATGTAGTTTGTTTGCCCGGACCGACAGCCATTATACCAGCAATTGTTGGAAGCGGATTCCCTGTGGACAGCTTTGTTTTTGAAGGTTTTTTGCCGCATAAAAAAGGCAGACAAACAAAGTGGAAACAGCTTGCAGACGAAAAGCGAACCATCGTATTGTATGAATCACCTCATCGAATTATTAAGTGCCTAAAGGAGGTCGAAGAGTATTTAGGCAGTGATCGACAGGTTTGTGTGGCAAGAGAATTGTCAAAATTGCATGAAGAATTTTTGCGCGGTACAGCGAATGAAATTAATGTACATTTTGAGTCTCACCCTCCTAAAGGAGAAATTGTGGTAGTTATTGACGCAATTAAATAACCAATTATGAAAACAGAAGCGTTTCAATTAATTAAAAATAGTGATGCCTTTAGCTCTTTTAAGCTAACAACGATTGAGCTAAGTGAGCCTAATAGTGATGAAGTTCAAATAGAAGTGGAGAGTTTTGGTCTGAACTACGCTGATGTAATGGCACGCAGAGGACTTTATAGAGAAGCCCCCCCTTTGCCAGCTGTTATCGGGTATGAGGTAGTGGGTACTATTAAGAAAACAGGTAAAGAAGTGGATGCCTCTTGGCTTGGGAAACGTGTAGTTGCCTTTACACGGTTCGGAGGGTATTCTAGAGCCGTGAACACGAATATTTTGGCTGTTGCTGAAATTGATACCATGGATGCCGGCGAGGCGTTGTGCTTGGCTACACAATATGTAACTGCTTATTATATGTGCAATTACTTATTGAATATTCATGAAAATGAGAATGTACTGGTGCATGCTGCGGCTGGTGGAGTGGGTACAGCTTTAATACAACTCCTGAAACTGCAGAAAGCGTATATAATTGCAAAAACGGGAAGCGATGCAAAAATCGATTATCTTAAAGAATTAGGTGCAGACTTCATTGTAAATTATAGAACTACTGATTATAGCAAAGCGATTTCGACTCATTTAAAGGAGACGAGACTTGATGTTTCTTTCAATCCAGTTGCTGGGAGTACATTTAAAACAGATTGGAAGTTGATAGGTTCAGGGGGAAGGGTTGTGTTATTTGGTGGAAGTGAACGATCTGGGAAAAAATGGGGAATACTTTCTACGCTAAACTTTGTACGTAAAATGGGACTCGTTATTCCTATTGGTTTGATGATGCGTTCTAAGAATGTACTTGGTGTAAATATGCTTAAAGTGGCAGATTATCAGCCGATGGTGTTGCACCGCTGTTTACATGCAGTGGTTGAATTAGCAAAGAACAAACAGATTTCTCCTAAAGTAGGTGCTTCTTTTTCTTCCAAAGACCTGCCGAAGGCGCATGACTTATTAGAATCTGGCACATCTACTGGGAAGGTAGTTGTGACTTGGAAGTAGAAACACTAAAGCATAAAAAAACCGTAGAATCTAAAATGATCCTACGGTTTTTTTTATAAGTAATTAATTAAATTTCTTACTTGTTCACAACAATTTTACGTGTAACCGTAGCGTCGTTAGTTGTGATTGTAAAGTGGTAAATTCCATTAGCTAGCGTTGATGCATCAAAGCTAATTAAGTTTGAACCAGCAGTTACATTACCTAATGTTGTAGACAAAACAGTTTGACCAGCAGCATCTACTAATTCGTAAGATACATCACTAGCGTTTTGTAATGTGTACTCAACTGTTGTTGCTCCAGCAGTTGGGTTCGGGTAAGTTGTTACACTTAATCCTTCAACTGAATTTTCATCAACAGAAACTGTAGCGTCGAAGTTCATTCTAACCCATGGAGTAGTTGTTGAGAAAAACCAAGTGTCTGTGCTAGTCTCGTATGCAAACGTAGTTTGAGCTGGTGAAGTACCACCTGTAGAAATAGCTAGTGCTGGCTCGAAAGAACCTACTACTACACAGTAAGTTGTGTAAGGTGCAGCTGCTGGAAGAGTCAACGGTGAGGGAAATGCTAAAACAAGCTCAGTTCCTGGGTCACCAGCTTCAACAACGTAAGAATCAGTTTCTCCAAAGAATACGAAATCACCAGATGTCAAATCATACACTTTACCAAAAATTTCCATTCCAACTGGACTAGTTGCAGCTAAACGTACGTTGATCGCTGTTAAGTCAGTAGTTGTGAAAATATCATATAAGTTACCTACTTCAAAAGCTTCAACACCTCCAAAATTGTAAGCCCCCGTTGCCGCTCCGTTGTCACGTGCGTAGATGTTTTGTCCTACTTGGAAATTATAACTTTCAGTTGAAATATCATTATTCCCTGGTAAATCATCTACTTGGTCTGCCGCATAAGCGAAGTTAAATGCGTAAGAACCAATTCCAGCAGGTGTAAAAGGACCAGCAGAAAGAACTGAATCTTCTAACGAAAGAATGTTTGAAGCAGGAGAACTAGCTGAAAAACCTGTTCCACCTGTTTCTGTAGCCGTAAACGTAACACCTGTTTGAGTTGCAGAACCTGCATTAAAAGCATTTACGCTAAAGTCAATTGGTGCTATTTGAGATTCTGGTATTTGAAAATAATATAGACCTTCTGTACCGTAAGTTACGTTTGATAACTCAATATCATTATCTGATAAAGTTCTAAGAGCTACATCATCAATTTGCCATCCGTAAGTAATCCATGCACCAAGTGCCATGTTTGTTGGGAAAGCAGAAGTCCAACCAAACCGAATCCAAAGATCTCCAGGGGTAGTTGACAAAAACGGCGTTAAATTGACTTGCACGAAATCTGGGTTTGGATAGGGATCACCTCCATTAGCAGATAACACCTCTTTTTCAGAGTTGTCATATACTCTTATGAAAGTATTTCCATCTATACTGATTTCAACATATTGATCATCATTGAAACGAGCTCCGTTTTGATAAAACTCCAAATTTACAAACTCATCTCCACCAAGAGTGGTAATGTTAAGCGGCATAGCTGAAGTCATTGTGTAAACAACCCCAACTTCTTCCGTACTGTTTGCTGTTGGGCCATTATTAACCTCTGCATACCCTCCACCTGAAGGAGAAGCAATAGGGTTTAAGAACCAACTGTTATCCACAGCGTCGATATTCCATCCGAATGCTGCGCCTGTAATTGCATTGTTGTCAAATGTCCAACCTGTAGCAGCTGAGAAGTCATCTGACCAAATCACTGTACCTAATGCTTTTTCATTAGGTGCTTGAGTTGTAGCTTTAGCTTGCTTTACTGTCGTTACTGTAGACTTAAGAGCAGGCTGCTTCACCTGTCCAAATGCTAAAGACCCAATACTTAGGGCTAGAGCGCTTAAATAAATTTTCTTCATAGCTTATTATTTTTTGTTAACAAATATAAACAAATTGAATTGATTAAAAAGAGCATTTCAATTTTCTGCTCTTTTTTTTCACAAATTGTTTTCTCAATGTGTTAAACGTAATGAAAGATAAAAGGGTTGAAACAAGGTGTGTTTTCAAAAACTTTTGTATTCTTATCATTTATTTCCGATCTTAAATAATTTCTATGAAAGTTGTATTGTATATCTCCTTCTTACTAATCTCTTGTGTGAGTTTTGGTCAAAAAAAATCGATAGACCCTAGCGTTTATAGTAGTTGGAAGTCGTTAAAAGGGGCGCAAATTTCACACAAAGGAAACTTTGTTCACTATGAAATAAATCCTCACCGGGGGGACGGTTTTATTTATTTATTTAATACTAATGTGCAGTCCTTGGATTCCATGGAGCGCGGGAAAAGAGGGCGCATAAGTCAAACAGAGGACATATTTGTCTTTTTAATTGACCCAGGATTTGATACGCTGCGAACGTTAGAGCTGGAAAAGGTGAAAAAGGATAAGTGGGTCAAAGATTCATTGGGTATTTTATTTCTTTCCAAAGATAGTCTGGTGAAAAAGCCAGCTGTTAAGTCGTATGAATTAGCAAATCAAACTAGTTGGTTGGCGTATTTATCTCACGAAAATGGTAAGCAGGAAAACGCTAAAAAAGAAAGAAAATGTATTTTTAAGAAGAAAAATAAAACAGCGGAAGAACTTAAATCTGAGGGCTTCCTCTTAACACTGATGAATACAATTACGGGCGAAAGTCAGCTTTACTCCAACGTAATAGAATATGCATTTGATAAAAATGGAAGCTTTTTGACTTTCATCACCTCGTTTAAGTTAGAAAAAGGAGATAGTGTTATTGTTAATACGATCGACCTGAGTGATATGTCGCTGAAGACAGGAGGTTCTTTTAAGGCCGTTGGAAAGTCAAATTTTGCTGAAAAACAGTCGAAATGGTTGTTTTTAGCTTCTCAAGATACGTCAAAGAATAAATTATTTGATCTTTTTGTTTGGGACTTATCTGCTGACGCGCCTCAACTATTAGTAGATACAAATAGAGCAGACCTGCCTAAAGGGTTAACGGTAAGTAATTTTTCTACACCTTATTTTTCCCAGAACGGCAAGAAAGTTTTTTTAGGATTAAAGGAACCACCAGTTCAAGATGAAAAAGATACCTTGTTGGATTCAGAAAAGGCAAAGTTAGATGTTTGGCATTATGAAGATGATCAGCTTCAGCCCCAACAATTATTAGGGAGAAAAAGAGAAGAAAATCGCACCTTTTTATCAGTGATTGATATCGCCTCGAACCAACTTGTCCAGTTAGAGAACGACACTCTTTTTGCCAGTGTCTTGAACAATGGCAATGCTGAATTTGTGATGGCAACAAGTAAAAAGCGCTATGAAAAGACATACAATTGGAACTATCCTTGGCCCAGAGATTATTATCGAATCGCCTTAACAACAGGGGAACCTCAGTTGATAAAGGAGAAAGTAGGATACGCTGATGGTCTTTCTCCGTTGGGAAATTATTTCGTGTTTTACGATAATTCGACGTGCAATTTTATGTTGATAGATTTGAATACAAATCAAGAACATTGCATGACATGTCATACCCAAGAACATGAAGTTTGGGAGGAAGATGTGAATGGAATGCCACATGACCCTCGTCCCATTCGTCCTGCAGGGTATACCGCTCAAGAAAAATCATTTATTCTTCACTCTGAATTTGATATTTGGGAATATGACTTATCCACCAAATCATTAAAATCATTGACAGTTGGAAACGGAAAATATATGAAGGCTGAACTGAGGCTGAACAAATGGGAGCAGGATAGTGTGTTTGTAAATAAAGAAAATGCCTACATAAAAGGGTTTGATAAAATAAATAAGGACGAAAGAATCTATAGCTTGGACGAAAATGTTCGCTTGAACGCGCTCACGCAGCTATTGGATACACCGCACAAGATGACCAATATTTCAAAATCAAGTGATGGAAATACAGTTATTTATCAAAAAATGAATGTTACAGAGTATCCGGATGTTTATGTGAATAATCTGTCATTTGATAGTGAAAAGAAAATTTCTATTGCAAACCCTCAACAGTCCGAATATATATGGCCAACAGTTGATTTGATTAGGTGGAAATCATACTCAGGGAAAGAATTAGAAGGATTAGTTTATAAGCCAGATAATTTCGATCCCAACAAGGAGTACCCGATGATAGTTTATTTCTATGAGCTGTATGCCGACAGAAAAAACAACCATTATATTCCTAAACCAACAGCATCTATTATTTACGCTACAGAATACACATCGGCAGGATATATTGTGTTTATGCCCGATATTAGATATGATCCAGGATACCCAGCAAGAGGAGCTTATGACTGTATCATGAGTGGAACAGATGAGGTATTAAAGCGATACCCTAGCATTGACTCCACTAGAATGGGTTTACAAGGTCAGTCTTGGGGAGGTTATCAAACGGCTCAATTGATTACTATGACAACGAGATATAAAGCAGCAATGGCAGGAGCGCCAGTGAGCAACATGTTTTCTGCTTATGGCGGAATTCGATGGGGAAGTGGTTTAAACAGGCAGTTCCAATATGAAAAATCTCAAAGTAGGATAGGGAAAACTATCTGGGAGGCACCAGAGTTATATGTTGAAAACTCTCCGCTTTTTCACCTTCCAAAGGTCCAAACTCCATTGCTTATTATGCACAATGATGCAGATGGTGCGGTTCCGTGGTATCAAGGAATAGAGCTTTTTGTTGGAATGAAAAGATTAGGCAAGCCTGCTTGGTTACTTAACTATAATGGGGATGATCACAATTTAATGAAAGATGCTAACCGAAGAGACTTGAGTATTCGAATGCGCCAGTTTTTCGATCATTATTTGTTGAATAAACCTGCACCAATTTGGTTGATAGAGGGATTGCCAGCGGTTGAAAAAGGAATAAATTATCGTTTAGAGCTTTCAGAGTAAATTCTAGCTTAAAGAATTGAATCATTCAACTATCTTTGCATCATTAAAAGTGGAAGTTCATGTCAAAAGCTCGTTATACTGTTACCGCTGCTCTGCCTTATGCTAATGGGCCGCTGCATTTAGGCCATGTTGCTGGTGTTTACCTTCCAGCTGATATTTTTGTACGATTTTTAAAACTTAAAGGACATGATGTCGCTTTTATTTGTGGCAGCGATGAACATGGCGCCGCGATCACATTGCGCGCTAAAAAGGAAGGAATTTCTCCCCAAGAAATAGTGGACAAATACCATAGAATATTAGCAGATTCTTTTAAAGACTTCAACATCAATTTTGATATTTTTCACAGAACATCGTCTGATTTGCATAAGGAAACAGCCCAAGAGTTTTTTACTAAACTCAACGATGAGGGTAAATTTACTCAACTAAAAAGTGAGCAGTTTTACGATGAAGATTTTGATCAATTTTTAGCGGACAGATATATTACAGGAGAGTGTCCAAGTTGTCATTATCCATCTGCTTATGGAGATCAATGTGAAAAATGTGGGTCTTCCTTGAGTCCTTCTGATTTATTACATCCAGTATCAACATTAAGCGGTAAACCACCGAAATTAAGAGATACTTCGCATTGGTACCTTCCTATGGAAAAACACGAAGAGTGGCTTAAGCCGTGGGTGAAAGAAGGTCTTTTGGATGAAAAACACCAGCACGACCCAAAAAAATGGAGAAATCAAGTGGTAGGGCAGTGCATGAGTTGGATTGATGGGGGGCTTAAGCCTCGCGCTATGACCCGTGATTTAGATTGGGGTGTACCTGTTCCCATCGAAGGTGCCGAAGGCAAAGTGTTATATGTTTGGTTAGACGCCCCGATTGGGTATATTTCTGCAACAAAGCAATGGGCCCTGGATAACAATAAAAATTGGGAAGAATACTGGAAAAAAGAAGGGAATAGTAAGTTAGTTCACTTTATTGGGAAGGATAATATAGTTTTTCATTCCATTATTTTTCCGATTATTTTGAAAGAATATGGCGGATATATTTTACCGGATAACGTTCCTGCGTCAGAGTTTTTGAATTTAGAAGGAGACAAGTTTTCTACCTCAAGAAATTGGGCGGTTTGGTTGCACGAATACTTAGAGCGATATCCTAATAAAATTGACGAATTGAAATACGTCTTAACGGCAATTGCTCCAGAAAGTAAGGATAGTGAATTTACTTGGGTAGAATATCAAAACCGAGTAAACAATGAGTTGGCAGATATCCTAGGAAATTTCGTAAATAGAGCGCTTGTTCTTACCCATAAATACTATGAAGGGGTGGTTCCAACTAAAGGTTTATTATCGCCGGAAGACACCGCTGTTTTAGATCAAATGAAACGCTTTCCAGCAAAAATTGAAGGACTTCTGTACGATTATAAAATACGAGAGGCGCAGAGTGAGGCGATGAATCTTGCTCGATTAGGGAATAAATACCTTGCCGATATGGAGCCATGGAAATTGCAGAAAACAGATCCAGAACGTGTAAAGACTATCATGAATATAGCTCTTCAGATTACAGCAGAGCTCAGTATTTTACTTGAACCATTTTTACCAAACACAGCAAGCAAGTTGCGCGATTTTTTATCCATTAATGAATGGAGTTGGGAAGCAGCAGTAGCTGAAAATATAATTTCGGCAGGTACAGTAATTAATACACCGACCATCTTGTTTGAAAAAATAGATGATGAGTTCGTAAAACGGGAACAAGAACTTCTTTTTTCTACTACAGAAACAGCGGTAGAGGTTGACATTACTCCACAAAAACCAACCGTAGAGTTTGATGACTTCACTAAAATGGATATCCGTGTCGGAAAAATTTTAAGTGCTGAAAAAGTAAAAAAAGCGGATAAGTTATTGCAGCTTTTAGTAGATACAGGTGTTGACCAAAGAACAATTGTCTCAGGAATAGCGGAGCACTATGAACCAGAAGAAATTATTGGAAAACAAGTTGCTGTCCTGCTAAATTTAGCGCCAAGAAAGATCCGTGGTGTGGAGTCTCAAGGAATGATACTGATGGCAGAAAACACTGATGGAAAACTTTGTTTCGTTTCCCCAGAAAATGTTTTTAACACAGGAAGTATTATTCGATAGCTTTTCTTATTTTTATTCGCGCAATGATGCAACTAATATAGGTTATTGGTCGTCATGTCGTTATATCACTAATTGTATCTAACATGTCTATCAATTCTACCCGTAAGTTTGGACGATTTTCTTTGTTCATCACATTTATTATTGTTCAGTTTTCTACTAGTCCATTAATCGCTCAAAACGATAAGGCGCAGGAAGGTATGTACGTAAAAGAGGACAACCTCACTAGCTTTAAACGGATCAATCAAATTCAACATACAGATGCCTGGTTGATGATGAATAGCGAAAAGTATCAAAGTCACCCAGAATTTGGTGTATTGGCGGAGAATGCGCCTTGCCAAAACTGTGTAGAAGTTCTATCCAAAAGAAAAGTAGATGAACGCTACTATGTAGAAGCGGATGATACCAGTAAATTCTATATTCAGAAAGCGTTTGGTGAATTACACGTCAATCAAAATGGAAATTGGGTTACTATCGATCACCAATTAAAACCGAAGGGAAATGGGATTTATTTATCCGATTATTATTTAAACCCGATCACTATAAATACAGCTACTGGTTATGTTACTATGGATGTAGGATCGGGAGAGGTTAATTTAAACAATTGGAGTCTTTATAAAAGAGTAAATGGTCAACTCACGAATTTGGCTTCAGCAAACTGGTCGAATTTCACGGCGGGAGATGATGGTGTTTATGTGAATAATATTTTTGACGGTATTGACGCACAGTTAATTGTGCAACGTGGAGCGATAAAAACTAACTTCATTCTAAAAGAGAATAAATTTGGAACATTTGATGAATTAGTGTTTCGTGATGCTGTTCAAGAATTCGGTAACGATGTAACCATGACTTCTAGTGATAACCCTACCGATAATCGATTTATAGGTGATGTTAACCTTCACCTTTCAGGTAATCATGTAGCGACTATCTCCCCTGGAATTGCTTATCCAGATGGAGGAATAAAGGAAGAATACCAAGCTCTTTATTATTCGATTAGTGAGCAAGAGTTAGATGTAATAGTACCTTTTACTTTAATTGATCAATACGACGGTAAGCGAAAATTAATTATAGACCCATTAGTTTCAGGAACCGCTTCTTTGGCACAAGCTTCAATCTTAGGTTCGCAGTATAATGCTTCTTGTAATTTTGATAATAGTTGTAATTACAATTTAACCGTACCAACTCCGGCTAATGCTACATTTACTGATGTTTTATGGAGCTTCGCTTATGTTGCGACGTTTAATTTGTTTAGTATTAACGATTGTTGGATGAATGATGGCGCTGTTCGTTTTACAACAGGCGGATGTCTAGCTCCATCTCAACCAGGTTTTTTCTTTTTCTGTAATTTGCCTAACCCTGGAACTTGCACAGGGACGAATATTTCCGTAATGGGCGACTTAGGCGGATGTTTACCTCCTCCTTCATGTGCCCCTCAAAATGTCCAGTTTACGATGCAGTTTTTTAGACGATGCTATGGAGCAACTGGATGTGGAAATGCTTGTATTGGCGCAGGCTCTCCTTGGACAATGACAATTCAAGGGTTTACTGTGGAATATTCTAATGTAGTTAATCCGATTAGTTTATCAAGCACTACAGTGTGTGTAGGAGAAGATTTGACAGCTACAACGATTGGACAAAATGGTGTACCTGGGTATACTTATAATTGGAGTTTTGACCCATCGGGAACCCCTTCTGTTGGAACAGGCGCTAGTACTCCTATAACATTCCCTACCTCAGGTCCTCAAACGCTTTACTCTATTGTTACGGATGCTTGCGGAAATCAATCCACGGCATCAATTAATGTGAACGTTACTCCTTCCCCAACACCAACGATTATCGGCGATGCGGTGTATTGTATCGGGCAAACTGCTGCGATATCAACTCAGCCTTTTGCTTCATATACTTGGTCAACGGGTGAAACAACTCAAAATATAAATGTCACAGATGCGGACAATCCAATAACAGTGACTGTAATAGATGCAAATGGGTGTGAAGGAACTTCTGCTCCTTTTAATGTCACTGAAAGTCCGCTACCTGTGCCAACTATTACTGGAGATACAGACTATTGCGCTGGATCTACTGCGGCAATAGGAACACAAGCCTACAACTCGTATGTATGGTCTTCTGGCGGAACGGCCCAAAATGAAAATGTAACGGCAGCTGATAACCCTATCACTGTTACCGTTACAGATGCAAACGGTTGTGTGGGAACATCAGCTCCATATAATGTGGTGGAAAATCCCTCACCAACTCCAACGATTACAGGTTCTTCAACTTATTGTGTGGGGAACTCAGTAACTATTTCTACCCAATTGTATACTAGTTATAGTTGGTCAACAGGAGGAACTGGACAGAACGTTACTGTTACAGATGCAGACAATCCTATTACAGTAACCGTGATAGACGCAAATGGTTGTGCAGGAACATCAGCTCCGTTTATTGTTTCTGAAGAATTAAATATTCAGTTCAGTGAAACAATTGAAATATGTCAAGGTCAAACTACAACCATTCATGGCAATGTAGAATCAGCTGCTGGGGTATATGCACAAACATTTGTAACGGCAACATGTGATAGTATTGCGACAATCACACTTGTTGTGAATCCTTCGCCAACTATAACGGCTAATGCAACTATTGATGAGTACTGCTTGGGTGGAACTACAGATTTATCTGCTTCTGGTGGAGCTACCTACACGTGGGATAATGGTTTAGGAGCAGGAGCAAATCACACAGTATCTCCTGGATCAACAACTACTTATGAAGTAACAGGAACTGATGCGAGTGGTTGCTCGAATACAGCTCAAATACAAATAACAGTCAACCAATTGCCAATAGTCACTGCAGGTTCAGATACGGACGCATGCATTGGAGACAACGTTACATTATCAGGAGGAGGAGCAGTTAGCTACGTTTGGGATAATGGAGTTGTAGATGGAACTCCTTTTAGTCCAGCGCTAGGAACCATTACTTATACAGTCACAGGAACAGATGCAAATGGTTGTTCAAATACGGACAACGTGGATGTTACGATAAATCCGCTCCCCATAATAGAAGCAGGTGTTGACCAAGATATTTGCGAGGACGAGGAAGTTATTCTTTCTGGAAGCGGCGGTGTATCTTATGTTTGGGATAACGGAGTCCTAAATGGTGCGCCTTTTAGCCCTGCTGTTGGGAGTACAGTTTATACGGTAACAGGTACGGATGCGAATGGTTGTTCGAATACTGCCACAGTTACAGTGAATGTATTGCCTAGTCCAATAGCTAATTTCACTGCAACACCATCTTCAGGCCCCTCTCCGTTAAGTGTCACATTTATGAATAACTCTTCTAATGGAACAACATATACATGGGACTTTGGTAATGGTGATAGTGATGCTACTGCTACCGCTACGGATGTTGGCTCAAATTATACCGATCCGGGAGAGTATACTGTAATTCTTATTGTAAGTAATGGATTGTGTAGTTCGACATCTTCAACAACTATTATTGTGGAGGATTTACCTTTGTCATTTACCATTCCTAACATCTTTACACCGAATGAAGATGGGTCTAACGATAGGTTGCATTTAAACTTGTTTAATGCTGAGCGAGTGAGTATTGAGATTTTTAACCGTTGGGGAAATAAGGTTGGACAAGTTGATTCAGTTGATCCATTAGACGGGTGGAACGGACTAGATATGAATTCCGGGAATGCCGTTGCGGAAGGTGTTTACTTCTATATTTATGAAATCGAAGATTTAAATGGCGAGGTAATTACGGGACAACAATTCATTCATTTAACACGATAGGATTAACCCATAAAATGGGATGCTATACATTACACTATGAGAATCTAAAAAAGAGAGGGGCGAAATAATTTTCGCCCCTCTCTTTTAATAATAAACTTTAGAAAAGATTAAAATTCGAATGTTTCCATGAATTTGGTGGTAAAATTACCCGCATTGAAATCGTCATTGATCATCAATTTTCTATGGAAAGGAATGGTGCTTTTTACACCTTCAATAATATATTCATCTAATGCACGACGCATTTTTAAGATGGCTTCCTCACGTGTTTGTGCAACAGTGATAAGCTTTGCAATCATAGAGTCGTAGTGCGGAGGAATAGTATACCCCGCGTAAACATGAGTATCGATTCTTAAACCGTGACCACCTGGCTCATGGTATTCAGTAATCTTTCCTGGTGACGGACGAAAATCGTTGTATGGATCTTCTGCATTAATTCGACACTGTATAGCGTGCATAGTTGGGAAATAGTCTTTTCCACTAATTTTCTCACCAGATGCAATTTTGATTTGCTCTTTGACAAGGTCATAGTTAACAACTTCTTCCGTAATGGTATGCTCGACTTGAATTCGTGTATTCATTTCCATGAAATAGAAATCACGATTTTTATCTACTAAAAACTCTACTGTTCCGACACCTTCGTACTTAACAGCGGCAGCAGCTTTTTTAGCAGCGTCTCCCATTTTTTTACGAAGTGCATCTGTCATAAATGGAGAAGGTGTTTCTTCCACTAGTTTTTGGTGACGACGTTGAATGGAGCAATCTCTTTCGGAAAGGTGACACACTGTTCCGAACTGATCCCCAGCAATTTGAATTTCAATATGACGTGGTTCTTCGATGTATTTTTCCATATAAATACCATCGTTTCCAAAAGAAGCGGCAGCCTCTTGTTTGGCAGAGTCCCAAAGCTTTTGCATATCTTCCTCTTTCCAAACAATACGCATCCCTTTACCACCACCACCGGCAGTTGCCTTGATGATTACAGGGTATTTAATCTTGAGTGCGTTTTTCTTAGCGTCTGCAACATCTTTAATTAATCCTACCGAACCTGGAATACAAGGAACACCTGCAGCAATCATAGTTGCTTTGGCAGTTGCTTTATCTCCCATTCCATCTATTTGCTCGGGTGTAGCACCAATAAACTTGATATTATGTTCTTGACATACTTTAGAGAATTTTGCGTTCTCAGATAAGAATCCATATCCAGGGTGAATGGCATCTGCATTCGTTATTTCTGCAGCTGCAATAATATTAGGAATTTGTAAATAGGATTTGGAACTCGGTGGAGGTCCAATACATACAGCCTCATCGGCGAAGCGAACATGCAAACTGTCTTTATCAGCTGTACTGTATACAGCCACAGTTTTAATGCCCATTTCCTTACACGTTCTAATAACACGTAAGGCTATTTCGCCCCTATTGGCAATCAATATTTTTTTGAACATGCCTATTGGGTTAATTCGTTAAACTTCTAGTTACTTATGCTGGATCTACCAAAAATAATGGTTGATCATATTCAACAGGTGAGGCATCGTCTACCAATACTTTCACAATTTTACCAGCTACTTCTGATTCAATTTCATTGAATAATTTCATTGCTTCGATAATACAAACCGTATCTCCTGTTTTGATGTTATCTCCTACTTCAAAGAAAACTGGTTTGTCTGGAGATGGTGAACGATAAAACGTTCCAATCATCGGAGACTTCACAGTGATATAGTTGTCATTTGGATCTGCTGCCACTGGCGCCGCAGCGGAAACTGGCGCTGCCGCAGGAGCTGGTGCTGCTTGTGTTGGTTGCGCTTGAGGAAGCTGTTGCATCATTGGCTGCTGAACATAAATCGTTTGCTCTTCCTTTTTTGCTTTCTTATTTTCCGTCTTGATTATAATCTTAAAATCTTTTTCTTCGATTTCAACCTCAGTTACTCCTGATTTTGCTACGAATTTTATAAGATCTTGAATTTCATTTAGATTCATAATTATGAAATTTTTGTTGATGGTAAATATACTAAAGTTTATGAATTATACGCCCACTTAAGATATATGGCTCCCCATGTGAAACCACCCCCAAAAGCAGAAAGTATTAAGTTATCTCCTTTTTTTAATTGTTTTTCCCAGTCCCACAAGCATAATGGCAACGTTCCAGCCGTCGTGTTTCCGTATTTTTGAATGTTAATCATTATTTTTTCTTTCGATATACCCATGCGGTTCGCTGTCGCATCAATAATTCGAAGGTTTGCTTGATGGGGAACTAGCCAGTCGACATCATCGCTGCTTAGGTTATTTTTTTCCATTATTGCAGCGGATACATTTGCCATATTAGTTACTGCAAATTTAAATACTGATTGCCCTTCCTGATGCACATAATGAAGGCGTTGGTCAACTGTTTCATGCGTGGGTGGATTTAAACTTCCTCCTCCGGGTTGAACTAAGTATTTTCTTCCGCTACCATCACTGTGTAAAATAGAATCAATCACTCCTAACCCTTCTGTGTTGGGCTCAAGTAAAACTGCTCCCCCTCCGTCTCCAAAAATAACACAGGTTGACCTGTCTTCATAATTGATGATGGAACTCATTTTGTCTACCCCAATGACAATCACTTTTTTGTATTTTCCAGTCTCAATAAATTGAGCCCCTGTCACTAAACCATAAAGAAAACCTGAACATGCAGCGTTTACATCAAAGCTCCAAGCGTTCTTCATTCCAGTTTTATCTGAAATAACATTGGCTGTAGAAGGAAATGGGTAATCTGGTGTAACGGTTCCGCAGATAACAAGGTCTATTTCTAAAGGATCTATCCCTTTTTTTTCTAACAATTGTTGGACGGCAGCAGCACCCATTTCAGAGGTTGGACCATCTTCAAGTATATGCCTTTGCTTAATTCCTGTGCGTGTAGTTATCCATTCATCAGTTGTATCAATGATTTTCTCCAAATCGAAATTGGTCATAATCTTTTCTGGTACATAACCTTGAACTCCCGTAATCGCTGCAGTAATTTTCGTCATATTATTTGAACGCGTCTTTAATTTTCTTTGTTAATCCAGAACTCGCCACATCATAAGCGTGAATCAGCATGTTTTTGACCGCTATATCATTGGAAATACCATGACCGATTATGACATCTGAATTGACGCCTAAAATAGGTGTTCCTCCGTAATTTTCATAATTAAATCGATCAAAATACGCATCAGAGATACCTCTTTTTTTCATTAGCGTATACAAACCTTCCGCTTCTTTCAGTACCACATTTCCTGTGAACCCATCACACACTACTACATCCGCTTTTCCTGTAAAAATATCTCGACCCTCTATGTTTCCAATAAAATTAAAATCGTCAGATCCATCCATTAACTTATAGGTGGATTGGGTAAGCAGGTTTCCCTTTGACTCTTCTTCACCAATATTCAATAAAGCGATTCTTGGCGATTCAATTTGCAATACATTCTTGGCATACAAAGAGCCTAAAATAGCAAATTGGTATAATACATCTGGTTTACAATCAGCGTTAGCGCCAACATCCAAAATAAGTGAACTGCCGCCGTCTATGTTAGGTAATAAGGACGTAATACAAGGTCGAATAACACCTGGAATGGAGTTGACTTTGTAAATTGCCCCAACTAGCATAGCGCCAGTATTTCCAGTACTAGCAAAGGATTGGATTTCTTTATTGGCTAATAATTCAAAACCTACAGAAATAGAACTTTGCGGTTTTTGTGGGATAGCACGAGTCGGATGATCGTGCATTGTAATGATATCTGGAGCAGAAACAATATCAAATAAGTCGCTCGAAACACCTTCACTTTTCAGTGACTCATGAATTTCTTCTTCGCGACCAATTAATACTATCCTTACGTCAGAAGGGAGTTCCTTTTGAGCAAGAATTGCCCCTAGCACGTTTGCACTAGGAGCAAAATCTCCTCCACTAATATCTATGGCTATTCTCATTTAGGAGTGAAATTTGTTAATTCACCACTATAAAATGATTAAATCGCAACTTCTTTTTCTGCGATAACTTGACCTTTGTAATACAATTTTCCTTCATGCCAGTGTGCACGGTGGAATAAATGTGGTTGACCCGTAGTAGGACAAGTTGCTATATTTCCTGCAACTGCCTTCACATGAGTTCTTCTTTTATCACGTCTTGTTGTCGACGTTCTTCTCTTAGGATGTGCCATTTTTACTTATTTTAATCTAAATTTAATTCAATTTTTTTAATGCTTCCCAACGTGGATCAATGTCATCATCGTCATCGTCCTCCTCGTCTGGGTCTTCTTCACTATAGCCAGAATATTCTTCAAGTAAATCAAGCATTTCTTCATTACATTCGTCTTCTGGGTGAACAGAACGCAAAGGTAAAGCAACCACCATTAGTTCATAAAATATAGGGGCTAAATGCAATTGATATTCACTTGGCGGTAAAATAATGAGGTTTTCGTCTTCACTTTCCCCGATGTCAAATTTAAAAATTAATTGACTCAAAGATTTGACGTTGACTTTAACTGGCTCGTTGCATCTATCGCATGGTTTCTTTACCCACCCAACAAATGAAATATCAGCAACCATCATTGTTTCTCGCTTTTCTAAAAGTAAAGTGACATGCACTTCTCCTTCTTCAATTAACGAATATTCTAACTCTTCAAAGAACTTGTTTGTAATCTCAAATTCAAACTCGTGCTTTCCGAGCTTTAATCCCTCATACGAAACGGTAAAATCTTTCATCGCACGCATAGTGTTCAAAAATGGGATGCAAAGTTATAAAAATAAATAGTAACCACCACATTTTTTTAATTTCAATGCTATTTCTATTATTTTTTCGTAAAACTATCGCTCTCTTTCTTGAGTATCCGCTCTTCTCTCACTCATTTTTGACAGCGGATTGGCTGTAATTTCCTTTACATATTGACGAGTTCTATAAATATCCATGGCCAAATAAATAGCACTTCGGATAGATTGTTCAGAAGCCACACCTTTCCCAGCAATGTCAAAGGCAGTTCCATGATCTGGTGAAGTACGAACAATTGGAAGTCCAGCTGTATAATTTACACCATCATCAAACGCAATTGCTTTAAATCCTGTCAAACCTTGGTCATGATACATGGATAAGATGCCATCGTATTCCGCAATCATGCGTGAACCAAAGAACCCATCCGCTGGATAAGGACCAAACGTTAAAACTCCTTCATTATTTGCCTGTTGTATCGCTGGAATTATAGTATCCGACTCTTCAGCTCCTAATTTCCCATGCTCTCCGGCGTGAGGATTCAGTCCTAAAACTGCAATTTTCGGCTTTACTATTCCAAAATCTTTTCGCAAACTGGAATCAAACTGTTTCAATTTTGCAATAATCTTATCTTTGGTAATAGTTTTGGCCACTTCGTTGAGTGGTATATGACTGGTAACTAATGCTACGCGTAAATTGCCTGCAACCATCATCATTAATGCATCTTCTACTCCCGACATGTCTGCTAGGTATTCTGTATGACCAGGGAACGCGAAACCAGCCTGCTGAATCGTGTCTTTGGAAATAGGAGCCGTTACTAAAACGTCTATTTTACCATTTGCTAAATCTTTGGTTGCTGCCTCCAACGATTTGAGCGCATAAGTTCCGCCAGTTGCATTTGCTTCGCCCAGTTTTATATCTACGATTTCTTGCCATACAGCAACAATATTTACTTTGCCTATTTGTGCGTTTGAGGCGTCTTCAATTCGATGATAATTAAACTCACCGTCTTGAATAGCTTTTTTATGAAATGACAAGGTTTTGGTTGAACCATAAATAATCGGTGTGCACTCTGCCAACATTTGTGCATCAGAAAAGGCTTTGATAATAATCTCAGGACCAATTCCATTTATATCCCCAATAGAAATACCTACCCTTACAGGTGCTCTTTCAGATTTTATAACTTCCCTCGGTTTGCGTTTCTCCATATTCTCTCTGTTTGTTCAAGTACCCTCTCAAATGAGATCATTTTCTTGAACTACAAAATTAATAAGATAAGTGAATTGGTAGAAACAAAAAATTCATTCGGTAAATGCCTGAAGATTTAATAAATTTGTCCCATGATTTTATACAATGTTACTATTTCGATAGATCCTCAAGTAAAGGAGGAATGGGTCGACTGGATGCGGACAAAACATATTCCAGATGTAATGGCAACTGGTCATTTCAAAGAAAGTCGAATTTCTCGTGTTCGCGGGGAAGAGGAAGGAGGCGTGACTTATGCGATTACGTATTTGTGTTATTCAGAAGAGCGCTATAATACCTATCAAAAAGAAAATGCACCAAGCTTACAACAAGAACATACTGAACGTTTTTCTGGGAAATTCGCAGCGTTTAGAACGATACTTTCAGTGATCGAGGAATTTAATCAAGAATGAACGTAAGAGCAAAAAAGCACCTCGGACAGCATTTTTTGACGGATAAAAACATCTGCAAGAAAATTGGTGACCAGTATCGAGCGCACGATGGTTGTACAAAAGTCTTAGAAATTGGTCCTGGAATGGGCGCTTTAACTGAGTTTTTACTGGCACGTGAAGAATTGAATGTTCACGTAATGGAAATTGATAGAGATTCGGTGAATTATCTGAAAGCGCATTTTCCAAAGTTGAACAATAAAATTCATCAAGCTGACTTTCTTAAAACTGATTTGGTGGCTTTAATGGGAAAGAAAAGTTTTGGGGTAGTTGGTAATTTTCCATACAATATTTCTTCACAAATTCTTTTCAAATGCATAGAGCATCGCAACCAAATCCCAGAAATTATGGGGATGTTTCAAAAGGAAGTAGCTGTTAGAGTTGCAGAGAAACCCGGTACAAAAGCGTATGGAATTTTAAGTGTTCTTCTTCAAACTTACTATGATATAGAGTATTGCTTCACAGTAGATGAGCATGTGTTTAATCCTCCCCCAAAAGTTAAGTCAGGTGTTATACGTTGCACTCGAAACGCTCGAACTACTCTTCCTTGTGATGAAACATTTTTTATTCAGGTTGTGAAATCTACATTTAATCAACGCCGAAAAACTATCCGAAATGGATTGAAGGTCCTTGTTGACGTTGCGCCATTGAATCATCCATTTTTTGAGTTGCGCGCTGAACGTTTATCGGTTGACGATTTTATTGAGTTGACGTGTTACTTAGAAAAAATGGCCGTAAAAGTGTAGTGTTTTGTTACATCTATTTTCTTTCAATACGAACATTATCTCGTTTTCTATCCGATCGATGAAAGTGGTGTACAATGCAATTTCTGGTTCCTATAAAATCTAATGGCTTCACAATAAAAATTTTCTATGTTCGTTTAAAGTTAAATTTTATGAAAGATGAATAAGTTTTTGACTTTAGTAATTAGTGCCGTTTCGATCTTTGCATTTGGACAACATCAAGTTGGAATAAAAAGCGGTGTCGGGTTTTCCCAAATTACCAATACTGCTGAAACAGGGAGACTTGGTTTGTATTTAGCTGCAAATTACGGATTTAAGCTCGGCAATAATTGGATACTTTCTTCTGGCATTGAGTATGAAGAAAAAGGAGATAAACATCAGTATTCTTGGATGGACATGGATGGAGGTAGATTTGATTCAGAGAGCGAATTTGAAATGTCATATTACTCACTTCCATTATCTATTGGATATCAATTCGGTGATCGCTTCTTCGGCTCGGTTCATATTGGCTTGGTCGGACGATTTCTTGGTAAGGGAAATAGATATTATGAGGTTTACCAAAATGACGAACTATTTTCACGCTTTAGCAATGACCTAAAAGATGAAATCATACGTTTTGATATAGGAGGTTTATTAGAACTCAAGGGCGGCTACGCATTTAATGATCGCCATGCTATCTCACTTGTCGCACGGATAAACCATGGTTTTATGAATATTTATAAACTCCCCACTTTACCCCCACCGGTAAGAAATAGAGGAGGTGTTTTAGCAGTGGGATATACGTTTAACTTATAGTGGTTTTAACCAGTTAAAACCCGTTTGTTCTTAATTGTTGAAAAACCTCCACATATTCTAATAACCTGTCTTTCACGTAAATCAATTGTTCTGGAGTAGCGTCGGAAAATAGATTCGAAATCTGTTTTGAGGCACTTGCTACTGCCTCCTCCGCTGCTCTTCGATCTCCTGCTTCAAAGGCATTGGCCATCACTTTTAAGGATTGATTCGCGATAGCAACAGCAAGCGCTTTCTTGTGTTCTTTGTCGATGGAAAGGTCGAGCTCTCCTGTGGCATCTGTCCAATCTGGGCGGATGGATTTTTCTTTCTTCACAGATTTTCCTGTGACAGCATCAATGTATTCTATGGTCACATTAACTTGCTCTTTTTCCAACTCACGTGTTGCATGGATGAGGTCGAATTTGACTAATGAAAGACGGTCTAGTCCTGGGAAAAGATTCGGAATATCTACATTCATTTGTCCCGGAGTTACCACTTCGTTAGAGTAACCATAAAGTTGACGGTAAACTATTTTATCGTTATATCGCACGGTTAATTTTGCCTTTTTTGCCATTGGGTATATGATACTTTCTAGCTCACGTTGAAATACTTCTTGAATATTGTTTGCTGTTCCTGCGAAATGGAGTAATCCTCCGCCAGCTGAAGCTAATTGAGAAAGGAGTGCTTTGTTGTAATTTACACCAACACCAACTGCTGACAATTCAAAGCCTCCACGTACAAAAATCTTTGCTTCTGAAACTATCGTTTCTACAGGTGTTGTCCCAAAGCCATCTGTTAAAAGAATCAGCCTGTCAACGGTATTAGAGCTTTTCATTTTTTTAACTTCTGCATATCCTTTAGTAAGCCCGTCGTGGATATTTGTTCCTCCACTGGCTTGAATAGCATAAATAATATCGAGTATACTTTTCTTATCTCCCACCTTTTGAGCTGGAACGGCAACAGTCGCTTGATCATCAAATACGATGATTGAAATTCTATCACTCGGATCCAGCTGCTGAATGAAATTGGCTAAAGATTTTTTTAATTGTTCAATTCGGTTTTCTCCTATCATCGAACCACTTTTATCTACTACAAAGCAAATATTCAGCGGGTCAACCGACTTTCTTGTCATCTGAGATTTCACCTTGAGACCTATTTCAAGTAAGGCTTCTTTAGAATTTTCGTTGAACTTATTCCCCCATTTCAAATAGAAATCTACATCTCCATTTTCAGGCTCAGGATACTGCTTGTTTACAAAGTCATTAATATCATATTCAATTAACTGTGCAACGGAAGGAATGAAGTCTTCTATGTTCTGCATACGTGGGTCAGGGATATAAATTAGTCCTTGATTGAAGTATCCGATGCCCTTAACATAAGACAAGTCGATTACACTAGCATCACGCTGAAACTCGAAATCTACGATGTATTTATTATTGATTGGGAGCATAAAAACAACTTGCCCCTGATCATTCGTTTTCGCTTTGTATACTTTATTGGATTTCAGCATGCGCAGATGCACCTCTTCGTCTATTGCTTTAGAGCCTCCTGAGCTAATATCAAGTTTCACTCTTGAATGAGATGAGCTTGACGTAACGTCATCCGGTAAGTCTTGAACTATAAAACGATTGTCTTTCCGTTCTGTAAAATTTTTCGGCTCAAACATCATCCCAACTGTTTGAATCATGGAACGAGCGTCAAGATCAATATACCGCAAGGACTCTATTCCATCCACGTCGATTTCGTAATTACTGTTAGTTGGAACGTTGAAGGTCATTTCTCCCTCACGATTAGTTTTTCCCTTATATTTTGTTTTCGTTTCGAAACAAACTAGTGCCACTTCAATAGCAGGATGCGGACGTCCAGAAGTACCTCTTAATGCGATTGTAATTAGACTATGGTTTTTAGAAAAGACTGCCGATTTATTGTGAGATTGTTGGCTGATTTCTTTAAAATCTATTGACCTTCGATCGGGGAGCACTTTATTTTCTCTTTCCCAACCTTCAGGGTCATAGCTCATTGTTTGACTAGATTTTCCGCTAAAAGCAGTCTTTAATCGAATGCAGTTACGCATTTCGCCAACGGAACCTAACCAAAGTTCCCCATGATCCAAAACAACTGACAATTTTCCACTAGCATCCGTTTTATAAGCGATGCGTTCAAAAGTGGTAGATTCAACGAAGATCACATCTCGATGCGCTCCTTTTCCTCCAGGTCCGTTATTTACAGTGAGGTTAAACGTCAATTCAGCTTGAGTGTTCAGGTGAAATCCTACAAGGGCGGTTAAGAGTAATAGAAGTCGGTGCATAGGGTTAGGTTTTAATACATAACAGCTCATCGCATTTTTGTTACACGACATGATTTTTAAATCCAAAAGTGTGTTTCGGATAGTGACTTGAGTGGTAAGGTTAAAAACGGCACACATACTCTTGTTTTAGAGGGTTGACTTGGCTCTCTCGCAGTTATTCTATAGTTCTTTAGAAAGACAATAATGGACAACTGTCTTGTTTCCGAGAATAGATATTTTATCCGTTAGAAAGCCAGAGGGATAATAGTTTCTTCTTCTCTATTTCTTTCGTACCTTTGCCAAAAATTTCCGTATGCGGTATGAATTAACCAAAGAGTTTTTGGAAGAAATTCGTGAGGCGATTGCTTTGAGCAACACCGCATTTATTGATCAACGTGTTATTTTATTGCATCCAGCTGATGTTGCTGAGATTATTGATGAGTTAGATTTAGAGGAAGCTAAATTTATTTATGCGCACCTAGACGAAGATCAACAAGCCGATGTTTTATTAGAGCTGGAAGAAGATGTCCGCGAACGTTTTGTTCAATCGTTAACAGCTAAGGAAATTGCCAATCAGTTAGAGAATCTAGATTCGGATGATGCTGCCGACATCCTTGGTGAAATGTCGTTAGATCGGCAACTTGAGGTTATTGGTGAAATGGACGATGAAGATGCGGCTTCCATTGTTGATTTATTAAATTATGACGAAGACTCTGCCGGGGGATTGATGCAGAAAGAGTTTATAAAAGCCAGAGAAGACTGGCCTGTAAACCGCTGCGTTATAGAATTGCGCAGGCAAGCCGAAGAAGTAGAAAAAGTTTTTACGATTTATGTAGTAGATAAAGATGATCATTTAGTAGGTGTTCTTTCTTTGAAATCGCTTCTTTTTTCTAGTCCAAAAACATTAATTAAAGATTTGTGTCAGGAAGAAAATATTATTTCCGTTCCCACTAGTATGGAAGGGGAAGAGGTCGCTCGAATCATGGATAAATACGACTTAGTGTCTATCCCAGTTATTGATTTACAAAAGAAACTTGTGGGTAGAATTACGATTGATGATATCGTAGACGTAATTCGTGAAGAAGCAGAGAAGGATTTTCAAATGGCATCAGGTATCTCAGAAAATGTTGATTCAAGTGCAAGCGTGTGGCGGTTGTCTCGTGCTCGACTACCTTGGCTGTTTATAGGAATGTTCGGAGGAATTTTAGGCGCACAAGTTATTGGTAGTTTTGAATTCCAAATTGGTAAAATTCCAGCACTTGCTTTTTTTATACCTCTTGTTGCGGCGATGGGAGGAAACGTAGGGGTTCAGTCGAGCGCAGTGGTTGTTCAATCTCTTGCCAATGGAAGTAATCAATTCAGTAGTATATTGCAACGGGTAAAGAAAGAGGCGTTGCTCG
>Ga0136559_1000113_pt1 | contig 26951 bp, 15 predicted proteins | sample AntRauMeHopE1496_FD_104633 | JGI IMG/M metagenome (GOLD analysis project Ga0136559, IMG submission 104633) | Saline lake microbial communities from Rauer Islands, Antarctica - Metagenome Hop E1 #496 | ecosystem: Environmental > Aquatic > Non-marine Saline and Alkaline > Saline | place... | reverse complement strand
TGATAGGTCATTTGCAACTGCTGCGTATGCGAGTTGGGCACTCCCTCATCTAAAAAGTCGGTCCATATATCAAAGCTCTCGTCTACACTGTCGTCCTCGTTTACAAAACTGCGCACGATACGATCATTATTTGCAGAAAAGTTAACCTGAAGCGACTTTGTGATATCCCAGTTAATCGCATACCGGTTGTTTAAGGTAAAGTTGCGGTTTGTTAATGGATCTATGCTTATATTTTGCGCATCTGGCAGGCCGTCACCGTTTAAATCTACGGGGTTTGTATCGAGTTGTAAATCTCTAAATTTCTGACGGTTAAACTGTCTTAAAACGGTGCCTGTTGCGGTAAAGTTATTAGGCAACAAGTTTATGTTTGCGTCTCGTACAAAGTCCAGGTACTTTGACTTTCCTAAAAAGCCCATGTCCTTAAAGGGTTCCACATTTGCCTTAGGAAATGCGTAGTTATAGGTTGCACTTGCGTTAACCGACTGGTCTATGAACTCTTCTACTTCAAAATTGCGCTGGTCTGTCTGGTTATAGGACCCCGAGAATATAAAATTTTCGATATCATAAGGCATGGGTTTTGCGTCGCCTGTGCGGTCTTTGCGCATGCCTATCAGGTTTACGCTTTGCCTGCGTGTGTAGTCTTCACTTTGTTCTTTTATGGCACGACGCTCTTCATCGCTACCAGCGTTGCTCAACCGTGTATCGAGTTCGATATCCTGAAACTGCGGGTCAAACTGTGGCGTGACGGTCGTTTCACCTATGCTGTAGGTAAAAGGTATATTTATGCCCCATTTTTTAGGCAGCAACTGTCCCAGGCTCACTCCTGTAGTGATGTCATATTGTGTGAGGTCCTCACGGTCACGCTCGTTAGGGCCTTGTTCTATAGCACCAAACCCTATTGTGCTTCTTCTACCTGAGGCGCTTATGGTAGCAAAGTCTGCAATATTTGCATCTAGGTTCATAACAGCAGCATAACCGCCCTGGTTTTTAAGACCTGCTAGACGCAGCTCGTTCACCCATACTTCACCACAAACATCTTTTAAACTCGCGTTGCGCACACCTATCATTAAGGTTCTTATGTCACCAAAATTAGGATTTCCTTTGATTCCATAACGGTGCAGGTTCGGGTTGCCCGCGGCGGTAGGATTTAAAACAATCTCGTCAAAAAAGTTTGCCTCATTTACATTAAGTGACGGGTTACCTAGTACTAGTGCCTTTATTTGCTGCAACAGCGCGAGGTCTATAGTCATGTTATTTGCTACAGGCCATATCTCTTCTCGTACGGTAGTATTAAATGCCGTGGGTTTTAATGGCAGCCGTATTTCATAATAATTTTCGGTATAATCTAGCCCCATGCGTATAAAAACTTCTAACTGGTCATCTTCTAGCGGTATTTGATTTACAAGGGACTCTGCATGGACAAACATTTCCAGTTGCTCGTACTGCCGCATGTCTATGCGTATGTTCTTAAACACAGCGCGGCTGTCTTCTGGTTCAAGTTCACAAACTCGCAATGCGAGTGACTGCTCGTTTTGTCGTATGTTTTGGTTTTGAGTACGCAGTTCTTCTCGTTCTATTCCGGGTGGTAAACGGTAAGGAATAGGGGAACGCTGCTCATTATTTTCTATATTAACGCCCTCTACCTCAAAACTTGTCCCGTCATCGTTAGGGTCTGGGTCTGTGTCTTGCAAGCTCGCTGTGTATCGTCTATAATCACCGCGCACGAGCTCCATAGAACCGAAACGCAAAAAGGTGTCTTCTTCAAAATCTGTCAACGCTAGACGCATAAAACGTATGGCTCGTAGGTCTGCGATTCCGCCTATGACGTTACGGTTAGGGTCGTTTAAGGGCACTCTGAACTGTACCCACCTTGTATTAATGGTATTACCGTTGGGCATAGTAGTTTGCACATCTTTTGTGTCAAAGATATATTCACTACTGGTCACGTCCATACCAGGAAAAACCGGTATATTATACTCATAGTAGCTGTCTATGGTATTCATGGTGTTATCGCGATTAATATCTTCTACATCTGGTAAGGTGGTAGAACCTCTATTGTTTTGGGTCACCTCGGTAGGTGAGTTCCCTTGCGTGTTGTTATAACGCTTGTACCTATTTAAAATATCGCCGCTTGCTGCTACAAAAAACTCATAATTATCGCCTGCTGGATCTTCTGGCCCAAATGCTGGAAAAGCTGCATTTTCCTCAGCATCACTAAATCCATCTAAGCCTATGTCCTGATTTTCACGTTGCTGCCCATTTGTATCAAAAGCATATATAAGCGACTGATTTGCTGGAACTTTGCCATAGGCCGTGGGCAAGGTAAGTGCTGTACCGCCGTCATTAGGCAAGCCATTTTCAAATTGCTTGCGATTATCTTTTAGAATATCTTCACTTATACTCCCTAAATTTATAGATATCGTGCCACCATTATTTGTAGGCTCGTAAGGAAATGGATCCATCATCCAGAACTGCACGTACTCAACGTTTGTTTGCTCAAAGTCTGTGCTAGAAAACTGCCTCATAATACCGCCCCAGTTATCACCAGGATTGGGTAAAATGTTACTACCGGCTGCAACGGGATTATAGTTATAAGGGCCGCGCTCGTCTGGATAATAGGCCAGATCTAGTGTGTTTACCACTTGTTGTTGTCCTTGTTGCAAGTCTACATTAGGAAAAAGTTCGTCTACAAAAACGCGTCGGGTGCGGTAGTCGGACACGTCGTCGTCGCTCAAACCTGGTGGTCTCTGGTTACCGTAAAAAATAGGGTCTATAGAGTACCACGCCATGCGTGCCCTTAAAAAATTATAAGCAAGTCTATTCGAGTCGCTACCGCCATTTTCAAATGCTTGCGGTACACTAGAAAGAAACCACGCAAAAGGTGAAAGAATATCGATACTGGTTTGCGACCCCTCAAAATCGTCTACAAACGCCGCAGCTCTTCCCTGAAAATCATCACCTCCTGGCGAGCCTGGAAACAGGTAAGCTACTTCACCTCGTACAGAAAGATTTGAAACCGCGTCTGTATCTATATTGGGCAACTTGTTTGCAAGTCTTGTTAAAAAAGGAACCTCGGTATTATACAAGAAATTTGTACCTAAAATAGTATTGTTAATAGGTTCAAAGCCGTAGGTAGATTTTTGAGTAATGGGCCGTTCTTTAAGGTTTAAAAAAGTCCCGCCTAAAATAAAATCCTCACTGAACTTGTGCTCCACATTAATGCCTGTAAAACGCTTTACCTGCTGGTTAAACACCGAGTTATTTTCAGTAGAAACTTGTATGGGTGTATTAGAATTAAGCAATGCCTGATCTAAAATAATCACACGTCCCGCTTGGTAATCTACTGTGAAATCCTGACCTTCTTGTAATACACGACCACCGGCGGTAACGGTAACAGAACCGCGCGGCACATTAAATGCTCCTATAGGAATACCTTCCTGGCCCGTGGCCTTGTACTGTCCTTTTATAAGATACTTGTTCTTGTCAGCACTTTCTAGTGCTTGTGCCTTTGTGGTGCGGTACATGTCGCGATAAACATATTGCGCCTGGTTTGCGTTATAGGTGGCGGGATTATTATAAATCTCTGGGCCGCTGCCAGGGGTGTTATCTAGTTTATTAAATAAGTAATTACCAAAAGGTTCCACGCTCGTAAAAATAATGCGCCCATTTTCTGGGTCTATCGTAAGCCCTGGTATAAAGTCAAAAAAACCATCACCTTCTGGTTGTGGGTCTCCTTGCCTGTTTAAGCGGTCTAAGTTAAATACTTTTATAAGGGTCGTTTGATCTACATCATCGGGTAGTGCTATGGGCGGGTTTGTAATAGAACCCGCAGAGGCTGTAATGTAGTTGAGCTCTGGAGGGAACTGGTAAAAGATATTCAGCCTAAAATCTTCTTGTGATAACTGAAAACCGCCCAGGTTATAGATGTTCTTCATCATCAAGTCCCATAGTGGCTCACTTACATTTGTAAGGTTACTTTTAAGGAGTTTAACGACGAGGTTCTGGTTGTTAACTGGTGGCTGGTTTACGTTAGGGTTTATAACAACATCTGTAGCGACTACACCGTCATTTGCAAATTCACCTACCTGAAAAACCTTACCATTTACGGTATACTGGAACGCAACGGCAAGCACCTCATCGTTATTAAGCCGTTGCCTTAAAGAGATATAACCCAACTGTGTGTTTAGGGTATATTCTTGGGGCGTGAGCTTGCGCGCATTTTCTAGGGTCACGTAATCAAAACCTTCATTTACCGTCGCACCACCAAAACCTGCTTGTGCCGTAGCAATGTCACGTATCTGGCTGTTAAGAATGGTTTGGGTGCCTGAATTAATGCCCAGCGGGTTAAAGTCGTTATTTGCGTTATCTGGAAAAGCGGTCGCTGGTGCGTTTATAAAGCCGGGCGGCACTGCGTCCAACCCTATGTTTGTAGGGTCAGGTTCCCCTATATCTTGTATAGCGACCAGATTACGCACGTCTTGTGTACGGTTACCGCGGTTTGTTATCCACACCTCGGCCCTGGTGATTTGTATATTTGTGTTTATAAACGGGTAGTTTTCAAGCGCACTGTCATACGTATCCCTAAAATAGTGTGACAAAAAATAGTGCCTGTTCTCGTCATAGTCTAATGAGAAAAAGTCAAAATTGTTAATGCTCGCACCACCTTCTGCCTGCACGGTACGCGACTCTGACTGCTGCTCTGAAAAGACCGATGTGATGCGCGTTTTACCAAACTGCAGCTCTGTTTTTATACCAAACAAAGACTGCGCACCGCGTATTAACTGCGAGTTAAGCGGCATGTTTATATTACCTACTTCTATACTTTGCAGTATATCATCTTCTGTAGGCTTATACTCTAGCTTTATCTGATTCTGGAAATTAAAGGTGCTTTGTGTGTCGTAGTTTGCGTTTACATTTAATCGTGTTCCTACTTTGCCCAGTAAACTCAGGTTAATGCGCTGGTTAAAGTCAAAGGTGAGGTTTTGCCTGTTGCGCGGCGAGAAACTAGGGTTGTCGCTTCTATTAAAAAGCAATCCTAAATCTACTTCTACAGACCCTTGCGGGACGATTGAAACTTCTGTGCCACCAAAAAGGGTCTCAAAAAAAGCTGAGTTCACATAAAAATTAGGCAGTAGGTTTTTTTGTTTTTTCTTGTCCTCTTCGGTCTTACCGGCGATTGCCTTGTATTTTTCTCTGAAATAATCGCGCATTTGCTCTTTTAAAACGCGGTCTAAATATTCTTCTCGGGTGAGTATAAATGGGTACTCTACACTAAACCCGGCAAATGTGCTGGAATAGATGTAGCGATCCATGTCTGGGTCATAAATATAAAGCTTTGTTATGCTGGGCGGATCCGGTAAAACCAACTTGCCTAATCGCTCGCCTGTTTTGGTTGTATCTTGCGGGATGGCTTGTGGTTCTTGCGCTTTCGCGAAAGCGAAAACCATCAAACATAAGAGCACCGGTACATACTTGCGTAATAGTTTATAACTCAATATCAATTTCTATAGCTGTTTTAATGCTTCCTTAATTATGCGCTCCACGGTCGCGTCTGGCTCGGCGGTGAGAATTTTATCAACCACTTTTTGAGATTGCTTGCGCAAATAACCAAGGGTCTCAAGTGCAGATAACGCTTCTTCTTTGCCAGTATTGCTTGAAAACATAGAAATTTCTGTATCGCTTAATACATTGAGTATTTTGTCTTTAAGATCTATTAAAACACGCTGGGCGGTCTTCAGGCCTATGCCCTTAACGCTTTGTATGGTACGCAGGTCGCCGCTAGCAATAGCCTGAGCCAGCTGTTGCGGGTCTAAACTGCTCAACATGACCCGTGCGGTGTTGGAACCTATGCCCGAAACCGAGATAAGCATCTTAAAAAGTTCGCGTTCAGACTTTTCCATAAAGCCGTAAAGCTTATGTGCGTCTTCACGCACAATCATGTGTGTAAAAACTTTAATGTGCTCACTGTCTGGAATAAGGGAAAAGGTATGTAAGGATATTTCTACAAAGTAGCCCACACCGCCGCAATCTATAATAAGGTCTGTATGGTTCTTTTCTACGAGTTTACCCTGAAGTTGTGCTATCATGTATAAATTGGATGGATTTTGGCCAAATATACTAAGATCTGCGTTCCAAAATCTAAAATTTCAAAAACCAAATGCCAAAATTAGAAATCGGAAATTAGAAATTCAGAAATCTCTAGGTTTTCAAGAGTTCATTTCAAGAATGATAAGCCCCAAACCCAGAATTTGCAATGTGCTTGTGTGCGTTTTAAAAAAAAGAATTAGACACTTATTGTTTTTTAAACGCTGTCTTTACTCACCCGCGTGTCGCTGCATGCGCTCTTTTTCTCGTTTTTCTTTTTGTTGTGCGTCTATAACGGCAACTGCGCTCATGTTTACAATCTCGTCCACACTGGCGTTTAGTTGTAAAATGTGCACAGGTTTTTGCATCCCCATCATTATGGGGCCTATAGAGTCTATCCCGTTTAATTCTTTGAGTAATTTATAGGTAGAGTTTGCACTTTCTAAATTTGGAAAAATAAGGGTATTCACTTTTTTGCCGGCAAGTTTTGAAAAAGGAAATTTTTCTGTAAGCATTTCTGAATTTAGGGCAAAATCTGTTTGCATTTCACCATCCACGTCCATATCTGGATAATACCTGTGTAGGTATTTTACTGCCTCGGTAACCTTTGTCGCGTTAGGATGTGATGAGGAACCAAAGTTTGCATAGGAAATCATGGCCGTTACTGGTTTTACCCCAAACATGCGCGCTGTGCGGTCAGTCATTTGAGCAATTTTTGCAAGCTCTGTACTGTCTGGGTTAATGTTTATGGACGTGTCTGATATAAAAAGTGGTCCACGCTCTGTAACCATTAGGTTTGTGGTAGCTACTTTAGACACGCCCGGTGCGCGCCCTATAATTTCCATCATGGGCAGCACAGACCGTGGGTAGGACTGTGCTACGCCGGTAATAAGGGCGTCTGCGTCGCCCAGCTTTACCATCATGGCGGCAAAGTAGTTGCGCTGCCTTATGGTTTTTTCAGCATCAAACTCAGTGATGCCCTTGCGTTGTCTCAGTTTCCAGAACTCGTGTGCGTAATGGTCACGACGCACTTTCTCGTCATCTTCTTTAGGGTCGATGATTAAACACGGCTGGTCGAAATCTAGTTCTTCCATCATGCTTTCTATGGTGTCTTTGCGGCCTAGCAGTATCGGAATTCCTATGCCTTCTTCCTGCACGATTTGTGCGGCTTTGAGTACGTTAATATTATCGGCCTCGGCAAACACGATGCGCTTCGGGTTCATGCGTGCTCGGTTTATGAGCAAGCGCACGATTTTGTTATCGTGCCCCATGCGTCCCAGCAGCTGGTCTTCATATTTTTGCCAGTCTTCTATAGGTGCTTTGGCCACACCACTTTCCATAGCTGCGCGAGCTACTGCTGGTGGTATGGTTGAAATAAGCCTTGGGTCAAATGGTTTTGGGATAATATAATCCCTGCCAAACGTGAGCTTTGTTTCCCCGTAAGCAATATTTACTTGCTCCGGAACAGGTTCTTTGGCAAGTTGGGCAATGGCCTTTGTAGCAGCCATTTTCATTTCTTCATTAATTTTTGTTGCACGCACGTCTAGCGCACCTCTAAAAATAAACGGGAAACCCAGCACGTTATTAACTTGGTTCGGGTGGTCGCTGCGTCCGGTAGCCATAATAAGGTCTGGTCTGGTCGCTACGGCAATGTCATAGTCTATCTCTGGTGTCGGGTTTGCCATTGCAAACACAATAGGATCTGCATTCATGGCCAGCAACATCGCTGGGCTTACAATGTTACCTGCACTCAGGCCTAAAAAAACATCAGCTCCTTTAAATGCCTCGCTCAACGAGACAGGTTCCATATCTTTTGCAAAACGCATTTGCTCCGCCCCTAAGTCTGTACGCGACGTGGTGATAAGCCCGTCTATATCAAACATCATGATGTTCTCTGGTCGTGCGCCCAGTTTTACATACATGTTTGTACAGGAAATTGCTGCACTACCAGCGCCAGACACCACTATTTTTACCTCGTGTATAAACTTCTCGGCCAGCTCTAGCGCGTTGAGCAGCGCAGCACTCGATATAATTGCAGTACCGTGCTGGTCGTCGTGCATCACGGGTATGTCCAGCTCTTCTTTGAGCCTGCGTTCTATCTCAAAGGCCTCAGGTGCCTTAATGTCTTCTAGATTAATCCCGCCAAAGGTAGGTGCGATATTTTTTACCGTTTGTATAAATGCCTCAACATCTTTAGTATCTACTTCTATGTCAAAACAGTCCAGATCTGCAAATATTTTAAAAAGCAGCGCTTTACCTTCCATCACCGGTTTAGAAGCTTCTGGGCCTATATCGCCCAGCCCTAAAACAGCGGTGCCGTTGCTTATAACCGCAACCAGATTGCCCTTAGTCGTGTATTTGTAAACATTTTCTTTGTCCTTTGCTATTTCCAGACAAGGCTCAGCCACGCCGGGGCTGTATGCAAGCGATAAATCGCGCTGGCTGCTATATTTTTTAGTAGGAACTACTTTTATTTTTCCCGGTGTAGGCTTTGCATGGTATACCAGTGCTTCCCTGCGTTTACTTTCTTTACTCATAAATAACGTGGTTATTCCAGTCTCAGAACAAAAGTAGGCTATAATGCGCACATGGGTTTTTAGGTAGGGTTAAAATATGTGTGATTTCGCTTTCGCGAAAGCAAAACTCAAAAACTCAAAAACTCAAAGACTCACTAACGCACAAACTACATCCTCACAAACCTAAGAACCTCAACACCACGCATTCCTTCAACACGTATAAAATAAACACCCACAGCAAGACCAGTAACATCTATAGCCTGACCTGCGTTTACCGTTTCTTGTAACAGTAATTGCCCTGCAAGGTTCATGATTTTATAACTAGTAACGGGCGCATCGCTCTGTATGTAAACGAAATCGCTCGTAGGGTTGGGATAGATTTTTATATTTCTGGACGTTACCTCTTGCGTGCTCAGCGGTGCTCCCGCACAGTCTGTGCGTGCAAGCTTGGCGTACCACAGGTCAGCGGCACCGCCCTGTTTTTGTATCATGGGTACGATGGGGTCGTTGTTGAACAGGTTACCGGTCATATAACCGCCCACGATATAGTTCCCAAAGCTGTCCACGTCTATGGATATCGCCGCCTGGGTACTGCCCAAATCCATGCCCGCCTCACTGATGCCCAGCAGGCTGCCCGTATCCTTGTTAAAGCGCAGCACCACGGGTGCATTCATGTTGTTGCCGTTACCATAGGTAAAGTTAATGCCGTCCCAGGTATTGGGGTTGAGCGCCGCGGTAACTGCAAGTTCGTTCCCATTAAGTACCATTTGGTAGGCGCCGTTGCGGCTAACCTGGTTAAAACTGGGGTCACTGCCCCAGATAAGGTTGCCCTGCGGGTTGAGCTTCATAACATAGTTTCGGGAATCTACCCTGCCACCTGTAGGATTGCTCTGTCCGAAAGAAAAGCCCGCAAAACTAGCAGTAGGGTCTACTCCATGACCATGCCGACCAGCAAGATAAACGTTACCTACTGGATCTGTAAGTAGTCCAGCTATATTACCACCGCCACCACTGTCATTTTTAGTCCACAAGGTGGTTCCCTGAAAGTCTATACAGGCAAGAAACATGGTATTTGCAATTTGAACCCCATCATAAAAAATGGTATCGCTAGAACCACCGGGCCGTTTGTGCGCGCTCACATAATAGCGCTGTAAAGTTTCATTGTAAGCAAAGTTCATAGTGTAACTGGGATTGCTTACAGAACCCGAAAAGTCTGGAATGTTAGTATTAGTTAGATAGTTGCCATTGGCATCATAGCGTAACACCATCCAATCGCCCCGGGGTGACGTGGTGTTAACTACGACACTCCCATTAACGTGGCTACCACTAAGCATAGCAACTAACCAGTGGGAAGTGCCGTTGGCTTCGGTATGGATTTGCCCTGAAAATGTATATCCAAAAAGGCTTTGGTCTTTCTGAGGCTGTCTCAACCACTGGAACACTCCTTGATCATTATATTTTATTAAAAATAACGTTTTATTATGAATACCTGGATTGTTAATACCATAAGTTGCTGGCGCTATACTATCCGTATCAAAATGAACCCGTGTATTGCCATTGCTAACCTTTGGTGTTGTATACCCAGAAACGTACACATTGTTATTCTGATCTGTTTTAATACTGGTCACATAATCCTTAAAATCGGCTCCCAATACTTTACTCCATCTCAATGTGCCGTCACAACTAGTGCTATGGACTAAAATATCGGTGTTGCCAGTGGCACTCCGAGAAAAAACAGGAGGTGTTATACTTTGTAAGGTCACATTGCCAGAGTTTATCTGAGACACGAAATAATAATTATTATTATTATCTACGGCAATATCGACAACACGTTCAAATTCGCTTGTTAATGACGGATTATTAGCATTCGAATTATTAACCCCGCCACCACGTGCCGCCCATTGCCATATAGGGGTTTGGGCAAAGCACAGGGTTGATAGGAACAACGTAGCTACTGTTATAAAAAATTTCATATCCCTACCTTTTAATGAGTTGTTCCTGTACCTTGTTGCCTGCAGCATCATATACCACGACAATATAGCTGCCCGGTTTGAGTAAAGTCCTTTTCATAATAACTCTATTTAGTCTGCTTTAAAGATATAGTTAATTATTACTAGTATCCAAACACAAATAACATAAGTGCTGTTTTTTTTATTGGTTTTTTTATGAATAGTGCATTTAAACACCGTTTTATCAGTACTTCAGCAACATTAGTACATTGTTAAATCGCTGGGCACATTAAAAGCCTTTTAGCGGCCAGTAGCTAGCTACTCATTAATTTTGGTTGGCTGATAGCCTTAGTCTCGACCATTCGCGCTATCAGATTATGGAAGATGGATTGCTTGCTTTGAGACCTGTTTATTCGGTAACAAAACTTGTTAAAACGGCTATCGATATGAAATTTGCTGACCCAAGAGTAGGTTGTTCTTATCTAAGATTTAACTTGATGGATCATCGTGTGCAATGCTTCAGAATTTAAACCATTAGTACTATTAATCTGTGTTATATCGTAAACCTTTGCTATAGGTCTATATCCTTTCCCGTTGTCCGTGCACACTGCTGCAGCATTGTTACCTTGAGGTGGTATTTCGTACGCGATACTATCGGTAATTATGCAGTCCACAATAGCTTCGCCGTTAGTGCTGGTAACTCATATGTTCATCTGTTGGAAACCGTCAATAAAACTCGAGTCGGGTACAAAGATAAACGCGTTATTGTAAATGTCTAATGTACCAAAAGCGGGTATGGTGTAGGTAGAATCACGTAAAAGCCCTCACCGTTAGCCTCCGTAAATTGTACCTGCATGTCAAATGGATGTGGATTTATGATAAAACCCGCTACAAGAAACTGGTCGCAGCCATCGTTAAAATAACCTCCTTCTTGTTCAAATTGAACAGACCCTGTTGGGTCGTTGAGTCCTTCGGACTTAATCAAACGTTCACATCCTAGTTTACTTCACTTTCCCAATTGATGTTAAAAGATTGTCCCGTGCCCAGTACAGATGACGAGGCTATACAAATTAAAATAGCAGTTTTGAGTAGCATTTATTTCACAAAAAGTTGATTACGTGTGCCTTTGAAGATACTGTTAAAAAGTAAATAAAAGCCATTCTGCTTTTATTACCTGTGCCGTAATATGCCCCAAGGTAAAAAAATAAGTGCCGTCCTTATAAAAGTGCATCTATAATCTAAATGGTGCAATCCCTTTAGTACATACTACCTATCTTTTTTTAAATAAAGGCAGCCGCATTTATTAACCTTTTGATTGCCAATTAATTGCTGCGTACTTTTTTTATGGCACTCGCTAGCTTTTTGGAAAAGCTCTTATTCTTTTTAACAAAAACCGCATCCTTTTTTAAAGTGTTTCTATAACTTTAAAAAACTCTTGCGCCCTTACTTTACATACTCCTGTACTTCTGTACTTCGTTACAAAGTTGCTGTGCTTAAAAGTCTTTCTTGCAGCCTTATAGGATAACGGTCGCTCATTTAATGGAAAGCAGGTCATAACCACAACAGCTCGTTGTACCGCAACATAAGACTTTCGCTTACACCTTTTCGCGAAAGCATTAAACGTGACCAACAGGGAACACTAACGCTTACTGAAAACCAGCTGCGCATTTCTAGGCCTTAGGGTTATCAACGGGTGGTAATCTATAAAATCGTGCACGGTTCTCAACTCAAAACGCTCCAGTATGCGGCGCAAGACAAGCATGAGTTCCATCATGGCAAAATTGTTACCCACACACATGCGTGGTCCAGCGCCAAATGGAAAATAAAAATCTCTGTATGTTTTTGCCTTTTCCGGTTCAAATCGGGATGGGTCGAACGCTTCTGGGTTTTCCCACAGGTCTGCGCGGCGGTGCATTTCATAAAAAGACACGAGCCAGACGCTATCTTTTTCTATTGTGATATCCTCACAAACATCTTCTTCTATTGCCACGCGATCTGTAACATAAGCTGGTGGGTACAATCGGAGGGTTTCGTCTACAACTTGTTTTAAATAAGGCATGCCCATAAGTTGGGTCATAAGGTCGCCGGACGCTGGCTTTTCAAACTCTTTACAGGCTGCTACAATGGTTTCTGGGTTATGCGCTAGCAATTGCACGGCAAAACTTAATGCGTTTGCGGTGGTTTCGTGGCCTGCGATAAAAAGTACGAGTATTTCATTTACAAGCTGATCGTCTTCCATATACGTACCGTCTTCATAGGTACTGTGCAAGAGCATATCTAATAAATCGCCAGGTTGTTTACCGCTCAACCTGCGGTTTGTAATTATGGTGCGTAAAATATCTCGAGCCTCATCTACAAGACCGAGTGCATGTGGTATGCTGCTCGTTCCGGAGAGCCATTCTCTGTCAAAATACCATTTTAACCACGGTATACGCAGCTCCTTAATAAGCATTTTTTGAGCTGCCTCTGTCACTTCTTGCAGCCTGGCAATCTTTTTGTCCAGCTCGTCTATGTCTCCTAAATCGAATAAGCTTCGTGCAACGACCTTAAATGCGAGGTCGTTAAATATGGCATACACGTCTGTCACCTCGCCTGGTTTTATGTTGTCCAGTTCTTCCTGTATTACCGTGTCCATGGTATCCATTAAGTTTGCGATAGACTTTTTATAAAATGCGGGTTGTATGAGCTTGCGATTTGCACGCCACTTCTCCCCGTTTTCGGTAAGCAGACCATGGCCTATATACTTGCCTAAATCATCTGTTTGTAAGGACGATTTATTGAAGTTTTTTTGATTTTTTTGTAAAATATGCTGCGTGATTCTCTCATCGCAGGTAAAGTGGATCATGAGTCCAGGCTTGGGACTTAGTTTAAAAGTATTTCCGTATTTCTTAAAGTTCTGTCTATGAAACGGCAGCGGATTCTTGTAAATGGATCTAGATTGTGATAAAAAGGTAAAAGCAGATATTTGTTTGATTTCTTTCATGATATGTCAAATAAACCGCCTAGTGCATTTCCTTTGGTCTTTCCTAAGTGTTTATATGCAAGGTCTGTAACCTCTCTACCGCGCGGCGTGCGCATAATAAAGCCTTGTTGTATGAGAAATGGCTCATAAACCTCTTCTATGGTCTCTGAACTTTCAGACACCGCGGTTGCGATGGTAGATAACCCTACAGGACCGCCTTTAAATTTCTCGATGATGGTTACTAAAATCTTATTATCCATCTCGTCCAGACCGTGAGCGTCTACATGCAGGGCTTTTAATGAATACTGTGCTATTTTGAGATCGATGGTACCATCACTTTTAATTTGAGCAAAATCACGCACACGCCGCAGCAACGCATTTGCAATACGTGGTGTACCGCGACTGCGACCTGCTATTTCTATAGCAGCGTCTTCATGTATAGGAACATTTAAAATTTCGGCACTGCGCGTAACGATGGTAGCGAGCAGTTCTGTTGTATAATACTGTAATCTAGACTGAATACCAAAACGTGCACGCATGGGAGCTGTGAGCAGCCCTGAGCGCGTGGTTGCGCCTATAAGCGTAAATGGTGAAAGATTAATTTGTACTGTGCGGGCATTAGGCCCAGACTCAATCATGATATCGATTTTATAATCTTCCATGGCAGAGTATAGGTACTCTTCTACAATGGGGCTCAGCCTGTGTATTTCGTCTATAAAAAGCACGTCGCGCTCATCTAGGTTTGTTAGTAACCCTGCAAGGTCGCCCGGTTTGTCCAGCACAGGCCCAGAGGTTACTTTAATGCCTACGCCCAACTCTGCTGCAAGAATGTGCGCTAGCGTGGTTTTACCCAAACCTGGTGGACCGTGAAAAAGTGCGTGGTCCAGCGCGTCATTACGCCTGTTTGCAGCCTCCACAAAAACCTTCAGATTTTCCAAAACCTGGTCTTGCCCCGCAAAATCGTCAAAACTGAGTGGTCTCAACGCTCTTTCTACATCGTTTTCTTCATGAGAAAAGTGGTTGCCTGTGGGATCTAGGTTTTCATTCATAATTCAAAGATAAGGCTTGATTTAAAGCCTTGTTACTATTTCATTAACAAGTTTTAGTATAGCATTAGGACGATGTGTAATCATTAAACAATACTTTTAGTAAAAAGAAATTATGAAACCTAATGACCAAGTACCCGATCTACATTTACCGCTAATTAATGACACCGAATGGACGCTTAAAAAACAACGCCCAGATGCATTTACCTTACTGCTGTTTTACAGAGGAATCCATTGCCCCGCATGTAAGAAACAACTAGAGGAGGTGGTTTCCCACATAGATGCTCTTGTAGAAAGAGGTGTTTACGTTACCGCTATAAGCATGGATACGGAAGAACGCGCAAAGAAAACAGCGCAAGAGTGGGAAATACCAAACCTGCCCGTGGCTTACGACTTAACGGAAGAGGATGCAAAATCTTATGGCCTTTATATAAGCGAGGCAATAAGCGATAAAGAACCCGCCATATTTTCAGAACCGGGTATGTTTTTAGTAAAACCAGATGGCAGCCTTTACTTTGCGTCCATTCAAAAGGCACCATTTACCAGACCGGCAATTAGCGACTTGATCAAGGCAATGGACTTCATAAAGAAAGAGAACTACCCATCGCGAGGTGCTCGTTAACAGCAATCGCAATTACTCATACATTTGTTAGCACCCCATAACATCTTACATTTGGGTTGCTGTTTGGGATCTCGCTTTCGCGAAAGCGAACAAAATATAAACCCAGTGTACAAAAAAAGCTATCTGTTGAAGATAGCTTTTTTGATATACTTTAATGATTCATTTCTTCTTCACCTACTTGCAAAGGAATGTGCTGCGGAACGTAATCCTGTCCAGAAATAACGTATTCACCATCTTCATTAACTTTAGAATAATCGTAAGGCCATCTATGTACCTCAGGTATTGGGCCGTCCCAGTTACCGTGAATATGCTTGTCACCAGTTGTCCACTCTAGCGTGTTCGATTTCCATGGATTTGCAGGTGCTTTTTTACCATAAAAAATGGACTTTACAAAATTGTATACAAAGAACAACTGTGCAAAGGCAGTGGCGATAGCAAAATAGGTAATCATTTTGTTAGTGTCTGCAAGGTCGTCAAAATATGGAAAAGCCGTGTTAGAGTAGTAACGTCTAGGGAGTCCAGCCATACCAACAAAGTGCATAGGGAAGAAAACACCGTAAGCACCTATTGCGGTCAACCAGAAGTGTATGTACCCCAAGTTTTTATCCATCATGCGATTGAACATTTTAGGAAACCAGTGATACACGCCGGCAAATAAACCATAAAGTGCAGATATTCCCATTACTAAGTGAAAGTGAGCTACTACAAAATAGGTATCATGCACGTTAATGTCGAGTGTACTATCACCTAAAATAATACCTGTTAGACCACCAGTAATAAAAGTTGAAACAAGACCTATAGAGAACAGCATCGCAGGATTGAGCTGCAAGTTCCCTTTCCACAGGGTTGTGATATAGTTAAAAGCTTTTACAGCAGACGGTATTGCAATAAGCAATGTCGTGAACGTAAATACCGATCCTAAAAACGGGTTCATACCCGACACAAACATGTGGTGACCCCACACAATAGTCGAAAGAAACGCAATCGCAAGTATGGATGCTACCATGGCGCGGTATCCGAAAATAGGTTTACGCGCGTTTGTTGCAATAACCTCAGAACTTATACCCAGTGCAGGAAGCAGTACAATGTACACTTCTGGGTGACCTAAGAACCAAAATAAATGTTCAAACAGCACTGGAGAGCCACCTTGGTGCGCGAGCACTTCACCTTCTATATAGATATCAGAAAGGAAGAACGATGTTCCAAAACTTCTGTCCATAATTAACATTAACGCAGCTGCAAACAATACCGGAAAAGATACGATACCTATCATCGCAGTAACAAAAAATGCCCAGATGCTTAACGGTAGTCTGGTCATAGACATTCCCTTTGTACGTAAATTTATCACAGTAACAACATAGTTAAGAGAGCCAAGCAACGAAGATGCTATAAAAATGGCCATAGAAACCAGCCATAGGGTCATACCCGTTCCAGATCCACCCATAGCTTGTGGCAACGCACTAAGCGGCGGATAAATGGTCCATCCGGCAGCAGCAGGTCCCAACTCCACAAAAAGCGAACCAATCATAATAACAGATGACACAAAGAATAACCAGTAAGAAACCATGTTCAGAAATCCTGATGCCATGTCCCTAGCACCTATCTGTAACGGGATTAGGAAGTTAGAAAACGTACCGCTCAAGCCCGCAGTAAGTACAAAGAACACCATGATTGTACCGTGTATTGTTACTAAGGCGAGATACATATTAGGGTTCATGACACCGTCCGGTGCCCATTTACCTAACAGTGCTTGAAAGACCACGTTAGGCTCAGCAGGATTTGCTAGCTGCATTCTCATAAGTACCGACATTGCGATACCTATAGCACCCATAATAAGACCAGTAATAAGATATTGCTTAGCAATCATCTTATGATCTGTTGAGAAGATGTACTTTGTTACAAAGGTCTCCTTGTGGTGGTGGTGACCTTCTTCGTGTGAGTCAGTTGCAATTGCGTGTCCCATAATAATTAATCAGTTGTAGCGATAGCCGCCATTTTTGTTTCAAAAGTTTCAAGAGTCGATAACCAGGTGTTGAAGTCTTCTTCCGTTTCAACAACCATTTTCATTTGCATATTGTAATGTGATGCACCACAAATCTTGTTACATAACAAGTAATATTCAAACTCATACGGGTCTAGTGGTTGCTCATCGCTACCTGTTCTCACCGCTTCTTCATTTTTTTGTCGTCTAATTTCATTAATCTTACGAACTTTTCTAGTCATAAATTCCGTTGATTTATAATCTGCGGAAGTCTCTGTGGGCGTAAATTTAAACTGCGTTACCATTCCTGGCACCACATTCATTTGCGCTCTAAAATGAGGCATGTATGCAGAATGCAACACATCCTGACTTCTGAACTTAAAGAGCACGGGTCTGTTTACAGGTAATCGCAACTCTTGTGTAACGATATCGTCAAGACCGTCTTTATCTGTCGGGTCTATACCCAGCTCATTAATACCTTCTATATAGCGCACGTTTGCGTCGCCCAGTATTTTATCTGCACCGCTGTAGCGCACTTTCCAACCAAACTGGTAAGCATACACTTCTACTATTAGTGGGTCGTCCTCTGTGCTCGTATCCATAAGCTCGTTCCAAGAGAATAATCCCCAAAGAATCAATCCCGCAAGCACGACAACAGGAACCGCAGTCCATATAAACTCTAAGCGATCATTATCTGCAAAAAACAGTGCTTTCTGACCTTTTTTCCCACGATACTTATACGAAAAGTAGTGTAATAGTGCTTGAGTTAAGAACTGCACAGTCATAATAACGACCGTAGTAGTAAGCAGTAAGTTATCGTAGTCTGCACCGTGTTTAGATGCCGCATCTGGCAAAAAGAAATCTTTGTAAGCGATAAAACAAGCAATCATCATGATATACATGGCAATAACAAAATAAAGCAAAAATTTTCCATGACGATCATTATCCTCGTCATTTGCGATTTGGCCCTCAGCACCTTCAAAGGATACAGGTTTGCCCAGTTTAACAATTTTAGATAATTGCCACGCTGTTATGGCTATTAGTGCTGCGATTAATATAATTAGAAATGCTGTCATTACAGTGTTATTCTATAGTTTTAATAATGAAAATGTTTACTCTCACCCATAAATGGATCTCCTTTTGCTAGCAGCGGCGCTTTAGAAATGGTATTAAAGACCACATATATGAACAGACCGGCAAAGAAAAGGAACGCACCTATCTCAGGGAATCCTATGAACCATGACTTACCTACGGTCGCTGGCATAACCATCACAAAGATGTCTAAATAGTGCCCGAGCACTATAAAAAGTCCTGCTGTAACAACAAACCAGTTCACTCGTTTAAAGTCCGAGTTCATGAGTATTAATAAGGGAAATAAGAAGTTTATAGCAACCATTCCAAAAAACAATATGTTATAATCCTCTATACGCGCGATAAAATAAGTCACCTCTTCGGGAATATTTGAATACCATATAAGCATAAACCGACAAAACCATAAGTAAGTCCAGAAAATACTTAATCCAAACATAAATTTTGCAAGGTCATGAATATGTGAATCATTAACAAACTCTAAGTAACCCTGCGACTTGAGGTAGATTGTTACTAAGGCTATAGTCGTAACGCCAGTCACAAACATACTAGAAAACACGTACCATCCGAACAAGGTAGAGAACCAGTGCGGATCAAAACTCATAATCCAGTCCCAAGACATAATAGATTCGGTAACCATGAAAAATACAAGAAAAGCAGCACTGTGTTTGAACGCTTTTTTATACCACACGTTACCGTCTGGTTCAGCGTCTTGATTAAGGGAGAACTTACGTAAGTTTATACGGTACCAGTTCCATCCTACCAGAAAAGCCCCTGCCCGGAACAAGAAAAAGCTTATATCTAAATAACCAGATTTACCAGCGATAATCGGGTCATAATAAGAGTCGTTAGGGTCTATTACCCGCGGATCCATCCAGTGGAAAAGGTGATTTACATGAAAAGCTGACAATAGTAATAGCACAAACATGATGATACCACCTGGTAAGATGTAACTGCTTATCCCCTCCATTACTCTAAACAGCACTGGGGACCAGCCAGCTTGCGATACTTTTTGCAAGGCGTTAAATGCTAATGCCCCAAGACCTATCATAAAGAAAAAGAATGCTGATACATAAACCGCCGACCAAGGTCGGTTTTTTAACTGATGGTAGACTGCATATGCACTAGTATCGCTTGTAGGCGGGCCGTGATGTTCTGCGGTTTCACCATGAGCGGCAGTACTATCGTGCGCATCATGGCCAGATGTTGCATGTGCAGCGCTGTCACCGCCGTGTTCCATCTCGTTTTTATCAATCATTTCTTGAACAGCCTGTTCAGATGCCGGCGTGCTCGCAAATCCTACAGCTGTTAAAGCAGCGCCTAGCACCATTAAAACAATTGCAAAAATCTTTAATTTGTTAGTAACTGTATACATAGTTAATAGCTTCTGTGTTCTTATTAATTGGCCTTTGGTGCCGGTAGGTTACTTGCGCCGTTAGGACCGTCATTTACTTGGCTATCGCTAACCCGTAAATCCGTAGATTCTGAAACACTGGGCATTATCGCGGCATCTGCGCTTACAAATTCTTTGCGTGGCAGCCCTTTTAAGTCTTGCATTAATGCATCAACATAGTGAGCGATTTCCCATCTTTCTTCGGTTGAAGTTTGAGACGCGTAGGAACCCATGTTATTAATACCATAATACATAACGTGATAAATAGAACCTTGAGAAATGTTTCTACCAGCATCGTCGTAACTAGGAACACCGAGTATTTTCTCTGTCGTTACTAAATGTCCTTTTCCATCACCTTGAGTACCGTGACAGATACCACAGTAAATATTATATAATTCCTCGCCTTTTACTAAATGCTTTTCAGTATACGGTAAAGGGTTTGTAAGTCCTGCCTTTGCTGCATCATAACCATCACCGGAATCGTCGTAATCATAAGGCAACCAGCCTCTGGAAATAGTTCCATCTACGGGCTTTTGCGCTTGCATATTATTATCAAAAACAGTTCCTTCTTGGTAGGTTTCATAACCTACAGACTCATACATATTAGGAAAGTACTGAACGCTACGATCAGATTTTTGCACGACCTCGCCATCATTTCCACAAGATATGGTAAGCAATGCGGCAGTTGCTGCCATCCATGTTTGCAAATATCTCTTCATTAGTGATCCTCTTTTAATTTAATTTCTGTTGCCCCAGTATCGTAAAGGAACTTTGTAAGTTCCTCCATATCCTGACCGTGGTGACCGTCTATTTCCATGAGAAAATGATCGTCGGTTGTGCGTACGTCGGGATTCTCAGCTTTTTTAAATGGCCATAATCTACTTCTCAAATAAAAAGTGATTACCATTAAGTGCGCCGCAAAGAAAACGGTAAGTTCAAACATAATAGGCACAAACGCTGGCATATTCTCAATATAAGAGAAGCTAGGCTTTCCACCTATGTCTTGTGGCCAGTCTTCGATCATGATATAATTCATCATCACTGTTCCTACTGCAAGCCCCACAACCCCGTAAAGAAATGCGTTTACAGCAAGTCTCGTGTCCGGCATGCCCATTGCTTTTTCTAGTCCGTGAACTGGAAACGGTGTGAAAACCTCTTCAATTTGAAGATGCCTTTCTCTGACTTGTTTTACTGCGTGCAGTAGAACGTCATCATCGGTATAAAAAGCGTAAATATTATTAGTTGCCATAAACCTATTTGTTAAATGCTTTAGTGAGCGCCCGTGTTGTCACTAGCTGTTGCATTATTAGACGTCATTTTACTTTCGCGCATCGCTTTGTAGTTACTACCACTTGATTTCAGGATGGATTTTACTTCGGCTTGTGCGATTACTGGGAATGTTCGTGCATACAGCAAAAACAGCACAAAGAAAAACCCAATTGTTCCTATAAATATACCTATATCTACAAACGTGGGAGAGAACATAGTCCATGAAGACGGTATGTAATCCCTGTGTAAAGAAGTAACGATAATTACAAAACGCTCAAACCACATTCCTATATTAACCACTATGGATATACCGAAGGAGAACATGATACTGGTTCTAAGCTTTTTAAACCACATGAACTGAGGTGAGAATACGTTACAAATCATCATAGACCAGTAAGCCCACGCATACGGCCCGGTTGCCCTGTTCAGGAATGCGTATTGCTCATACTCAACGCCGGAGTACCATGCAACAAACAGCTCGGTAATATAAGCCACACCTACTATGGAACCTGTTATCATAATAACGATGTTCATAAGTTCAATGTGTTGTATGGTAATGTAGTTTTCAAGGTTACTCACTTTTCTCATAATAATAAGAAGCGTGTTTACCATAGCAAATCCTGAAAATACTGCACCTGCCACAAAGTAAGGTGGGAAAATAGTGGTGTGCCATCCCGGAATTACCGACGTTGCAAAGTCAAAAGATACAATGGTATGCACCGAAAGTACAAGTGGCGTGGCAAGACCGGCAAGAACGAGCGATACTTGCTCAAAACGCTGCCAGTCTTTGGCTCTACCACTCCATCCAAAAGAAAGGAGCCCGTAGATTTTTTTGTTAAAAGGTGTTATCGCGCGGTCACGTAACATTGCAAAGTCAGGAAGTAAACCAGTCCACCAGAAAACGAGTGAAACCGATAAGTAGGTTGAAATTGCAAAAACATCCCAAAGCAATGGTGAGTTAAAGTTGACCCACAAAGATCCGAATTGATTTGGTATAGGTAACACCCAATATGCTAGCCATGGACGTCCCATGTGTATAATAGGGAATAGACCCGCTTGTATGACAGAGAAAATCGTCATGGCCTCTGCAGAGCGGTTAATTGCCATACGCCATTTTTGACGGAAAAGTAATAGTACCGCAGATATCAGTGTACCTGCATGGCCTATTCCTACCCACCAAACAAAATTTGTGATATCCCAAGCCCATCCTACAGTCTTGTTTAATCCCCATACACCTATACCCTGCGATATAGTGTATGTTATACATCCTATTCCATAAAGAAAAGCAACGAGTGCGATTGTAAACACAATCCACCACTGCTTATTTGCTTCACCCTCTACTGGTGCTGCAATATCTCTAGTGACATCTCCATATGATTTGTCACCTGTTACTAGAGGTCTTCTTATGGACGCTTCGTAATGAGCCATAATTTCTTTGTTAGTTTGCTGTTATTATACGTTTCTTACTTTCACCTGGTACATCACATTAGGCTTTGTTCCTACTTCCTCTAATAAGTGATACATGCGATCTTGCTGTGTTAGCGCAAAAATCTCAGATTCCTTGTCATTAATATCGCCAAATTTGATAGCACCGTTTGAACAAGCATTTGAACATGCTGTTGCAAACTCGCCGTCTTTAATATAACGTCCTTCTTTCTTAGCTTCTAGAATGGTCATTTGTGTCATTTGAATACACATAGAACATTTTTCCATCACACCACGAGAGCGCACCGTAACATCTGGATTAATTACCATGCGACCTAAATCATTATTCATGTGATAATCAAACTCATCGTTACCGTTATACAAGAACCAGTTGAAACGTCTTACTTTATATGGGCAGTTATTTGCACAATAACGTGTACCTACACAACGGTTATAAGCCATGTGATTTTGACCCTGGCGACCGTGGGAAGATGCTGCAACAGGACAAACCGTCTCACATGGAGCGTGGTTACAGTGCTGACACATTAATGGCATAAAAGCAACCTGTGGATTGTCTGCAGGAATTTCTAGTTCACCAAAACCTCCAAGAGATCCGTTTTCACCAAATAAACCATCAAAACCATCTTTCTTGTCTTCATCTTGTTCAAAACTGTCTGTAGACGAGTAATATCTATCGATACGCAACCAGTGCATATCACGGGATTTCATAATCTCTGCCTTGCCTACTACAGGCACGTTGTTTTCAGCATGACAAGCGATAACACAAGCACCGCAACCGCTACAGGCGTTTAAGTCTATGGACATGTTAAAATGGTGTCCTACCGTTCTATCAAAACTGTCCCAAAGATCTACATCAGGAGATGTAACTGGTGTTAATATATGATTTAACGATACTTCGATACCTGGATTAAATGCGTCCTTATCGCCTTTGGCATACGTTGCAAGATCCGTTTCTCTGATGATATCACGGCCCATCATGGTATTTTGAAGCTGTGTACAAGCAAATGCATGCGTACCACTCACTTTTTCTAGCTTTACATTCTGAATATTTTCGCCTTTCTTATAGAACGGGAATACGTTCACACCTGTCTGCATTTCTTCTTGTATAGATGCGGTTTGACCATAACCCAACGCGATACCTATAGTACCAGCAGCCTGACCTGGTTGTATAAGCACAGGCAACGTCGCTTGCGTGCCGTTAAGTGTTACCTTAACCATGCCGCCTGTTAACGAACCATCTGCAACACTCTCGTTCTCGATGCCCATTTTAGTAGCATCTGCTTGCGACATCGTCACATAATTGTCCCATGTGGTACGGGTAATAGGATCTGGAAGTTCCTGCAACCATGGGTTGTTTGCCTGAACACCGTTTCCTAATCCTGTTTTTGTATATAATATAAGTTCAAAACCACCCGCTTTTTTTGCGTTTGCTAGCGCACTATGCGCAGCACTGTTGCCCATTACAGGTATTGCTGCAGCGGCAGCAACAGATTCTGAAGTACTTGCAGACTCATAAAAACCACTTTGTAACGCTAGCGCCCAGCTTGCGCCTGCAGCCATTGCGTTACTTTTCAAGAAATCTTTATAAGAAGTATCGCCACCAGACCATTTTAAAAGGGTTTCCTGTGACTGGCGTGTATTAAATATGGGTGCAATAGTAGGCTGCATTAAGGAAACAAATCCTTTTTTAATTTCTACATCGCCCCAAGACTCTAAATAATGTGGTGTTGTCGCAACGTACTGAGACGCTAGTGCTGTCGCATCTAAACGCGTAGCAAACGATACCGTTAAAGGTAATTTCTTCATTGCTTTCGCGAAAGCGTCACCATTATCATGGCTGTAAACTGGGTCTACACCTACCGTAAACAAAGCACCTACCGTACCTGCGTTCATCTCACCTACAAGCGCATCAACCGCCTTACGGTTACCCTGCCTTACCATAATAGGTGCTTTCACGTCTACAATGGTTGAGGCAAGTTGCTCATTTATTGCAAGTGTAAGTTGTTGTGCACCTAAATCCGGAATACCGCATAATAAAACACCTTTATCGCCAGCTTTGCGTAGGCTTTCAAAGGTTTTATCTACCGCTTTTTTAATTTTATCAGAAAGACCACTCACGCTACCACCATTGAGTTTACTGTACATAGCGGCAAGTATTACCCTTTGCTCAGTAGGGGTAACGGGATAGCGCATGTCTGAACTTGCACCAGATAAGGTCATATTAGACTCAAACTGCACATGATGAGACATGTTTCCATTTTTAGGAATACGGGATGCAGCATACCCTTTATCAAAGTTACCACCTTGCCAGTCACCTACAAAATCAGCTCCTATGGAAACAATGCAAGCAGCATCTGTAAAATCGTAGTCTGCGAGGCCGCGCACACCATAAGCAGCTTCAAAAGCGTTTAAGGCAGCGTCTTCACTAACTGAATCGTAAACCACCTGACGTACATTACCATATTTTGCTTGAAAAAGAGCAATTATAGCGTTTACAGACGGGCTAGCAAATGTTTGGGTAAGAAGCACAATCTCTTTACCGTTAAGGCTGGCGAGCTTATCAGCCACCTGCTTATCTAAGTCAGACCAAGCAGCTTTTTCACCTTTAATAAGTGCATATTTCAGCCTGTTGTTGTCATATAATGATAGTACCGATGCGTGCACACGAGCATTTGCATGACCGCGGTGCGCAGCATCCCTATTACTTTCTATTTTTATAGGACGACCCTCTCGTGTCTTTACAAGAATACTTGCAAAGTCGTAACCGTTTGCAACGGTCGTTGCGTAGTAATTTGCCATACCCGGAACAATTTGTTCGGGTTGATTTACGTAAGGAACCGAGTTTATTACCGGACCCTCACAGGCTGCAAGAGAGGCCGCAGCTGTGCTAAATCCTACGTACTTCAAGAAATCACGTCTAGAAGTACTAGACGACTCCATGGTGTTATCGTTTCCTAAAAACTCTTCCGTCGGAATTGGGGTTACAAATTCGTTTTCGGCGAGATTTTTAACAATCTCGTTCCCTTCCTGAAGTTGTAAACTGCTTTTCCAGTATTTTTTTGTAGTAGCCATATTAATTTGCTAAAGCTATTTTATTAGTAGTGGCACTTACCACATTCTAGACCACCTAAGTCAGCAATGGTCAACTGGCGACCGCCGCGTTTCTCAGATAATTCTTTATGAATTTTTTCGTAATATTCATTACCTGCAAGATCTACGTTAGTCTCGCGGTGACAGTTAATACACCAGCCCATGGTTAATGGTGAGTACTGGTACATAATTTCCATTTCTTCAACTGGACCATGGCAGGTCTGACACTCGATATTACCGGCCTTTACGTGTTGTGCGTGGTTAAAATACGCTAGATCCGGCAGGTTGTGTATGCGCACCCATCGCACAGGCTCTTCCTCACCTGTAAATGCATTTTGTTCTGGATCCCAACCTGTGGCTGCATAAAGCTTCTCAATTTCTTTATTATAATCTATACCGTACTCATCCATACCCTCTTTATAGGTAGTTTCTGATACTTCGGCGATAGACTTGTGACAGTTCATACACACGTTAAGGGATGGGATTCCCGAATGCTTCGATTTACTTGCAGACGAGTGACAGTACTTGCACTCTATCTGGCTTGTCCCAGCATGTATGCGGTGTGAGTAGTGAATAGGTTGGACTGGCGCATACCCTTGATCCAGACCTACGCTCATAAAACCACCATACAAGAAGTATGCACTAGCTAGCAACAAAACTATAGAAGAAACCACTACTAGGAACTGATTTTGAACAAAAGCTTTCCATAACGGTAGGCGCTCCTCTTTATCTTCTTCTTCAAACTCTGTTTGAATGCCATTAGCCTCGGCAAAACGTTTTAAGGTTTTACTTACTACAAACAATACCGTAATAAGTAAAGCAAGTACAAGTGCAAGACCACCTAAGATAATGTTGTTAGTCATTGCGTCAGTACCACCACCTTCAGTAACTACAACAGCATCTACAGCTGCGACCGCAACTGCTGGCGGCGTGTCTGTATAAGCAAGTATATTATCGATGTCGGTATTAGAGAGCGCAGGAAATGCGTTCATCTTAGACTGGTTATACTCGTTATAAATTGCGTTTGCTCGCGCGTCGCCAGTCGCTATGAGCGCAGCCGAGTTCTTGATCCACTTATACAGCCATTCTTTCTCATATTTCTGAGACACCTGGTATAGTGCAGGACCTACTCCACGTTTATATAACTGGTGACAGGCTGCACAGTTTGATTTAAAGAGCGCTTCACCGGCGGCGGCATCAGCACCACTGGCCGGAAGGGCAGCGGCATCTACTGGGGCAGCTGGGTCGACTACAGCATCTGTTACTGGAGCGGCTGCATCTGGTGCAACGGCTGGATCTTGGGCAAGAACGCCCGCAAATGAGAACATTATAAATACCACCAAAAGCAACTGCCTAAGAGCGATAAAATGTAATTTTCTTTTTTTCATGTCGTTAACTGGATATTACTATAACTTTGGCACAATAATCACAGTAAAAACTGCATCTCAAATGCCTTTGCAAAAATAGGCCATAAACGTCACAATGTTGCAGAGAAAAAATGAAG
>Ga0136559_1000112_pt1 | contig 27024 bp, 25 predicted proteins | sample AntRauMeHopE1496_FD_104633 | JGI IMG/M metagenome (GOLD analysis project Ga0136559, IMG submission 104633) | Saline lake microbial communities from Rauer Islands, Antarctica - Metagenome Hop E1 #496 | ecosystem: Environmental > Aquatic > Non-marine Saline and Alkaline > Saline | place... | reverse complement strand
CACTGTAGGCCACTAGCTTGCTTTCCAATTGCGCTATTTCGGTAGGAGAAAGGGTCTGCGTAAAATCATTCACCAATCTTGGAGGATTGGGCAGGGGAGGAAAGTCCTGCGCATAGAGCCCTTGTAATCCTGAAAAGAAGAATACAAAGAGAAGAATTGAAGTTGCCTTCATATTATCCAAAGGATATATCATCCGATAATTCATTTTGATCGGATTCCCCGTCATACGGAAAAAAGTGGCTGAGTTTTTCTCCAGCCAGTTTGATCCCCGTGGTTAGTCCTGTTGTAAATTGACCAGAGCGAAATTGCTCGGCCATATTTTCTTTGGTTTTTTCCCAAAAATCCGGCTCAACGACTTTATTGATCCCTGCGTCTCCAAGTATGGCAAATTTGCGGTCTTCCACTGCCAAGTAGAATAAAACCCCATTTCTGTCTTTGGTTTGATACATTTTCAGCGTTTCGAAAAGCGTCGCAGCTCGATCCATAAGATCTCCTTTACAACGATTTTCGATATGAACTTGGATTTCGCCGGAAGTACGTAATTCGGCAGATCGGATCGCCGCAATAATGGCTTCTCGATCTGCCGGTGAGAATAATTTCTCAGCCATGATTTTAGGATTTAAAATTGAACGCTTATCGCATTTTCAGTTTTGTAACGTTGCGAGGTACTAAGCAATCTGGTTATTTTAAAATTGAACGCTTGGCGCATTTTCTGCACCTTCGGCAGCTTTGAAAGTCCCCTTGGCCTCAAATCCATACCAGCCTGCGAACATATTGTTCGGGAATGTTCGGATTTCTTTGTTGTAGGCTACTACGGATTCGTTGAAGTTTCGTCTGGCAACAGCGATTCTGTTTTCTGTCCCCTCAAGTTGGGCCTGAAGCTCCAGGAAGCTTTGATTGGCCTTCAGATCGGGATAGCGCTCGACAGTCACCAAAAGTCGGCTCAATGCTCCTGACAGTTGATCCTGTGCCTGTTGAAACTGCTCTAGATTGGACTCGTTCAGATTAGTTGGATCAATCGTCATCGAGGTAGCCTTTGCTCGGGCTTCGATCACACCGGTAAGCGTCTCCTGCTCAAAATCAGCGTAGCCCTTTACCGTATTTACCAAGTTGGGAATAAGATCCGCACGACGTTGATACTGAGTCTCCACTTCGGCCCATTGGCCATTGATGGTTTCTTCTGCTTGGATAAAAGAATTGTAAGTTCCCACAGCTTTGCTGTAGATAAAGATTCCTATTACACCTAGTACCAGAATTGGGATTAGTAGTTTTTTCATTTTAGATGGGTTTTCAAAACGTTGTTATCACGGAAAAACAAGAAAGAGGTTTTGTGCCTGTTTCCAAATTCAAAATTACCGTTTTTATATTAAAGCATCGATTTTGGTCAAATCTGTTTTTCTAGCTTGATTCGGACTTTGATATTTTCCCATTTCTTGGAGTCTTCGGGATCATATCTGCGAAGCTCCAAATCGATAGACCTGCCTTCCTCAGATCGCATCAGTTTATTGATCTCAACCAGCTCCCAGATGAACACAGGAATCTTATTGATTGAAATAATTTCATCCATAGTCATCGCCCCAGCCAAGCTACCGGGGGAATTTTCGCGGACATTTGATACAAAATAGCGGACTTGATCTCCAGGTAGCTTTTTAATCGCCAATCCACTCATGTCAAACTCGAAAGGGCTATAAAAATTACTTGCCTTTTTTATAAAAATACGTTCTCTGGGATAGTCGAAGATCACCTTTGTTCTTCCCAACACCTCCGCACCCAAGCTTCCCTGTCGTCCTGAATCTTTGATCACGTAGCTGAATGCCGTGGAGTCAGGATAGGAAGTCAGCACCTCTTTCAACTTGAGATTGGAGATTTTAAGGTAATCGACGCGGCCGATATAGCCAAATAAAAGCCCGCCCAGACTTTGTCCGATTTCGGATTCAATTGCATCAGGAGGCATATCGATATCGTCCGTGGTTTCCCGATTGAGCAGCAAGCCATGATTGGCTCCTGTATCAATCAGAAGCTTTGGCCGAATGACTTTTCCACTTCTTTGCCTCACTTTGGCTTGGATATAGGGCTTGTTGTCTTCCACCGCAAGGTCCAGTTTTCTGAAGAAAGGAGGTCTCCATTTCAGACTGGTGGTTTTGAAAAATTCCAGTTTGCCATTATCGTAATTGATACGGATCGGATTGAATTTGAAAAATTCATAACCTAAGATTCCATAGACCGGTATTCCGATAACTGATTCCAGCTCCAAAAAATCTTCATCCAAAACCAGCAGATTTTGAAAAGTACCTAGAATTGGACCCAAGTCCAGCTCGTTGACCGGCGAGACGGAAGCCGAGAGTGTAGTCGTGCCGTCCGCACCCACCAGATTGAGTCGTCTGGTATATTTGAGACCCAGCTCATCGCCAAGAGATTTGCTGAATAGAATATTAGCCCGAACTCCGGTGTCAATCATAAAATTTACCGGAGGATTCCCATTGATTGAGACGGGTATAATGATCAGGCTGTTGGAAGAAAAAAAAGAGATAGTAGCTTTTCGCTTTTCCTCTTTCAGAAAAAATCCCGGGACTTGAGCATCGCTGACAGTAGCTAGGCTAAATAGGAAGAAGAAGGTAAGGGCGAACCTTTTGTACATTTGCAATCGATGGGAATTAATTTGATAAAAGTTATAGCTTTTAAGTTTAATCTTCAGAATCTGATTCTGGTCTCACAAGAAATAGCTCAGAAACAACCGAAAATTAAGGCTCATTGCGCTATTTAGATTCAACCCAAATTACGATAGAATGGATTGGGAGTTTGTCAAAAAATAAAGAATCTCCCATCTTTAATTTTAAGATACTAAAAATTATGGCTGATCAAGTGCTTATAGAAAAGGCAAAAAAGATTTTTGAAAACTTTCTGGTAAAGCAAGGCAGCCGAAAGACACCCGAGCGATTCTCAGTGATAGATGAGTTGTATTCCTTGCCGGAAGATGAGCACATGGATGTGGAGGGACTATTTCTCAGTATGCGAAACAAGGGCTACACCATCAGTCGCGCCACCATCTACAATACCTTGGATCTCTTGGTAGAAAGCGGCCTGGCCGTCAAACATCAATTCAAAGACAAGGTGGCGCTATACGAGCAGGCGCTGACATACAAGCATCATGATCATCATGTCTGCAATCAATGCCGGAAGATCCGAGAGTTTTCTGATCCCAAAATCAATGAGATCAAAGAAGCCATAGGTCTTTCATTCCGCTCGGCCATTCAGAGTCATTCGCTGGTGCTGTACGGAGATTGTAGAATAGACAACTGCGAAAATCTTTAGCCTTACTAGGCAAAAATCCGCTTATAGATTGGTTTTCTGTAGGCAAATTGCAGCAGCATCACCGGATAAAGCAACCACGTCAAAACCAAAAAAGGTGCTTTATATTCGATTTCATCTCGGATGATTGCATTTTCGCCGTCCTTGATGATTCGATGTCGATGAGTCCATTTTTTCAGGAAAAACGGCAGCTCGATCCCTTTGTCAACAAAGTAAAATTCTTTTTCATCTGTCTGATCTTCTACGATTTCGCTTGTCCAATTTTGTTTGAAAAAAATAAAATTCAGCTCCAAAATAACTAGATCACCCGTGGTCGAGCCATCAAATCGAATCAGTTTGACCGGTGGAAAAGGCGGGCTAAGTTTAGTAAAAAGCGTCTCATTGAACCCTTTTTTGACTGCAAGATATCCCTGCTCGACATGTGTCTCTATCGTAATTTTCATAAACGAAATAGATCAAAAACTTAGAATAAACAGCACAAAAAGAATCAACCAGATCAAATCCATAAAATGCCAGTAGACTGTAAAAAGTCGAATCCTCATTTTTTCAAAGGGATTTGTCAACAGAATCATATGCTGAATTTGATCCTTCTGCTTTTTTTCCATCTCTACGAGCAGAATTACTGCAAATATCATCGCGCCAATCAAATGGAAAATATGAATCCCTGTGAGCAAATATAAAAAGCTACCGCTCGGTATACCGGTGAAATCAATGCCCATTGCATCCAATTCATACCATCCCACGAGTTGAAGTGCGGTGAAAACTATTCCAAGCTTCAGCGTATTTCGCAATGCCCCTATCAACTTATCGGTCCGCTCCTCCAAGAAGTAAAACCGCATCTTAGTCGCTGTATAGCCACTCAGAATCAATAAAATCGTCGAAATAGAAAATGAAAGTGGAACATGCTGATTGTATCCCTCAAGCTGATTCAGGCCTGAAAAAGCGAAAGCTCCGCCCAGAAAAAGAAAGATCAAGCCACTTCCGATCATTCCTAGATAAAGTAAGGTTTCGTAAGGATGCATTTGCTCCAATCGTTGAAACCAAGTAAGCTGCGCACTAGAATCACTCATATTTTGACAAACATTTTAAAAGGCCATAGGTTCAGAAATTTATAAATCTCCATCAATTCAAAACCCAAGAACTCAGAATCCACTAACTTTGTGATTCGATTTCTTCTACAAAATATAACTCCTTGGATCGCCAGGCTTTTCTTTCTCTTTACCAATCCGACCCCATATTCCAGACCATCGCACATGATATCATGCAAGATGGTACAATCAATTACCAACTGAAGGGACTTTCCGGAAGTCTCGATATGGTGCTTTTCAGCTCCATATTTCAAAGCAAGGGCGGTTTTCATTTACTAATCGCTCAGGACAAGGAAGAAGCGGCTTATTTAAATTCTGATCTGCAGCACCTGCTCCAAACAGAGGAGCACATGGTTTTTCCCTCCAGTTTCAAAAAAGCATATAATTACGAAGAGATCGACAATGCCAATGTTCTTATTCGTGCCGAAATCCTAAATCTTATCCTGGAGGATCGTACCAAATCACGGATTATCATCACCTATCCAGAGGCACTTTACGAGCGGGTGATCAACAAACGTTCGCTTCGGGAAAATACATTTATCGCCAAAGTCGGCGAGCGGGTAGACATGGAGTTTGTGGCTGAGCTGTTGAATAGTTACGATTTTGAGCGAACTGACTTTGTCTACGAACCCGGTCAGTTTGCGATTCGAGGTGGGATTTTGGATGTTTTTTCATTTTCCAATGAGAATCCATATCGTCTGGAGCTATTCGGAAAAGAGATTGAAAGTATTCGGACGTTTGATCCGGAAAGTCAGCTTTCCATAGCTATAGTGGATCAACTTTCGCTGATTCCAAATATTCAAACCAAATTACTCCAAGAAGTAAGGCAATCATTTTTAGCTTTTCTCCCAGCACAAAGCAAGATCTGGATCAAGGATTTTCAGCTTACCAAAGATGTGATGGACGAGTGCTATCACAAGGCAAGCCAGGAATTTGACCAAATTGTCCAAAAAACAACGAATGATAAGTTGGTGCTCCGACCGGCTGATTTATTTGAAAATGGAGCTGATTTCAGTCAGGAAGCGAAGCCCTTTTCAAAAATCGAATTTGGTCGCCAATTTTATCTCTCCGATGCAAAGCAAAGCAGTTGGGAAAGTCAGCCACAGCCTTCGTTTAATAAGAACTTCGACCTGCTGGTCAATCATCTGGCAGACAATGAAAAGAAGGGTTATGCTAATATCATCACTGCCGAAAACGAAAAACAGATTGATCGTCTTCTGGGGATCTTCAGAGAATTAAATCCGACGCTTCAGTCGCAAAGCATGCTGCTTGGGCTACGGGAAGGATTTGAAGATCGTCACTTGAAAATCGCCTGCTTCACAGATCATCAGCTTTTTGAGCGATTTCATCGGTATAAGCCTCGTACCAAAGCCAGCAAATCCAAAGCACTGACGATCAAAGAACTGAAAGCCCTTCATCCCGGAGATTACATTGTCCATGTGGATTATGGAGTGGGGCGATTTGCTGGACTGGAAAAAGTGGATGTCTCAGGCAAGATGCAGGAAGCGGTCCGATTGGTTTTTAGAGATGATGACTTGTTGTATGTGAATATTCATTCCCTTCACAAGATCTCTAAATACTCCGGGCAGGAAGGCACTGCCCCGGCAATGTCCAAACTGGGATCGCCAGAGTGGGAAAATAAAAAGTCCAAGGCAAAAAAGCAGGTTAAGGATATTGCCAAAGACTTGATTGCACTCTATGCAAAGCGTAGATCAGCCCCAGGATTTGCTTTTTCACCCGATTCGGTGCTTCAGATCGAGTTGGAATCCTCCTTTATCTATGAGGATACGCCCGATCAAGCCATTGCTACCCAAGATGTGAAAACTGATATGGAAAAATCCTATCCTATGGATCGACTGGTCTGTGGAGATGTGGGTTTTGGAAAGACAGAAGTAGCTATAAGAGCAGCTTTTAAGGCGGTCAACGATCGGAAACAAGTCGCTGTGTTGGTTCCTACCACCATTTTGGCGATGCAGCACTATCATACCTTTAAAGAAAGACTCGAAAATCTCCCGCTAAAGGTGGATTACATCAATCGCTTTCGGACCGCCAAAGAGATCAAAGAGATCGTAGCTCAGGTGAAAACAGGAGAGATTGACATCCTGATCGGCACGCACAAAATAGTAAATAAGGATATTATATTCAGAGATTTAGGTCTTTTGGTGATTGATGAGGAGCAGAAGTTTGGGGTAAAAGTCAAGGATCAGCTCAAGAATCTGCGGGTCAACGTGGACGTGTTGACTTTGACAGCTACTCCGATCCCAAGAACGCTGCACTTCTCACTGATGGGCGCACGGGATCTGTCGGTAATAGCGACTCCACCGCCCAATCGGCAGCCTGTGACCACTGAAGTACAAACTTTCCAAGAGGTAGTGATTCGAGATGCAGTTGCCTATGAATTAAGGCGTGGAGGTCAGGTATTTTTTGTCCACAACCGAGTGGGTGAGATAGATTCCATTGCCAATTTGATCATGAAGTTGGTACCAGACGCTAGAGTGGCTGGTGCACACGGTCAGATGGATGGTAAAAAGCTGGAAAAAATTATGGTCGATTTCATCAATCATGAATACGATGTCTTGGTATCCACGAACATTATCGAATCCGGGCTCGATATCCCTAATGCAAATACGATCCTGATCAATCGCGCACACATGTTTGGATTGAGCGATCTACATCAGATGCGGGGTCGAGTAGGTAGAAGCAACAAAAAAGCATTTTGCTACTTGTTGACAAGTCCGATGTCAGGATTGACCGCTGAAGCTCGAAAGAGACTACAAACCTTGGAGGAATTTTCAGATTTGGGCGATGGGTTCAAGGTAGCGATGAAAGATCTGGATATTCGTGGTGCCGGGAATCTATTGGGAGCCGAGCAGAGTGGATTTATATCAGATCTAGGCTTTGAGATGTATCATAAGATCTTGGATGAAGCGGTGCAAGAATTGAAGGAAAATGAATTTGCAGCGCTATTCGAGGTAGATCTGGCAGAGAAAGTAAAAGTACTAGTGCAAGATTGTACCATTGAAACTGACCTGGAGTTGCTGATTCCGGAAGAATATGTCGGAAACATCAGTGAGCGATTGGGTCTTTATTCCAAATTGGATGGGATCAAAAACGAGGAGGAGCTTTCCAAATTTGCCAAGATGCTTTTGGATCGTTTTGGACCCTTACCTGATTCTGTGGAGGATTTGATGGAAACCGTCAGATTGCGATGGAAGGCTGAAAAACTCGGAATAGAGAAGCTGATTCTAAAAGGGAATCAAATGAAGTGTTATTTGCTGCCATCCAGTCGCAATGACTTCTATTCTTCGGATACTTTTCAGAAAATCATGCGCTTTGCACAATTCAATACCAAGAAATGTAAAATAAAGGAGTACAAGAATCGTTTGATTCTTACCTTGGAGGGTGTGTCGAGCATTTCCAAAGCCCAATTGAAGTTAAAAGAGATGCACGATTCTTAAAAAAAGTGAAATTTTTACTGGCATAAATATTGCAGTTTTGCACATCTATTCTGCTGATAAATGAGGTTTAAGCCGTTTTTATGGGTTTATTAACTTTATCTGATCATTGAATATCATTGGAAGTGCTCAACATTGGATTTATATTGCGCCGATAACTAGACCTAAACGATTATATATATGCGTCTGAGTAACAAATCTTGGGGAATGTGGATAGCAGCTTTTGCGATTGTAGGAAGCTCTATTTTGACCTCATGTAATAAGACTCCAGGTTATGGCAGAAGGACTGCCAATAAGCCTGGAAAAAAGAGTGCTACCACAGGGCAAGAATTCAGCTTTGAGGAAAACGACTCCACCAACTTTTTTGTAGCCAGAAATGCGGAACAAATTCCAGGTCCAAACTTGAAGTTTATTCAAGGAGGTCGGGCAGTTTTGGGCTCTCAGGAAGAGGATATCATGGCCTTCAGAGATAATTTGGAACGAACAGTAACCGTTTCTAATTTTTATTTGGATGAAACAGAGATCACCAATAATGACTACCGTGAGTTTCTTTTTGATATGAAAAAGAAAGTAAGTGCGGACTCATTATTGAAATTAGAACCTGCTGAAAACGTATGGAAAGGCGCTATGTCATTCAATGACATGTACCAGTCTTACTACTTCAGATTTCCGGGATTCAATTTTTATCCAGTTGCAGGAGTTTCTTGGAGCCAAGCTAATATCTATGCAAATTGGAGAACTGATTTTGTACAGGAAATCATAAGAAAGGAGCGAGAGATCGATTCCACATTTACTAAATCCCAACTTATTGAGCGGGGAGTAGCTCTTGCCGATTACCGATTGCCTACCGAGGCGGAGTGGGAATATGCTGCTAAAGCCATGATCGGTACGCAGTACTTAGATGAAAATCAAGAATATGGCAGAATCTATCCATGGGATGGAAGAGGAGTCAGAAACCCATACAATGTAAAACGTAAAGGAAAGCAAGGTGACTTGCTCGCCAACTTCAAAAGAGGACGTGGTGACTACGGTGGAATTGCCGGAAATCAGAGAAATGACGGTGAGATCATCCCTACCAATGTGTATGATATGGCACCAAATGATTTTGGACTATATCACATGGCAGGAAACATGAATGAATGGGTTCAGGATATTTATCGACCACTTTCATTTCAAGATTTCGATGATCTCAACCCTGTTCGAAATAGCGGAGTCTATGATGAGGAAGATACTTATGAGACCTCAATGCTTACAGATGAACTACGGGTTTACAAAGGTGGATCTTGGAGAGATGTTACCTATTGGCTAGCTCCGGGAACCAGAAGATTTATGCATCAAGATTCTGCTACCAATGATATTGGTTTCAGATGTGCGATGATCTCTATCGGAGAACCTGGAAAATAATTTCTAGAACTAGTTAGAAAAAAGCCTTGGTTGAATATCAACCAAGGCTTTTTTATGCACTTTTTATATTCATGTTGTTTGGAGGTGATGTTCCATTTTTAGGGTTTTGACCACTTTTCACTACTGACGAAACAGCCATTCCACACGTACATCGAGCGCCCACAGGCAAAGTCAGGAAGCGAGGTGAAAAATTTCTATTTACGTCAGTAAAGGATAAAAGTGATGTACCATTCTTGTAGCATTGCTGACTAATTGGTCCCTGAAGATATGGAAAAGTAGACGCCTGCGGCGACACGTACTCCTAGAAAAGTTGAAAGGTATATAGATGCAAGACCCCGAAGCAGGTTGAAGGTAAGCTTATGGCTGATTGTGAGATGCACTTATAGCTCTACTAGTACGCTCTCGCTGAGATCGGCGCAACGATAAAACTGGTCCTGTTCTATTTATCTGTGATCCGGCCGGGGTCTGATAAAATCCAGTGCCTCAGCCCTGTTTTAGTAAATCCAAGACAACATAGTCTATCTTAAGAGCCTTTTTCAAAAAACTAAGGGAAACTAGCTTACTGGCATTGATCATAGCGAACAATACGAAAACCCAGATTCTACAGTCATTAAATGATATAAATGAAAGGCATACTTACTAATTCACTCCTAGAATTTCCCAATTATGCTGCTTGAAAAAGGTGCTTCCAAGCTTTGATCCTTACATTTCTGGCTTAAGTAACCCTAGCAAACTCTTTCTGCACTCCAACGGAAAGTATCTCTGTTTTGCAAAACCAAAAAACAATCATAGGTGAAAGTCCAAGAATAGTCAAGACTATAAATGAGCCAAAAAGAATTGAGTCATTCAGACCAAACCAATCGCCAGTACTGAAAATGATGGCTATTCCGGCAATACTCTTCAAGCCTTCCCAAATCCAAGCTTTTGGATTCTTATCCATCAATTCGGTATAAGCATAAACTGTCAAAAAGATAAATGCCCCGTAAATAAATATGCCTGGAGACCCAATTGAGGCTATATTTCCAAACATGTAAAACACATAAAAAACCAACATCAGAAACTGAAAAATACTCCAGCGAAGTAAGTTGGGAGAAAGTTTAGGATTGTATTTTTCAAAATGATATACATCCTCAATATACTCCACAGGGAATTTGGCCTCCACATCTGCTGGACGCCATCCTAGAGGCATAAACCATATTTTCAATTTATCCTCCCATTTGGAAGCTCTCCACGCATCTTGGATCAAAAGCCAGAGATGCATAAAGTTTATCTTAATTGGATTCCAAGTTCGTACGGGACGTGTCACACCGTAGACAGCCGGCACATCCTCCAATTCATCTTGAAACGTTCCAAACAGCTTGTCCCAGAAAATGAAAATTTGACCGTAATTCTTATCCAGATAGATTGGATTTATTGCATGATGAACTCGATGGTGAGCGGGAGTGACAATAATATACTCGAGGAAACCCATTCGCTTGATATGCTGAGTATGATACCAAAACTGCGCAAAGAGATGAATAGGACCAACAACTGCAATGACTTCTGTAGGCACTCCTAGGAAAGCCGCGGGCAAAAGAAAAACAGTAAAAATTCGTACAAACGAGGAAATACTTTGACGGAGCGCGCAGGCTAGATTGAATTCTTCGCTACTGTGGTGGATAATATGATTATTCCAGAAGACATTGTATTCATGATTGATACGGTGTACCCAATAGCCGGAAAAGTCTAAGGCGATGAAAGCAATCAAGAAGGTGAGCCAACTGGCATTAACAGAAGTGAGTGCCACATGATCCACGAGCCAGCCATACGAAATAATTGCCAGGCTAAGGCCTAAGACATCTTTGGTCACATTCGTAATTCCGGAACTCAAGCTGGATAGCATATCATTCGTAGGGACGGTGTCATTTTTTATGTACCAGCCGTACCACTTTTCCAGTAGAACCAAAACCAAGAAAGCAGGCATGGCAATCAATAATATTTTTCCGTATATCTCCATTTTTCCTGATAGTATTTTAATCGCAAATGACTCATTGGCTGATACAAGCTCAGACTTATCTGGATAGCCTCAAATTTTCTCGCAAAACCCAAAACAAGCATTTATACAATTTCAGATTTGCATCTTGGCAACAAACCTGCAATCTACCAGGTAAGTTTTGAAAGTGACTGAATCCAAAAAACTCTAGATGCAATTGTTACTTTATTTTGCTTAGGAAAGCCATAGCCCAATGTTATTTTGTCAAGCTGTTAAAATACTGAATAATTCTGGTTCCGAACAAATTCCAATACTGCAAATTGCAAATCCTGTAGGTCTATTGTGGAAAAATGTGTTGAACTGCTGCCCTAATGCTTACACCCCAAGCGGATTTAATCTGTAGCTATCGAATTCTATGGCAATCTAAGCAAGACTTTATCGCTGTTTCTTTCACATTTATAAATTAATCAGACCATTGGTGAAGTTTAGGCTACTTTCTAGTATATGAGCTTTATATTTCTATTGAAATAAATCAATCTAACATGAGACCATTTTATCGAATAGTATTACCCGCTATTATACTGTTTGGCTTTTTCAGTTTCTCCGGAATAGCCCAGACCAGTTACCAAACCCCACCAAAAGCAATTGCCGACTTGGTAAATGCACCAAGCACACCTTCGGTCAGCTTTAGCAAAAATGGAGATTGGATGATGCTCCTAGAGCGAGCAGACAATCCCAGTATTGAAGAACTTTCGCAGCCCGAGCTTCGAATAGCAGGTCTACGAATCAATCCTGCAACTTCTGGCCCCAGCAGAGGAAGAGGAGTAGAAAATGTCAAAATAAAAATGACAAAAAGTGGTGAGGAAATCCAGATCAAAGGATTACCAAGCAACCCAAGCATGGGTGGATTTTCGCTTTCCAAAGACGAGAAATTTCTGGCTTTCACCCAAACCGAAGCAAATGGAATAAGCTTGTGGGTGGTGGATCTGACCTCTTTCGAAGCGAGAAGACTAACTGATCCAATTTTAAATGAGATCTCGGGTAATGCCATAGCTTGGACTCCTACAAATGAAATTCTCATCAAAGCGGTCAATCCAAACCGAGGCGGCATACCTCAAAAACCAGCTGCTCCAGCGGGTCCGATCATACAAGAATCTACCGGTGAAGCATCTCCAAATCGAACCTATCAGGATCTGTTGAGCAATCCATATGATGAAAAGCTTTTCGCGTATTTTATGGATTCTCAAATCATGCTGGTAGATCTTACGGGAAATAAAAAACCAATTGGTCCAGCAGCCATGATCAAGTCCATGGACATCTCTCCAGACGGTTCTTACCTGATGGTGGATCTGATCAAAAAGCCTTTTTCATATTTAGTGCCAGCATCCAGATTCCCGTACGACGTAGAGATTTGGGATCAAAGCGGTGAAAAGCTGAAGACACTCGCCCAGATTCCATTGGATGAAAATCGACCTACCGGCTTTGATGCAACGGTCACCGGCCCAAGAAACATCAGTTGGAGAGCCGACAAAGGTGCCATGGTATATTGGGTGGAGGCCCAAGACGGTGGAGATCCTAGAAATGAGGTCAAAGAGCGAGAGATCGTTTATACTTTAAATGCACCTTTCGCTGGTGAAAAGAAAAAGTTGGCGACTACGCCATATCGTTTTGGAGGAATAGCCTGGTCTGATGACAACTTCGCAATCATGAACGAGCGTTGGTCGGCGAGTCGAAAAGAAATCAGATCTGTCATTAACCCTTCCAATCCAGCCCAGGCTAGCAGGATGATCATTGAGCGATCTTCAGATGACATCTACAATGATCCAGGAGATCCGCTTTTCGTGGAGAATGAATATGGAAAAAATGTATTGATGCGAAACGGCGATTTGGTGTTCATGACTAGTCAAGGCGGTTCTCCTGATGGAAATATGCCTTTCCTATCCACCTTCAATACCAAAACCAAAGCTCAAACTATCCTTTGGAGATCTGAAGCACCCTATTATGAGCGAGTAGTAAAGGTTCTAGATGATTCAGGTTCAGAATTTATCACCTTAAAAGAGAGTACAGATATTCAATCGAACTATTGGCTTGTAAATACCAAAAAGCGAGTAGCACCGATGCCCGTCACTGATTTTGAGCATCCGTACGAATCCTTGAAAGGTATACAAAAAGAGCAGGTGACTTATACCAGAGCTGATGGTTTGAATCTATCTGCGGTGGTCTATACTCCGGCCGGCTATGATCCCGCAAAGGACGGCACGCTCCCAGTACTGATGTGGGCGTATCCTAGAGAATATAAATCCAAGGAAGTAGCTTCTCAGGTGCGAGGTTCTAAATATGCGTTCACTCGTGTGAGTTGGGGCTCGCCAATCTATTGGGTCAATCGTGGCTATGCGATCATGGATCAGACTGAGATGCCAATTGTTGGCGAGGGCGACAAAGAACCAAATGATTACTTTATTGAGCAATTGGTGTGGAATGCTGAGGCAGCCATTGACAAAATAGTCGATATGGGAATCGGAGATCGGATGCGAATCGCCGTGGGGGGACATTCTTACGGTGCATTTATGACTGCTAATTTGCTTTCTCATACGGACTTATTCGCAGCGGGAATTGCGAGAAGCGGTGCTTACAACCGAACATTGACCCCGTTTGGATTCCAGTATGAGCAACGTACCTATTGGGAAGCACCCGAGGTATACTTCAATATGTCGCCTTTCTCATTTGCACACAAAGTGAAAACTCCGATCTTGATGATTCACGGCGAAGCCGATAATAACTCTGGAACGTTCCCAATCCAGTCTGAGCGATATTACAATGCGCTCAAAGGGCATGGTGCTACGGCACGGTTGGTGTTTTTACCAAACGAGAGTCATGGCTATGCAGCTCAAGAGTCCATTCTCCACACTCTTTGGGAAATGGATACTTGGCTAGAAAAGTACGTGAAAAATAAGAATACATTAGATACCACAAAGTAGAATTGGTAATTGAGAAGCCCCTTATTTGGATTGAAATAAGGGGCTTTTTTTTACAGTTTCTGATTAAAGTCAGCCGACGAAGTCAACTTAAATTGGGGTGATCGGGATAGCTGTTGAGGAAATAATTGCGTATTTCGATTTGCTTCATTAAGTCGAGTATTCTCTACTCTTGCCGTAAGGCAAAAGTCCAAAAGCTAAGAAAATAGAGCTATGCATGCATTTTCGGATATACATATTTGGAATCTTCCATTTTCCCCATAGCAAGAAAAATCCGCCCGAAATAAATCAGGCGGATTGTAAATGAACAGTAGTAGTGGTACTTCAGCAAGGTTACTTGCTCAAGTTGATTCTCAAGCCTGCGGTAGCAAATAGCCCATTGGTTTTCCCCAGATTGACTTGGCTGATATTATCTTCTAGATTCGTCACAGACCATTCATAACTCACATCCAAAAACAAAATCCAAAAGTCAAGGCCGGCACCCGCAAATACTCCCCATTGTGTCTTATTGATATCAAGATCTCGGAGATCATCAGAGGTATCTGTGATAAAATAACCAGATCCACCGCCGAAAATGCGAAGTGCAACTGTGGAGTCATCGTTTCCAAGTACATTCAATCCGACCGCCACAGGAACTCTGAATCCGCTAAACTGAGCTTCAAAATCGTCAAAATCGTTGATGTTGTCAGATTCAAAATCGGCAGATTTTGATTGGAAGAAGATCCCTGGTTCAAAGTAAAATTTATTTCCAAAAGCGATACTAGCGCCTACCTGCCAACCTGTATTTCCGTTGGCCGTTACGTCCTCCACATTAGAGACATTTGCAAAATTAAGTCCCACACCTGGCTTAATTGTCTGTGCATTGGCAGCAATAAAAATCACTGCAAACAGAGTTGTAAATAGTGTTTTTTTCATGTTTTCTTGATTTTAAAATGAGTTAATATTCTCAAAATCCAATCTACTAAGAAGTTTTCTTTAGCAGGTCAAAGAAAATTACCCCTATAATTATGCCATTTTTAAGAAATTTTAAGATTTATGGAATGATTTAATCTCTTGGACAATACGCATCAGTCGATGAATGAAAACAAGATCACTCAATACAAAAACCCAAATAGCCACAGTGGAATGTTGCTACCAACCCCATATGCAATATCATCTTTAACAATGAATGAAGATGGGATTCCTTGAATCTGAATTCCACCTTTATTTTTCCCGACAATTTCAAACGTGGATTTTTGTCAATTATAAAATCACTTTTTGGAACAAGGTTTACCTGGGAGCTTACATTCAGCTGATTTGCAAAAAAGGTTTCTCTAAGACTACCTACATTCACATTTTCCTCACCCAGCGCATAGGCAAGATTAGTATTGCTGAGGTATAGTTTTTCTGGTTTTGTCAATGCTCCAATTCCCAAATTTGGTTTGTGAAGGCTTTGGAGAATTCGAGCTCTTTCCAACAAATCAAATGCTCTCAGTAAACTAGGTCTCGAGATTCCGATTTTCTGACTAAGCTCGGATACATTTGGAGTGAAAGAGGCCGAAGTACCGATCAATCTTATTAGTTTTTTGAGCTTGAAAAGCATTTTATAATCCATGTTTTCCATCGCATTCAAGTCAATTTCTAGAGTTAACTGGACAGTTTTTCTCAGCTTTCCAAGGTGATTTTCTTTACCATCCATAAAGAAAGGATATACCCTCCATTTCAGATAATTTTGAAAAATCGGAGTAGGTTTAATCTGCTCGAGAATCTGTTGACTAATTCAAAGGTGATCATTCAAAACTTGATCCCGCGAAACAGCTGGCAGCACAGTCCCCAACTCCAGTTCGATAAATTCTCGAAGCGAAAGCTCGTGCAAAAGATAGCTTACAGCCCTTCGACTTAAGTCTGAGTCTCCCCTATAGATTTCCAGAATCGATGAAGAAATGAATACAACTTGAAGCTCAGGATTTTCATCATAAATAAGATTTAACTCACCTGACCAATCGGGGTACTTATACATTTCATCTAGCAGTAGCTTTTTGCCTCCAGCAAGGGTGAATTTGCTTGCTAAATCCAAAAGCGAATGATCTGAAAAATAAAGGTCGTCCAAAGAAACAAACAGAACGGTACTATCTACTGGCAATTGTTTTATTACAAGCTGTGTAGCAATAAGATCGTTTTACCAACACCCCTTGCGCCTGTAATAGCTATCTAGCGTTCATTTCAATTAATCTTTTCCAGCAGGAACCGTTGAAACACGAGCTAGGGGCGCTGGACTTTTTTCTGAGAATTTAAAAGAAGGACTTCCATTTATAAAATTGATTTAACAGAAATTTATTCGTTTAGTTAAATCAATTTTACACTCGGGCGATTTAGTTTAGGATGGTAAATAATCCTGAAGGAATTATCCCAAATCAGTACCCCACATAAAAATCAAAAACAAAATTCCGAGGGCAATCCGGTAGTAGCCAAATGCCATGAAACCGTGGTTGGATACATATTTCAAAAATAACTTTACCGCAAACCAGGCGGTGACAAATGCAACTAATAATCCGATTCCCATAAATGACAGCTGCTGATTGGTCATCACCAAATCGCTTTTCAGCAAGTCATATCCAGAAGCGGCCATCATTGTGGGAACGGCCAAAAGGAAGGAAAACTCAGTTGCCTGTTTTTTATCCAGACCATTAAATACACCTCCGATGATCGTAGCGGCAGCACGCGATGTCCCTGGTACCATCGACAAACATTGGAAAAGACCGATGAAAAAAGCGTTTTTATAAGAGATATCCTCCACTTCAGCCAGATCCGTTTCCGAATTGACCACTTTCTTATCAATGAAAATCAGGACAATTCCGCCCAAAATCAGAGAAACAGACACTACGATAGGATTAAAAAGATAAGCCTTGATGTACTCATAGGCGAGAAGCCCGACAATCGCCGTGGGAATAAATGCCGCCAGCAATTTGAAATAAATCGTAAAGCCTCGAAAAAATCGCTTGATATACATCAGCGCAATAGCCATAATCGCTCCGAGCTGGATTCCAATCTCGAAGGTTTTGACAAATTCGTCCTCGTGAATATTCATCGCCGTTGAGGCCAATATCATGTGACCAGTAGATGAAATCGGTAAAAATTCGGTTAAGCCTTCAATGATGGCTATGATGATCGCTTGGAAAAGAGTCATGGACAATTGATAATTGAAAGCGCAAAGTTAATAATCCCGCTCAAAGGGAAAGAAATGTGGCTAAGCTTTCAGAGAAATTTTAGACTGAAAATTAATTCTAGTTAATTTCTTCTCTGAAAAATTAAATTGGACGTATCTTTTTGGCAAATCCGCACACCGAACCATGAAAAAATTATCCTTGCTGGTATTCCTAATTTGTCATTCCTTTTTGGCAAAATCACAAGAAGTCAAAGAAAGCCTCTTTAAATCTGAGATCAAATCTGTCACCGTATTCCTGAGCGGAGCACAGGTTTTTGAATCTGCCGTCGGCAATTTTCCAGCTGGAGAGTCAGTGGTGGTGATCAAAGGTCTTTCGCCCTATCTCGATGAAAAAAACATTCAGGTCAAAGGTCAAGGCAATTTTATAATTCAATCGGTCAATCGTCGACTGGATTTTCTCTCCGCAAAAAGCACCGATGAGAGCGTCAAAAAGCTGGAAGCTGAAATAGATGAGATCCAGCGAAACCAAAGTCGCGAAATGAGCAGATTGGAGATCCTAGGTGAAAAAACATCGCTGCTGAATGCCAATAAAAATCTAGGCGGAAGCCAAACTGCTACTTCCACCGCCGCATTGAAACTAGCACTGGATTTCTATGATGCCGAACTGACTACTATAAAAAAGGAAGAGCTTCAGATTAAAACGAATATGCAGGAAGAAAATCTGAAAATGAATTCGCTGAGAAATCAATTGGCAAGCCTTCAAACATCTCAAAACAAATCTACTTCGGAAATACGAATCAAAATCAAAGCACAAACTGCCGGAGGCGGTAGTTTTGATTTGAACTATCTGGTAGCCAATGCCAGCTGGTATCCCAAATATGATATTCGGGTAAAGGATGTCAACAGTCCTTTAAGCATCAACTACAAGGCTGAAGTCAATCAAAATACCGGTGTGGATTGGAATAAGGTAAAGCTGCGATTCTCCAATGGAACTCCAAATCAAGGCGGACAGGCGCCGGACTTGGATAAGTGGGAGTTGAACTATGCGAGATTGACGGTAACACAGCCGCGAAGTGCCGTTCCGATTTCTGGAAATGTCAGCGGAAGAGTCATTGATGAGCGGGGCGAGGGCATTCCGGGAGCAACAGTGCTCGTAAAGGGAACGACAATTGGTACAAATACAGATCAAAATGGCCGGTACTCAATCACGGTTCCTGCACGGAGTAATCGACTGATCTTTTCATTCATAGGAATGAATACTGAAGAGCGAACGATAAACTCTTCTTCTATCAATGTGCAGCTGTTGGAAAATAGTGATATGCTATCAGAGGTGGTTGTGCAGAGCTTTGGAGATTCTCAAAAGAGGGTCAATTCAGCGCCAACTAATTTTACATTGAGAGGCGCAAGCACACTTGAAGCTCCAGAAGCCCAAATCATCCAAACTACTTTCCAAGAAAATCAAACTACAGTAGAGATCGAAGTGGATGAGCCCTATACCATCAAGACCAACGGAGAGCGAATGCTGATTGACTTGCAGATCTATGAAATTCCTGCGATCTACCAATATTCGGCTATTCCTAAGTTGGAAAAAGATGCTTTCCTGATTGCTCAAATCAGCGACTGGAGTAAGTATAGCTTGCTGGAAGGCGAAAGTAATCTGTACTTCGAAGATGGCTTTGTGGGTAAATCTATTTTGGATGCCACCTCCCTTCAGGATACGCTGGAGATCTCGATGGGTAGAGATCGCAGCATCGTCATTGAGCGGAAAAAGAACGAGGAATTTTCCCAAAAACGATTCATCGGTTCGAATGTGACTGAAAGCAGACAATTTGAAATTATGATTCGAAATACTAAATCACAGCCAATCAGCATAAAAGTAACGGATCAGATACCGATCTCGGTAAATTCTGATATTCAGGTGGAGGTAGAAGAACTTTCGGGAGGAACACTCAATCCTCAAACCGGCCTAATCGAATGGGAAGTACAGCTACAAGCTGGCGAGCAGAAAGCACTGAAATTTGGCTATGAGGTCAAATATCCAAAACGGGAGAAAGTGATTCTGGACTAAATCAAAAGAGGGCTAGCAATTCACTAGCCCTCTTTTTATAATTTTTTGGAAAGTCCAATTCCCAGTGCAGTCACATTGTGGGCAGACCTGCGCAAATCCTGACTAGGCACCCCGAATATTTCCCTACCTTTTCGAATTTCCAGGTCATATTCAACCGGAGATCTAGCTCAGGTGAAGCTTTTCTCCCACCGAATTCTTTCCCTACTCCAACTCAGAGTGTCCATCTTTCGTGTGCCTTGGTCGATTCTAGTATGGTTGATAACGAAGCCCATATGATGTTTACTTTCATTTTCCTCGATTTCTTCCATATTCTCTTGCTGCGCAAAAAACCAATAAGGGCAAAAAAGTAGAATAGGAAGTAAAAATATCTTCTTCATGACTAAAGGATTTTGATTCGTGCTAGTAATATGCCCTGCTATACCACCGGGCAAATCGAGCATGAATCATTTGATCAAAAAAAGGCAAGAGAATACCTCTTGCCTTTTCGATATTGAAACCTCCAATCAATTTTAATTCAAGGAAGGAAGCAACTTTTTCGACACCCAGTAAAACTCCGGCTCGATCGCAAGTGCACTTTCCCAAGTTTGCTTCGCCAGTTCTTTATTTCCTGATTCTTGATAAAGAATCCCCGTCCAGGCCAGATTATCCAGATGCATCCAACTTTTCTCCATCTCCGTTCCGGCAAATTTTTCCGTGGATTTCAAGTATCCTTTTAGTCCAAGCTCCTTGTCTCCACCCCACATTGCGGGTGTGTAATACATACTGGAAGCATATTGGCGGAGCACAATGGGGGAATTGGGATTTTGTTCCATAGCTTCTTCCAACAGTCTCGAACTTTTCGGTCCAAGAAGCATAGACTTCATCGGCGAATACGCCATTTTATATCCCATCAAACCTGAAAGTAGCGCCTTTGCTTCGGAGCCATAGGTTTTACTTTTGCTCAAATCCTCCAATCGACTCTCACAATCAACTACATAAGCATCAAAAAGCGTCTCATCCTGATCGACCATTGTCACATTGAGTAGTCCATATTCTGTTAGTGCAAGGTCAAATTTGGACTGCTCGGTTGGATTGTCCTGGTAAAGTTTATTAGCGTAGGCCACATTCTGCTTCCAAGCCGCCTTATCTGATTTCAGGTACGCGAGGTAGTTCATTTGCTTTAATTCCTGCGGAATTCCCATAGCTAGCAAAGCAATCATCATGGGTAGAACGAGTAATCTAGAATTTGTTTTCATAATTGTAAACTGGTTTATATTATAAACTTAAAAAGGAAAATTTTTTTTTGGCTTTATTCGATATACTTTTTAAGGGTTTCTACGTAATCTTCAAATGCTCGCAAGCCTTCAGGAAGAATTCTACAGGTAGTAAGCGGTCTTTTTCCACGAAAAGATTTCTCAATTCCGATGTAGCCTGCCTTTTCCAGTTTGTCCAGTTGCACGCTGAGATTACCCGCTGTGGATTCAGTCTTTTCTTTGAGAAAAGTGAACTCCGCCTCCTCCACACTAATCAGTAAAGACATCACAGCTAAGCGCAATTGAGAATGTAAAAGGGGGTCTAGAGGTTTAAACTCGCTCACGATAGGTTGTTTTCAGGTAATAGCCAGGCACCAAATATCCAAAAATCATTGCAATTCCTGCTACTAGATATTGGTCGATGACTGGTAATAGGAAGGCAACGACTGCCGCTGCCATCAAAAGTATTCCACCGTTGCGGACCACATTTACCCTGACCAACACTCCCGTGCTGATCACTCCGATGCCTGCGAGAATCAAGATGACAGGGTTATGTTGAAAGCCTAACGATGCCATAAAGCCTAACGTAATCATAATTCCGATAAACACTGAAATCCAGATCCCGACAAGCATATCGTCTAAATGGGTCTTTACCCGAGCTCGGTTCCGTTTGCGAATACTATCCCAAATGCTGACACCGGTAGCAGGAATAATCAGCAACCATACAATATGAGGTGTGTCATATCCTACTTTTTCCAAAATATAGTGTCCAAAGTTGCACGTCGCAACGACCCATCCCCAAAGCAGCAGTTGGAAACTTCCATCGCCCGCGGCTTCTTCTTTTGCTCTGCTGATCATCTGTGTGATGAGCTCCAAAGACTCTTTGCTACTCATTTCTTTTTTCATGATTTTTACTTTTACCATTCTTTATGCAACAAATATAAATAGGTTTATGATATAAACCACTTTACGGACCAAAAATAATTATTCCTTTTCCCCATGTTTTTTAAGAAGGCTCAAGCGGAATGATCTGCTTATTTTTTACCATTTAAATCATTATCCGCTTTAACATCGGTACAGAGTACTACCAAAAATACTATTCATGTATAATAGGAATATCCGCTTTTCTACCCGTAGATAATTATCACAAGAATAGAACTGGTGAAGGATAATCGATAATTGTGCATTTACCTGCTTGTCGCGGGCAGGCCTGCCTCGCTATGGCGGATCTTAGGTCGCTTTAAGCAAAGAAAATAAGGCTGTTGTTGCAATTAAGGATATACCTATTACCTTTTAATTCAAATCCAGTTAACACAGTCTATGAAGAACATTTTTGATCCAAAAACTACCCACGAGTTGATTGCCAGAATCAATGCGCTGAACCCCGATACTCCAGCTTTGTGGGGCAAAATGACCGTAGACCAGATGTTGGCTCATAGTAATGTCGCTTATGACATGGCGTTTACAGCTGACTACCCAAAACCAAATGGCTTGATACGTTTTATGCTCAAAACTTTTGTGAAAAGCGGGGTCGTCAATGAAACTCCCTATCCCAAAAATTCCAGAACCGCGCCAGCTTTTATCATCTCGGACCGGCGACATTTCGAGAAAGAAAGAAACCGATTGATCAGCTATTTGGAGCAAGCAAGAGATCTGGGAGCTAGTCATTTTGAAGGAAAAGAGTCTCCTTCCTTTGGAGCTATGAGTGCTGGAGAATGGAATAATCTTTTCTATAAGCATTTGAACCATCACCTAACACAATTCGGCGTATGAAGCATCCTGCAAAATCAATCCGACCATTTATTGGTGCTAAAAACTACCAGGAAAGTATCCGCTTCTATGAGACATTGGGGTTTGATGTTGAAGCCGTTGGTTCGCAGATATCTGTGGTGAGTATCAATGAAGAACTCTCCTTCTATCTTCAAAATGCCTACGTCAAAGATTGGGTGGATAACACCATGCTGTTTTTGGAAATAGAAGATCTCCAACCTTATTGGGAAGCCATAAAGGTTTTGGGGCTTCCAGATAAGTTTCCGGGAGTTCGGCTTTCCGAGATCCAAAACAAAGATTGGGGTGATGAATTTTTTCTCCATGATCCCTCTGGTGTTCTTTGGCACTTTGGGTTCTTCAAAGAAGAAAAATAGATAACCTTATACAAACTAGGACGTTACATTTTTATCTTTTCACTTAAATCTTTATCTATGAAAGCGCTCCTCTCTTATTTGCTCGTTGGGTTTCTATTCATTCCCCTAGTCTCTGCTCAAGAAAGTGATAATCCGAATCGTGGGATGAATCAATTTTTATCCAAAAACTTGAAATACCCTACCGAGGCAAGAGCTAATGACGTACAAGGCACGGTGATTATCCAGACAAAATTCGATGATTTGGGTTTCCCGACTAATAGCACAGTGATCTCTGGGGATCAGCTGCTGGCTGAGGAAGTTACTCGCACGGTATCGGCATTAAGTGAAAATTGGAAGCCGGAATTTCTGGGAGAGCGATTAAAAGGAGGTTCGTATCTGATGAGCTTCCAGTTTAGAATATCAAAAGGCGAAACAGTTTCAAATCCTATCCAACAGATGATTCCTTTGGAAGAACATGAAATGCTAATGAAAAATCCTCACAAACGATTTGATAGCAAGCTTGAAGCTAATCCTTACGATTCCAAACTATATGAGCAGCGTGCTAAGTTGTACGAATCTTTGGGTTTCGATGTGCTTGCGCAAAAAGATCAGCTATTAGCGGATTATTTTAAAAATAGAATGCTGACTGAGATTGTCATCGTTGGCTATGACGTACGAAGTAATGAACCGTCATCCATGGATTAAATCGTAGCCGATTGTCTTTTGTATTTCTCACATTGGGGAAGAAAATCCGTCTGGTTTTCTTCCCTTTTTATTTGGGAAAATTTAATCGATATCCTTTTCACTTTTCGAAGTATATCCAAATTTCAAATTAAAAGCTGATTTAAGACCTGATTAAGTGGTATTAGAGCTAAATAATTTAATCGATTTCTAAAAAACCCATGTAATAAAAGTTTCGGATCAGATTTTGGTTTCAACTACAAAAACCAATTGAAACTAACGATGAGAAGATCATACACTTTACACGCAATACTATTTGCTTTCTTTTTCACTTCCTGTGGAGAACCTACTAGTAGTACCACAGGAGAAGACGGAGAATCACTCATCCAGAAGCAGTCCTCCGATGCTAATGGTCCGGCAGCAGAAACCATCGATACGATGAGTCCAGGGGAGATGACAGGAACTTACTCGGGTACTTTGCCCTGCGGTGATTGCGAGGGCATAGAAACGGCGCTTTCTTTAAAGAGAGATGACACTTTTGTACTCAATACTGAATATTTGGGAAAGGACGCCACGGACATTCAGGTAGTCGGAACCTACAGTTATGATGAGCAATCCAATATTATCACTTTGGAAAATGCCGCCGAGGGTCCGTCAAAATTTCTCTACGAAAATGGTAACATCTGGATATTGGATCAGAATGCCAATAGAATCGAAGGAGAATACTCCAATCGATACTTGCTGACCAAGAATTTTGAGTAAGTATTCGCTTTGACAGGGACTTAAATTCTACAATATTGAGTTTAAATTCCTCTCAAGAATCACCAAATGCGACAATTTTCAATTGCTTTCCTCTACTTCATCGCTTTTTTTGCCTCCTGCAATTTAAGCTTCGGGCAAGAGGAAAGTCTTTTTAATCTCATAGAGCCAGAAAAATCAATTGATCAACTGCTCTCTGAAAATGTTCGCTATCCCTCGAAAGCACTCCAGGATCGAAAAGAAGGATCCGTCCTATTATCTCTCAAAATCAACGCCGCAGGATTCATTGACAGCTTGTTCATTATAGAATCCACGGATGAGATTTTTAAAAATGAAGCGCTCCTGGCTGTAGGAATTTTGGAATCAAAATGGTCTCCAGAGCTCCTAAAAGAAAAACCTACAGATCGGAAGTTTCTTCTGTTTTTCAAATTTGACACCTTCCTCAATGAAGCATCGCCAAACGAACGGGTCAAACAAGCTGAAAAGCTAATTGAAAAAGAAAATTTCAAAAAGGCTTTAAAAGTACTCGATAAGCTCATAGCTGAAAATCCCTATCAAGTAAATACGCATGAGCTTCGATGGCAAGTGAACCTTAAACTCGGCGAGACAGTGGAAGCTCAGAAAGACTACCTCAAAATCAAATATCTGGAAAAGGAATTCTTGTCAGTAGTAGAAGTATTTGCAATAGGAAGTACAAGATCGGCTGTACCCATATCTTTTTAAACCTCAAAGCTTAAAATCATGAAAAATCTAAAAGTCAACCTTATCCTATTCGTAGCCGTATTTATTTCTTTTTCATGCGGTAGAGCTTCTGACAGCAATGAGCGCTCAGCAACTGAAGCGATCTCAGATGAGCCTATTGCAAAAACTGATATGCATAACTCTATGAATGCATTGGATTGGAACGGTATCTACAAGGGCACGTTACCATGTGCAAATTGTGAAGGCATCGAAACGATTTTGACCTTAAATACTGATTTAACCTATATTTTATTTACCAATTACCTGGGGAGAAATGATGCATTGGAGGAAGAGAAAAAGGGGTCTTTCATTTGGGATGAAACGGGGTCAACCATCACACTTTCAAATGTAACGTCTGGGTCCAATCAATATAAGGTAGGAGAAAACCGCATTTGGCACCTGGACATGAATGGAGATATGATTACCGGGGACTTGGCGGACCATTATATTTTGACCAAGGCGCAGTAATTACTTAAACCGAACAATCTTTCCGTGAGCTTTGGAGGTCATCTCTTGAGGAACCACAGCGGTGATTTCATTGTAAAGGAGTTCAACTAATTTTTGCTTCAAAAAGCTCCGATTGAGAATGATACTTACCTCGCGAGTAGGTGGAATGCCTTGGAATGGTCTAAGTCGACTTTTCTCCTCCGTCGAAAGTTCCAAGGTCGCCAACTCCGGCAAAAGTGTAACTCCCTGATAGCGATTGACCATATTTTTCAATCCTTCGAGGGAACCGCTTTCGTAGTGAAAGTTTTTGGGACCGCTCATCGATGGATCACATAGATTAAGCACTTGATTTCGGAAGCAATGCCCCTGCTGCAACACCCAAAAATCTTCTTTTTTAACCTTTTGAGGATCAAAAAAATCTTCTCTCAGAAGTGGATGATTTTGAGAGAGATACGCATAAAATTTCTCGTAGAACATCGGCTTTTCCAATATTCCGGCTTCATCAAGAGGAGTGACAATAATTCCCAAGTCTAATTCATCATTTTTTAGTTTTTTCACCACTTCCTCAGTGACCATTTCTTGGACTACCAAGTTCACTTTGGGATACTTTTCGACAAAATTCCGGATAAAAAGATGTAGGAGATAAGGTGCCAAAGTGGGGATAATGCCAAGTTTGACCACACCCGAAATATCGCCTTTGAGTTGCGCGACAAGCTCAAAAATACCTTTGCTCTCGGATAAGACCCGCTTTGCTTGCGCAATAATCTGAACTCCAATCTCTGTTGGAATTACAGGCATTTTACTCCGATCAAAGAGAATCACACCCAATCCACGCTCCAACTTGCTGAGTTGAGCACTTAGCGTAGGTTGCGTCACAAAACAACTTTCTGCAGCGTTACCAAAATGGCGATGCTTGTCCACTGCGATCAGATATTCGAGTTGTTGGATGGTCATAGTTAGTAGGTTCTCTCTTCAAAAGAATATATTTAACAAAAGAGTTTCCCTTAGTAATTTTCACTTTAAACCTATACTACTGGATGGCGTTTTAATTATTTTTCTATAGTTTAGACAATCAGTAGTTTATATTCCCAAGATCAAAAAATCCATATATAATCTCAATATCTTAAACTATGAGTAAATCATCTTTTTCTCGAAGAAAGTTTTTAAGCACTTCACTCCTCACTACAGCAGGCTTGGGAGCTCTTCCACATTTAAGTTTCGGCGCATCGGCTGCCATTTCACCCGTTAGAGACAGTTCAAAAGTCCGATTGGGATTTATAGGATTGGGCAGACAAGCGGTAGGACTGTTGAGTAATTTTATGAATAACCCTAACGTGGAAGTCACAGCTGCTGCTGACGTTTATGAAATAAAACTCGAACGATTTAAACTCAGAACAGGTAAACTCTATGAAGCGCGTGGTCAAAAATCAGACGAAATTCAGCTCTATTCCGATTATAAAGAGCTTCTTAAAAGTGATAAAGTAGATGCTGTAGTCATTTCGTCGCCTGATCACTGGCACGCTTTGATGGCCATTGATGCATGCAGAGCGGGAAAGGATATTTACCTGGAGAAGCCGCTCACATTTACCGTCAAGGAAGGTCAGGAATTAGTGAAAGCTGTTCGT